>Ga0065711_1038627_pt1 | contig 18573 bp, 7 predicted proteins | sample Hoacrofraction12_FD_59098 | JGI IMG/M metagenome (GOLD analysis project Ga0065711, IMG submission 59098) | Hoatzin crop microbial communities from Cojedes, Venezuela - Epithelial fraction 12 v2 (version 2) | ecosystem: Host-associated > Birds > Digestive system > Esophagus > Crop | place...
CCCCCCCCAACTGTGCATCCCACTGTGAAACTGAAGAACAGAGCTCATTTTAAACAAGCTCAGTATTGCCTGCTCTTCCAGCGAACTGGTTGTTCAATGGTTTTACTACATGCCTTCTGTTAGTAGAGGAGGAATGTACCCAGGTAAAGTTTGAAGGAATGTTTTTTCACATCTGTTCTAGCATAACTGTTTCTCCTAAGCTACCCTTCTTTTGGAATTGAGAGAACTGGAGAAGTTGTGGTGTCTGAAGGGACAAACAGGAACATCAGGATCAGGTCAGAGCAAAGTTTCACCTAGACAAATGTCCCCTCTTTGGACATCTCCCTCTTGCTCCTCTAGCCTGCCACAACTCTGCAGCTTCTCAAAAATGCTCTGCTGTGTCCTGGGGAAGATGCAGGCTCTTCCTTCACAGCACACCTGGCCACGCTGCACTGCTTAAATTCTTTTTAGTGTAATAAAGACTAGAGAACATGCGTGGTATGAGGATGTACTGCAGAACAGAAAATAGAGGTGTCTGGAAAGTTGCATTTCTTGGAGGACCCCACAGATGGCCTTTCTCCACCAATAAAGGTGACATAATTAGTACCTCACATTGTTTAACTTTAATCGGTTATTTACTCAAGTGATGACCTTCTGCTTCTCCCATCTTCACTTTTTCAGCCTTTGATGAGGGACCAATGCCTTTTGAAAAACCAAGTGAGATTGCATTAACTTCATCTCCTTTGTCTACATATTTGCGAACATCTTCAGAAACCCTCAGAGATGTGTGTCATCACTTTTCATTCAAAAAGCTGTGTTGACTCTTCTTCAATGTAATATTTTTCATATTTCCACAAACTCTGTTCTTTTGGTTCAAACCACTTAATGCCGTACAAAGGACCAGAGTGTGGGGTGGGTTTTTGTTCTTTAATTCCATCCCATTTGCCATCTTTTTTTTTTATCTGGGCATTTTTAAGTAAGAAATCATACACCACGCTTGCTACTTAAGCAAATTCATGCTTCAGTTCCTTCTGAGCTCTTGGATAAGTATCTTCTGGTCTCGATGAACCTGTTTTATAGCCTTTTCTGAACTTCAGTTGAATGCAGAACCGTTGAGGTATCATGCATTAAAACAAAAAAGAGTGTGTTTGTGTGGCAGGGGGGAAGCAAATTTCTGATGGGAGAATTTTCTAAATGCTTCCACATTCACTATGGATAAAAATTAATTGATCTGCTCTGGCCTTACCTTCTATGAAAGTTTCTTTTGTGCCTTGGCCATTTCTTATTGTACAGTCTTTCTAGCAGGCTTTGACTGTTTTGTAAAATGATTTAATATTACTTTTATATGCATTTCATAAGTCGTTCCTTAAACTCTTTGTCCTGTCTTCTTGTGTTTTCATATTTAACCTGCCAGAGTTCATTCTCCTTTATTTTCCTCATTTGAACATGATGTCAACTTCTTAAAGGTCACCTCTTCCCTTCTGAAACCTCATCTAAAACACCACCTTACTGATCAAAGCAATGACACAGTAAGTTCAAGGTGCAGCCACTGCTGGTCAGTGAAGGTTGTGGTATTAATGATAGATCCCGAGAGGATGGCTGAGCTGTGGGGTGGTCAGTAATGGAGCCTCAGAAGGACTTAGGAAGAAGTCCAAAAACTCTATTTTGCTTCTCTCGGTGTCAGCTCCTGCCTGGAAGTGTGAACAAGCTGCTGTTGCTTGTTATTGCCCTGAAAACAGTGGGGTAAAAAATGAGAATTTGTAAATGAACAGAATTGCATCAAGAAAAGTCCTCTTTTCTTCAGGTTGTTTCTAATAGACTCGAGACCCTCAAAACTGGGTTATCCATTTGAGAAAATATTGAAACTCCGGAGTGACATCAGTACTATATTTAGAGAGATGCCATACATTGCACCTGTAACACATTAGAGTGAAGGAGTGCTGATTTTACAATACAATAATACTGTATCCAGGAACAATTGTAAATAAAGCAATGTTGTCTTGTATTATTATTTATTATATGGAGTATTGCTGCTCAGCATGCTGAAAAGTTTTAAAGCCGAGAAAAAACTTTAAAAATAACAGCACAAATAGATTCACTTCTGATGATTCCAGAGAACAATTTCAAATTTTTTTATTCTAAAATCTAGTAAGAGTAGTTAAAAATCAAGTAAGATTTGTTTCATGGATCAAAGTTTGCCTAATCTGCATACAAGAAATTGTTTTCTCTCTGGACAAAACACTTGGCATGAAATGGCATCTGTAGCTACAGCATCTATGCACACTTGACTCCACTTAGGAGTAGATAATAACAGAATAATATAATAATATAACAGAATAACATCAAGACTTTAGTTTCAAATATTTTGAAAACTTGGAAATGCATACTCAGGCATGCTTAGTGCAGATGGGACGTTGCTTCACTTAAAAAAAATCAGAGTAACTAGCAATACCTCTTCACAAGCAGGGTTTAAGTATTTCAGTGAATTATTTCTCTGTGAACACCAGTTGGCATAGAAATATTCCATAGCTGTGCTGCATACAGGGGTTCTATTTCCCACTTTTAATTCCCTTCTCTATTGCAGTTTCGGGTTGGCCTATAAAATTCAGTTCAATGTATTGTTAGGTGTGATGGGATTTACATAGATTTGAAAATTCCCTTACAATAATGCTTGGGTGATAATTAAGTTAGGTGACTTTTTTCCAGTTTCCTTCATTTATTGTTTGAGAACTAGCACAGACTTTTTATGGACCACAACTGAAAGTAGATAAAACTTTCTGGAATTGCAGCAGTGGCATAATGTGGTAGCTGTACTGTTGTATAAAATACCGTACAGTTATATTAATTGTGCTCTTTTCCACCACTGAGAAGCCATTCCTTTTACAGCACTGCTCCTCACAGCTCCTTGTAGTATTACAGGCATGGTAGTCTTTCGGAGTTTTGTGGGTTTTAACACTTTAAAAAAGAATTCACTATTAATTGGTTTCATGACGAGAGGAGCAAAACAATGAAAAAACACAACTGAGCAGCTGGTGATGCAAAATTATGCTTTTGTTTTTGTTATATATACTGTATTTGACCTAGTTCTGCACTAAATATGTGGTGGCAAACTCCCTATCCGCAGGGGAGAAGGTGTATTGGTCATTAAGGAGCTGCAGACGCTCAGTGTGGGATGCTACTTCTGCTCTGCAAACCCCACAATGTATAGCAGTGTTCTGGTTAATATTGTCAGGAATTAGCTCAGCAAAACTCAGTGTGAGACCCTATGCAAAAAAAATGTGGTAGTCACCTTAAACAAAACTGATGTCACTCCCTTGCATTCATAGATTTAATTCAATCCCAAGACACGTGCCTGGTTTGGCCAGGACAAGGGATGCTGGATGTGGTGTCCTTACCTCTCTTGTTTCTTTTGTGATGGGCATCAATCCCCTGGATTTTGAGTGCTTGCTTTATGTCCCCTAGGTGTGGATGGTGTCTGGGTTTCTTTCATCTCATTATTTTGCTTTAGCCCTTGTAAGTCTTGGGCAAATATTTTGCGTTTCTTGGTTCTTCTTTGCCTTACCTGTTCTTCATCATTATGTCCCCTAATCATTAGGGTGGCTTATTCTTCCTATCTGGTCATTCAGATGAAATCATACATATAGTGCTCTGCAGCAATTAATGCATATCTATGTCTTTCACATCGCATTTCCATTCATGCTTTGCTTATGCCAATCTTAATATTTCTGTTACAAATCCCCACAATCTAATGCTAGTCATCAGCTATATCTCAGAGAATAAGCAGGACTGAAGAAATGTGAAACCACTCAAGCCTTTCCAAAGAAGGGGATCAGAAGCACCACAGATTTAAAAAAAAAAAAAAAAAAAAAATCAAAGTCACTTAATCAAGGATTTCTACATACCTAAGCAGGAATTTACTTGAAGCAGCTACCGTTCTGAACCTGTATTATCTCGGTCAGTACCAGTGGTTTAGCTTTTCTATCAAAAACATGTTCATATTTCTACATGCCTTTTCTCCCCTTTTCTCTTTATAGCCATTGAGATCAGCGCTGGGATCACTTCCCTGTCACATAGATAGCTTAGTTCTACATCTTCTCCCCCATGACTTCATTATCTCTCCAGCCTGTTGTAAAAATGTTGTCTCTTCCAAAATGTTGCTGTTAAATTTACATTCCTTTGAACTACTGACTTCCTGTCTCTTATAACGTCTCTGACAAGATCCTCTGTCTCTCCTGCCTACACCCTTGTCTCTCCTAACACAATTTGTAAAGTAACGCTTTATAGAAGCACAAGGAAATAATGTTCTTTATTGAAAAAATTTAATGGCACATTTAAATGTACTTTATATAGAGCCAAAATCTCCACTAGAACTAGACTTCAGAGCTTACTGGCTCCAGCTTAGTTTACTTTTACTTCACAGCTCTTACCAGAGAATTTCAGAATCCATCAGCTTGAAGCCTCAGTTTGACCTCTCTACTGAGCCTGCTGGCTGGGTTCCTCGAAGAGTGATTTTAAACAATGGGTAAAGAATTAATCAAAAATTTGCAGAAAAAAATTCAAGCAATCCAGAATGAAAATAAATAAAACTCTGTACAACAAGTTTAATGTGTAGTCCCTGAGGAATTTAGAAGCCTTTAGATCCCATAATGAGATATTTAATCATCAGGCGAGGTTTAAATATTTAAAAAATCAAATAATACTTCTATCATGCATTCTTCCTTAGCTAAACAATTCTTGTTTCTAGAAAGCAAGTGCAAGACACTAAACACTGTTTATCATAGAACAGTTTGGATTGGAAAGGACCTTTAAAGATCATCTAATCCAACCTGTCTGCAGTGAGCAGGGACATCTACCTCTAGATCAGGTTGCTCAGTCCCGTCTAGCCTGACCTAGAATGTTTCCAGGGATGGGGCATCTACCACCTCTCTGGGCAACCTGTGCCAGTGGCCTCAACCCTCACAGTAAAGAATTTCTTCCTTATATCTAGTCTAAACCTACCCTCCTTCAGCTTGAAGCCATTACCCCTTGTCCTATCACTACATGCCCTTGTCAAAAGTCCCTCTCCAGCTTTCTTATAAGACCCCTTCAGATATGGAAGCCTGCAATCGGGTCTCCCCGCAGCCTTCTCTTCTCCAGGCTGAACAGCTCCAACTCCCTCAGCCTTTCCTCATAGGAGAGGTCCCCCAGCCCTCAGATCATTTTTGTGGCCCTCATCTGGACCTGCTGTAGCAGGTCCATGTCTTTCCTGTGCTGAGGGCTCCAGAGCTGGATGCAGGACTCCGGTCTCACCAGAGCAGTTTATTATATCTTCCAAGGCAGACAACTAAAATCATAGCAGTTATACAGGACAATTTCTCCTAGGATCCAACTAAAAAAGTTGTTTGATTCTTTTAAATGATAAAGACATGAGACCAGCACATCTGTGACCACACGCAAGGTTTTGATGCATTCTGACCAGAAAACAACCTGCAAACACCTTAGACCAGCGAATCTTAACCTGGATCTTTCTGTCTCTTAACCTGAGGTTCTTCAAAGATTTTTTTTTTCCCCCTCCCAACCTGTGACAAAACACCACACTTGGAACTGAAGATATCTGCTGTTTTATTTTCTTTATTGCACATCAGGCTTATTTGAAAGAATGATTTATACTTCTATCACTCTTCTTTAAACTTCAAATACAGCTGAGTTCATCCTTACATTGCATGCAATCCTTTAATTAGTATTTTACACTCTATTGCCAAACAGTCATGGAAGGTATGAATTATCTTGATTAATGCAATTGAGATAATGGTATATAGATACTGTCATTTTTAGTCACGTAGCTCAGCTGGGCCATTAGCAAATGTAGATTTACATTGTCGAACAGCCATAACTTCCCCATAGTCTTGTGAGGTAGGAAAACTTATGACTGTGTAGTTACTACACCTTAACAAAGGTATGCCTTTCAGGAAGAAAATAATCTATTGTCTTTATAATAAACACGCTACATCCTGCACTGGTTGTTGGCCATGTGCACAGTCATAGTGCACTATTTGCTAGCACAGTTACCGTACATTGATTTGACCACAGGAAATGTTTCAGCTCTTGGCTGTCTCAGATTTAGGCATGGCTGCATAAGAGACCTCATAAAAGCCACGTGGGGCCAATGCTCTAGGCTTCACTAAGCAAAGCATTTTTACTGCTGGGACGTTAAAACTTTCCGAAAATCAGCCATCAAGCCAGCAGGGGATTTCAGACAGAAATGCAGGATTCTTGTACTCTAAAAGCTTCTAGGTTATGTTGTTCTGGGTTTTAAAAAATAGCTTCAATCTGACAGGAGTTCACAGAGCAGCCCATGGGGTGGCTCTTCTCCTGTCGCTCTCTATGGATCACCAAAGGACATTTTCCCACCGAATTCCTTATGCAGGAGAAATCTTGTTACAGTTACATCCTGTCACAGTCTTTTCCCAAACCCAAATAAAAACTAAGGCAACAAAACCCATTAATTTTTCATCTGGTTCAGCTACCTGAGCCAGCTTAGTAGACAGTGTATAGAAGCCACCCTGGCATGAAGAAGAGCAGGGATGAGCACCTCAGTGTTGAGTAGACTAGAGCATGGGGAGTCAGATCTTTCACTAGGAAAACAAGCTGGTTTTGAACAAAAGGAGCACAGCCTTAGAAATGGTAGTGTTAATGCTCCAGCGTGGCAGTGCCCTTCCAGTATTCTTTGCTCTTCTGTATATTCTTTCTGAATAACTTAAAAACACTCATTCACGTGTCTAATTGTTGATGAGCATTCAGACAGCATGACTGTCATGGTAACGTTCCAGTCAGTTTTACTGGCCACCTATAAGTGAGTGCTTAGGACCTCAACTTAAATGCAGGCCAGAGGTCTGAGATTTTTCAGCTGGCATGATTTCACTTGGTGCCCTTCAGGTCTTTATGCCTTAGGTGCCTGTGGGCAAAGCAAGGATGTCAGTAGTGTCACCTTGCAAGCATGCTGTGAAGGGCACTAGCTGAAGGTCAGGAGGAAATTGTGTATCATGAGCAATGAAATAAAATGCAAACAACTAATTGGTGTCAACAATTAGTTCATTGATGCTCTGAGTAGTAAGGAGGTGAAATTTGCCAAGTTACTACAGACTTAGCTGCAATGCTTCTAGTCAGAAACTAGCAACCAGAAAAACAAAATACACGGTGGAGAGGCTCAGCAAACTGCACCTGAGAAAAGCATTTTAAGCATGCTGAAATCTCAGGTAGGGAAGAGAGATGCTTGTGCTCAGGACAATGGTAGTCTCATCGCTCTTATTCTATGCTAGTCCTCCATGGAAGACATGTCCCCATATTTGGTCCTTGATTGTCTTCTCACACAAGGCAGTAAACAAAATACTACGGGGAAAACAAACTCTCCTAGACTTGCAACAACACAGCCTGTCAAGTAGTAACACACCCTCTGCAGCAGAGCAATGATGACAGCACAAACGAGCGAGAACTGCAAAAAAAAGTGATAGCAGAACTGTATCTAAATTATACTTAATATATTTAAATGACCAGCACATGCAAAGGACATTATACAACAATGTAAACTTATGCCTTAGTTCATTAGTAGAAATGCTGAATCTTAACTCTTCTTGGTTATGAGGAGTCTGGGAACCTTGGGGTTAAGTCTGTTTTAAAGCCCCTTTTCTGAAGGAGTTCAGAGAGAAGATTTTCTGCTTCCAAAATACCCAACATTCTCAGGATAGTTTGGAATCAGAAGATCATATTTCTCCCTCAACTATACAGAAATATCCAAATTCTTCTTAGTAATTTCCTTTTTAAAAAAAGAATCCAAATTCATTTAAAATCTGTAACCTAAGATGATTAGTTTGTCCTTAGTGCTAACAGACCTTAGTGTCAGTAAGTATTTTGGGGTTATTCTATAAGATGAGAAACAGCAGTTGGAAAGAGTTCTGATAACTGCCTTTGCTTCCCATTTGTGATCCTGTAGGCTCCAAATAGGAGAGGTTGAGCCTCAAGCCCTGTGATTGCTATTTCTCTCAACCCTTTCTTCAGCATTCACCTCTCAAGGGAAACCATTAGTTAATCATCTTGAGATGTGTTTTCTTGCAAGCCAAAAATCCTATGAGTGGAAACCTGCACCTGGCTATTCACTTGAAGGCTGGGAGAGGGAGAACCCATCTCCCACTAGTTGCTCTGTATCCTGGACACGTGCTTCTCTTGTGATAATTCCCTCTGACAGATGTGACCATTAAAAAGGCTGAGTTTACTGAGCTGACTTGTCTTCATCCCAGAGTTATCAACCCACAACTAAAGCTCTAACGTGGCACATCCAAGGCTGTAATACTGAACACTTCAGTTTATTTCCCTACTGATTTTACTAGTCTTCATTAAAGGATATTACTTCCCTTATCCTTGCTGGTGTTACTGCCTGTAACTTTGAAAAATCTCTTCTGCTAGCAAAACTACAACCAGTTAATGTCTGGTGCACATGAATAAGGGATCCAAACAGTACATAGCAAATACGGATATTTTAAAAAACACTGTGATGCAGCACACTTGCAAAATATCAGTCCAGATAGTCTATAACTCAGTGACTGGATGCTGGGGTGATGTTTCACCTCATGTTTCAAATGTTCTCACAAACACCTATCTAACATTCTCCCATCAAATTAACTTGGCTGCTGCAGAACAGCAGCTGCATGGCCTCCTTCCCCTGGGAGGTTCTTGGAAGTGCCTGTCAGATGATATAGCAAGCCTTAGCTCTGACCTACTCAGGCAGTTTTCTGAAAGAATGGCTTTTACAATGCTAGATTGTCTTACCTATTACTTCTAGTGCAAATTCAGGGGGTTTTTGCTCTAAGATGCTGATGTTCAAAGTGAAAGTTGAAACGGCGCAGATGAAGGTGAGAAACTGCTGTGCTGGAATGCTATATTTATACCTGAAGATATCCACCACTGGTGCCACGTGCATTAGTGAACTTTGAAATGCAGCACTGAGATGGGAGCTGTTTTCATGCTTGGAGAGCCAAGGGGCACGAAGGCCTCCAGTGGAAAATGTTGCCATGTTCTCTCTCATCAAAGAAACACTTTTGTAGATATTATTTAACAGTTCTTGTCACTTTCTCTCCCCACTCCCTGAAAAAAAATTAGTGACAACTGTCTTGTTCTAGATGCTTTCTGTGCTCTGTGAGGAGGGAAGAAATTTCCTTCATTTATTTAAAGAAAACCACCCGGCATGCCCATGTGCTCAGGTTTCCATCTCACTGTGGAGGCAAATCACCAGTCATCTATCCGGATGACTGACAGAACAGAGCTTTCTGCTTACGCTTGCGCATGCTGCTCTCTTTCCCAGTCTCAAAGCCGTTCAACTGCCCAGTAAAGATGTGGGTTGATTTAAGGGCACTCCTCCTAAAGTAGGCAAGAATTAGGTTTCCACAGAATAAGGCTCTGAACTGTGATGTTATATTGGTGCAAACGTCCTCCTTAACAAATGCCAGTGAAATAGCTTGAGCTCCTCTGTGTAGGGGAGGAAAATAACTTCTAGCCAATCACTAACGACTGTGATTCCTTTCCTCCTCAGCACTTCCATTATCCAAATTTACTTGCCAAATAACTGCTATGAATAATGCCTGGTCTGTAGATTTTCCAATAATATCCAGCAATAAAACCACTCAAATTCTGACCATTTATTAAATACAGAGCTTCTTGGCATACGCATTCCCCAGTTACACATAACTTTTAGCAATAGGCTTGCCAGTTCAAGGGTTTCTGATTACAAAATTTATCTTACCCAGCTCTTCTGCTTCAAAGTAAATGTGTAACATTTGCTCCCTCTCTAGTTGGTAGTTGGGAACATTCCCTATTTGCCATTGCCTTCACGGGCTCTCTAAGGAGGATCAATGTTACCGAGCAAAAGTCTTTAAACATTGTGAAAGATTATTCATAAGAAGTCTTTGACTGCATTTTCTCATCTTACTTCAAATGAAAGATACTATAGGCAGATGTAAGCTGGTAGATAATTAAGCAAGAGGAAAAGAATGCTAAACTGATAATTATTTCATTTGGAGTAGAAAATCAAAATTAACATATGCTAAGAAAAATTAGAGAATTTCTGATTCATGCTGATCCAAAACATTGATGCAAACACTCTTGCTTCAGCCCTTTGACTGTCCTCAAGTATTTCCAAGTCCTCCTACAGAACTGCAGCTGCTGCTGAAGCGGGAGCTAATGGCAGGACTGCCCTGCCGTGCTGCCGGATGGGCACAGCTGCTGCTGAGCAGGCTGCAGGGCTGCAGCCTCCGTCCAGCCGGGAGCACAGCTGTGCCTGGGCACCTCCAAGGTGCCTCTTTTCCCGGCACCTGCCTTTCCTTAAAATCTTTAAGCAATCCCCTCATGTAAAGCTGTGTCGTACTGAAGTAATTTTAATTACTTAAGCCACTTGAGGCTTAAAAAACCTAAATGTTAAAGAGTTATTTCAAGCGCACAGTTGTAAGTCAACCTAAAATCTCAAATGCCCATCAATCAGAGAGCACCTTTTGTCTAAAGTTTGTAGTTTTAAGAATAAATGAAATCAGGTCTGTTTCTGCACGTTTGAACTTCTAGGTGATAACACAGGTTTTTTTCAGTCTACAGCAAACTCTCCAGTCTGTGTACACTAGTGATTAAAATATCTATAGTATGATAAAATGTGATCTCATATCCTATTTGAGTGGCCAAGTTAAATTAGAGGCAATTAGGACTAATTTGGCTTCTTCCTGAGATCATAAACGTGCAGATGAAAGCTCTGATTAGAGAGCAGGGAGTGTAGCTTTATTTGATTTTTGGCTTTGAATGGCTAATGTGTTCTTACCTTTGAAGATCTTAATTACTAAAATGACAGCAAAATAATAAAAATATCGAAGTTAAATTGATATTAAAGATTAAATGGATGAATTAAAGTGAAGAGGTATGGATTTTTTAAGCAACTGGCAAGAACTATCAGTATTTCAAAATACTTCAATATCAAACCTTTTTTAGTTATGTTCTGTGGCATAAAATGCATGAAATGGAAGAAGTTTCCTAAATCTTCAGGTCTTGCTCTTGTAACTTGAGGAATAAAAATAACTTTCCATTTCTAACGAGGATCCCTGTAAACTGATGGAAAATTCCTTCTAATCCTATGTCCGTGAGATGAACTGTATTTTATCTCAAAGAACACTTTCAGACTAATTTTTTAGCTCTAGACTTCATGGCTCTGGACCTTCAAGCATTTGGTCAGCAAACAAAATAGAGACATAACCTTTGGTCTCATTTTGAATACAATTTTACACTTCGGGATGACCTATTGAAATCACTGTTGCTATTCTTCTAAGGCAAATTATTCACACATTCCTAAATATACAATATACCTGTGTGAATACACGTATATGAGACTGTGCTTGAGTTCTGTAGCCGAAATGCAATAAGAACTTGTACATGTCATCTAACTGGGGACCAGAAAAAGAATGTAGTATTTCTAAAAAAGTCTGACTCTTCATTGTGGAAAGAGCCTGTCACAGAAAAAAACACTTTAAAAGAATGTCATAGTGCAGTATCTAAGTTAAATGATAACTTTCTGCCTGTCGAGCAGGTTGGTTCTGTAAGGTGAAGAGATTTCTCTCTCTCTATTTTTTTTTTAAAGCAGATTTACTAAAATGGTCCAACCCTTAGGTCTCCAGACACTCAGATGAACTGCTGATCTTTCTCAAACAGGTTTGACTTGTGTCTTGCAGATTTTAAACCTGTCTGTCACCTCTGCCTGAGGTGATGAAGAGATAGAAGTAAAAAAGTAGGAAGATAGTCTGGCTTCAAATGCCATTGGCATCTAGGTAAAGAACGTGTCTTTGTCTAAAGAAACTAAGAAGTAAATATTATTTACTTTCAAAAAGAAACATGGTTTAATAGCCCAAGCATTTGTTTAACAGGCAGGTCATTAGGACGCTGTACCAGCGCTCTACAGGGAGCAGTGCCACATCTTTAGAAGGTATCAGTTTGGTCTGTATGTTCCTTTATTATTAAGAGAGGGCTGAATGTGGTCAGACTGGTGCCGGTTCTTCTAGAGAATTTATTTATTTGTCTGTTATTGTCTATTTATCTGTTATTTGTTGCCCAGAGATGTGTCTGAGACTAGAGTAGGCTCAAATCACTTATTAAACTTTCTATTTGTGTATGACCATCTCATCTGGGTTGAGAACAGTCTCTACTTATGCTATTGAATTCAGATCATTTTGAAGAATAGAATGCAAGGTTAGGACTGAAAGACAGGTATCCAAATCAGTTATTTCTATGCAAATCCTAAAATCCAGTATTATTAAATACACACTATTGGCCTAGGTCCCCCCATTATAAGGCAGTCTATTGCCCTTAATCACAGCCTTCCTAGCTTTGGGAAAAGTCTTCTCTTCTGAAAACACAGGGTATGTCTTCATGTGTTTTTATCATCTCAGTTTGGTCAAGCTTTCGTGACACTTCATATGAGCTGGTTCGGACAGTTTCTGCACAAGGAGCCTCTAGATCTGTTGTTTCAAGATTCTTTTTTTTGTTCTGTTTAAGAGTAAAATTTTTGTTAACTGTATGTCAGACACACATAACTGGTGGGTTGTGCTTCTAGATTGTTATTGGTTGCTACTAGATTGTACCTTGATCGGGAGTTTCACAAAGTATTCAGCCTTCAGTCTTAAAATTTTCTGCAGTGTTATTACTGACTGACTAGCCGGCAAGGAACACCGAAACCTGTATTACTGACTGGTATTTTGGCACGTTGCTTTTCTCAGTCACAACATACTTATGCTATGTGAGAAATAATTCCTGTGCAGAAAAAGAAAAATGTAGTAATCAAATGAAAATATTTGTTTTCAACCCTCATCTTTCTTAAGATCCAGTATCCCCCACCCACTGGGCCTGCAGCATTTGTTCGTGCTGGATTAAAAAGGAGTAATGAGAAAGGGAACAAAAAAACCACTGAACAGATATGCAAGAAGAGGAGCTGAGTGTGATTTGTGCATTACAGACAGAGCAGAAAACAGATGCCTTTGAGAGGCTTGAGGGGTTTTTCCTTTGAGGTGCAATTTGATCTGTACCACCTTACCTGCATAGTAATGAGGGCCTCCTAAGGGTTAAACACAGGCTCAAGAGAACACATAAGAAAGACCCAAGTTCTCTTGACGCCTGTACAAGGTTTCGACTAATTTTTCCCTGAACTGGATCTTAAGTAGAAATAAGGGAACACTAGAGCTCAGCTGATTCCCTTTATTGACCTCAAACTTACCCATTTGACACAAAAAGCATATAAGGCATGAGAAATTTTTTTTCTTAAAAATAGACCCCCGATGCTCTGACTGTCTTCTCTTTGCAGTGCCTTTGACAAGTTCATACAGAAACCAGTGGTTCTTTAAGATGCATGTTGTCTTCATTTTGCTCCGGAGATGCCTCTAATGCAAAAATAATGTGAATGGTCCCACCGGTTTGTTGCCTGTCGTCTTCTGGGGATGTAAGAAGCTGTGTGTGTGTGTACATACAGCAGACATGTAGCCTACTAGTTTTGAACTGTGTGTGTGAATTGCAAATATGTCTTCTGAGAGTGAGGAAACTTGGAAAGAATGAGGTCATTGTGCATAATAAATCCCCCATATGCTTCTCTTCTGCCCTACAGCCCACAAGAGAAACATTTCCGAGAGAGTTACTTTATAATTTACATTCCTATTGTCAAAACTGGGAAATGAAGCACAGATATGGTATGAGGAATGTTCATTTCAAGTGGAAGAAAAACAGAAATTGAGATATAACTGGCTGGAAGACAAACTTAAAGTTCATTAAATCAACCATATCTAAAGGGGGTGAGACCAGAGGTAAGGACAAAAGACGATTTACACACAGTATGTTTTTTACTGCCATACATAGTATCTGTGTGATATCACAGGTGTTAAACTAGCCACAGGAGGGCTCTCCTGTTCTTCACTTGAAGAAATATATTAGTAGGGATGGTGAAAACTGCAGGAGAGAAAACAAATTTATATACCTGTAACAAGAATATTGGGCTTACAGCCCTGGTTCACAGGGCATACTCTGCTTGCAAGTAAATATCATTTGAAATGTGGCTTTAGCACAGTAACTGCACGCTTCACTTCTTCATACAAAAATAGTCATCAAAATACTGTCACAAGATCCACTAGTTCTTGATTAAGCAGGAAGGGAGGAGGACTCCAAGCTGTAAAGAATTTCTCATATAGCTGGGCGCTGAGCAAGGGCTCGTGTTTAGTCATGAGAGAATGGTAATTACATACGGACATTTGTACCTCTGGCCCCTTGCCTGCACAAGGATTAACCACACGTTGACATCTGGAGTTATATAGCCTCCCAGGGCTGTGTTGTGGCTAAGCAACAGCCTGTTATAGGAAGTCTGAGGAAGAGCTCTGCATGTTGGCAGCTCCTGCAGGATTTCTACTTATGAGAGGCAGAAGGTCCCCAGGGGTGCCGATAGCAACTCACCGAAGTATCTGATTGCCTTGCAGTCCTGCAGTTAGTCTCGCAACAGCCTTAGGAAGCAGGCAAGAAATAACAGCCTCATTAAACCAGCAGAGAACTGAGCAGCCAGATTCAAAGAGGGATTCACGCATTCAAGTCCAGAGTCATGATCCAAATCTTTTGCTTGTTCCCTCCCAGCAGCAGCCTGGTCCTGACACCGCCTAAATTCACTGGAGGCCTCCATGTTCTGTCTGCAATTCCAGAAATGCTGTAGGCTGTGTAAATAGCTCTAGTGGCCTCTGCCTGAAAAGCTAGGCTCTGTAAGCTAAATGGAGTGGCATCCCTGACTTTCCAAAGGGGTTTTAAGGTCCAGGATCATCCATCCTGCTTAACTGTTAGTATTTTCCCTCAGTTTTGGCCTCTAGTAGTCTGCTGCTTTTCAAAGACACAGAAAGAGTATGGGGATAGCATGATAACTTTTCTGCTAAGCAGCTTGGATGCTCCCAGTTTTGCACTGGAGAGAATTTGGTGGATACAAACTAAGTTGTGCACTTGACCTTAGAGCAAGAAAAAGGTTTCAGAGCTGCTCTGTTTAGCTGTATAGGAATTTAGATTCTCACCAACACCAGTTGCACATTTTCTGCTCAAGGTTTGAGCTGGAGCAATTGTGGACTACAATTTTAATCTTTCATGGTAGCCCAGTGGCTACTAAGAACACTAGCCTGGTCATATGGGAGAAATGAGCTCCCTTCCATCAGTCTTAGCTTTCTCTGCCTACGGAAATACCCTCAAGTCAGGGTAAGTTTTGCTCTTGCCGACTTTCATTCTTGATGGCATGTATCCTTGAAAGTCTCACTACATGGGCAAGAACATAAAATTCAGGACTTTAAGATAAACAAGACAGAATATGTTTCTCTAGGCAGAGGTTAGAGCAGTCCTTTGGGGACTGGCTTAAATTTGGCTCTGCTTTGTTAAAGGCTGTAAAAAAATGAATTATGTTTCTGCCTCAGCTGAATTTGAACAGGAATAGTGGTCATTTTTCCTAAACAGCTTTCCTAGGCTTTTCCCTGTTTAGCAGACTTGCTGGAGGTTCTTGCCTCTGACCAGGGAATGGAGTGCTTGGTTGGATATGAAACCTCTGGAGAGGTGAGCAGGTCATATGCAGTCCTGTGTTTCCTTATGTTGACTGTTGGCTAGCTTCAGGGAGTTTTCTGCTCAATGGCTTTCTTGTATCCCATCTTATGGAGACTATTGCTTTCTCTTGTCTTATACAGGAGTGCTAGGTGCCCAGATAAAGATTTAAATTTCGCTTTGAGGCACTACCCAACACAGTTTAGCTTTGAAGCTTTTATGCCTTTTACTGGTTCAAGTCATTAATACATGGGCATAGCATTAAAATAGTAATGCATTGCATCTGGTTTCTAGCCATTTATCTAAGCCCTGGCTTGTCCTTCCCACCCTTGTTATTCTCTTGCTTCCATGTCTTTGCTTTGCTAACAAGAATGAGAATTACCTTTGCTGTAAGTCTCTTCTGTTACAGTACACTTCAACAGTTAATTCCCTAAAGATCAGAATCTGTAACATTGTCATCTTTTTAAAATGCCTTTTCCCAGAAAAAGAGCTTGTTTATGTTTAAGAGGCTAGCATGTTAAATATAAACTGCCCCAGTGGTTTCCAAATATTGCTGAAGGACTTTTCTTCTGATAATCTTGCCATCAGAAAATGTCTGCATCAAAAAGATGCAGACTCTAGATCTTTTCATTCACTCTCCTTGTCAGGTAGCATAATTTTCACTTGTCAGTCAAAGCTGGATTAGTGATTCTTTCACTCTTTCCTTGTCAGTGCTTGTATGTTTGAAGTGTCAGCACTTCAAAGTCCTTGCTTTCTATAACTGTTTTCTCTGCATTAGCCAAACCTTTAAACAACTTTTCTTCTCTACCTTTTCAGTTTCTGGTTTGCTTTAATGAGCCTTTCTATTGTATTTATTGTTGCACTAAATATTCGATTCCGATTCTGCACCTTTTCCAACACATTCATTTTTAGCTTGTTTTTCATGATGTTCTTTTCCTAACTCCTAGCTGTTCAGTTGAGGTTCATCTGCTTTAGCAGTAGTAGTAGTCTTCCAAATTGAGATTAATTTAGACTGTGAAAAATGGAGGGGGAATGAGAGAATAGAAATGCTCCCTGACTTATCTGAAAGGATGTAGTATATTTCGTTTGCTGCTACTGTTTGACTTCATGACCTAAGCAATATCATTTGCTCCTAAGCATTCCTTTGGTGCCTTTTTAGGCTGCTGAATTGAAATAGTCATTGCCACTGCCATACTCTTCCCTGTCAATTTATACATTTAGAGTTTCTGGCCACAGTCAGAAAATGACCCAACCACAAGTTTTAATAATGTGAGGAGGTTTGTGGATCTGTTATGAAGAATGGTTATTTTCTAACATTCCATTCATTGGAGGATAATTTGGACATTTAAGCTGCTTTTTAGAGTACTGTAATAAAAGCACCTGAAATTCTTGCTTAGTTTAACATAGTCTGCTGTTTTCATTTTCAGTGCTGTGTGATGTTCTAGCTGTCTGGATAAACATGAGGTCCATCAACTGCAACCTATTTGGTGCTTAGATCACCTGCTGTTTGTGGTGTGCCACACAAGCATTTATTTCCTTCTGCATCAGCCACTTACGCACAAAACTGTAGGAAAATAACTCTGAAAAAAACTTGGCAAGATACAGTTTCTGATGCTCTCCCACAACATTCCTGACTGTCTGTTAAAGAGTTCCTGTGATGGAGATCCTGATCCTGTCACAGCCATTTATTCCAGTGCTTTAGTATTCTTGGCATTAAAAAGTCTTTCTGAAGTTCAGTTAGCTCTTGTTTCACCTCATGTCAATAATTTCCTGTCTTGCCCACTACAAATATGGAGAATCAGCTGCTCCATTTGTTTTTGAAGACTACTAGCACAGTCCTCCTCCATGTTCTCTTCTTTAGAAGAAATAATTCCACTTCTTTTTTAGGTCATGTTTTCTCATCATCCGTGGGATATCTACCCCACACACATAGTCCACCCTTGAGTTCAAGGAAGGTATTACTGTTCCTGAAACAGGACCAGCAGCTGGAAGAATTCTTAAGTTAATACTCCCAGGACTTACCCTTGAAAACCTGCTCATGTTGACCTGAATGTGGGCTCATGTTCAGCTTGTGATCCAGTGGCATCCAGAGGAGACCTATGCCTAGTTAGTTGGTTTGCAGCTTCTGAGATTCATTTAAGTACAAAAGCTTGCACTCGTCCCAGGTTGTCATGGTTGTTTTGAGTTATGATTTTGCCTTTCAGAATCCTTTGAAAGCTTCCTGTCTTTGTGATCTAGAGATTTGTTACCTATTTTGTATCTATTTCTTCCTATTTACTACAACTGGGAACCTAGCTCAGTCATAGCTGTCCAAATTGGAGATGCCTAAAGTCAGGTAAGGTAATTCTCACGTGAAAGATAGACAGTTAAATTCAACCCACATAGAAGTAACTGAGACTGTAATTATTACTGAGCAAATCAATGTAATAAATACATGCCTGTTGTGTTAAAAGGGGTCTGATAAGTGGCAAAAACAGAGCCCTCTCTTTGAGTCACGAGGTTCAGAGCAGACCCCCTTGTGTTCTAAACTCTCTCTCGGAGAGGAGTCTAGGTGCGGCTGGATCTACTCCTAGTCCCAGACCTGGTCAACAGTTTATGTCTAAAGGGTTAAGTGTGTAGCCACTTATCAGGTTCAACTTGCCTGTCAGAGCCCCTCCAAGGACTTTCACTGGAACAGTTTCGCAAAGTTGAAGCAATAGGTAATTTATTCAAGCGACAGGTATCACAGATTTGGGATTGCCATTGATAAATGCACTGTCTACAAAAGTTGAGTTCAAGGTAATGGTTTAGCGCTTTAGTTAACAACGTGTTCCCAGGGATACGTCTGACAAAGTCAGAGGCGCAACTCTTACCACAAAGGCATCCCTTCTTGGGGGGGAAGAGAGTTTCAGGCCCGTTGACCTGTCCCTCAAGTAAGGTTCTCACTTGGCTGCTCCTCCCACAGAGAGTTTTCAAGTGCCAATTTTGATACATTGGAAAATTTTTTTGCGAGACTAAGTC
>Ga0065711_1038628_pt1 | contig 18573 bp, 19 predicted proteins | sample Hoacrofraction12_FD_59098 | JGI IMG/M metagenome (GOLD analysis project Ga0065711, IMG submission 59098) | Hoatzin crop microbial communities from Cojedes, Venezuela - Epithelial fraction 12 v2 (version 2) | ecosystem: Host-associated > Birds > Digestive system > Esophagus > Crop | place...
AAGAACAACCAAAAATTAAAAAAAAAAAAAAAAAAAAATCAAAACTACCCATCTGTGCCCAAACAAAGCACCCTTTTAAACATCTCCTTTCTTAGAAGTCCCAGGTGACAAATTTGCTAGTGCACTTTAATGGAAGCAAAGCAAAGCTGCTACCAAGACTTCTTAACTCTAAAAGAAGGAACTTTGTAAAGCCAAAAAAAAAAAGGAGGGAAAAAAAAAAGATTAAGTGCTCAAGTAAAAAGGCCAAGACTGGAACTTCCATCTCTAAAATGAAGCTGACAGTCTACAAAGGTGAATACTACATCTTAAAATTCAAAAGGTAGGGTTAAAGAAAGAATGAGTTAAGAGCACATTGAGACATTTATTCCAATATCAAAACAGTTTTCCAGTTTATAAATAAAAAAAACAGCGAAAGAATAAGCTGGACTATAATTCAGTGAGAGTGAAACAGCTGTTAAGCATAACACAGGGTCACCAAAACCACCCAGGACTCCAAAAAATGTAGCTATGTTTCCTGCTACCTCTGCTAGACCCAGAGAGCTCGCTGGCTAACCCCGGCCACCCTACGACATCTACTCGTCCGGGACAACACCCTTGAAAGTTCGCACAGAAATCACTTACTAATTTTCTGTTCTAGTCCACACAGACAATGATGGTCCTTCTGTCTTAAAAACATATTCATCTGATTAAAGTAATTAAGCATGCCACATTTGTGGACAAGAGAAGGATAACAACCTCAGCTATGCAACTCACAAAATGTCAACAAGCCACACACACAAAACTCATCCTTGTAACTGGGCAGAGGTGAAACAGAGGAGATTAAGGGAACTTGAATATAGTTCTAGAGGGGAAAAGCACAACAAAAACAGAATCCAAACTTGCTTGTTTCACCAGTAAACATGAAACAGGTTGCCAATATTTAGACGGGGAAAGGGACAGGCTTTCTGCACACTCCATTTCACTTTTAGCTGAGAAAGACTCGCAGCTGGAGTCAACAGTTCCCTTCTACCCCTTCAGCAGCTCTTGGGCATATAAATCTATAAACACCTCAGATAAAGGCCAGTCAAGATCAGCTTGTCAAGATGTCTTCATTTAATATGCTCTTTGCCTGTCTAGAAAGATTTAGCTTCTTAGCCACCTCTATAATAAAACGTTTATTTCAAATAAAATTACTATGTCCTTCACGTTAGCAAAGTTACAAATACACACTGCATAAAATGAAGTTAACATTCTAAATCAGGTACAAAAGGAGCTTTTAAACTTTTTATTAGATCTAAGAACAAACAAAAAAAATACAAGCAAGTACGTAGGTAATTGAGATACATGATCCTCATTTTGGCTGAAGCATACAAATGCATATTCAGAACAGAGAATGACTAGAAATCCTCAAACTGCAGACTGTTGTCTCCTGAATACTAAATGAAACAAGACTGGGCAAGATGAATCTGTAGTGGCAATACCACCAGACTGTTAAACAGAGAGAGACAGATACAAAAGCATCAGGTGAAAGTTTGCTTTTTCTTAGACAAAGATACAAAAATAGAGAAGATTCTTAACAATATCTGTATGTAAAATAAAAAAAGAGGAACCTGCCTAGAGATTTAAAAAGATGAAAGAAGTTGTATTTTCACTTGAATTATCATTTTAACATAAGACTAGAAAGTTAGCAGCAACACCCTGTGATTCTTTCTATCTCTAAAAACCGTCTAGCTCCCTCTACCATTAAATTATAACATTCATTTTTATTACTGGTGAATGCTTCCCCACACACACACACGCATGTTTATTTCAAGGGGTGGAGGGGACAAGGAAAACTTGTCTACACTACTTTATTAGCTTCAAATCTTACCCTTCTACTCGTCTTTTATAATGACACAGGGCTTACTAGCATCTTACGAAATGTAGAAAAGAAAGAAAAACTAGTTCAGTTCCCTGTCAGATTTATCATTCTGTGCTACAAAGGCCAACTCTAATAGCTTCACATCTCTCAACCACAGGAGTTCAAGCATTTAATTCACATTAAAATTCATAAATACTTTATGATATCACAAAAATACCCATCAATTTACTCTCTCTGCTTTACAAATTAGTACTTAATATTAGGTACATTTTAGGTCACCACTGCAATATTTTAAAGTTTATTCTCCATAAATCTAGGATCCTACATTTCTGAAATACCTGTATTTCAAAGTAATGTATTAATTATGCAAGCGACTGTGCATGCTACACACAAACACAGAGGACCATCACGAGCAACAAGCTGTCAAGCAGGGCAAGCGTTGTGCTACATTACAGACCCCTGCGACACCCAAATGAAGTTGCTCAGAGTCTCCTTTGCAACAAGCACAGGGTGCGGCATCACGCTGGCAAAGCACTCTGAAAGGTCTGTTGGTAAGGTGCTATAAAAACGAAAATCAACTCTACACGCTACTTTAGCAATGTTTGCCAAGGTGAACTTGGTCACAAGCAGGCCAAAGGGTCCTGGGTTTCACAGCCCCACGTGAACAAGGGAGGAAATCACTCTCAGGGAAAATGCTTTCTCATTTTCATTAGTCAGGCGATTACAGCCAGCCTGCACGGTTGCTGACAACAGTACCTGCTAAAAGAGGAATAAAACTTGCTCCAAAGAGCCTGTAATACGCTGCAGACACAAACACCAAAAGCCGTAACAATTACTGTAGGACTATATACGGAGGAGTTCGACCTTGACGAAACAGCCCTGTACCCTTAAAGAAAGAGACAAACAACTTCTGAGGAAGTCGTAGTCAAAGCACGAGGAAGTTGCAGTGGCGAACAGGATGAAGATGGACGGTTGACGTGGCCCATGAAGGAGAGGTTTAAAGCCCAGCTGAACGAGAAAAGCAGCAGAACGTGAGAGCTGCAGTCCAGACGACAAATCACCAAGAAAAAGGTGAGCAGCTGGGAACGTAGGAAGATGGGGTCGCAAATGTCTTCTGAGGAGAGGTCGATCCTATCTATTTATATGAAAATTCTACAGAAAGGAGGAATTGGATACGATGAGACTAATTTACGCCTGTTGCTGGCTTGGCTAAAAAGCAAAGGCGTTGTAGCAGATTTGCAAACGGCATTTCAATTATCTACATGGGAGAAAGCCGGAGAAGTTTTACAGGAGGCTGCAACAGGGGGGGAGCCAATCGCCACAAAGGTCCTTACGACCTGGAGGCTGGTCAAGGAATCGCTGCAACAGCTCAAGTCCAATCGAGCAGTTTCCGCGGCCGCGGCAACTGCACCCGGAGGTACTTGTGGGGAATCAGAAGCGGAGCTGTGGGGAGGGAGCGCTGGGATGGACACTCCACAGTCGTCTGCCCCCTCCTCGGGCCCACTGTTAGAAGTGCCATCATCCACGCCGCGGCTCCCCGGGTTTGCACCCCCCCCTCAAGAACCGACAAATCTGTTTGAAAAGGACTTGATTTGCTGGGAAGAGCCAGCACGCGATCAAGCAGCAGCCGCCGGCTATGACCCTGCAGCACACTGGCGAAACTTGCGAAAGCAGGCATTGCTGGAGGGGGAGGTTGAAATGGCCGCTGCTCTCTCCTGTCCGGTGATAACAAGAAATCAGGGACCGAACGAATGGCAGCCCTTGCCATGGGACCTAGTAAAGGAACTGCGAAAGACGGTCATGCAGCACGGTCTCACTTCACCATATGCGCAAAGCTTGCTGCAGAATGTGATGAGAGGACACCTTTTGACTCCTTTTGATCTGCGCTCACTGGCAGACCTGATTTTTACCCCTACGCAGAGGGTGTTGTGGGAGTCGCACTGGAGAACGCTTTGCCACACAGCCGCCTTAGACAACCTGGGAAGGCAGAGCGGGGATCCACTGCAGCTGGCCGGAATTCCCCAGCTGATGGGGGAGGCACCAACAGCTACCCCGCAGCTGCAGGCACAGTCAGCGCCGGAAATACTGAGACAGTCGGCAGAGCTCGCTTATCAGGCGATGCTGAAGGTGCCGGACACTGGCAAGGCATTTAAATCCTTTACAAGCATTAAGCAAGACCCGAGTGAATCATATACACAGTTTATCGACAGATTACAGGAAGCTATACAAAAGCAGGTAGAAAACAAACAAGACAAGGAGGCACTGATGTTGAAGCTGGCGGTGGAGAATGCAAATGCCGATTGCAAGAAACTGCTGCAATCCTTAAGGAATCCCACATTGACAGATACGATTGAAACCTGTAACAGGGTGGGATCAGTAACTTATAACACTGAGGCGTTTGCTGCCGCCTTTGCCGCTGCCTTTGCCTCTGCAGTTCAAGTTACAAACAAGCTGTGCTTTCAGTGTGGCAAACCAGGACATTTTAAAAGGGTTTGCCCCCAAAGACAAAGGGGAGAATCCGGTAACGGTGACCCTCCAGGCATTTGTCCTCGGTGTGGCAAGGGAAGGCATTTTGCTAATCGATGTAGATCAAAATTCGACAAGAATGGGCAACCACTGTCGGGAAACGGGAGGTCCAGCACGAGACAGGGGCGCGCCCGGACACAAATACCCCTGGATCAGAGGCCCCAGACACAGCAATCGTCACAGGTCTGGGCAGCCTCCGAGCAAGAACAGCTGGGAGTGCCGACGCGCATGTCTCCACAACCGCCGGCATCACAACAGGAGACCAAGCTGTACACACAGTTGCTCTCTCCGTGAAGAAACCCTTGGGGGAAGAGCTGAGTGCCCTCTCCTTGGGACGCTCCAACACGACCTCTCAAGGACTCTTTGTTTTACTGGGAGTGACTGACGCGGGTTTTACAGGGCAAATACACACCATGATATGGACACCTTCCCCGCCTGTGTCGGTACCAGCAGGGAGTCGTATCGCCCAGCTGATCCCCTTTAAGGGCCAGGTGCCCCAAGCTGAACAAGTGGAGCAAGGACATGGAAGCTTCGGGTCCACTGGAACACCGGAGATCAGTTGGGTGCAGCAGGTACATTCAGCGCGACCAATCTTGACATGTCAAGTGTGTAATGCGGGCCAACAACCCAAACAGATAAACATCAAAGGAATGATTGACACGGGGGCAGATGTAACCATCATCTCAACAGGTCGTTTGCCCCGGAAATGGGCGACCATGCAAATGCACACAGGAATAGCAGGAACAGGAGGGCTATCAGCCTCTCAGCAAAGTGCACAGGTCGTGCAGGTGATTAGCCCAGAAGGACAGGTAGCCAATGTCCGTCCATTTGTGGTAAACGTTCCACTCAGTTTATGGGGACAAAACATCCTTGGGTCCTGGGGAGTTATCATCGGGACGAACAACTCATTCGCGCCTTTTTAGGAGGGGTCCCTGCAGTGCGGCCTGTCATACGCCTGACTTGGCTCACCAAAAAGCCAGTTTGGGTGGATCCGTGGCCCCTCACGACAGAAAAGGCCGATGCTTTGCGAACATTAGTACAAGAACAATTACAGAAAGGACACATAGCACCCACCACTAACGCATGGAACACTCCAGTGTTTGTAATTAAGAAAAAGAGTGGAAAGTGGTGAATGCTACACGATCTACGCCAAGTGAATGCGGTGATCGGGGGCATGGGGGCATTGCAACCAGGCATACCATGTCCAACCATGTTACCTCGCGACTGGGACAACATTGTCATGGACTTAAAGGACTGTTTTTTCACAATTCCATTAGCACGTGAAGATGCGCCGAAGTTTGCCTTTTCAGTGCCGACTATTAATCACCAAGAACCTATGCCAAGATACCATTGGACAGTACGGCCTCAGGGAATGGATGCCCAGCCCTGTGTCAAATGTATGTAGCGGGAGCATTGTCTGAGGTTCGACAAAAACGTCCATGCATTATTTGTTATCATTACATGGATGACATTTTGTTGGCAGGGCAAACACCCGAGCTCTTAGCACCCCTGGTGCAAGACACAATTTCTAGTCTTGCTACGTATGGGTTGGAAATAGCCCCAGAAAAGGTACAAAAGGAGGCCCCTTGGACATACTTGGGGTGGAAAATTCTCGAACACACTGTAGAACCTCAGTCAATGGCCCTGCAAACACCAGTGAAGACTCTGAATGACTTACAGAAATTGCTGGGAGCAATCAGTTGGGTGCGGACGTTGCTAGGGATCAGTAACGAGAAATTGGCACCACTGTTTGTGTTGTTAAAAGGAAACCCTGACCTCACTTCTCAACACGTGCTGATCCCCAAGGCTCAAGAGGCACTGGCACAGTTATCACATGCGTAGCAGCAGCATCAAGCGCCTCCATTGATAGAGGATCGTGCTTTGCAATTGTATATTATCAATCAGGATAGACAACCCATGGGCCTTGTAGCCCAATGGGCTCCAAGTGAAAAGAGTGATTTGCTGGTCGTAAGAGAATGGATCTTCTTGTCACATCAGCCACAAAAAACAATAGTAGCACGAGTAAAAATGATCTCAATTCTGATCCGAAAAGGCCACAAACAAGCAGTGGAATTAAGCAGCAAGGAGATACAGACCTTGTTCTTACCTCTCACACAAGACTACCTGGAATGGGGTCAGGCAAATAGCCTGGCGCTTCAGGTAGCCCTCGAAGGGTTTTCAGGACGGCTTTCCATTCATTTGCCAGCTCACAAACTCTTCTCCTTTTGTAGAGAAGTTTCTCTTGTATGTAAACCTCTATGTCAAGCCACTCTTGTTCCCGGTCGGACTGTGTTCACAGATGAGTCGGGAAAAACCGGCAAAGCAGTCATGGTCTGGCATGAAAATGGTAACTGGCAACATTGAATTTGTACAGCAAAAGGATCACTGCAGATAGTGGAACTATATGCAGTGGTCCAAGTGTTCCAAATGTGGCAAGAACCTCTAAATTTAGTAACAGACTCTCAGTATGTTGCAGGGGTAGTAAGGAGATTGGAAAAGGAATGGTTGAAACATGTAGATAATGAAACTTTATTTACGCTGTTTAAGAAACTGTGGGTCCTGCTAAGTCACAGAACAACTGCTTACTACATATGGCACATACGCAGTCACACAGAATTACCTGGTTTTTTAACAGAAGGAAACACTCGTGCTGACCACCTTGCTGCACCAGCGTGGTCAGCTCCAGTCCCAGGGATTGTAGAACAGGCCCAACTTTCCCATGCATTTTTTCACCAATCGGCAAAAATGCTGAAAAGACAGTTTCAACTCTCATAGTCTGCAGCAAGAGCAATCATGCAGACTTGCCTGGAATGTCAATAAATTACCTTGCCACAAGTCACAGGGGTCAACCCCTGGGGACTGCAAGCACTGCAGATTTGGCAAACAGATGTGACACATTTGCCAGAATTTGGCCGACACAAGTATATTCATGTATCTGTCGACACATTTTCTACAGCCGTTTGGGCAACCGCAGAAACAGGTGAAAAGAGCAAGGACATTATTAGACATTGGCACGGAGCCTTTACAGCTCTAGGCATCCCACACAAAATAAAAACTGACAATGGCCCAGGATATGTCAGTGCAAAAACACAGCAATTTTTGTCACTATGGGGGATTCAGCATATCACAGACATTCCACATTCCCCCCAAAGGTCAGGGGATTGTGGAAAGAGCACATCGTACCTTGAAAAACACCCGTGAAAAACAAAAAGGGGGGAATGATAGGGGAATTCCCACAGGCACAGCTGCAAAAAGCCCTGTATCTCCTAAATAATCTAACATTAGGAGAGAACACAGAAGAACCAGTTACTTTGAAACATTTCCTATCGATGAAAAAAATCAGAAGGTACACAACCAGGGAAACAGGCTAAAGTATGGGTTAAATCCCTATTAACTCACAAATGGGAAGGCCCATTCACATTAATCACTTGGGGGAGAGGATACGCTTGTGTCTCCACAGGAGATGGCACTCAGTGGGTTCCGGCAAGGTTCGTGCGCCCTGCAATGGATCCTGCTCGGAACAGCCCTGACAGCCACGTCAGCGCTGGGGAAGATACACAATCCGCATCACCTGACGCCATGGAACAGTTCGAACGTACGGGTAACGCTAGCTCAAGCTCTGAATCAAACCACATTCTGCGCATCCATGGCATCAGCTGGACAGGCATTTCACACGTGTCTGGTAGGAGTACTTATCACATACGTGAATCTAAATTTGTCTGGAAACAAAAATATACATATTCGGTAGAGACAAATGCACAAGCACAAAAGGCTGTGTAGAAAGTTGGGCACAAGGCTAGGACATCTCACTGCCTTTCGCTCAACAAGAACCACAGGAAGTGGACATCTTAGGCATTGTTAAAGTGCCTGCATGTATATCTTTCGAAAAAAATACAAGAGCACAGGAGGAACTACAGACAGATGTTACACCCTACAAACAAACCTATCAAAATGCACCTTTGTGGTGCAATGAAACACTGAATGAAACAAAGGCAGTGAGCTCGGCATGAAAGCTACCCCCGGGGGCATTTGATTTGTTGGGATAGAGCATGGCCAGGCATTCCAAGTAACACGACAGGGGGACCTTGCACGTTAGCTCGACTAACATCGCTGACACCAAATATAACAATGACATTAAATCATACCCATCTGAGCAAAAGTCGCCGCAAACATGCATTGTCTGAAGATTGCGAGGACAATGTTGATCTGTGGAATAGGGGAGAAACCACAGCTGCTAGCCTCTTTTTGCCTGGAGTGGCAGCAGCAAAAGCATTAATGCAGTTGAGTGAATTAGCTTGTTGGCTAGAGAAACAGAGTAATCTGATAGCAGAAGTTTTAGGTAGTTTAGCAAATGATGTAGATTCGGTAAGGCATGCAACATTGCAAAATCGAGCAGCCATTGATTTTTTGTTGTTAACTAGTGGGCATGGATGCAAGGACTTTGACGGGATGTGTTGCATGAATTTGTCCCATCATTCGGAATCGATTCATGCCAGCATCCACAAGCTGATGGAACAGACACAGAAATTGAAAGAGGAAGATGGGTTTTTTGGATTGGGAAATCTCCTTCAGGGATGGGGCCTAAGGGAGTGGTGGTTGTCCTTAGCTAAAGGAGCAATATTATTGCTGGGAGTGTTCGTATGTATAATGTTGATTGTACCCTGTCTGATATCATGTTTACAAAACATGATGCAGAAGATGATCCATCAAGTGATGGTCGTAGAACAACAAAAAGGGGGAGCTGTAGGACTATATGAGGAAGAGTATGACCTTGACAAAACAGCCCTGTACCCTTGAAGAAAGAGACAAACAACTTCCAAGGAAGTTGTGGTCGAAGCACAAGGAAGTTGCGGTGGCGAACAGGATGAAGATGGACGGTTGACGTGGCCCATGAAGGAGAGGTTTAACCAATCAACTTTAAGCAGAGACGCATGATCGCAAGGCTTTACCCTACCAGTAACTGACTGGTAGCGCGTGCACAAGGAGAAATGCTATAAAGCTTGAGAAGCAATGGTAATAAAGGTCTTTAGTCTACACCCCGCCAGAGTCCACGTCGTAAATCTCCACAAATTATACCACACCACACCAGGAAGTGGCAGAAAAGATCAAAGACACTGCCAATGGCCAAGGTCTAGCTCACACAACAAGTGGAAGTTGTTACACGACAGTTCCCAGAGATGTCCAGAAGGGATGGAGGGATGTCACCTATGGAAGGAGGCTAAAACATTCCCCCTCCAGCTCACAGAAACCCTGACCAGCACTCTTTCCAGACCCCAACTTTGTTTACCATTTCAGATCTCACCAAGGCCAGAAAAAATTTTCCATACCACCATCTTTAACTGCAGTCAGCCTCTAGTTCTTCAGATTATAAACACCACCACTCAGTCAAGTTCTCCATCCAAAAGAAGAACAATTCCCTTTTTCTCCAACAAGCAGTCAGAAGAAACTCTATGGCACAAAGATCAACACAGCATGACAAAAACATCCAACAGAGAGCAACAGCTAAGCTGCTCTAATGGCTACCTGCAACCAAAGGGCTGGGCTCTGGTCCCACACCTCTCCTCTCTGCACTGTCCCTCACGTGTTCCCACCACCCTGCCTGCACAGGCCTGTCCCTGCACCCCAGCCTCAGGGCAAGCCCCTTCAAAGACCACCCTGACACAGAATGAATCCCATCAAGAACAGGGGGCAGCTTCCTGCAGATCAAGCTTCCAAGCTGCCCCTCTGGTAAGGTCATCAAGGCTACCAGTTTAAGCACAAGGAACAAGGTAAAAAATGTGCACTTCAGGGGGGAAGAAGTGTGGCAAAAACACAAAGCAACAGCTTTCTGTTAGACAAGTTCAAAAGATCTTAACACCTAGCCCAGTCCTTCAGACATCAACATAAGGCACCCAAAACCTAAACAATGAGGTTTCCTTTCTAATTTCAGGACCACCTGCCATCCCGTCATACAAAGTATTCCAATCATTTACCAGTTCTGATATTCAGCTATCAGAAACGTTGCTGTGGCCTACATTACTGTAATGGGTTTGCATGGCAAGGTTTTGGTAGCAGGGGGGCTGCAGGGGTGGCTTCTGTGAGAAGGTGCCAGAAGCTTCCCCTATGTCCAACAGAGCCAACGCCAGCCGGCTCCAAGACAGACCCGCTGCTGGCCAAGGCCGAGCCCACCAGTGACAGTGGCAGCACCTCTGGGATAACAGAGTTAAGCAGGGGAAAAAAGCCTGCGCAACGGCAATTGCAGCCGGAGAGAGGAGTGAGAAAACATGAGAGAAACAACCCTGCAGCCACCAAGGTCAGTGAAGGAGGAGTGGGAGGAGCTGCCCCAGGCACAAGAGCAGAGATTCCCCTGCAGTCTATGGAGAAGACCATGGTGAGGGAGGATGTACCCCTGCAGCCCATGGAGGTCCATGCTGGAGGAGATATCCACCTGCAGCCCCGGGAAGAGCCCACACCAGAACAGGTGGATGCCTGAAGGAGGCTGTGACCCCATAGGGAACCCCATGCTGGAGCAGGCTCCTGTCAGGACCTGTGGACCCATGGAGAGAGGAGCCCATGCTGGAGCAGGCTGGCTGGCAAGACTTGTGAGCCCGTGGGGGACCCATGCTGGAGCAGCCTGTTCCTGAAGGACTGCAGCCTGTGGGAAGGACCCACGCTGGAGCAGTTCATGGAGGACTGCACCCTATGGGAGGGATCCCACGCTGGATCAGGGGCAGAGTGTGAGGAGTCTTCCCCCTGAAGAGGAAGGAACAGCAGAGACAACATGTGATGAACTGACCGCAGCCCCCATTCCCCATCCCCCTGCGCTGCTCAGGGGGAGGAGGGAGAGAAAATCAGGGGTGAAGTTGAGCCTGCGAAGAAAGGAGGGATGGGGGGAAGGTGTTTTTAGGATTTGGTTTTACTTCTCATTATCCTACTCTGATTTTGATTGGCAATAAATTAAATTAATTTTTTCTCAAGTTGAGTCTGGTTTGCCTGTGATGGTAACTAGCGAGTGATTTCTCCCTGTCCTTATCTTGATCCACAAGCCTTTCGTATTTTCTCTCCCCTGTCCAGTTGAAGGTGCGGACTGATAGAGCGGCCTTGGTGGGCACCTGGTATCCAGTCAGGGTCAATCCACTACAATTAACCTCCCAGCTTCCATCACCCCAAAGCTCAGTGCTGGAGAGCCCTGGTTACACGCGTGCTTACCTTCCAGGCACCTGAACGTACCCTTCCTTGCATTTCTGACATTCTTACACCAATTCTCTACCTGAATAACACACTTCTACTTGTGAATGCTGACTATTTTTCTACCCTCAATATTCCAATTATTGTTACATCCACGAAATTTTCCCAAGGAGGACAGCAGTGGAAACACAAGAAAGGGCTTAGCTGCCACCCCAACCTGCCAAATCACAACGGAGTCCGAGTGCTGCCTGTATCTCCACCTCACCCAGACACAGCCGTGCCAGCTGGAAATGTCAGCACTCTGTCATTTTTGCCTGCCTAACGGCACAGAAGACAGGTCACTGCAACAACCATCACCGGATTCATTTAAGTCTCTTGTGATCAGCAGTCAGTTGGACAGGCAACTTAAAGAGCGACTGCAGATGTCAACCTTCAGTCAGAATCATGTGGGAGTCCATGACTCTTTCTGCTGGTACAGCTGCAGACACAGCAGACAAACAGATGCACCACTGTAGCTACTACTGCTAGGAAACTGAAGGCAGATACTTCACATTAACGTTAGCACCTCTGCACTCCTGTGGCAGAGCAAGCTCTAGAGGAAGGACTTACAGAATATAACAACAAGGACATCCGTCTACATCACTCGCCTTCTAAAACGACCTCTCTGTTAAATCAAAGATGTTGCTTGCAAAAATGCATATAGAGGTGCTTTGTCAAAAGTCTGAAAACTTTTCGTGAAAAGGCAGCATTCATTTCTCAGTGCTGGTACTCTCCTAATACCACTCAAAGATTTAAGCGAGTATAGTAATACTGACACGCTTATGTCCTTCGACAGAGAGAATCAGGGATGTAAGGTTTCATAAAGGATTTTACAAGGAAAGAAGAAAAAGTAGGTGCTTAGTATTACAGCACAGTAGAAACTTTCAGCAAATAACAGCTCTACCACCCCTAATAGCGATATGTTTTGCTATTCATTTCTGTCTAAGGAAAAATTTCTGTAATTTTCCACTGAAAACTGAAGTGTAAAACACTGCCAAAGCATTCCATCACCTCAGCTAATACTAATCACTGCAACAACCCAACAGGCAGGCTTTTATGAAGAAATACCTGATCATACTTCACCAGGAAAAACCCACTGATTTCACAGCTTGTTTAGAGCTCACACACAGTGAACTCAATGATACTGCTACACATTGGGTTTTTTTTAAATTTTAGGTTGTATTTTAAAGAAAATAAATCAAAAAATGTAAACAAAAAATAAAGGTAGAGGTCCAAGTGAAAATCATCAAACAAGATGTTTCCAAAAATAATGGCTTGCCCATCTTAAATAATTTTTTTCCAAAACCTAAATAAGTACAACTAAACACACAATTTCTTGTTTGTGCAATGAACCTGCTTCAAGGTATCATTTTATTTATGTTGTTTCAAGAATATATCTTCTTTGTTTGAAATACCGAGGTCTTATTTACCTACACTTAACTTTTATTTTTACATCAACATGTACCACTATCAAGAGAAACTTGTAATCTGTCAGTAGTCCTTAACGATTAAAAGAGGACTTTCTGCACAAAAAATGGTCAGATCACATCACCCTCGGAGACCAGAGGGTGAAAGACTCAAAGTCCATAAAAAAAAAAAAACAAGTAACAGAAGAGCAACCCTGAAGTAAAGAAATACCATGTCATAGAACAGATGCAAAAATAATTCAAAATTGCATTACTGCTAGTATTCACAAAAAAAGTGCTCACGTCTAGGAAAAGTACACAATCCCGCACTGACCAAAACACCCATCAGGTTATTTTCGCATTCTCAGCTTACAAACTAAAACAGTAGTGTCATGAACCGTTGCACTCATCAAAACAAGATGCTGTTTCTGGAGTTTAATAACAATTTGCATGTCAACACTTAATTATTTGATTACTGATTATTATCATAAATATTACCAGCTGCTGGATTTTACCAATGCAGTTGGGAAGACAGACTACACAAATAAAAGAATACGTTTCCAAAATTTAAAAGAGAAATCTCAACCAGTGAGTTGGGTGGTATTTTGGTTCTTCAAAAGAAGCATAAGTTCATAAGCAGCAAAACCACGAAACACTAAATAAATTTTTAAATATAAAAAAAAAAATCAACAAGAAGCAACTTCTATTCAGCTTGTTTTAAAAGTAAAAGGTACTAAAGAAACCTATTTCTATGACTGTTTCAAAATCTACTATATATTTGATCTCTTGATTATTGTGGATATGGAATCTGCAAGAGTGAGCTAATCCCAGATTCGTCTCCTGAGCTTGGTGATTTGGGTAGAATTATTTCTGAAGAGACAGTGAAGGTTCTCTCAGACGCCTCACTGCCCTGACTATCAAGGACTAGAGCTAAAGAGCTCCCTTTTATCTTAGCCCCAACTACACCCTCTATAGAACAGAAGACAGACTAATAATTTCCAATATTTTATAACCAAAAGCTCCTTAAGGTGAGTTGGTTGAACATCTTATCTTTCCAGAAACAGAACTGCTGAAGTACAGTCAGTTCTGCAAACTTCTCGGATTATCAGAAGTAAAGACCTATGCAGCTTCCCAAGTGTCTTTGCCAAAGGAAAAAGCAGGAGCTTCCAAGGCTGTAACCACCAAATTACTGTCTTGACTACATTAGCCACATGTGAAAAGTCCCTGCGCATCTCTTTTGGCCTCTGCAAGCAAGACAGTCAAAATGCACCGAGATAAAGCCTTGCTCTAGTTTTCTCCCAGTTATTTTCCACCACTACAGCAGCAGGCAGTCTAACCATAATCCAGGTAACCTAAGTAAAGCAGAGAAAGTCAATACACTTGAGACATTAATCTGTTCTCACTCACCGATATTATCAATAATACACGTATTTTATTGAACAGATGAACATCTTAAGGAGCTCACAAACTTCAGAAATACTTCACTTTCTTCAAACGAGGACTGGTTTTCCTTTCCCAGTAAGAAGTAGGGAAGGAAAAAAATGCTACCAACTAATTTGCCATTTACAACTTTTTTCCTGCATAAAACTTCAGACAGAGCACCCCCAAGGGGAAGTCAGATTTTTTCATTTGTCTGTTCTCTGCTTTCCTCTTTTTCAGAGAGAGGAAAAGAGATTTTCACACCTGCTCGTGACAAAACCTGTTTTTAACTTCATTCAAAAGAAAGCTTATTAAGAAAAGTTCAAAACATAAAAAACAAAAATGGAGTTCAAACTTAGCAAAGTACTAACTACTGCTAGATGTGTGATACTTAGTGGGGACAACATCAACTACTTCAGCTAAATATAGAAGATTTAACCACTTGATCAATGCTGTTTTTAATGGTACTACGTCACCACACATCTGAAGTACTAGTACATAGTACATACACAGATATATCCTGTACACATATATTTTTATGTATATATTCATCTCCAGGCTTTGCAAGCTACAGTCTCTCAACTTCAAGGAAGACATAAATGTTATCCTATCAGCAAAAAAGGTGGCAGCACGTCAGTTCCATTTCTGAAAAGCAGACAGCAGAGTACTGCAGGAGCTCTCAGTTCCAAGGTGTCAGAAGTCAGGCAACGAAGGGAAAAGACCAGCATGGCTGAGTCGAGACCTGCTGGTCAAACTAAAGAGCGAGAGGGAACTGCACAGGCAGTGGAAGCAGGGACAGGTATCTTGGGAGAAGTATAGGGATGCTGCCCGGTTGTGTAGGGATGAGGTCAGGAAGGCCAAGGCAAAGCTGGAGCTGAACTTGGCAAGGAATGCTAAGAGTGACAAGAAAGGCTTCTACAGGTATGTCAGCCAGAAAAGGAAGGTTAAAGAAAGTGCACCCTCCTGATGAGCAAGAATGGCAAACTCATATCAACAGATGAGGAGAAGGCTGAGGTACTCAACAACTTTACTGCCTCAGTCTGCACTGGCAACCTCCCTCCTCGCCCCTCCCCGGTAGATGGACTGCAAGAGGATCAAAGCCCTTCCCACGGTAACGGAACACCAGGTTCATGACCACCTGAGGAACCTGAACATACATAAATCTATGGGACCTGATGAGATGCATTCCAGAGTCCTGAGGGAACTGGCTGATCTCATTGCCAAGCCACTCTCCAGGTCAAAGGTCACGGCAGTCAGGCAAAGTCCCTGGTGGCTGGAAGAAGGGAAACATTGGGCCCATTTTTATAAAGGGTAGAAAGGAGGACCCTGGGAACTACAAACCTGTCAGCCTCACCTCTGTGCCTGGGAAGATCATGGAGCAGATCCTCCTAGAAGCTATGCTAAGGCACACGGGGGACAGGGAGGTGATTCGAGACAGCCAGCATGGCTTCACCAAGCACAAGTCCTGCCTCACCAACCTAGTGGCTTTCTATGATGGAGTGACTAGATCAGTGCACAAGGGAAGAGCTACGGATGTGATGTGTCCAGACTTCTGTAAAGCCTCCAACACAGTCCCCCACCACATCCTTCTCTCTAAATTGGAGAGCCATTGATTTGATGGGTGGACTGTTTGGTGGCAAAGGAATTGGTCGGAAGGTCGCAGCCAGAGGGCAGTGGTCAATGGCTCGATGTCCAAATGGACACCAGTGACAAGCGGTGTCCCTCACGGGTCCGTACTGGGACCGGTGCTGTTTAACATTCTCATCAGTGACCTAGACAGTGAGATCGAGTGCACCCTCACCAAGACTGCAGATGACACCAAGCTGAGTGGTGTGGTTAACACACCTGAGGGACAGGATGCCATGCAGAGGGACCTCAGCAAGCTGGAGAAATGGGCGTGTGTGAACCTCATGAGGTTCAACAAGGCAAGTGCAAGGTCCTGCACGTGGGTCGGGGCAGCCCCCACTATCAGTACAGGCTGAGGGATGAAGGGACTGAGAGCAGCCCTGCCAAGAACGACTTGGGGGTACCGGGGGATGAAAAGCTGGACATCAGCCACCAATGTGCACTCGCAGCCCAGAAGACCAACCATATCCTGGGCTGCACCAAATGCAGCGTGGCCAGCAGGTCGAGGGAGGGGATTCTGCCCCCCTGCTCTGCTCTGGTGAGAGCCCACCTCAAATCCTGTGTCCAGCTCTGGGGCCCCCAGCACAAGAAGGACATGGAGCTATTGGAGTGGGTCCAGAGGAGGGTCACAAAGATGATCTGAGGCTGGAGCACCTCTCCTAGGAGTAAAGACTGAGAGAGTTGGGGCTGTTCAGCCCAGAGAAGAAAAGGCTGCAGAAAGACCTTATAGCAGCCTTTCAGTACCTGAAGGGGCCTATAGGAAAGATCGGGAAAATATTTTCAGCAGGGCTTGCTGCGACAGGACAGGAAGCAATGGCTTTAAACTAAGGGAGGGTAGATTTAGACTGGATATAAGGAAGACTGATGAGGGTGGTGAAACACTGGCACAGATTGCCCAGAGAAGCAGTGGAGGCCTCATCCCTGGAAACGTTCAAGGCCAGGTTGGATGCGGCTCTGAGCAACCTGATCGAGTTGGAGATGTCCCTGCTCACTGCAGAGGGGTTGGGCTAGATGAACTCTAAAGGTCCCTTCCAACCCAAAGCATTCTCTATACTGACATGGCAACTACAACATCCTTGTGCTTCCATGTTACAAAAAGCTAAATTCATTTGGCACGGAAATAACAGAGTGGCTACACGAGAAGTCTTACAAACGTTGCCATTTTACATAGCTTAATGTTAGTTTATCCAGTCTATAAAGGGGAAGAGGAAACATGCAATATGCAATGAGTGTTTTTTTAAAAAAAAGAGTCTCATTCCTAAATTTCTCTATCAGCCAAAATAGTGATAAGGGAAACTTTGTAGTGTCCTTTGACCCACATTGACTTCAATAGGATAAAATGATCACTATACACTTCTGCTAACACATTTTAAAACTCTGGTACAGAAAGATGGGATGCGAGAAAACTACCAACCTTCAACATGTCCCCTTCTTACTTGCTTGGCAAAACTAGGAAGCACACAGTGCAGCAGGATCACCCCACACTTGGGAAGTCACTGAAGGGAGATTCTAGTGCCTAGAAATGGTTCCACAACTGTGCAAGGGAGACACCCAGACTCTATATTAACTGAAATACTCTCTGTCTTCCTACTTGGCATCGAGACAAGACATCACTACCGCGCAAGCCTCAGGCTATTCAGACCATTTTCCCCACTATTTTTTTTTCTGAAAGTATCTCTGCCCAGTAAGATTTGGCTCCTGCTTACTTTGGCCTTCCATCTCTTCAAAGCCCATCATCATAACCTCATACTTTTTCCATACTCTGTCCTTCTTTTACACTTTTCTTTCCATACAGTTACCCCCCTCTCCTTAAACTTCAAAACAACCCATGTCATCTTGATGTGCCATTTACTATTTTATCATTCACTCTGCCTACAAGTTACAAGAACCAGCAACTTACTGCACAAGTACCAAACACAGCACATAAGCAGATTTTGAACAAAATGCATCAGGATTAGCAGAGATCTCCAAGTCACAACTCTACCAAAGCACCCACGAGTGGGAGCCTCCTAGTTCTCGGCTACCACTACAGCCAAGCATAACTAAGCAAGTAATATCCTGGCTCCACGAAAACAGGCTGTCCCATGGTTGATCAAGTTATTACTACTCAATGACCAGAGTGTTGTAATGGAGGTGTAGCGACACTTTCAGAAAGACAGGCCAGAAAGAGAAGGAGGCAGAGTTGCTTTTATGTCTAATTTAAGGAAAAGCTGAGGGCTGGGACAGTTTAACCTAAAGAAGAGAAGGCTAGGGAGTGTGGGTGGTGTCACAAACGTATAAAAATATCTGAAGAGAAGGTGTAAAAAAGACTGACCCTGGCTCACTCTTTTCAAAGGTGTAAGCACATAAACACATTATACTGTGTGCTTATAAGTGATTCTGTATGTTTATAACTATCTGAAGGGTGGGTGTCAGGAGGATGGAGCCAAACTCTTTTCACTGGTGCCCAGTGACAGGACAAGGGGCAATGGGCACAAACTGAGGCACAGGAAGTTCCGTCTGAACATGAGGAAGAACTTCTTCCCTCTGAGGGTGACAGAGCACTGGAAC
>Ga0065711_1038629_pt1 | contig 18573 bp, 10 predicted proteins | sample Hoacrofraction12_FD_59098 | JGI IMG/M metagenome (GOLD analysis project Ga0065711, IMG submission 59098) | Hoatzin crop microbial communities from Cojedes, Venezuela - Epithelial fraction 12 v2 (version 2) | ecosystem: Host-associated > Birds > Digestive system > Esophagus > Crop | place...
CTCAAGTTGCATCAGGGGAGGTTTAGATTAGATATAGGGAAAAATTTCTTTGCTGAAAGAGTGGTCAGGCATTGGGACAGGCTGCCCAGGGAGGTGGTTGTGTCCCTGTCCCTGGAGCTGTTCAAAAAACGTGTAGATGTGGCACTTCAGGATATGGTCTAGTAGGCATGGTGGTGTTGGGTTGAGGTTGGACTTGATGATCTTACAGGTCTTTTCCAACCTATGATTCTATGATTCTACGAAAGCCATGAATGGTTACAAATGACATTGCCTCATCTTACCACCAAAGCATTCAGAGCATATCTGCTCACCAAGACAACAGAGTTTCCCGTTCCCATCTCACAATTTCCTGTTGTCTTACTATCTGGCAATGCAGCAGAGGTACAGGGGTTTGTAGTGCTGCTTCTCCAGTGAAAGCAAGCCAAAGATGGGCCCAGGACTCAGAGAATGTCCTACTCCGAAGCATGGAAGTATTGAGTAAAACTAACTTTACAGCCCATTTATCAGCTAGGGGAATTACCTCCATGTTCTCAGACTTGATCCAAGCGCAATAATAGAGGCACAGTGAAAAGCAAAGCTTTCTGTTCAAAAGTGGTTGCAGTTTCCACCTTGCCTGCCAGTGAGATAGTACTGCACTGTAATTGGGAAGTGCTGTAAGATCTTCTGATCTGTAAAAAAAATTCAAGTTTCCAAAAAGGACATCCCTTTACTATTACTCAGGCAAACTTTCAAGCACAGCTATACACCTTCTTTAGGTTATATCCTAGTTTGAAGAAGCATAAAGATCCCCCAAAGTCTTTTTTCCCTGAGCTGAGGGGCAATACTCTTCCCACATTTCTTTTTATGAGCCTTGCCGCAGTCACGGTAAGTAAGAAGTTCCTCTTTCACCAATGTCTTTTCATCCTTCTAAGCTGTTTCCCCAAGGAATGCAATGCTAACAAACCCCTTGGTTTCAATCCCCTTCCCCATGTCGGTACATAGCTGTCTTCCTGACACACTGCTTTTGGACTGTCTGCTGCCAGCTGGTGATCATCTTATTTGAACCTCTCTCCTCCCCTTAAAAATCTCCCTCCTTTTACCTTTCTTCACTGCTGTTGACAACTGCACCCTTTCCTTCCTCTCAGACTCTCACACTCCCTGTAATCTTCAATCCTGCCTCTCCAGCCTCTACCCTACATACAAGTTCTGGCAAAATATTGCTCAGATACCGTTGGGGTTTTGGTTTGCTGTGTTGTGTGCTGGGTTTTTCAACACTGCAAAAACATGACTCTTCACTGAAGTCTTAGGATAATAAATTGCTTATGTTTTGACAACTCTGGGTCCACATGTTGTAACTTTGTCCAGCCTAATTTTGACTATACTGATGCCAATGCCCTCCAAACAGCTCAAGAGTACAAACTTCAATCTTACCCAGTCAAACAGGGCAAGTTACCCTCCCCATTGACTTTGTGGTCAATTAAGTCTTTCATGTTACTCCACGCAATAAGCTTACATTTCTTAAACTTGAAGGTAAGCATATTGCAGGCCAGCTGCAGAGTTCATAACCTGTTCCTTCAGTTCTTGTGCTAGCTCCAAAGCTTCTCTTAGTTTCTTATCACAGCACATTTTTTTACCTTGTTTTCCAGGACGTGCTAAAGGCTCACAGTAAAATTATGTCTTACCATTTAGTTACAACGTACAGACTTCTCCCTGGCTTTCAGAAGGGACCTCTCTGACAGATGCAAGCCTTCTGCTTTTGCACATTGTGAATAGTCTCAGATTGCACGGAAAGCATTTAAGACCAAGGCTGGGATACAAATCCAAGTCTGCCAGCCAGGAGGCTCCAAAACCCTAGGGGGATCTTCTAGCTGAAGTCATAAGCACTCAGACCCACCTCCCCCGCTGATCAGTCCGCAGAGAATAAATTTTAGGCCTCTGCTTGCTCACTTTCCACTCAGCACTGACTACGTCATCCTTGCAGGTCACTCAGGAAAATGAAAATAAATATAGTCCATGGTAACCCCTCCTATATCATTCTGTGTCTGCCTTCTGAATTGTAGGTGGTGTGTTATACGGCTTTCTTGCCACAGCTGTCTTTTCCAGCTCCAAGTGCTTTATCAATGCACCTATTCTCTCCCATTAGACCGAAGTTTGCATCCAACTGATAAATCTCATAAAAGATTTTCTGGGATTTAGCACCTCCTCAAGACCCAACTAAGAAGTAATGTACCGCTGACAGAAAGACAGAGATGCCCTGTGCAACTATACAGCGACATTTGAGCAGAAGACCACCTGTATTCCACTTTTGGTTACTCACTCTCCCCTTCTTTTGAGCCAAAGAGTTGTGTAATTGTGCACATCTGTGCAAATATAGCATTCGAAGAGCCCCTGGTAATCTGTGTTGGCTCGCTCTCTCCTCCTTGTGGTTTTGGGCTGGAATGGAGTCTCATGATGGACGAAGTCAGCTTCAGATAGAAGAGATTTATCAGACAGCCTTGCATGGAAAGTATATGCTATGCATGGGCTTTCAAAAAGCCAGCTGGACTCACGTCTGATTTTGTTTTCAGTCCCAGATCTAAAATAGTTTTAGAGGTCGCACCAGTGTCTACCATTCTGTTTTTCACAGCTGTGAAGAGGTCACTGACATGGTGGAGGAAAAATAATATTAAGGATGACTCAATGCTAAGTACAGGAAAAAGTACAGAAATGTATCTAAAAACTCAAGATAAATTTAATTGTTTCTCTTCTGTGACTCATGCATGCGTACGCAGTAGGGTGTGATTGGAGCCAGGGGGGGCGAAGATGGTAACGTGTGAATGAGTGAGTCTACCAGGAGGTACCTGTAGAAAGTCATCATTTTGCCCACATGGAAAGGAAAGTCCACGAGAACTAGGTTCATAGTATGGGCAGGTGACTGGTGGCAGAAACAGTCCATAAGTGTATTCTCACAGCTGTCTGCACTGGTATTTGTGAGGGAAGATTGGCCTCAAGAAGGTCAGTTTGTTTCCTGGGGACTGGAAATCTTGTTTCTTTCTTTTATAGAAAAGGCTGTAGTCTGAAGGTCCAGGAATATTCCTGGGGTGTTTGTGGAGGAAAGGATTATCCCTAGGACCTCTGCAGTACTGTGACAGTGACTCATAAACTACAAGTCTCCAAACTCCAACTAAAAGCATTGGTCTGTTGAGCTGACAAAAGTGAGTGCTTTTGTGACCCCACATGTGAGGTACAGAGATTGACACAAGTTCATACAATCACTCTGTTGAAACGATTCAAGTGACCCATCTTCACTCTTGAAGCCCTTAATGGTTTATCTCCATCCAGTCCATCATCTTCACTTCATCAGAAGTGATGTCCTTCCATTGCAGTCTGTCTCCACTGACTAACTGCAAACTTTCAAGCAAGCATTTTCAATTTTATCTGATCCCCATCCTTGGGAAGAGCATCCAGTAATCATATAAAAATCTACATAATTTTCCTTTCCCTTCCTCCTAAAAGCCTCCTAAAAGCAGAGGTAGTAACCTCTGCTTCTAAGCCAGTTGAAGCATTGGGATTGCTTAGCTTGCTGTGTGCTGAGGCCACTACATATCACATTAACAGATAAGGTCTCCTTATTTATCTTCTATAGATCTGTTTATATTTTTTCATTAACTAGAAATGCCTTTTTGCTCTCTGTACGCTGTGCCTGAAGTCATGGAACCCTGGTCCAGGACCGGGCTTTCATGCAACAGAGAAACACAAATAACTATAAAGAAATGTGTGAGTGTGCACATGTGAGAGCAGGCGAGCACACTCCCCCACATTTCTTGAGCGTAGAGCAGAAAAATGTATCAATAGGGTAAAAGATAGTAATGTAAATTTAGTTTAGTTATGGTTTTGTCTGTCAGATAAAGAAACTATCTGGAGTTCAAATGTGTTCCATTTGCCCAGTGTGTGTCGGTATCTTGCCAACAACAGAGGATGAATTTATTTTTCCTCTTTCAGGTGTAACAAACTTGCTTTCCAACAAGTAAGAATCAAGAAATTAACTCAGTTTCCTCCCAAGAAGGCAGCTCATTAAGCTTTCTGACAGAAGAAAGCAGTCTGTTAAATACTGCTTAGCAGCATGCCAGAGCTTCAAAGAGATAGTACTTTCCTCCTCAGAGGGGCCTTATTCTTAAATTCTGTACTCATAAAAAACAAGGATTTAGCACAATGAACTCCTGTGGTTTAAGAGTTAGTTGGAGCTAAAAATGTAAATAAATTATATCTGCAAGACTTTGTTATCAGTTAGATCAGTACATTCACCATTGATAACATGTGTTTAAAGCTTCTTTATTTATCAGGCAAACAATGACCAGATATACCTTCTGCGCTGACGCTAGAAAGCTATAATCTTATAGTGGGCTTCCTCCCATCTATCAAGTTCAAAGGAGAAAAAAAAAGAACCAAACTCACATCATGAACACAAAACATAAAACTCCAGGTTGACTGATGAATGCATGTGCAGAAACTCATCTGTTAACAATATCAGCTGACAAAATCAACTGGTTTAATGCATGTCAAAACATGCAGGAGGCATCACACATCAGCAGAGCTATTTAAATTAGAAAAACTTGTGCTTCAAGCAGAGAAGTTTTTGATCTATGATTAAAAAAGGTTATATTGGCCATAATATGACTTCTTTTGTTGTCAGACCTCAGCTCAGCTGACACATTAAATCACCTCTTTTGTACCTATTAGACATGGAACAAAACCAGTTCCAAGCCTTAGTCCAGACTTTGGGAAACTTAGTTTGAGATACAGACTTTGCAATTTCACTGTTTCTCATTATTTGGTTTTCAGGCTTTGGCTTTAGATTTTATTAACTGTAGCAAGTAGTTCTGATTTCACCAAAGTCCCTGTCCAAGTCTATTAAGCCTGTCCTTGAACAGTGATTAAGGATCGCTAAGCTCATTCACTCTGTCTTCCTTTTCACCCTTCTGCTTGATCTCATGTAAGCTCATTGAATTTTTTCTTCACTTACCTTATTCTCGTCTTCTTCTTATTACGGGAAAAGCTTTATGGATGTCTTACAGAGCTATATTTACCTGTTCAGTGTAACCTTTGTACTGACATCCTGAAGTTCCCCTCTAGGCACTGAATTCAGGTGTGAATCATCATGAACGATCTGAGGAGCCATCCTAACTCAACCCTCCCTTTTTCCTCTTTTTTTCCTGCCTGTCAATGGATCAGTACAAATGGCACCTAAAGAAGTCTACCATATAATTCCTGTTTTGTTGTTGTTGTTTACTCTTTGCCAAATGTCAAGGCATAACCTTGGACTGTGCCTACCATAGCAAGGCTGTCCAAGTCATTTCCCATCCAAAAAGAAGAGAATATTTTGAGGCAGGCCTGTCTGAATTTTCTCAAAGGATAAACACACAAAATGTCTGTTAACCACTCACGCAGTCATGGGTTTGCCAAACTCCTTTCTTTCTTTCTTTGGCCATACCTGTTCTGAAAGCTGAACAAAATACCAAAGGTATCCAAATGTGTGACTGCAATTGAAATCGCACCTCCCTGAGACTGAAATGCCTGGAACAGCTTTGACAGCTGGAACCGCCATATGTAGTCCATCGATGGCATTGTGGTCAGTAAGCCATTTGACCTTCAGGAACACCATCCTATATTTCAGCCAAGGTCAAACTGAGAAATTTATGGTATTTATAGAGATGTTAAGCAAAATACCATCTTACTAGAGGAATACCATGAGATATTATGGTGAAGCTAGAAGAAAAGTTATTTCAACTACGCCTTTCCTTTAGATCAGACCTTTTATTCTCTTTTTCAACAACATTTTCTAGGAACTATAGTTAGATTTGTAATGGTATACATAGTTGTTATTTTCTTTGAAGTTTGGCTAAAAACTTTCAGCAGCTTTCCGTCACTGTGTCTTTAACATTATATTCTCTTTCCCGAACAAAACGTCCACTTAAATACTGGATGCTGCACAACCTGACTCATTTTTCCCCTTTGGAAGAGTAAGTAGTGTGTTAGTGCCAAACAAAAGGTGATGAAAGGTCTGTCTCCAGATGGCATTGTAAAAGCTATAAGCTTTACTTTGTCAAAGACAAGCTCAGTTTGCCAAATCCACCAGCTGCACATAATGAAGTATTGCTGTACCTGTTGTCTTGAACCCGTGTCTTCCAAGGTGGGAAGAATTTATTGATTCTTTTCTTACTACTTCAGTCTGCTCATCTGTTTAGAATCCAGCTGATGAGAGCACAAGTGCTATTTTTCATTAAAAGTGTCAGAGGCACCACACTTCTCTGGACCAGGGAAGCATCATGCACCTTTCTTCAGTGGTATACTGCCAAATCACCCCTTCACATTCTACCCATTCTGGAGACTGACAAGTTCAGGAATCTTGGAGAGACACTGGACCACAGATCATGGCCAATTCTTTGAATGCGATCGACACCACCTCTTACTTGTGCAGGCCACATCCAATTTCAGTGTTTGCAATCCAAATTTTAGAATGTTATTTTTTAATGAACCACATAAGTGTAAGTTAAAGAACATGAAACTCCTGCAGATTTTACGAGACCCAAGAGGTTATCTGTTTCCTTGGACTATTTTTATATTCTCTGTTGGTATATCAGATTGGGGTATATTTCTTATAAACCTCTTGAGAAATTGGTTATTTCTGATCCAAGTTTGATTTAAAATCAAATATTCTTGTACATCTTGATACATTAATTGTTCAGCCTGTTCAGGTGGGGAATGTGAGTGGTTGAACAATAACCTGAATCTTTAGGGAAGAAAATTCAGAAAATAAGGCAAATAAATGTAAGAACTAACAGTGATACTGATTTTTTTTGTCTCGTAAATACATTTACAAGGTCTTTGTTCTTATATTTCTTCTACATCCTTCTGCTCAATGAGACTCTATCAGTCCACAATAGCTTCAGCTTCTCCCAGGAGAATTACTGTGAAAATATTCATGCAAGTGCAGTTGTCTTTTAACAGTACCTATGTAAAACTGCTTTGAGCAGCACACATTTTCCTACTGCTTAAAGGTAAAGTCATCAACTAAGTAACCAGTTCCACTGTGTCTTGGCTCATGTATCAGGTTGTAAAGAAGAGGAGAGAGGGAGATGGTGCTGGTGTCTGCTTGGATGGAGATCCCACTGGTTTCCTTGCCAATGCCATGATCGTGTCAGTTACACTATACCACAGGTGCATAAAATGATAGCCCATGTCTGGAGCCATTTCAGCATTACAAGATCCATCACTAGACCCTTGGAAATATGAAGAGGTCATTAAAATGCATAAATATATATCAGTGGAAAATTATTTAACATATCCATCCAACTCTGACTAGAGAATTTGAAATACTCTTTATATTAATGATACATAATGAATTGAACATACCCAATACAGGCAGATGGAAAATCAATGAACAACATGTACATATTTTTAAGGTGATCTTGAAGTCTCTCCAACATAAAAAGGAGATTCCCAGGAGTGAATTCTTAATTTTTCTCATTTGTGAATAGCTTACCCAGGCAATAAAACATGCACAAATTTCCAGCTTGTGATGGTCAGAATTCTAAACAATTCTGAATTCAGCTGGTTTTGTTCATTTGTTTCTCTTCTAAGCCTGGGGGTAACATTTCAGTGATTATGAATTCAGACTTTATTTCTATCATGTTCTACAGATTGACTTCCCAGAATGGCTGAAGTGCAAAGGTATGACTCCTGTGTGAGACAGGTGCTTGTAAAACCCTTGAGCAAGAATATCAAGGTCAGTGTTACTGATCTAGTAGGAAATTATGTTTTGAAAGGTTTTCTTTCTCCTAATGCTTTCCAGTAATAAGTCAATTTACAGAATACAAGCAAGCCACCGTTAGTATAGAAACCAAGTACTTTGTAGAATACTTTACACATAGAAAATTATTATCTATGTAGAAGTTTAAAATATTCCTGAAAAGAGTAATTATTTTGGCTCTTGTAAACATCTCAAAAGGTGATTCTCATCTTTAGCTGAGTGACTGATTCACCTGTAACAGACTCTAAGAACCAGAAATTGATTTAAAAAATACATTGCCTGGATTCAAGTGCTCTTGTACCTCTCAGAATACCATTCTATGTTTACTTTTCAATTGGAGCATCATGTCTTCTCCTCTGATTGAAAAAATATAATCTCTCACTATGCCACACAATCTGCTTCAATTTCTGTGCACAAGACACAGTCGTCTTCACATCATTCCAGGCCAAATGCAACAGTTGTGCAGTGGTACAACTATGCTAATTACACAAACCACAAGAAATGGATTGTGTTGTGGGGAGCACAGAACAGAGGAAAGGAAAGCAGAGGCTCAAGTAAATGTTATGTTTGCTGAAGTGAATCATCTAGAGGAAGGTTATGTCATGGACCTAACTTCAGGAAGAACAGGGGACATAACAGTCCAACCAAAGAATATCAACATTTGAGACTTTCAAATAAAGCAGAAACTTCTTAATGTTCTCCAAAGCCAATAGATTCATTTCACTGTGAAAACAATATCAATCACCTCCATGAACTGTTGGAAAGATTAAAGCAAATATTTTGGAGGAACTTAATTGGCACCTTTGCTTCCTGACTCTCTTGCTCCCTTTTCAATGCCACAGAATATTAATTCCACTGAGATTAATTTCTGAGCTTTTTCTTTCTTTTCTTAATGTTTTCCCATTAACAAACTCCATTTATTTTTCCATTCAGTGACATCTCATTTCCACAGCACCTTGCAGCAGGAATCCTTAGGATCAGAAAAGACAAAGAAAATCTTTGATCATATAGCTTGTGGTCTGTATTTCCCAGTGCATCTTATACACAGGACCATGTGGCTGGTCATGCCCCATGGAGGGATGGTCCTTCCAGTTGCAGATGTCATTCCTCTTCCACTACCCCACAGTGGTGACAGTTCAGGATGGTTGTTGTTGCTCCCAGTTTCTACATTTCTCCTGTCACTCACTGCTGCTTAAAACCTCTCAGCTCCATGGCTTGAAATTCATTTACTTCTATAAAGATTAAGATTTATAGAAGCAGCTTTCATTCCTTCAATAAATAATTTTTCTCTAACCAAGATCAGAGGGTGAAGTTTAGTAATGGTAACTTAGACCCACTCCAGAGAGCAAATCTGGGCTTCTTTTCTGCTAATCTCTGAAGAATCTCTGCAGAAACAGACACATAGTCCATCGGGCATGGGGATGGCTGGTAAAACAGACAATATGTGAGACTGATACAGAACTCAAATCTTTTCTTAATTTTCACAGTTTATCAATTAAACATGCTCAGATATTCATATTAAATTGAGATTACTTGAAATTTCTGGTTACAAAATAGCAGTTATGCTGAAAGGACTAACGAATCCAAATTATAAATAGAATGTTCTTTCAGCTGTAAGAAAGATAAGACATCTGCATCTTTTGTGGTTTAGAGGTGAAAGTCAGTTTTGAGGAAGAAGTTGTTTGCAGCCAAAAAGGTTGAGTATATTTTAACTGAGATCCACTGTATGAGGTTAGTAACTACAGGGCTTGCTTGCAAATACTTCTATTTGGCTGAAATATTTCCATTCCATTCTAAGGTCTGGCACCAATATCTGTTTGGCTGTCCATGGATGTTCTTCAGAAACTGGTGTAAAACTAATGGAGTTAAAGTGAATTTATGCTGGGGCAGCTGAAAATCGTGATGTAGCCCTTGATGCCTGTAATCTGGGATGAAATGATGAAACAAGGACAGGCTGTAATTTCAGCCTTGAATGGTGGATTTAAAGTTGGTAATACCATCTAGTGGGCAACGAAAGAATTGAACAATACAAATACAGGTAGCCAGAATCCTGAGAATCTAAGTATTGTATTGAGATCCAGGAAATATAATGGCAATAGACACTACTAATAAGATTATAGGATTTGTAAGATTTCACGTTATTGTGGAAAATATATTTAATGTAAGGCATCTAGGAAAAATGTAAAAGAACTTGGTACAAATTCTTCATTACCAGCGACATACTTCAGCTAAATATGATTGCTCTACAGTTTCTTTCTCATAATTGTCAAGCCCTATGTTCTAGTCCTTTAACTCGGTTGGTTTTGGACTGTCCCATAAATCCGCATAGACTCATTTAACTTTGCTTTAGATTCCTTCTCTTTTTTTTTCCAAAATTTACATCATAGTCCTTACTGCCTCACTGATATTTTAATGTAGCTCAAGAGGAAGCCCAACAGATTTCAGTTTTCTTTTCGAATTTATATTGTTCTTTCTTTTCCCTGTCTCTCTGAAAATTGATGAATCTTTTTGTCTCTTCTGGGAAATCAGAATTTTGATTAAAATTCTTCACAAAATAATTTCCATTTTCATTGACTTCTTCTTTTCTTCCTTTGTAAAAGACATTCATGTTTATGCATATAAATCACTACATAAAAATAACATTCTTCAACAACTAGAGTGCTAGTAACTGATAACTAGTTCTTCACTTGGGACAGTGTCTCACAGCCAAGGATAACAGCAGTACTTCATGAATACTTCTGTGTGCCAGCCAGTATTTTTCTCTGATCTTTCACTTCTGTCTTGTTGATGGGAAGTCAAAAAATTACAGTTATCTCAAGAGGACCACGCTGTTCTCACAGGATGATTTATGAGTGAAGAGTACATGCAAAACTCACCATGAGAGCCGATACCTCTTTGCAGTCAGGCTGAGGAACCTGAGAGGACTATGCATTTCCAGATTATCTTCAACAAGCCAGCAGTGCCTGAGGATGTCTCAGAGAGGCAAAGTTTGTACAGGTTTACTTAAAATTCCTGGGGCAAATTCTTACCTCATGTTGTAATCTGTTCATCTCAGAGCTAGGTCAACTTACACGGTCTATGTATCTTCCTCTCTCTTTCCCCACATAGCTTATGCAGTGAGTTGTTAATACTGAACATGTAGCATATGTTCTTGGGGTTTATGGGACTTTTCTTGACAGTCATGAAACAGTAGTTAGTCGTGAGGAAAACCACAGAGGAGTGACAAAAATAAAAATTAGTTGGAAGGACATTACTGCAGAAGTTGCTGAAGCAACTGTGAACATCTGGATTATTAATATTAGACAATATTTGAATCTGGTGGCAATGGCAAGAAGGTGGCAGACACAGCTTGTCCTATAAAGACCTTACAAGCTATTCACCTCCTTTTACTGAAATGAAATCAGGTTTAAATTACGGAAAAGGCAGAAATTTGACAAAAAACAAAATCAGTAGGTGGCAACTCCCTCTGTTGAACTGCAAATTTTATTTGAGTTAGAGTAGGTTCTACAGGCTTCAACTTTACAGTGCCACTTTTGGAGGGACTAGACATACATCAATAAATAGTAGTCTTAGCCTCAAAGAGTTCTTCATGTAAAAGGTAATACAAGCCCTTAGCAGCAGACTTTTTCAGGTGTCATATATAAATTATCCTTCAATATCTATATTCTGGTCATAACCTGTCATTTACCACCTGGTCGTGTATCCAGGACTTTAAAACTACATTCTTTGTCTTTTATTGCTGTGTGTTTGCTTCAGGGGAGAGCAAGGGTGACATCCAGCGGTCTATTAAGTTATCTGTACAGACAGACTAAGCCTTTAGTGAAGTGAGATCTCACTGAGGCCTTAGAGACATAAAATGCTACCCATCAAAGCTTAGATCAAAATGAGACTGCATGATTTCCCACATGGATTCCAGACTGCATGTTTTAATAAATCATTTCCAGTTATCCATACATTTTAATTCAGAACTAGGAAGCAGAGAGCGTTAGTAAACAGGAGGCTAAACGAATATTCTGAAAACTGGCTTTTGCTCAGATGAAATAATAAGGTTCCCCCCAAATTCAGCAACTTCCCTAGGGTGGATGTTCAGGCCAGAACTGTCACTCATCAACGGTATCTGTGGATGTGCCATTTTTATTTGCAGGGCTTCCCCTCCCCAGTTTGGCAACAGAGAAACGGTGAGAAAAACTCACTGTTTTCTTTGTTTCCTTCACTTTCCTGCTGGTTTTGAGTATTTCAATATCAGGGCAGCTATTATGTAGAAGTATGAAAAGGGAAGTATTATTTCAGCTTAAATCACTCTAATTATTCCAGACAATACATTATAGAAGGCTACTTTCTCAGTCATTCCATGCTCACAGAGCTGCTAGAACTGGGAGCACATTACTGATCAGAGATATGCAGTGAATATATTTCTGAACCTCATGGCAGCATGTATTCAACATTTAATTTGGGGAACAGAAGTAAGCATAATGTTTCTCCTGATCTGCCTGTCTTCCAGCCCTATATATGCCTCAAGGGTTGCCCGCAGCATCCCTAAGGCTGTCCAGGCGTACATTATGGCACAGATGAATGCCATACATGCCGGGTCTTGTATGCTCTGCAGGGCATCTTCCACCTGTATGTCAGGCTGTCTTTGGGAGTGTGCTCGCTGTAGGTCTTTATGATCCACAGAAGACAGACTATATAACACACAGCATTCAAAAATAAGATGTAGGCCTAAAATTCTGGGGTTATATGAGTGCCTGCCTTTCACTAAAATATAATATAGTCCCACCCAAACATTTCAAATACTAAAAGTACTCCTGGTATCTTCCCTTTCAGGAAAAAAAAAAATCTGGCTTTTACATCTTAAAACAGCCTTTGAAAAATTCACAGTGATGCCATAATAGGAAGATTTAATTAAAAAAAAAAACAACAAAACAACAAAACAACTTTGCAAATAACTTAATAAATTACTGGAGAAAAATAGGAGAAAAAAATCATTGAAGCATATCAGTTCATTCTAATATTTTTATTTATGTCCCCAATTCTGTAGTTTCAGGGTAAGAATTTCTATGACAAGTGGATTAGCTCCATCTCTCCTCAATGTACTTAGAGGTTAATTAATTTGTTGACGATTTGACAGCTTGTACATTTATTCACTAATAATCTAGACCGCATTTTCTCTACCAAAAAACATCTTTTCTCATCATGACATCGTGATACAGCTTCTGTTGTCAAGGTTAAAAAAAAGCAATTTCAATAATGTCTGTAAAACCAAACCTCCAATAAAAAAGTGATTTTTGCATGCATCTTCGTGTGTCGTTTCTGCCTGCTACTGGCAATGCCAAGAGTATCACAATCCAGATCAACAAAATTACCTGTGTCCAAAGTGCCTGGTGGTATCCCAAGCCCTGATTTAGACAGATAGGACCCCAGTAAAGTGAGGAGGGCTCAGAGGGTGAAGTAGCATCTTTTATTAGACCAGCTGATGATGTTAGAAGAAGTAGATGAGCCACTGAACTCAGTGTAAAGGCTGGGGCATCCTACGAACAGAAGTAGAAAACCCCATGGGCTGAGTGGGGATATGCCTGCACTACAGAAGTTCAGGTGTATTATCTGAGATTCTTCACTGCAAGAAGGTGTTAGTTGGGGCTGTCAGGAAGTGCCAGTCTCCAGATGATGATTTCGAGCACTGACCTTGATCTTTTCCCGTCACACAAAGTGGAGGGGGAGGAAGGACTACGCCTCCTCCTTTTGCACAGTGATTCACTGGTTAACTCTCCTGTCTGGTAGGAGGGAGACCTGGGCTACGTTCCTTTTTGGTGCCTGCGGAGACCTGAAAGTCCATGTCAAAGGCTGCAGGTGGATGCTCCAGCAAAAAAAGATATTCTGAGTTACAGAGGAGAGACAAGGCTCCTGCCTCTGCTCTCACAAGTACTTGAGTATTTTACATTTAGTGTTCAATAGAGCTTGTGCAGGAGTCAAACCACCCCCATCCTTGTCCCCAGGCCACAGACTCCTACTTTCTCTGCCCTAATAATTACTTAATTATTGCCGCATGGAAAAGTTTCAACAGATGGTCTGGAGCTGAATAAATTCTGTTCCTGCAGGCCAAGGATTCAACACAGTTTGGACCCACACCCCAGTGAGCCCTCTAGCAGCTGAGCCTGCAGAGCTGGCAATGAGCCCCAAGCTTTTTACCAGACGATGTATTTTGTGGGTGTTTTCTGTGAGTGCCTGTCAAGACTGTAGATAAAGGGGCACAGGGACATGGGCAGCAGCTGAGTCAGCATTTTAAGGATATAAGTTTTAGATCTACATATCAGTGAGGCAGTTCATAGGCACCTGTGTCCTTTATTGATCTAGCTGGAAACAGCTAACGTGTGGGCACATTTGTAGTTTCAATCCAACTGATAATATTTAGGGTAACTCCTTTTTACCAATGAATAGGAAAGTCTTGCCTCATATCTGATCCTATCTTTACTTTTTTCCTCCCAAATTCTCCCTTGCTCTCCCCACAGTTTTGCCCTTAGTTGCTCACAGCCTTGCTTGCTCCTTCCCCGAGTCCTGAGTTTACAGCAATATTCTGCATTGTGGAACAATGCTGCCCACTGAGATAATTTCTCCTTTTTCTTTTTTTTTTAACATTAGTATCTGAATAAAGCAGGAAGTTGATTAGCAGATTATAAACCTAGAGGCCGTTATGATCAGCTGCTTTGATCAATTGTATAAAACATGCCAAAGAACCTCATACAGTCCTTTCCACACAGAAATGCATGGGCCAGCGATGGGCAGGTCATGTAGCACAGATACGTCCTCAGCAGCAACATGGGAACACCTCAGGAGGATATGACAGGGCAAACAAGGCTGTGCGAAGGCAGCCCAAGCTGCCAGAATAATTCCGTGTGGCAGCTCAAACAGCAACTTTAATTTCAGGTCTGGTTTAAATATCACAGATACGCAAAAGCAATTTCCAGGGATGAAAATGAAATTTGTCTTATATGCAATGATAGTAACCATATTGAAAAAAACTGAGGGCCCATTGTACCATCTAAATACATTTAAATTGGGCTGTGGTCTGGGGAATGACAAGAGAGAAGGATTTGATATGAATTCTTGCTGGAAAAACCCATCAGCATATTCTGCCTCTGTTGGTGTCATCAAAGTTACACATGACATGAGTGAAATCAACTCAGCATCATCTGGAAAGCACTGTGCAACTGCTAGGGACTGAATTTATATAATATGTTCAAGGAAAAAGCAGCTTATTTTTAGCTGCCCATGTGTAGCAAACAGGCCTAGAAACTGAGACTGAAATATGACAAAACAGCATTATCCTGAAAAGAGAAATGCAGTAACTAAAAACAAACAAGCAAATGAACAAACACATAGTGAGTAACAAGAAAAAATCTGGGACTGACTACACATAGCAGGAAGTCTTAATGCATTCACAGTAAGGAAGAGTTAAAAAGAAAATAATTTATTAAAATGAGCTTTGTATGCTGCGCTTGTATTTTTACAAATCATTAAAGAGGCACTTACAGTGGCTTCACACCACACCACCTTGGGATTTTCACCTCAAGTAGAATTACTTTTCATTTCTGCTCCAATCCATTTTACTTCTGACTCCTTATACATGCTCTCAACACCCAGCCAGGGATGAAGATCTCGGATACCGTGAAACAGGCTGCATGCAGGTTGACCGAGGACAACTCTGTTTTGTGGCAACTTAGAAAGGTGTAGTGTGTGATTTTTCCCACTAGTTTGTTGAAAACAAAACCTTTCAGTCCATGACATGAAGATGCAGTGGTAAATCAAGTGTCCCATGTGCCTCTGTAGCAGGTTCGTACCTGGATCCCCCAGCATACTCTGCTAAAGCCCTTCCCAGAGCTGAAATACGCAGCTGGGGCGTTTGGCTCCATCAAAGAGACTTTTGCAAACACCACTTCCACAAGGGCTGAGGAGAGTCACACCCGGTGGAGGACAAGCACTTTGCTGCAGTGGGCAGGAGGTCCAGATGTGCTTCCGTAACAAAATAAAGTTCTTTATCCTGGTCTGTGCTGCTTCACAAGCTTTTTTGTGGTAGATGTTCCTCAGTGTTTCACTGCACAACGTTATTTAAAATGCAACGTTCAGGGCAGGTCTACAGGCTGAAGCAAGGACAGCTATCAGCACCTGCTTGTCATGTGGGCTCTGGTCAGACGGTGGGGACCAGAGGCAGCCTGTGCCACCTCCTCCTCCCCAGTCTCCACCACCCCGGCCCCAAGCTCCCACAGAGACCCACTGGTGACGGGGCCATCGGCCACAGAGGGGCAGGGGGGACAGCACAAGGCAAACACATCTGCACTGAAAGACTCATCTCTACAAAAACCCTCCTTCCACAGGAGGAAATTAATGAAGGAAAAAGAAGCAAAACTTTCAGAGCCTGTAACCAGTTCAAACACTTCATTTTAGTTGTTGTTGTTTCTGTGCAAAATACCTTTCCCAAGTAACCACGCTCTAATGAAAGATAAACTATGCAGATGTGCTTCTATAACAAAAAAACCCATAAGAGACACTTTGGACTCAATAAACCCTCTAACAATAACAACAACAGCAAAAATTTGACAGAGGAATTTAAGAATCATTGAAAGTTTTCCAAAGGAAGAAAACAAATCCGGTAGGGTCAGCTCAAAACATTTAAAGTCTAAAGCAATCATCTGAAATGTACTTTTCATACTAGAGATTTCACTGGCACATCTGTCCACATCCTGCTTAGAGCTACATGCATAAGTAATACATGCATTAATTAGCTAGAGATACATAGGCAGTGAGATATATATATGAATTTTATCTAAATTGTCTATAGCATACAGTTTGACTCTTGTGCCTTTGATCTGCTGATAATGTCCAAGTGCAGGCCAAAAAATTTCAGCAGGCCAAAAATTTTTATCTCTGCTGGGAGTACTTTTGGCAAGTTTTCCATCAGTAGGAAATGAGCTGGAAAACTCTGGTGAAACTTCAAAGAAACAGCTTAAGGTGATCTTTCACTTCATGGATTTCAGACTGTCTCTGCTGTTTAACAACATACTGAGTTCTTTCTCCCTAATACACTTTTAAAAACTGTGAATAAGATGAATTTATGAAAATCATACATGAGATGTGTAAGAGAACCTGTCACTTTGGCATACACAGCATATTCCAAATTATAAAGATACTAAGGGAATTATTAAAGCCTCAAATGCTGTCTCTTACTACTGTATTCATTTGTACAAATAAATGGACTTTAAATCCTTTTACATCTCAGAGTCATATTTGCTGGGGCAGGAGGTGTGTTGCTCATTTGTGGGATTGCTTTCTGCTTTAATTTTTCTCTCCATTCTGTTATAAATATCCATTCTTCTCCATCCCACATCCTACGATAGAAAACTTCTGAGATCTAGTAATGCCCTCAGGTACATCTCACATGGCTACAATAAATTAGAGACAACGTGAAGCCTGCTGTAACTCATACTAGGAAGGGGGGCAATAAAGCTAAAAATCCAAAGGGCACAAAAGCAATCTCTTCAACGGCTTAAATTCTAAGGTAAGGCAAGACACAAGTAGATATAATTAGAGAGAGAATGAAAAGAAGTCTCAGTAGTAATCTCTTCAAAAATATTGTAAAAGGTCACCTGGACTCAGAGGTGAATTATGTGCAGAGAGCATTTAACTACACCTTCTGTTGGAGCAACTGATCCAATTACTAATTGTTCAGTCATTAACTGGGGCTGTGCAAACAACTTCACATGCCAAGCAAGGTCAGGATATATTTGACTTCTGGAAAATTATTTGCAATTGCATTTCTCTCACTTTTAGTGTAATAATTATTTTTAAAACAGACTGCTTCCTTCTCAAAAGTAAGTGTCACTTCACAGCAAAAATGATACTAAAAGTCAGAGAAAAGAAGACTGTATTTATATAATTATTGTTGCAGTTCTTGGCTAAACACCTACAAAGCAAAACAACAGGGTCTGAACTAATTGGTTGCCATAATGCATAATCCTATCCCAAGAGAAAAAAGAAATCAAAGCAGGTTAAAAAGTGACCAGTTAAAAATAGAAACTATATCTATATGACAGGTTTCAATGTTTGTTGACGTGATGATGGTAATCTTGAAGCAAAAACAGGTAGACAATGCAGCTCTGGGAAACCATTTATTTTTTCAGAGTGCTGGAATGACGTGGGATCTATTGACCTGGAACAGCAGCAAGAACAAAAAATAAGTCAAATCACAGTGCCCCTGGCAGCAGCTAAAATCTGATGTTTTGGGGAGAGGGGAGCCCAGGAGACAGCACACACCAGCAAGCTGGCCAGAGCCACAGCACCTCTGGCAACAGGGATGGCTTTGGGCTTCATCTCAAATGTTACCTTGCCGTACAGCTGCTTCTGCTGTATGGTACAGCATGATACTAACCCGCATTGGGTTGTGTGCCCTGCTTCTGCCTAAAGCCATCTGCAGACAAAGGAAAGATACACCCAGAGACCTGACTACCTCCTCCTCAGTTCATACAAAGATGCATCAAAGCAATGAGTAAGCAGGGAGAGAGAATCATAGAACCATAGAATCATAGCTTGGAAAAGACCTCTAAGATCATCAAGTCCAACCTCAACCCAACACCACCATGCCTACTAGACCATATCCTGAAGTGCCACATCTACACGTTTTTTGAACACCTCCAGCGACAGGGACACAACCACCTCCCTGGGCAGCCTGTCCCAATGCCTGACCACTCTTTCAGCAAAGAAATTTTTCCCTATATCTAATCTAAACCTCCCCTGATGCAACTTGAGGCCATTGC
>Ga0065711_1038630_pt1 | contig 18573 bp, 11 predicted proteins | sample Hoacrofraction12_FD_59098 | JGI IMG/M metagenome (GOLD analysis project Ga0065711, IMG submission 59098) | Hoatzin crop microbial communities from Cojedes, Venezuela - Epithelial fraction 12 v2 (version 2) | ecosystem: Host-associated > Birds > Digestive system > Esophagus > Crop | place...
CGGTGACACCCCCCGCGCCCGCCCGGCCCGCCGCCAGCCCCCGCCGGCCCGCTCTCCCGGGAGAGCGCGGCGGTGGCGGGCAGGGGTCGTTCCCCCCCGGCCGGTTCCCGGTGACGGGCGATACGCCTCAAATCCGCTGCGGTTTTGCGTCGGCCGACCGGCACCCCGAGCTCTGCTGGTTTTCTGCCCGGCGGATCACAGGCGCTGCCGGCGGGAGCAGCCTCAGGCGGGTGAGCAGCACCAGGCCCGGCGGGCGGGCGAGGGCCGCCGGGGCAGCCCGACAGGGCCGCACCCCGCGCCGCAGGTGCCGGTCCTGCCTCCGGGCTGGGCGCGCCTGGCCGGGCACCGCACCGGAGCTGGGCGAGGGCCTGATCTCTGGCCTGAATTTCAACTCCCCACGGGCAGAGGAAGGGAAGCACGAGCCCGGCGTTCACTCGCAGGACCCCAGAGCCCGCTGCCCGGCCAGGAGGCTTGATTGGCATTGCTTCTATCCAGGGCATACATCAGCGCTATTTGTCAGCCTGCGCCTACCGCCTTGCCTTTTCGCTGTTTCTTTCCTGTGTAAAAGTAGTCTGTGAGTATTAGACCTGGGCTTCTGCCACAGTATCCGCCAGTATCAAGTTGTGTTTAGCATTAGTAGGACACAGGAACGGGAAAACAAGGCTGGAGATAGGAAAATTAATTTTAGCAGATAGACGGCGTTCCCACAGGTTTTATAAAAGCGGGCTGGTATTTATCTGGAATCAGCGCTGATATCAGAGGAAGGACGATGCGGGGAGCTCAGATATTATGTGCTGCCTCTTCCCCATCCCATAGCTGGAAGACGTGGCAGGTGGTTGGGAGAACTGGATGGCAATTTGGGGGATTTACAGGGGAAATTAAAGTGTCAAAGGAACAGGAAGGTCACAGGGAAAATGAGGGTATTGAAGAGTGAGAGGAAGGAGCATAGCGTATCAGTCTATCAAAACTGAGTTTCGTTAGTTCATTGTTCAAGGAACAATTTGTTTCACTCTCTTAATCGGGTAAGATGGGGAAGACAGTGGTGGCAACTCAGCAAGGTCCTTTCTGAAGTAACAAGGGTGGTCAGAAAACTTACGTTTCTCCCTCCCTGATATCCCCTTCTCATCAGTCATTACTGTCCAGCCCTAAAGACTAGGAGTCAGATGGTTGCAAGTGTAACCTCCTATCTTCAGTTCCCCAACGTGGAATTTTCCCAGGGGGCTGCTGACACAGGGAGAGAAATACCACAGACTGGTCAACCCTTGCACAAAAAAAATTACTGAGGAGTACAGTGAAAAAAAAGCACCAGTGATACGTGTCTGGCGAAGAGAAGGCTCCCGGTCTCGGCAGGAGCAGCTGCTGCAAGGTTCAGATGCCAGCCTGAGCCTTGCGGAAAAGTATTTCCCCCTGCAGAGACGTGAGACACTTTGGCTGGTCTGGGCCTAAACACAGAGTGAAGAACATGGGCGGCATTTCAGACTTGCATGTCTAACGCTGCGATCTACCTGAACTCGAAATCTTAATGGAAACAAGAATGGAATTAAAAGGCAAAAAATCTGGAATTTAAAGACTATTCAAGCACCTAGTCCTGAACAAATAGCTTCTAGTTATCCTTAGAGCTAACAGAAGTGGGCCTGGAAGGGGATTAAAAGAAATACGAAAGCATGAGTAACTGGAATAAGTAAACACTGTTTCCTTTTCCCTGATAGTTGCTTTAGTCAGATTTACGCAGAAAGCAAGTGACGCAAGGCTTTATCCTCTGCTCACTCATTCCACCCTCATGCTTCAGCACATGGAGTTCACTAATCTTACCTGGGAACTTCTCCTAGAATAAAACAAGTGAAACCGAGAGAATACCAGAAATGACAAATAATTAATTTCCCCACAGAGTGTGATACTGTAAGAGTTTGCACTGGAAGCTGAACCTACCAGCAAGATTCCCAAGGAAAGGTCTCGTCTCCGGGCTGTGCAATTGCACTCGAAGGGAAAGTGAAAGAGGCTGCCAGCAGCTCCTAAAGAAGGGGCAAGTGGTTAGGAATCCCCCCCCCAACAAAATATATTTGGCAAAATTGTGCTTAATTCTGGATTACTTTTACTCTCGCTGCTGGAAATCAATCTTTCCTCACTCAGTCTGATGAAAATGTGAAGACTAACAATGCCTAGAAGATAGTACGCACACATGTATTTTGCACAAACTGCTTTGTGCTGCAAGAGGATGCCTCGCCGGCAGATTGCAGAGCTCCCCCGAACTGAGCGAGGATTACAAAAGAATCACTTTCTGCTGAAATAAAGCCTTTTTTCAAACACAACAGCTAGTTAATAACTAACCGCAAGACGCGTACGGTAGTTTAGTACAGGAAATAAGCTCATACTTCAGTGGAAGTGCAGGGGGGCATTGGCAAAAGAGTAGTGGGGCTGGGACTGGGACAAAATATTGGTACTCTAGAAGTATGCTGACAACAAGCACTGCTGGATTTTTGACTGTCCCTTCACGTGGGTCACAGCCACTTCTTCCCCATCTCGCCAAAAATACTGCTCCTCTGAGGGGGCCGTGTTTTCTGCGTGAGGTCTGTGCGAGAGATGTGGATCCCGCTGCCCACAGAGCCACTTCCTGCAGCGGGCGGCCGCGCTTGCGTAGCTTCTGCCGGACGAACAGATTGCAACAGAGCCGATGCGGACCTTACGTCTGGTCCTGATGAGAAATGTTGATCCGCAGAACCAATAATTTGCTGGACAGGCGAGAGCATCTGCAGCCGTGCTTCTGTGAGCAGGAGGGCCCGTCCTGCTCATTCAGCGTCCAGCAGGCATCACAGCAGTGTGGAAGTTGTAGCTGTGTTGCAGTTCTTTTTTCTCACCATCTCACAGCAAAAGCGTTACTGTATCGCGCCCTCTTAAAATAGCTCAGGGCTTTTAGTCCTTTGTTAACTTCACAGAAGTTCTGTGCTGTCTTTTTTGTTCTTGTTAAGTAAAGGAAAATCTAAACTACCCTGGTCTGTCGTAGCTGTAAAACTCAGCAGTGCTATCTCTCTTTCTTTCCTAGCTCCTGTTTTGCCACTTAGGCATCAGGTCCGACAATGATTAATATTTTACTTGGCTCTGACTGATGCAAACTCTCCTCCCTGGCAACCAGGTACATCTGGGGTTTTCCAGGATGAAAACAAAGGGATGGTGTCAATAGCCAACCTACATTCCCCAGAGATAATACAGTACGTTTCAAAAATGACTGTGAGGTTAATTCATGGCAGTTGTGCATTTTCTGGATCACCTTTTCTACAAACAGAACCAGAGCTGTAAATTTTGGGAAGCCTTTTATATTAGAAAGCTACAAGGACTATAAAGGTGAGAAGCACATTTCAATAGTTACTTCCTCACAGTCATTGGACTTTTTTCTTTATCATTAAAGAAACTGAGCAAAGAATTTGGAGGAAATGCTCATTTTTGGACTGAGAGTAGGTGAAAGAGTGGGAAGCAAATGGAAGGGCTTTAGGGTGGAGAGGAGGCAGCAGTGGGTGGGTGCTGAGACTGGTTTTATTCAAGATCTTCATTCATGACCCGCAGAAGGAAGCGTGCACGAAGTCTCTAGGTCTGCGGATGCTCATGACCTCTTTAGGGCAGTGAAACGCCACGCCGATGGCAAAGCAATCCTGCAGAATCTCACAAAACTGAAAGAAAGGCATAATGTTGGCATAGGAGCTTCAGTGTTGATAAACGTAAGGTAATACATGTAGAGGAAAATAATCCAAACCAAAGCTCCTCAGTGCTGATCCTGGAACCGGCTGTCACAGCCCAGGAAAGAGATCCTGAAGTCACTGTTGACAGTTGTCTGAGATCATCAGCCCAATGTATGTCTGCAGCCAAAAAGAGCCAACAAAATGTTGGGCAACATCAGGAAGAGCATTGGGAAGACAAAAGGCATCATTTTGCTGCTATGTTTAGCCTCAGCCTGCCATGTACTGAGTCTGGGTTCCACGACTGGTCTCTCATGGAGAACAGGAACATACCATTAATTAATTGGTGCAGAAGGTGGAACTAAACCATGATTTGTGGAGAGTCTGAATAGACGAAACATATTGTAGCTGCCTCCAGCCCTAGAAAACAGCAATGAGAGATGTGCGTGCTTGGACATCCATGGGCAAGAAGTTGTGCTTCTTTCTGAAACAGGCATTAGAATCATAGAATCATAGAATGGTTTGGGTTGGAAGGGACCTTAAAGATCATCTGGTTCCAACCCCTCTGCCATGGGGAGGGACACCTTCCACTAGACCAGGCTGCTCAAAGCCCCATCCAGGCTGGCCTTGAACACTTCCACAGCTTCTCTGGGCAATCTGTTCCAGTGCCTCACCACCCTCATCGTAAAGAATTTATTTCTTATAGCGAATATAAATCATCTCTCTTTCAGTTTAAAGCCATTACCTCTTGTCCTGTCCCTACATGCCCTTGTAAAACGTCCCTCTCAAGCTTTCTTGTGGGCCGCTTCAGGTACTGGAAGACTGCTGTAAGGTCTCCCCAGAGCTTTCTCTTCTCCAGGCTGAACAGCCCCAACTCTCTCAGCCTGTCCTCATAGCAGAGGTGCTCCAGCCCTATGATCATGTTTGTGGCTCTCCTCTGGACCTGCTCCAACAGGTCCGTGTCTTTCCTGTACTGAGGGCTCCAGAGCTGGACGCAGGACTCCAGGTGGGGTCTCACGAGAGCAGAGCAGAGGGGCAGAATCCCCTCCCTTGCCTGCTGGCCACGCTGCTGGGGATGCAGCCCAGGGTATGGTTGGCCTTCTAGGCTGTGAGCACACATTGCCGGGTCATGTTGAGCTTCTCATCAACCAGCACCCCCAAGTCTTTCTCCTCAGGGCTGCTCCCAATCCACTCTCCACCCAGCCCGTATTTGTGCTTGAACAAAGTCTTTAGTAACCATCTCCTGGTCTCATGGCTTACATGCAGATAAAGATTACTCCCTTTGTCCTTCTAAACAAAGATTTTCCAAGTACAGAGTTGTATCTCTATCAGAGAGTTGCTCAGGGTTTACAAATGCATGATGGCATTTTACCAGTCACATCCTAATGCTTTAAAATAATCCTGGTACCAGATTTAAAATGATTGACATGCCAAGCGATTTATTTTAAATGCCTCTTCATCTTTCCCTAGAGGCTACTTACATTGCCTCCACCTGCAGTAAAATTAAACACCTATTTATTGACTAAACCCACTGCCAGCTGGCATTTTAAAAAGTCTCTTCTATTAAACAGTATTGTACTCCCAGACTTCGTCTGCAAAGCAACAGAATTTCAACCCTTAAAAAGTAATTTAACCCACGCAAATGTTGGAGCCAAGAATGAGACTGAAAGAGCAAGATCACACTGTTTGAAAAGAGCAACAAATTTAATAATTACTGAAGTGAAAGTCTGTTCTGGCCCTTGTTTTGGTACCCGAGTCTCGAGCAAGAGTCCTGGCGGTGAACAGACAGTGCGTCTTGACCACATCTTATCCATGTATGGTTATATTTGCCAGCTGCAGAAAAGTATTTGAGAAAAGTTACGCAGTCAGTGACCTTATCATTCATTCTGCTGTGTTTCTGTTGCCAGCTGACATGACTGAAGAGCAAAAACATTCCAGCTACTGGATCCCTGCAGTGTGCTAAATTTTGAATGCTTCACACATTAAAGCTGTAATTTCTGGCACGCTCAGGAAGCTCCTCTTTTCTGCACAGGCTTCTCTCGGAGAGGAGAAGGCACTTACTTTGTATAAATGTGCCATGCATTCAAAAATGCCAAAAGAAAACTTCAGTCTGCATGATTAAAAGGATGCAAAGCAGAGTGGATTAAGGGCAGTGCAATGTTAAATCGGAGAGGATGGACGGTTCAGGCTTCAGCAGGAAAAAAATAACAAAAGAAATGATCTCTCTGTGCTTATCTATGTATCAAAGAAAACAAAGTTGCTCAAGAACCCCAATAAATCCTTTCTTACCAATCTAGACTGCACAAGAAACTGAATTCTGCTTTGCTACAATCACGAAAACAACTGTGATTTTACTGACTTCAGGGAGTGTACCGGTAAATACTCCTTCTATTTATTATAATTGCACATCTAATTAAACAGTTCACAAAGGTGGGTGGGGAGGAATATTAGACTTCTAACAGGGCACTCAGGGCATGAGTGCACGTTGCCTTCTGTCCAGTACTGTGCGATTTCACTAGCAGTTCAGGAAGAAAAAACCACAATGACAGATGTCTGCTGGAGGCACATAACCCCTTCAGCTCTAAGGGGTACATTTTTGGCTAACAGAACTGCTTAGTCCCAAGAGCTAATGAACAGCACCTTTGTCTTATGCTTTGCTCTATTAAGAGGTATAATGAAATGCAACACATAATTTCCTGTAATTTATCGCTTTTTGCTAACACCTAGCAATGTTGCATAGTGTTAAATCTTCTAGCTCATGCTCTCCTCCCATCTGCCACTTGATGCAGAAGGCTTCGAGCAGCAGCCTCCGGTGCCCATTGTAAATTAATAACGGCTCTAGCAAAAAGATAATTTCTCCCGCCAGTGCAGAGAAGCCACTCATCAATGCAGGAAAACCAGGGCAGAATAAGCTGGGGTGCACAAAGCACTTCGGGGAACGGGTCCACGTGAAATGTTCTGACTGGGCTGACGTAGAGATGCTGAGCACTGATAAACTCAGCCTGCTGGCAGCCGTGTAGGCGCATCCCCTCGCTGCCAACGTGCTGCAGGGAGGCTGTGCTCCAGCCGGGGAGACTGCTGGTCCAGCCAGGGCTCAGGGTGGGTTCTGTCAGCCTTGAAGCTTCAGGAGTTGAAACAAACCCCACATTGAGTAAGAGACTTCCATGTTCGGCATGGCTAAAGACAAGTGAGCTGATAAGAAGGTTTCTTTGCAACACCAATGTTTAGTTTCGTGCCTACGTTCTTATCCTTCCTGCTATTATAACATGTTCTTCCGTTACTGGAGTGAGCCACTGTGAATACAGCAGTGACTCACGTTTCCATGCCTTTAACTAGCCATATTACAGTTGAAGGAAAATCCCACTCCAACTGCTGTGCAAAATAAATTTTACAGACCCCAACAGCACCAGAACAAGGTCCAAAGTGCAACAACTCGGTAAAAATCTTAGTAGGCCTGCAGTCAGCTCTGCAGCTGGCTGTCAGGGAACTGGCAGTACAAATCCTACATACAAAGTGCGTGAGCCTCCGTGCGTGAAAAGCTGCTTAGTGCCACACGTTTATGCAGCACTTCCAGATGCCTGGGCTCATACATAAAGCAATGCTGCGGGGAAACAAATACACATAAACATAAGTATGCATAAACAACCCGTTCAAAGCAGCACTGCCCACATGAAGGAGCGCCCATTGCACAGCGTTGGTTTCCTCCTAGTGGACCAGCGTGTGACTGCAGGGCCGGCCACCACCGTTTGAAATTGTCCGGTAGATTAACGGCGCTTGGAGGAAATGTGCAGAAAATACCTGCAACTTACAGCTGTCTCCTCTTCAAGAATGCCGATTCTAGAAGTGCTTGACTATTTGACATTCAGACGATTTTGATGAGTCACGCTCAGTTACTGCAGAACCAGTACTTCAATTTGTTTACCTTCCTAATGAACACTTACATGTTGAAAAATAACAATGTAGAACAGAAATACAGTTTTACTCTGGGACAGGAATCCTTCACTGATTTAATATGAAGGATTTGTACCACATTTTCAAGTAGGAGTTTCAGTGCGATATGAAAATTGGACATTTGCAGAAGAATTTCTTTATGGTTAAAACTTGGCAAAGTTCTAACTAATTCACTTCATATTCCAGAGATTATTTGAGGAAAGCACTAAAGAACAGAGATTTCAGAAAACACTGCAGCAGGCAAGCACTCAGACTATCAGAACACGATTTTCTAAGAAAAAAGTACTAAGAAAAAAAATGAAGTGTTCTCTGTGATGCTCATCAAGACTGCTGGCAAGTTTGTTTCCTCAAAGCATCTCTTTTCATTCTCATGTTCAAACAGCTCACATATTTGAGTTAACAGGAGCTTTTATAGAATCACAGAATCATTAAGGTTGGAAAATACCTTCAAGATCATCAAGTCCAACCATCAGTTGTACCACTAGGTACAGTACAGAAAATTGTACATACATCAAAATAAGATTTAACCACTTTGTGTCAATATTCAGAAACGTGACGCTTCTCCAAAACACACTCTGGATCTCCAAGACGCTTCTGCAAAACACACTCACCAGGGTGTAAATCAACAAAGACTCTGCATCTTTGCTTCCCAGGAACAAAAATTTCTCATGGAGCCCACTTCCCTGACTCCCAAACTTCAGGAAATGTTTTATTGGCAAACTCCAGGGAATAGTTTTATGACTTGGGAGACTCATATGAAACTTCAGGACTTCATCTCTCAGAACATTAATGCAGTTTTCAGTGAACTTTTATTCCTTGAAGAGCAGTCAGGCTTTGCTGCTAACAGGAAAAGAAGTCTCAGAAAGAAAATCCAACCCAGACACAGGTTTATGATTACAGCAGCATTGGCATACAGCACTACTCACAGCGTAACTCTCCCCTGAAAGAAACAGCACACCCACGAGATAACACAGACATTACAATCTCAAGATTAAGATGAGCTCAAATGTGTATTTGACAAAAATACAGAAATATCCAGTGTCATGTTCTAACAATACAGAAATAACTTTGTTTTGGATAAAAGCAATGTATTTGATAATTTAAGGTTAAAACAACTTTCCATTTGCATCAGTACTCAGCCAAGTAAAAAATATCAAGCATCTTTACAGTCAAGACAGGAAGAAAGGATAGAAACTAAATGTATTTTACTGCAACTTCTTACAAGTAGAGGTCTCTCACAGACAGTAGTCGCCCCTACTATAGCAAACCACCTGCAAACCCTCTTTTCTCTGCCTCTGTGCTACCGTCTCTACTTTTGTGCCTTCTGCCACAGTTCAGACCACTCAGCTAAAACCTCAGCCTCTGAAAGTCTCACACTGAGAATATGCAAAATATTTTCTTCAATCTTAACCAGTCATGCCAACCACACCTTAAAAAAAAAAAAATTTAATAAAACCTCTACTGCCCTGATCGTCTGGAAGAGTCCTTAAGGGTCCAGGTTAACAATGTCAGCTTCTCGAAAAGGCCTTTCCTCTAACTCTGAGGTAGTCAGTCTCTCAGTCCTAGAACATTGAGGGCTCAATCTTATACAGGCTGTTACTACACTCATGGACTGGGTTTAACACAAAACTGGCCTCTGCCACCCCACTCTTTGGGTTTTTATTTATATTCCTTCGCATGTAGATAAATCAAAGCTATTTAAGGAAACCATCATGATGCCCATTAATGCAAGCGTGTCAGACAAGGGCCATACAAAAGGAGGACAAGAGTTCTCCTTGTCTCATCTTTCCTTTCCCCCTTGTTTCTAACTGTCACTAAAGCCCTTCCTTGTCCATGTCAGTTCTTTTAGTAAAATTAGCTGAACCACGTTAACAGTTAGCCCAGGGAGGCAGGAGTTATTTAAGACACATAGAGCCTAAGGCCACTTAGTAGGTAAGGTGCGCCTCCTCCCTCCGCAGCTGTAAGAGTCCTCCGGAACCAGCCAGAGCAATGATGAAGCAGACAGTAATGATAGGTGGGGTTTTAGTTTTTATTTTAGCTTCCGGAATAACTCAGTATAGCCTCCCCTAGAGACGTGTCCTGTGGTCTGGGGAAGTTAGCTTCACTGCCAGAGACTGCAAGTGAAACTAAGGCTTTCTAGCAGCAAAGAAAACCCTGCCACCCCCTGCCCATCACTCTTTGAGCACTTGGTTATTATTCCACTTGCCTATTAAGAAAGCTCTCACAGAGACCATCTTCCTAGTCCTACTCTAAATACAGGTCTGCCGTTCCGGTATTATGTTCTTGATAGCATACGGTAGTAGGGTCAAGTTTCAACGGCGCTGTAAAATCAAGGTAAAGTTGCCCTTTAGCCCCATCGTGCTTTAAGCCTTTTATGTTGTCTGTTCATAGTTAGCAATTTTAAATTTGTTTTTTAACAGAAGCCACACAGAACAGTAGTGTAACAGGCCAATCATGACACCTGCAGAAAATGCAGCATAACCGGAGGTTAAATTGCATTTTGGCACCATGATTTGTTTCCTGCCGCTGCCTTTTACAGAAATCTATCCAGACCTGTGACTTTAGAACCTGTCCAGAATTAAGATCTACCTTTTGAACACATTTTCTACTGAATAGACTCAGAGTAGTACACATGTATTTGAAAATAATTGAATACCTATTTTCTGCTGAAGTACATTCTGTGCGTCATTTTTGTTTCATACTCAATGAGAGGGTACACACACTTTACAGGACAAAATTTAAACCATGACTACTGAGTAAATTATGCATTGTAGTGATTAAAACAAGACAAGCACCAGAGAGAATACACATGCTGAAGCCTCATGTAGATACTGCACTGGAAAGTTTTCAGTGACATGACAAAGAATTTGTGATTCTTCCCCCAGTTACAAGTGAGCAGAGGATTTGTCAGATATTCATTTTGTAGCTTCTATTGTATGCTCTATGCCTCCTTCCTTTTGATGATCAGAGGCCCAACGTTGTCACCAGTTTCCTCGTTGTGCTTAGTGTGAGAGCCATCACACAGTGGGAACTGAAAAGAGAAAGAATAAACACATCTAAAGCACATCCAGAGTCAGAATTAAGAACCTGGGTTGAAAGTTCATTAGAAAGTCTTCTCATTAAATCCACTGTGACCACAGACCATAACTTTTGTGCTGTTGTCTCAGGTCTCCCTGAATTTTGGCTGAACACTAGTTTTGTCCATGTGAGCACAGAGTGGACGAGAGGCTTGTTAAGGAAACTCCATTGTATTTGGTGTTCCTACCTCAGGCCAGCATGAGGACAATGCAGCCTAAACTGACCTTCAACTGTAACCTACCTGGAGTATCTCGCTCTTAATCTCACCCCACACTGCATTTTCCTAGGCAACAGCCAGAGTTGAATGCAGTTACAGAAGACAAGTGGGGTGAGGAAGAGAAACAGGAGGAGATCCAAAGCTGAATTTTTTTTTCCTGGTTTTCCATGGCACATGATGAGAAAAAGGACAGTTTCCCTAGCTCATCTCTTCGAGACACTTACATAGTAGTGCTGCTTCCAGGCAGCTAGAGTAGCAAGCTGCCTGTGCTTCATCCTGACACAGCTAGCTCATCTCATCAACACAAAGGTCCCTTTGCACAAGCTGGCTTCCACATTAGGATTCTGACCTGCTCATTGAAATAAACTGCACTTCAACCAACACGGCTATTCATCAGGGGGTTTTAAGGGTAGCACTGAGGAAGTAATTTGAAGAAATGTTTGCTCCATAAAAAAACCCCCAGAACAGCCTGATCAGAGCAAGACCCAGGGGGTCTTGCTGGTTAACTGTAACTGCCCAGGTTCCAGACCAGTCACAACCACTCTGCTCCTTGGCAGCAATTTTCACATGCAAGAGCCAAAGGACATTCTGTGAAGCAACAAGAGTGAGGTTAGATCCCATCACTGCTCAAGGACGCTTTTTCAGGCCTATGCCTCCTCTGCAGAGGAAACTCTGGAGATGATAACAGAAATCACACACCGGTATTTTGCATTCAGTAACTATTTCGTTTGCTTAGAAGTAATGGGAATCAGAGTTGGGCATTATTCATCTGTTGCCTTTGCAACAGCAATATTCCCTTGCAGTACAGTTACAATCAGTCTTCAACGCTCCACTGATCCCAATGTTCATGCCTCAGTCATAGCCCTTGAAAAAAATTAACACCCTATCACCCACGCTTGGTTAGAATAAAAGATTTCAAAGTACTCCATGAAAACAATATAATGAAGACAATATACTTGCAAAAAAAATTCTCAGAGCTCTAAAAACAGAGCCACATGCCCTGTAGAGCACTGGTGGGGTGTGGGGGAAGAGAGGTCAGGTGGGGTTTTTTTTGTTTTTCACAGTTACAAAATGTCAAACCCATGCTATAAATGACAGGTGATGTTTCTGAATAAAGAAACATTTTTGTATTGTATTCTCTGCATTCAGAGAATACTCACGTAAGCTAATTCATGCAGGAACTTTAACATCAAATCAAATCAGTCATTTGTGACTTAATGAGTAGGTACTGACAGATACATGGAAAAAATCCGAGCAAATAAGAATGTATGTTCTTGGGACACTGATCAGCTTCCAACCCAGATGTTCCTGGGCCAGTTGTTCTTCCATGCAATACCACAGTCCACTGGTCATCATGGAAGCACTGACCCAGCTTCAATCAGACATTAACAACTCATATGGCCCAAGGAGGCAAGCCCAAAGTCCAGCTACAGCAACATCATCACTTCAATTTTGCAACTGACAAAAATGGTGGGATTCATAGGCTTCAGATAGCATTGAGACATCCTTAACAGCTACCAACTCTGTCTGCTCTGAACTCATGCTCTGGGTCAGCTGGTCTCAGAACCACTGGCTCCCAGAAGCTGGGACACTAGACTTGAGCTTCTCAGAAAAAACCCCAACACTTTTCCAGAGCACCCGCTTGGTCACCTTGATGACCAGATACTGAATAGATGGATCCTGGACCTGACAACATATTCATCCTTGATTAAGATAAAGCAGGCTAGCAATAGCAGCCAAAGCTTACAACCTGAGGGAACTGTGCAGTGACCTGGACAGCTCAGCTTATTTCCCTTCACACCAAATAGGTTAAGATTCTCTACCACTATTTATTCTGATGTTCTGCAGTGGTATTCCTCAACCTACAGCCCAGGGACTAATACTTATCTAGAAGACAGAAGTTGCAGGTCATTGCAAAAGAAAGCAAATTAATTTCACCCCCCCAGCTCACACACTTAAAAATGCAGCAGAGTAAGAAAACAAATGTTCTAACTTTAGACTAATTACAGTTTGATTTTAAGACAAAACTCTTGCCTCTGTACTGGTAAATTTCAACACTGGCTTCTTCCACAAAACCTGACAAGCAGTGCTACAAAGTGCCTGCAGAGCACAATACTGAATAGGAAAGGGCCATTTAAAGAACTACCTACCACCTACTTTAACAGCTAATTACATCCCAAGACAGGCTTATTTGAACATACCACATGTAGTTTTTTTGAACACAAGCACTCCATGAAGACTTTGGCCAGCACAAACCAACCAAAAAAGCCTCTGAAGTATACCATTTCAGAAAAAAAAACCAAAAAAAAAACACCACTGAAAATAATCCTGCTCATTTTTCAGGAGTTATTCCAAAACACCGTGGTATAGTCCAACTGTTTTGTTATTCCTCATCCAGGAGGAACAGCCTGTGAAGCCAGCTGTAGTGCATGCACACCATCAGTGCTCACGAAGTATCCTATGGTTCCTGACGCTACTGGTTCTATTAACAGCCTCATGCCTCAGATGAGGCTAAATCTGATGAGAAGTGCTCACACAGTCATACAAGAGGACAAGCTGTGTATGGGAATAGAGATCCCCATAGGCTACTTATTTAACAAAAACAGAGCGGGTATGTATTGCTTTTGAAGTAATTGTAATTCCCTGCATTGGACGCACACACCTTCTACCATTCTGCCATTATACAAACACTGTCTTACAAATTTTAACAGGATCTTAGTTTGAGAACTGTAAAAAACAAATAATGCTAGCTAACTACTTCCAAAGATGATAAGCATGTGAGAAGATGAAGAATGTCTCTATATTTTATTACGGCTTGGCAGTAACTGACGATGAGAAGCAGCACACACATCATCTTCAAGATCATGCTACCCACCATACAAGGCCAACTGCTCAGGGCAAGAGGAAGGCAGCAAAACTGGAAACTGCAGTCTTTGAAGTACAACATGCTGATTAAAATACTCATTGTTAAGCATCAGTAAAAGAAAACAAATGCCTTCAAAATCTTCCACTGACCTTGTTAAAGCCTTTACAAGTCATTTCGTATCAGAGTTCCAAGAATGGACTCATGTCACACTAAAAAGACAGTACCAAACAACAGCTAGAATATTGGCAGGATCTGCAATGCAACCACTAAAATCAGACGCTGTCTTCCATTTCTCTTTAGAAAACCGAGTGGCAAGCAGAAACTACAAACACCAAGGTTTCACGTTCGGGGTTTTTTTTATTGCAGAAGCCCTGAAGGAAGTGCCTACACTATGCAACCCAGAGTAAATCCAAATTCAAATACTAAAATGAAGTGCAGGTACTCAGAGCAGCCTTTCTCCTCCCCCTTTTTCTTTTCTGAAGCTGTAACCCTTGTGGCAGCTTCCAATGCTGGATTCTGGCTGTCAGTGGAGACTTAAGACAAAAAATTTAGAGGCAATGCTGCTATACACATGCATGATACCTGCGTGCTGTACACCCATCAGCACTGCATGTAAATGTACACACTTCCCTGTCATATAATCATAGATATGTATCTTAGCCCATGGACCACACTGTGGCAATGGCAGGGAACTTTGTTTTTCAGTTCAGACTCCGGACAGAGCAAAGACAAGAATCCCATCTCCACAAGACTATTTCAGAATCAAGTCATGATGCTGTTTAATCCTCGGTAGTGCTTTTAGTGTAAAACCAAATACAGCTACAAATGTGTAACTTCCTGAGTTACCTTCACCCGCAAGGTAACTGAAGTCAGATCTGACAACAGCAAGAACCGAAAGTTACAGTACCTGGAAAACTGCAGAGTGTGGCCCAGTTAGACCCATGTCTAAGGCTTGAGAAGTCTAGTATTCTATTCACTGATGGGAGAGGCTGTTGACCTTAGGTATCTGGCTTTGAAAGTCTGTATTGTTTCAGTCTCCACACATTAGCATCTTGACTTCTAAACAAAGCTTTTAAACGTGTGCCAGTGGTAAATGGAAAGGACTACTCAGACAATTCACTTTCTCTCACTACAGATCCCAGAACTACCACTACAGATAAATTACACCAATCTCAGTTACGTCAAATGTCACGCATCTCTGCCTCAGATTTAAATCTGATCTTAGTGTTATTGAAAGGCTATGTATCATGCTTACCACTAATTTTACGCAACTGAGGCAACCCAATTTCAGATGCAAGCTGAACCAGTGTCTAGGTCAAACTCTTAATTACTCAAAAATAGAAGCCTATAGTATGCCATCCTGATTTCACTGTCTTTACTGTAGGACTACCCATATAACTATTTTGAGTTGCTAAGGCACAAATGCATTAAGTCCATCTGTCTAGACTCTTCAAAAGCTTTTAACCACAATGACTTCTTTTTAGATTACCTCCATCACTGCTGGAAACAATTCACCACTGTATTCATTCACATGGGAAAAGGCAGCTATCTACCATACACATCAGTATTACAACAATAAATTCAGGACAGAACATCAGTACCACCGTACCACCATCTGTGCAAGACAGGCTCTTCCAAAAACCATTCTGCACTCTCTGCAAGTGACAATTTGACACCAGCTATGGTATACCAAGAGACTCCTTAATGGAATAGATCTGTATTATTAACACTATGAACTCGTAGCAAGGCACTTTCTGACTGGCAGAGTAAGCTTCCAACTTTCTTCGGTGGAAGGTGTTTAATGTCCTCTCAGACTGTTGTTCCTGAGCTCCTACTGCCAACGGGCCAGTAGTTTTGTATAAGCCTCAGTATTAGCAAAGGCAGCACACAAAATGTTATCTGTCATTCATGACTGATTGCTCCATACAGTGGCTCTCCTTTCAAGGGATCTGCTTCTTCAGAGCTACAGAAACATGTTGTTCGCTATTAGCACTGATCTGCAGGCTTTACTCTGAGTGACAGCACACATATACATATTTTTATGCATTAAAATACTGCTACATCTCACTGCAGAATAGTTTAGGTGAAGTTAGCTTCCTCTAAATAGAGCAGTTTGAAAATAGTTTTGTTGAAAGATGCTTGCACATGAATGACACTGGACCATTTATTCTCTTACCTTCTTAGATCTCCAACAACGACAGTACACAGCCTTGTCTCCTAAATCTTCCATATCAAATGCATGGACTACCTTGGGGTTATCCTTCTGGATATGTGGATTCACCATTGCTTTGCAGCACTTGTCTTTACAGAGCAATTTTTTGTAAGCTAAATACCCAATGGCAGCTGCTCCAGCAGCTAAGGAGACTGCAGCAATCCATTCAACTAGAACAACAGAGAAGAAAAAAAGAGAGACTGTCACTTTTGGGCCACAACATTCACTAAAACTACACAGCAGTAAATGTCTTCATGGTTATGGCAAAAACAACTACTTTCCAACAGATCTTTTTGTTCTGTAGTGGTACAGTACTTTAGAAAAATATACTCTTTAGACATTCACCTAGTTAACATACTCCTTTCTCCTGATCAGAGTTCTCCTTCACTCCAATCACTTCTACACAAGAGTGAGGATTAACCTGGCAGGGTTCGGGTTTTGTTTCTTTTTTTACCTTTTATTTGGGAACATGTGATACCAACATCAGTAGTACACTGCTTCCAAGTTCAGCACATTAAACCAGCCATAAGTACACCATGTAGCAGCAAAAAAACTGTTTCAGTTGAGGGAAGTCACTAAAGAAGAATGCTCTAGCATCACCAACCCAAGCAGGATCTCCACCCTCCCCACCCCCCCAAGTATGGGTACTGAGTACCTTTTAATATAATGCATCTTGCAATTAAAAACGTTAACGGCTGTTTGGCAATGGGGAAACTGTTGATATACTACCACTTCAGAAGAGTAACAAAAGCCAGCTTAGATGAAATCCCTACTATGGTGTACAGGAAAGAATACAGATCCAAAAAGATTATATTTAAGAATCATAGCACAAGTTTATTTTAACTGGATTAGGTCCCGACTATCTGAAAGACAACTTCCATTAAAAAATCCTCTTTCCATCACCTCCCATCCTCACTTTTTCCCCCTCTCTAGACATCTCTCAAATCTTTGCAGTCTCGCTCACTTGGTATCATTTCCTGTTATGCAAGGTGTTCTCCTACTTTTTTGTGGCTCTATTGTTTGCTCTCTGCCTCATGAAAATATGCTGGACTTTTGCCCAAAGGTTCTGGTTGTGGTGACAGCCCCAGTCATTTCTCTCAAAGCTGCAGACAGCTGCTCCTCTTTTGCTTTTTATCCACCACTTCTACTCACACACGTACTCCTAACATGTGCATACAGAGTTCGGCTGACTACAGACAAATAAATCAAACAGGAATTGAAGTTTTAGCACATTTACACAACTTAAGAAAACCAAAACAGTATCCAGTTGGTAATTCCTACCTTGCCCTTCAATGTTTGCTTTGAAGCCAAACGCCAAGCCACATGGCACCTTTGGGGCAAGAGACCTTACTACCTTAACTCTGAAGGATAAGAAGAAACAAAAAGGCTTTGTTAGTTCTTGCTACGGCTACCTTGCCTTGCTGTATTGCCACTGTGAGCTTGCACTAAAAGGATCAAGAAGGTTTCCTGCCCTAACAGCCTTTTTTAAAATCCGTATTAAGCCCTTTCCTAGCTAAAACATTGCTTTAGCTCACATGTACTATGCTGATCCACAAGGATCTGGATGTAGCTGTACACTGAATTAGACAGATGTCTGTACAACGTCTGCAGGCCTGTAAGATCAGGGAAGGCAGGCTCTCCTTTAGAGTCTTAGTTAAGGAGGAAGAGATGCAGAAATCCTTCAGAGTTCATTTTCTTAGTAAATGAAGCAGAAGAGACCAGCATACACCGAGACCTCCCCTGCAAATGAGTGACAAACCCTCCCTGTAACAACAGGGTGATACTGACATACAGAAAACCATCTTTAACATCAAAGAATTTAGGGCATGTTTCCCTGCTCCCAAACGCCTTAATACAATAAAAGCCTCAGAGATCATATTGTGACTTCAGTGTTTCCTATCTATCCAGTGAGTTCTCACCTCTTTATCCCCTCATTCAAACTAGCCAGAGTAATGCACTGATTTTAATAGGGTAGGGTAAAGAAGTGAGGAGGTGAAATTAAAGCAGGGTTTCCATGAAAATCTGCTTTAATTTAGCAAAACAGCCCAAACTAATCCAAAGAACAGACACATCTTAAATCAGAGGCAGCAGGTTGTCCCAAGGAAAGGCACCACAGAGAGTGTGCAGCACCCTTTCCCCTTCTTGCTTGAGCACGTGTCCCCAGGCAGAGCAGGGCAGTGGCAGGAAGCCAATTCAGGGACAAGCTGGGTCTGACAAATTTACAGTGATTTCTGATGAAATGTCAAGTGCAGCTACAACAGCAGCAGGCAAAACAGAGGGACTGCCCACACTGGGGATTTCAGAGAAGTAGCAGTTGCAAGGATTGTCCAACTGATATGTCACCAATGTATCAAGCCTTAACCAATGTTTTTAAATAACTGATGAGGGGATAGTGACAGACTGCATCCATTCCCTTAAGGAAACGCAGGGGAAAGACTGACTGTAATGAAGACCAAGGATGACTCCTGTAACAAGGGGAAATCATGCCTGACCAATCTAATAGCTTTCTACGATGACATGACTGGCTGAGTAGACGAAGGGAGAGCCGTGGATGTTGTCTACCTTGACTTCAGCAAGGCTT
>Ga0065711_1038631_pt1 | contig 18572 bp, 8 predicted proteins | sample Hoacrofraction12_FD_59098 | JGI IMG/M metagenome (GOLD analysis project Ga0065711, IMG submission 59098) | Hoatzin crop microbial communities from Cojedes, Venezuela - Epithelial fraction 12 v2 (version 2) | ecosystem: Host-associated > Birds > Digestive system > Esophagus > Crop | place...
GGTTGTGGAGTCTCCTTCTCTGGAGATATTCAAGACCCGCCTGGACAAGGTCCTCTACAACCTACTGTAGGTGACCCTGCTTCGGCAGGAGGGTTGGACTAGATGACCCATAGAGGTCCCTTCCAACCCCGAACATTCTGTGATTCTCGTCTAGAAATCTCACCTCTCTGCGGCTTGTCCCCATCCAGGCCTTACTTGTTTTCTCTTTGCACACTGAGGCCACCACATTGAATGCTTTCATTTTCATCACGAGACTTATTAAGTAGGATGCAATTTTCTGAAAATTAAAGCTTTTAAGGCATGCAGTTAAACAACCTGAATCATAGTCGCTACTTTAAAAAAAAAATGCCAGGCTTAAATACATCTTTGAGTAGTTATAATGCCATTGTCAGACTTACTTAGCTAATTAATAGTTGCATTTTGTTTCCAATAATGCTAGTTTCCATTATACAGAGTTGAGGGAAGAGCTCACAGAAGTATGCCAGAATATTAGAGCCACACTTCGAGGTGCGCCTGTGCCATCCCTGCTGCTGGACAACTCTCTGCCCTCTGAGCTGCCGGCTGCTCTCCTCCAGGCTGGTGCGACCTTGCAGCCAGAGCCAGCAGCAATGGCTTGTGTGCTTGTGTCCTAAGCCGGGATCAGGAAACTGATGCGGCTGCAACACAGCCCAGCATGATCTGTCTCTGTGCATTTCAAATGGATCAGTTCCCTCAACCACTTTCAGTCTCTGCTTCACAAATACTGCTTCTGGCGTGTTGCACGTCCGCACAACGGGGAGAATGGGCAAAATTAGCCATGCATGGGGATGCCTGTCATTTTGGCAGCACTGCCAGCTTACATGTGCCTAAACCTGTAGCCTGAGATTGTCAATAAATGATGAGGCTTCATGACACAAGGGCTCCATGAATTCTTCTGTCTTATAAATTACACATGACTGAAAAACTGTATACTGCTGGAACAGAACTAGGAATAAACTAGGAATGGAAACACACAGGTAATACAGACTTGGCAATAACTTACCAGTGTTGCATTTTCCTCCTTTCTGTATAATATCTGTCTCTTCACGTAACATTAGGTCATTCAGTTAAGTCCCTCTTTAATAAAGCAATCTTTTCTAAGTTCTACAGGATGGCCTTGTCTTATCACATGTTTTAATGAGGGCAACAGTACACAATCAAGATCACTTACTGATACAGCATCTCCTTTGTTAAGGTTATCCCAGGTAATGCAGAGTTGAGCAATCCATATATTTGTCTGAAAGAGCAAATTTTCAAGGTGTATCAGGTATATTTCTGACAATTCAAATTATAGTAGGGCAACATCTTCAAAAAGGGAAAACTGATGCATCTTGTCACATTCTGAAATGATTGTGTGTGATTTTTAGAATAGTAATGAGAAAGTTAACATTAGTATTCCTTTAATTCCTCTTTCTCCATACAGACTATCTAGCTGATTATTATTGCAGGATTATTCCCTGTGGAACATTTTTACAAATGCTTTCTTTCCTGTGGTCTGTCCATATATCAGTAAAGTTCACTTGCACTTAAGTAAAAGGGAAATGAGTAGAATTTTCCATTACAATACCATCCCAATACACCCTTTTAAGGCTGTATCTTTCCTGATGATACACATCACAGAACTTCGACTTCAGACTCATTCCTCTAGCAAGTGGTAGTGACTGGAAAAAAAAGTACACAGTTAGAAAAGCTTTTGTCAGCCATCTGAATAGCATTTGCCTCCAGCAGATACCACTAAAATAGACGAGAGAATGGTGCCAACTCTCACAGCTGAATCTTGACAACTAACAGGTCAAGTGTTGGCATGGCCAGAGAGATGTCAGAGCTAGTAGGGCTACAGCAACACAGTCCACTGGGCTGCGAACAAGGTTTCACCATCTAACCAAGATCCCTATATGGTGCTGATTCAGCTGGCCCTGAATCCTCAATTTTTTTTGCCTTGGTGAGGTCTAAGTTTTAGGACCTGGCCTAGAGCAATGCCCTGTTTACATGTGATTTTTAAGTTTTTTCTACTAATGGTATCATGCTTGCAGAGATTTGAACTCTCTCAAAAGATCTCGAGAGAAGTTTGCATTTCTTTTCCTCTTGCCACGCACTTGTAATGTTGCAAAGAAAAAAAATCCTGTTGCTTGTCATGGTTGATAAAATAAATATGTTTTTCAATCCGTTAGTGACATAGTGCTTTCAACAGCAGAGTGAATAAAACCAGGTGTTCCGTGGGACAGAGACATTGTACTCACATTTCGTTTCGTAGGAAACCATGGAATAAAGCCATGTTTGCATTCTATAGCTGGAAACAAAGAAGTGAATATTCTTGAAGTGGCTGCCTTCAGTGTGAAATGTGGAATGAGAGAGGTTTTGTTTAGTGTGAGGAATGCCACTACCAAGTTTCTTAATCCTTTGTCAACACCAAGCTAATTCAGCTTTCATAAAGGCAGGGTAGGGCAATGAGGAGATGGATCAGTTACATTCTTGTACTATCACACTATATTAACATTGGAGTTTGCAGGTTGGTCTGATTAAAGGGCTGTCACACATTTATGCTTCATGGGGATGTTTTTTGGTTAAATCTTTGGCAGACTGTGCTTTAAGAATATCAGGAAGCAACAGAAGATGTCTGTGAAACAAGCATGACGCATTTCACAATGATCTCAGCCTTGCAGTAATAGCAATTAAAAGATACAATACCACAATGGTCACTACAATTAATGCCATTCAAGTAATTAGGCCCAGCAGCTGTAGGGTCAAATAAAGACAGCTTTGTAATGACAATATGGCAGAAGAAAATTACTGACATTTCCATCTAAATTATATTTCCTAAATTATTGCCTTAATACTAAATAAAGTTACGATAATTCAAAGACTGATTACAGATGAAGTTAGCACAACTACTTGCTCCGCAGTTGGCTAAGGTTAACATTTTAAATGTAATTAATAGCCTTTACTCACTGTATCTGGTTATACATGGTGTTTCTCATTTACATTCCTTTGCAATATGCTGACAGCGCTAAATGTCTGAGAAGAAAGATCTCATCCACCGGAGGAAAATGGTTCTTCGTGTTATAGCGCGTATAATGGACATGGTTGCTGCACTGCTCTAATAATAATGACCAGAAAAGGAATGTGGGAGAGAGAGGCTCTATGCTGTTTTCTTTTCAGTTTTGTGTTCCAAGCCTTTCCTGGAGTCAACGTGAAATGTAATTGCTCTTTTGACCTCTATCTTCTCTCTCCCCAGGTCTGAGGAAGAGCTACACTGGTTGATTATTGCAGGAATGAAAGGCACTCTGACCTTGTCGACCGAACGCCTTGCTGCTTTCAATGTTGCCCATTATGCTGAAGGCAGGCAACTCCTGGAGAGAGGCTGAAATCTACAGGAGAGCTGCTCGCCGGGCAGCCTGCCAGCAAGGGCTTCGGCAGCAGCGCGGCAGACATGGCCAGGCAGCGAAGAAAGCCAGCTGGGGGAGGGAGACGGGGGGGACTGTGTCAAAACATTGTTAGCACAGGGTATAAAGAGCTCTCAGATGCTGATCACAGACTGCTTCTTCGTTAATAAGGCTTTACATCATCCACCTGAAATGAAAAGTAGCAGAGAAGCAAAGGAGAAAGAAGAGTACAGTGACAATTTCTTTGCAGTGGAATGTGGCACTCATTAAATTTAAAAAAAATAAAAATAAAAAAACACTACCCCAAACCCACAGTTTTCACAAGAAAAGAGAGACTATTGCTGTATAAGGATCCATTGAAAATACTCCTCCAAGGAAAACAGGTCAAATATTCAACTGCTATAATTGTGCTAAATCGGAGAACATTCACCATAAAATCTTCCTTGGAATATTCTTGGAGCTGTAAGAGGCTGCAAAACGCACCACCTGGCAAACATTCTCTCTCTTTTTATGTGCGTGTGTTTATATATATTTCAGCAAACCAAAACCTCAGAATTCAGTCATAAGAAGGCATTATTTGAAATTATTTCCTGTTACTCTGACTGTAACTTTCTTTGCGCTGAGCCAGCCATGATGACTGGCTGAACAAGGTTTCTAATCTGACCTGAGGATAATGTGGAGACTCAGGCGAAGCTCTTGAAGGGCATTGCAAAGCTGATATATTTTAAATTAAGCTGTCCAGAAAGAAATTCAAATAACAGGGGCATTTCATTTAGAAACAGAACCTATCCCAGCAGGGTCACTAGTGTTTCAATGTCATCACGACTCTAAGGCTGCTGAGTGACTCACACAAAATGAATCAGTGCTCTTTAATTGTTTTTTTTTCCTTGATCATATATGCCTATCGCAAAAAACCCCTACTGCTAAAACACAGACACGGAACAGTCGTTTCCTCAAGCTGAAGCAAGAACTGGATGATTGCTAGACTGCTTTCCCATTCACAGCAGCTAATGCTGCTTGCCACAGTGGGAGAGCCACAGGGTCAGGATGACAAATGTACCACGCACCACGCAGCCAGCGGCCATGTCACACATTCCTCAGCTCTGCTAGATCCCTGCACTTGTTGCCAGGCTGTGGACAGGGGTGATGGCTGCTTCTTGTGGCATCAGGGTCAGAATATGCTGGCAAGTGGCTGTCCCGCATTCCCTCATGCCATTCCCCTTCTCCAGTTCTAGCAGGGAAGGTATGTACCATGTCTCCACAGGCACTTGCTGCCTTCAGAGGATGGATATATCAGGTCACTGCTGCTTAGAAAGAGAAATCCTGCCCCACACTGATGCTGTACTGCTGCCCAAGAAACCAAAGCAATAAAGTCAAAGAAATTGTAGGTCGTGTCCAGAACTGGGTACATATTGCCTTCGTTGCTTGGGGCAAGGTGTTTGGACCAGCAATGGAGAATCTATCACAAATCTTTGCACATGGTAAAAATAGTTAATAACCTTTATTGTTAAAAGGAATGTCTCTCTTTAAGATTGCTCTGAGATGGTCTGAGCTTGTCTAAGTTTACCACCAATTAGGTGCATGCAGTTACATCTGTAGTTATGGAGATGGAGCTTCATATCATCAAATTTCTGATTCCTTGTAGGAATTAGCAACTATGACTAATGCTCCTGTTTAACCTCTCTATGGTAAACAAAACTGACTGCACACCCCAAATCTTTCATGGGGAGTCTTGTTTTCCAGTCTTTAAATTTCTCTTCTGATTATTCTTTGTGTTTTCTTGAGAATATCAACATCCTGCTTGAACACAGTGCTCCTGTACACACTATCCCACTGCAAAAAAAAAAAAACAACATAAAGGTGAGATTTCATCTCCTGAATCATATTTGAGAGTCACTCAGCCTTGGAATTCAGCTGACTGCTCCCCATAAGCCTCAGCTCATTTTTAGAACTGCTGAAGTCCTCTACCCTGTAAGTAACGGTTCCTATTATTTGTTCCAAGCTGAACTGCTGTATGGTATGACTGGTCCCTTTCTCTTTCCTTTTGTTGGAAAAAGAAAAGCCATAGTGTTGTGTGAAAGTGAATGAAGCTATGTTTCAAAAAAAACTTGTGTAAAGAACCTGAGTGTGCTAATACAGGGGATCCTTTAGTGCAGTTACCACACCTTAAATAGTTTTTCCGTAGAACAAATATGGATGATAGACAGGAATTGTTATATTTACACTTCGCCTTATAGTGAAAGGGCATTCATACCGAACACTATTTTTAACACTATTTTTACTCATGCCCTGTACATTTCAAGAAGCAATTACCAGGATTAGTGTTGGAAAGGGAAGCATATTGTACAGGCAGAATTGGCACAGTAATAAGAACAAATCCAGGTGAGCAGGAGTCTAATGCACAAACGAAAGTAAATATGTTTTCTCCAACACACTGTAGGAGCTAAATGGCTTCTTTCCCCCTTCTTTCCAGAGTTCAAATCCCTGGCAAACAGCTTGCTGCAGCTCAAGTTATTTTGTTTGGAGAAATCTAAAAAGGTTAAGCCAACTAACACCATGAAACAAATGGATCAGAGGCATTTGAGCTCTGGAAAGTCAAAGTATTAAATAAATTGTAAGTTCATACTGTGCCAGTTCTTAGTTTTCCTTGCCCTAATCTGAAGGATGAAGTAAAATAAAACTGTGTCAGATAAAAATGAAAAATTAAGAGGTATGAGTAACACAACATATGTAAAATAGAAAATAATTGCTTTCACTTACTCTGCTCACATAGAACCTCAGCAATTCAGCACATATTTTCCTGAAAGCAGTTCAAAGAATATGAGCTGCTGTTTGTACCCTGTGTTTTTTGCATCTCTCTGTGCTTGCCGTCTTCCACACTTGCTTCCTAAATGCTTTGCATTTACGATACAAAGCAGGAGTTCTGCTTGCGAACCTGACAACGTATCCAGGTTCTTCTGGTAGTCTCAATGGTGCAGCTCTCTGCAATACAAGTACCCACTTAAGACAAATGGTTTATGAACATGTACAAACCACACACACTTTCAAAACCAAATATTCCTGAATGTTAAATGCACTTTGCATGCATTGGCCTGAGGCACAGATCCTTGATTTGCCAGCGAATCAGGCCTGGTAGGTGTTCAAAAAGCACAGAAATGCATACTACACAATAGATTCTCCTGTCCACCTAGACCTTCGTTCTATTAAAAAGTAATAATAAATGTAAATTTTCTAAAGTAGGATGGTACGTTCACCATTTATCTACAATCACTGGTCGATAAAGCAAAATGTTTAGAAATTACCTAGCATAGCTCTAGAAACAACTTTATGAGGACTTTGTCTTGGTTCAAACTGAAAAGCAAACACTAGTGAAACCAAAAAGGTACAAGTACTTTTCCAGTGTGCGTGTGTGTTTTGGTGTATGGTCTCTTTGAAGTTATCTTTAATCCTTACTTAGGGTTGGGTTTTTTTGTTTTTTTGACTGGCATTGTTCTCACACAGCTGACACTTTCCACTATTAAAGCTTGGGGGGAAGGAGTGTTAGTGAACCTTAGAAAGATGACTAGAATGGAAACCCTGAAAAACACATCAAAGTGCTGGTGTTTTTGCTATCTGTCCAACCCTACAAGGTGCTGGAGCTTTACTGTTGTCATTGAACTGACCTGGGAGAGATGACAAGCCTCTGGAAAAATCAGGCACCCCTGAGGACTGGGCTCAAGTGTGTCTATGGGTTCAACAATTGGGCTTGACGCGTACATGCAATCCACGTTTGCTCTTTGCTTTATTTTAAAGGTTGAAATGTGGCATTTCAAAAACATAATGTCAGATAAGTAATAAGTCTGAATGTTAAGGGTTTACTGAATATCAGATTTCATCCAAGGAGATGAGAAAGGTATAATTTCTGCAATATTTGCTAGATTAGGGCTTTTATTTTTGTAAGAAGGGTAGATTTTGTCAGGGTGGCTGGCAGCGCCTTGTCAGCAGATGGGTAGGAGTACAAGAAGCTTCCTTGTGTTCAGTATCAGCAACTCTTGTTTAATTTGCATTTGAGGGAGTTTTTTCCATAGCGTATTCATTTGCCAGTGAGTTAATGTGTCCTTGCATAATCAGATAAGAATGGGATAGAATTACTAATGATAAGAGGAGGTGGAACAAGGGCATGCCAGTAGAGCAGCCTTTCCTTCGCCCACCTGTATCTGAATGGATGATTATTTCAACTATCTTAAGTTTGGTTTGGTTGTCTTTCTTTTCCCAAGATAGAAGTAGAGGTATTTTTTTTCCTCTCAAAACTGAGTTTAAAAAATTAAATGCTGTGCATTGGCTATGAGAGCTACTACTTCACTCTGTGAAGCTGGAGTTAAAGAATAAAGCACTCTCGCTCGCAGCTAGGCAAACATGTCACTTACCTTCTAAATCCAATCCAAGAGCCAATTAATTAAAGCAGAGCAAAAAATATTCTCTGCGAAGCACAAAAGGGAAAAAAAAAAAAAAACCTAGAAAAATTTTACTCCCTGTGTAATATATTCTTAATGTGTGCAAGTCAATAGTCACAACTGCATTACACTAAATGCAAACGTCGTAAAGTTTTAGGGTTGTAACGTACTGTTCACGAGGCAGGCCTGGACAGCGGAGGAAGGAGGACATCCGAACAGCTTCGCCAGCTGGCGTTGGCCCTGCGGGTCTCAGAAAGCCGGTTGCGAGTGGCAGCGTGTGGGCCGCCCTGCCAGACCCACTGGCGTGCGGACAGGCGGCCGCGACCTCGCGCTGAGATCACGGCTGTGTTGCCGCCTTCGCGTCGCAGCCCACGACCGTGCTTTGGGCTGTTCAGCGATGCACTGGTGGGCCCTTCTGTGGCGTTCGGTAAGGGGCTGCAGCACATCGCACAAAACCCCATGCGTTTACCACCAGTAAATTCATCGCTTCGCGTGCCTTTTGGACGAAGCAGCAGTACAAACACCCTAGAGTTTTACATTGTATTATTACTTCTAAGCTTCTGTAACTCGACATCGATCACCCCTTTCAGCTGAAATACTTTGTAATGTAGACGAAGATACTTTTGAATCAGAGAGACAGGTGTTAATGGCAAAGATGCAGGAGGCCGAATTTTAAATGATGTCATTTCATTTGGCTGCACTCAGCTTCTAATTTGGTTTTGTCTGAGCATATTCTCACCGAGGCTGGTGAGCTATACCCTTTAAACATGACAGCTGATACAGAAAGTGGATAACTCATATGTTTAACAATTCTGTTTAACAAATTTCACAGCGATTTTTAACGTAAAACTGGGACCACATATGCCATGATATACTGAAAGCGAATACAGAGCTATGAATATCCATGGCAGTATATACGCAGTTTGAAAGAAAAGACAAGAAAACAAAAGTTAACACAACAGCTCACTAGATCTGTTACAGTCTTTCAAACTTTAAGTCTCTAAACATGTATTATGTGGCAAACCTTAAGCAGTTTCTGCAGCCTAAAGCTTTCCTGTGAATTTTACTTTGGCCTCTTATAAATGTATGTATACATTTCCTGCTTGCACATCATCTGCTCAGCAGGACAGATATGCCAACTATAAACTATTCTGCCTAAGTAGCATAAACTACACGACCTTGCACTGGCCTTTGCAAATGATTTGGACCAATGATGTGTTTAATTGGGAATTTAATGGGTGAGAGAGATGTTCCTGTTCTTTTCCAATCCACAATTATGCTTTTACTTCCAGATAACTCTACTGACTTTGAGGAAGGCACACTTTGGATAAAAAAACCCCACAAAGTAGTTGTGCAACAGGCCCACACCAACTTCACTACTGAAAATCAGCAGAATGTGCACCACCGTGTAGCAAGGAGATCAAGCTGTAAAAAAAAGGCAGGTAACTGTGGTGTCCACTGCAATAGCCTTCCCAAAAGAAGCACCAGATCCTTGAGAAGTGTTTCAGACACTGTCACTGAAACGAAACGTTGTCACTGCTGACACTGTTGAAGAGCATTGAACAATACTTGATCATATAATTGAAAACAGAAGCATCTCCTTCAAGCAATAAAGCCCAAGAATCACCCTAAAGATTACAACAGCCTAGTCCTTTCTGAAGAAAGCCTATGCTTGATGCTACCAAGTCCAACCTTTATAGTTCTCATTCTTCTAAACTCTCTTTTCTTAGGAACACAATTGAGAAAAATACATAGTTATCTAATCTCAACAGGTTTTTATACTTTGTCAGTCACTGTAGTGCTCGAACATCTAGCACTGTCATGAGAACTGTAGCGGTATCTATATGCATGCAGGATTATGGGATTCCTCATTTAGATAGACATATGCTTCAGAAACCATCCTCAGAATTCAGATTCCACCCCAAAATCCTAGATTTTATTATCTGCAAAGTTACCTCACACTTAGCATACTACAGAGAAGATGCAATACGCAAGAAAGGTGAAGGTATTGAGATCTAAATAGCAGCAGAACAAAGAGCAAGAGGGCTTCTCCTGTGGAAACTGGAGCACAACTAAGGTGTTGTCTGATGCAGAGGTCCCAAGCTAAGGCACCTACCTACCACCTGAGGTAGTTAGGATGCTTATTCTGTTGAAAACAGAGAGATTTAAGCTATGGACAGTGTGTTCAGATCACAGAGAGATCAGGAGAAAAAGGTTTTTCTTCAATGGTAACCTGCTGCACAGAGATTCTACTTTTCCATTGGCTTCTATTGGCACCATTGCACCTCAAAGAAAGAAAAAAAAGGCATGGTCTGACTGTGCCCACACTAGAATGACAGTGATTAATTGCTAATTCTTCATCTCCTCATGGAGTTTATTTATGGTAGGCAACTGGGAAAGTGAAAAGAACAACATGGCTCTGATTTTTAAATATCGTTTTGTTCCCTCTGTGCTGAAGATTCTTTTCAAGCGCAATACATCATTCAGTGAATCACTGAACTTACAAGAATCTCAGGCCCTCACAAAATTTTCCAAAAACAGGTGCAACTAGCTTTCTTATTTCAACTTTCCCCCAGTCCCTTAAGGGATTACTGTTGCCCTTCAGGTACCCAGACAATGTCTGGGAATGTCTATGATCTTTAAAATACAAAACTCTAGCTCCATTGTATTTGTATGAAAGCCAGTTCTGTATTTTTCCCTAAGCCACAGAAAATGTCAAACTGGGTAAGGCATAATGATGGTCAGAATTAGAGCCCTTACTGCATTATTTATCGACATTAAGATATATCACAGCAGTTGTCCTACATGAAGAAGCCCGAGAAGTTCATATTTTTAAAGGTTTTCAAGTGAATACTTACATAATAATGACTGTGAAGGATTAGGTGTGTTCTGGTAGGCAAACCTCTGTAAGTCACTTGTTTCTGCAACCAGCAAGAGCTTTTTACAAGATATTATAGGAATGTCTACAAAGTTGTTGCCATCTGGCCAGAAGAAAAAAAAAACAACCCACAACTGCATTTTAAGAAGGGTTTATTCATTCACATAACTAGACTCTACAGCCATAAATGGCTGTGCTGCGCTGTATGCTTCCCTTGCTCCCAAAGCTGCTGCTGAATCTGTTTATCAAATTGGCACTTTCCAGTGGTTAGTGCTGGTCAAATCTGACTTTTTTTTAACTAGAAGGGGAACAACTGATTTTCTTCAGCTCATCTCCTAAGCTATGGGCCCTAGTCTGCAGGATTACAAATCTATGTTTAGGATCTGTTTTACCAAGTCTTTTCTCTAAACTCCAGCACCAATGTAAAGGTAGTATTCAAGACACACAGCCTTACAGAAATTTATACCGAAGTCTTTGAACGGTAGGGATTTTGATTCAGTAACAACAAAGATTAATATCCATTCCTGCCTGTTGATAAGCCACCAGAAGATCTCTAAAAGAGTTCACAGACCTTAACTTTCATGGAGAAAAGCAGCAGACTGACCAACCGGATCCTCTCGAGAAACTGGATGATCTCAAACAGTTGAAAGGCATGGGATATGGTTCTGTAAGACGGAAGGTGAGACTTCCAGTACAAGGGCTACTCTCCACCGCTTTGTGAAGGCAGCTGGTCATCGCTGCCCAGGCAGCTCCAGGGATGCCTGTGGGGCTGCAAAGCAGCTTGGTTGGGAACATGCAACAGGCCTGGTGTTGAGCTCCCTGCAATGGCTGCTGGAGCCTCTGTGAACAGAGACCTGAAGCTCCAGCGGCTCCTGCTCTGAGATAATCTTGAATACTAGCAGCAAGAGTGAGAAGCACTCAGAAACAGAGTCATTATCCTTGTTGATTGTTTTGGTCAATTCATACTGACTTGTGAAAAACAGACAAAGCAATCACCTTTACGCTTTTGAAATGTATGTGGTGATGACAGGCATACATAAATTCTGCCAACAAAGTTCATTTCCCTTTTTCTGCTTTAGTGCTTCATAGCGACCTACGAAAAAGTCCAATGGGCAATAGGGAAAATAGTGTGCAGAACAGGGAGATGGTGTGATTAAACAGGCATTCAAATATTTGTTCTTTTTTTCTCCAGGTTTTTGTCAAACAACTGCAAATCAAAATCACGTTATTTGATTACAAAGCCTCATATATCATTCTATTTAATTGGTCCTATTGTATTCCTTCAGCAGCATGGAATACATGTCAATTACTATTTGCAGGTTTTGAGATGTATATATTTGTTACATCTTTCCTGAACGGCTTGAGAATAAAAGCATTTTCATTTACCTTATTAACATCATGTAAATGGCAATGTAACTAGCCTTGATTTGCTGCCACTATCTTGGAAATGTTTAAACATTATTATTACTTAGCTCAACATTCCAATTTTATCTCTGAAATTAATGCTTTTAGGCTCAATTTATGCTTGTCAACAAATAATGATCATAGATGTGAGCTGGTTCATAATCCAGAGGTACTAGGTTACAATGTGTTGCCATGGAAACTGTGTTTTATTGCATTTTCTCTACTTGATTTAAGACATTTGACAATCATAGCAACTGTTTGCCTGTCTTCCCTTATCATAAAAAATTCAAAAACACAAACAACCAATAGGGGACATTCATACAGTTCTTGGACCTCACTATAAAAATGAAAAAATAAATGACAACCTTATATTTAATAGGGACCTTTTGTGAATAGTTTATCTCACAGAATTTCTAGGAGTGTTGGAAAATTCAATCAGTGGTTAGTCATCGAATGGACCTGTCTTGCCTGTGGTTCATTTTGTTTATTGCATCATATATCTTTTATGATCACTGGGACTTTAGCCTGAAACAGCATTTTCTTTAACAAGAGCCATGTTTCCTCTAACGTTGTTTATTGCATCTGAAACATTACTCTTTGAAACCACAGTACATTTTCAATTGAGCAAAGGTCTGTAACGGAATACAGCATGTCTGTGTTTATTCAGGATCCCGAGTAAAAAATATCCCAGTTCATGTAACATTAATCACTTTGCCAATGTTCAGCTGAGGTCATTGCCACATTCCTAGCAGTATTAAGCCGAGTCAAGATTAATCACGTACATTAAACCCTGCAAGGAAAAGCACGTGAAGTGGATCTGAAATTAGACATTTGGTGAAGGACTAAAAGACCACTGTAACAAAATATGTTAGCAGTGCTGTAGCAAGCTTTCAGAATGATAGGAGATTTTTCCTACTATGTTGTTGTCAGCTCATCTATATTTAAGGCTTTGTTGCTGTCTCCTTCATTTAACCCATATTTTAGAAGTTTTAAATAAAACCCCTCAAACCCTTTCTAGATTGTAGGAGTATTTTTTTCCCTTTTTTACTTCTTCATATATTTTAAAAATGCATTAATATATTCTTGGGTAACTCAGATTGGGCTTATGGGATTTTTAAAAGCTACATAATAAAATCCTGTCATATTTTAAGACTGAAAAGTTAATAATAAAAAAATATTTAAAATCAATTACTCTTCCATACTTTCTCTTCTTTCTGTATGTGCACATACGTTGGTACTGTAACGCCTGGTATTTTATGCTGATGTCGCTGCAAGTGTAAAAGGTGCATTTTATCCTATGCCTTGATGTCCTGCATGGTAGACTGTAACAATTCTTTTGTCCATTCTTGTAAACATTCATTAAAAATTTGTTTGTTTTTATTATGTTTCACAGTCACGAAAGGATAATTGAAGCACAAATAATTCCCACTGAAAACCCCCAGGGGAAAAACCTATGGTGACATGAGGTTTACAGTCAGTTATCTCTGTCTTGAGAATATATTGACGTGTCAAAAACACTAGAGTCATGTTTTTTTAAAAAATAGGAAACTAGGCAGTTCAGCAACAGGAATGGAAACTAAACTGCTGAACTATAAATATAAAGCAGGCAGATTAACATTATTTTGCCGTTTTGCTACAGCCGAGCAGTGGCCTGCAGTATCAGACACTCTCCTTTTCGATAACAGAAAGTTTTTTCATTCAGCCAACATCCAAAATCTGGGCTTGCCCTAATTGTAGCTTTATAGGGTTGTGGCCTTACACAGCTCTACAGCATCACAGAAGTAAATAAAACACACTCCCACACAGCCACCTCACCAGAGCACAAAAAAGGCTCCTGATTCGTTCTGGATGGGCTGAGCATTGGAGACAATTCTTCTCTCCTTGGAAAGTCGTGTACTCCCTGCCTGGCTTCCGTGATGTGCAGCAGGGACACCACCACTTCAGGGTCCTCAACAAGAAAGGCTCTTCTCTACAGAACAGGTAAGTGGCATTTCATTTTGGTGAAGACTTTCACGCTGAAAAGGACACCTAGCACCAACCTCCACAAGCTTTAGGAGAATCATGACGATTCCGCAAGTGTTCAGACACTTGTCAATTTTTTACCTCCTTCTCTATGAATTTTCACTGAATAAGGATGGGCTTTTTATAGCTGACCAGTGCAGAAAGCAGTGAGAAAGTCTAACGCTTCCCTGCAGTTAGAGAACAGTGTTCTTCTTATGGATCATCAGAGGCACCGGTCACAGCTGAAGGCAGGAGATGCTTCTAGTAGCAATGAAGTTTATGAGACATCTGTTTCATGTGTGTTTTCCACAACCTCATGCCAAACTGATGTCTGGATCTGATTGGCAGGTATTCTTGATGTTCCTCTACAGAATGAGTCTTTTTCCAGTGGCTGCCTGGGAGGTTTCTCTTAACAAGTTCCCCTCAGCTGCAGAGGCTTACAACAGTGGAAAAAAAACATGTGTGCTGCCTTCCTGGGACGTACTATGGGTGTGGCTTTCATTGTTTTGATACAGGTCTCATATTTGCTGTAGGACTTGCAAATGAATTCAGTGGCCTACGATGTTTCAGTAGTATGCAGAGTACATATTCTGTGCACCTCCTAAAATACTTACCACATGGTTTTCTGCAATGGCAGGGATTTAGACTTCTTGTACAGGGTCCTTTCCAAACCTGTGCTCTGGTGTTCTCTTACAAAATGGCTAGGAATTGAATGATTTTGACTGTGCCCCTAGTTCTGCCGCAGACTTCCTGGAGGACACTTGAACTTGCACTTGTCCATACTACCTGCCTATCTAGCAGTTTGTTTACTAGATACCTCTGTCATATTTAGGCTTCTGCCCCATATTCTGAAGGGGTATTTATGAACACCTGTTTGAGAAATAAACCAGACTTTCTTGGTTTTTTCCAAGACTTTTTGGAAAAGTATAAGTAAGAAAACTCAAAAAAACAGAAAAAAAAAAAAAGAAGTTTTGGTCCCTCTCTTATGTCTTGAGAATATTTGCTTCCAAAAACTTCATTAATGCAAATTTACGGTCAACTGACAGAGCCTTGCATCCATGCCGTATATCAAACCACATGCGCGACATTGCCCCTGCAAATCAGAGTTCACCTCTCGCTTTATCTGATACTAAACTGCACCAGTGCCTATCCCATTGGCTTTAGGTGTTGCCATAGCCTTATGCTGGATGAGTAGTATTGCTACAGTTAATGTTCCACCACCGTAACAACCTGACAATGTTTTTCTGAGTCCTTTGTGTTTTTTAATTGATTGATTGATTCGATGACTGATATCCCATTACAGATTCGGAATTAATAACGATTCTATGACAGTACTAATAGTAGGGATGCCTCTTAGAGATATTTCTCCACACTCAACTTTAGATTTGAAGAGACAAAGTGAATGTGTCAAGAATGTTACTACATAGTTCTGTTTTTTTTAAGTTCACAGTGAAAAATAAGACTGTTGAAATCCTCTGTGAAAAAATACGAATGTGTGGCTCCATATGTGCCAGTAAATGTATCCTAGACTGATGTAGTGAAGACCACGGGAGATATAGCATAATGTAGTCCCCATGGGTGAGTCTGAGACAGGCATGCAATGCTTCAACAAATAAGCAGCCTGCCCAGAAGACATGGAAGAAGCCAGTGGGCAATGTGGCAAGAAATCCAGTGACTTTGTATCGGGTTCCTTGTATCTGAAAGAAGTCATACAGAGATTTGCTTTGGGTTTCTAAAACCACTCAACTAATTTCACTCAACACAAAAATACACAGACCAAGACAATAAATGTAACTCTTGCAATTATTTCCTTACTCCCAATTTCTTACCATTTTGGGACATTCTTCTGTAGTCAACGGACTGGCCCAGAATATTCTGTGTGACTCGTCAAAGCCATTTGTTTTCCAAACCATTTACTGCCTTCAGCTCAACTCATCATCTATTACATATGTTGATATAACAGCCAAAGTCTGCTCTGCTATGAAAGTAGGTTTATTTCTTCCCTTTGTTTGCCTAGGATTTCCCATGCATCTCTGTGTGTCCCTGTTCCAACACCTTGCCTTCTTTGCCCTTTTTTTTCCAGTGAGGAAGTTACTACAAAGTATACTGTTGTGAACTTATAGCACAGTCATTCTTCTGCACTAAATCCCTCACAGTGCTGATGCTCTAAGGACAGAGGCAGACCATTTCTTTTTGCTGCAGCTGTGCCAGAGGAAGTGGTTTCTGTCCCTAGGTACCAAAAGTTTTTACCTGTTCCTCTGAACAAGGTGCTTTTATGAATATGTCTTAGTCTGCTCCTGGCAAAATGAACAGGATTGGTTTGTGTTTAAAACATATTTTTTGGCAATTCAGCCAGCAGATCTGGTGATGGCAGCTGGGACAGGTGTCTGAGAAGACACAAGTCTCTGTTCTTACCGTACAGTTAGATAAAACGGCATAGCCCCGTTTCATGGTTTACTGTGACTAAAAGCAGTGGTCCTGCTCTGTTCAGCCCTCAGTTTCCTCTCCCTCACTCCCACCTAACCCACACGCCGCCAGTGACCCCTGAGAGGTGACACAGCTGCCCCTCTGACTGCAGAGCGAGCTGACTCAGCTCACTGAGCCAGCAGCAAACCAACCCCACAAAACAGTCAACAGTTTTTTGTTGGCTTAACAAACTCCACTGACTCACTTAGGGGTCAAATGAGTGCCAGAGCTATGCAATGGAGAGGATGAGACCACACAGCTTGAAGGGCTGGAGAAAAAGTGGGAAAACAGGGCCTGAAGAATGGGACTGCCCCTTTTGGCAGCAGCAAGCTGTTACAACAGCTCAAGTGTCTGGCTGAGCTGCACCCTCACCGCGCACAAAGGATGCCCATATGAGAAAGAGTGCAGTAGTTAGTGTGCTGTAAAGTCACACCCCTGCATACTTTGCAGTAACTTCACTTGATCCATAAGTCTTTTGTTCTGTGTTTGTTCTCCAAATTCCCTCCCTGCAGGCAGGTAAGAGAAGTAGCTTCAGCTAATCTCCTTAGCATACCTATTGTCTGGCTAAAGTACAGTCATTATGTTCAACAAGCCTCCATTGTAACCAGTCTGGGAGAGAAGACACAATCCATGTGAGCTGGATACCCATTTGGCAGGGCATTCAGAAGTACAGCAAACCTGCAAGCTCGCCACACCAACCAGAGCTCCTAAATCTTACCCATTCACCGCATCGCTGCATTATGTCAGAGTTCAAACGGCTAGACGTTGATTAGGTGGGAGAAAGGTTTACCAGAAAACTTCTTCTGGCCGAAGGCACATACATTGCACAGCAGAACATGCCGGGCCTCTTACGTAATTAATTCTGTAATTAACAGACATTGCCCTGTTTTGGAGAGACCAGCCTTTTTGTGAGCACAAGTAATCCCAGTGACTCTGACAGAAAACGTGGTTTTGAATTAAATTTTCAGTGACCAGTTTTGACCGTATTCTCTCTAGTAATTAGCAAGAATATTCTACCAGAATCAATGGCTTAACACCAACAGGGGCAGCTTCAGGATATGACTGTTAGGCTGTAAACAACCACTGCAGATGAAATAGAGTTACTTTCCAAGTCTTTTGTGACTTCTTTATCACTGTACTCCCATGCCTCTTCCCAGAAGTTACTGAACTTCACCTTTTCCAGTAAGAGCCCCCTCTAACTCACTTCTGCCTAAGTGGGTTGAACTACTTCAACAGTGGGGAAAATAGTTTTGCTAATTTGTGTCGTTTTGGATGGACTGGTCTAGGGAGTGGTCAGGTCAGGGAAAACACGATGTACTGTCCCCAGGCAGATGATGGGCAGTACCTCTTCCTCCGGCACAGCTATTTGCAAAGTAAATGTCTCTCTCTACCGCTCCAGTCTTCCAGGGAGATATCCAGTGATGTCTTCAGAGTAAGAAACTTTTAAGGAGCAATTAGATCTATATTGGATAAGCCATTAGAACATCATTTAATTTTAATGATTTGTGTCTGCAAGAGGATGTAAATTAGTAATGGTTTATCAAACTTTACAGTTGAAGTTATTAAAAAAGATCTCTGAGTAGTAGATGATTAAAAAAAATTATGTGTGTGTATATATATATATATACACACACACACTCACACACATTACTTAAGGAAGAGCTAAAAGCAGTTTGGGGGTTTTCATCTCTCGTAGAAGAAATGGCTCACACGTGTTGTCCAGCTTGAAATTTTCCAAGGCAGCTGATTGCCAGCAATTATTTTATATTTTATGGTGGATTCTTTCACTCTATATTTGGTTTTGTTCATATGGAGTGCTCAGTGCAATACAAAGGTTTGTAGAGGGTTGGAATTCCTAGATCCCTTCTGAAAGCTTATTATTAACGGAGGCTGCTTGAAAGTTCTTTCCATAACTGCTGGCTGCTCCTGAAATGCATAACAAGCTTTCGCGGGGGGGTGGGTGGGAGAGAACGTTAAAAAGAAAAAAAG
>Ga0065711_1038633_pt1 | contig 18571 bp, 11 predicted proteins | sample Hoacrofraction12_FD_59098 | JGI IMG/M metagenome (GOLD analysis project Ga0065711, IMG submission 59098) | Hoatzin crop microbial communities from Cojedes, Venezuela - Epithelial fraction 12 v2 (version 2) | ecosystem: Host-associated > Birds > Digestive system > Esophagus > Crop | place...
ACAAGCCCAGCTCCCTCAGCCTTTCCTCGTAGGAGAGATGTTCCAGTCCCCTCACCATCCTTGTAGCCCTCCGCTGGACTCTCTCCAGTAGCTCTTCATCTTTCTTGAACTGGGGAGCCCAGAACTGGACGGAGTACTCCAGATGAGGGCTCACTAGGGCAGTGTAGAGGGGAAGGAGAATCTGTAGCAGCTTCAGATGTTTCACACAATAGCACATGCTTTCTTGTGTAATTAATGCCAAATAGAGTCTTCAAACCTGCGGTGCCTTTTCACGTAATGTGGTATTACACTCGTTTTATGGAATGGGTTATAACTTGCCTTCATTTTTAATGTGATACAAGTTGAGTAATCTGAATGACTGGGCATGTACATACTTTGGGCTGTTGCAGTTCTGGCATATTCATGGATATGGGAAGGACTTGTGGTATGAATCGTTCCCTAGAGGGATGCCCTCACTTTTGTATCCTAATCTGTTTGGACTTCTATTGACAAACTTGCTAAGGTTGAAACAGTTATTTCACCTGAGCTACCATTGCTTGCAGCTTCACACAGTACCTTCCCTGTTTCTGCAAATGGGAGGGGCTGCCTGTGTGATATTATAGGGACCTTCCTCCAGGTGGGCTCCTCTGACCTAGTCTTTTTAAAGGATATGCCTGAGATCTCAACCTTTACGGTGTGATGAGGCTGTGTCATTACAACCCCATCTGTGTAAACCCAGAGAACTAACACTCAGGTCCTGGAGGCTAAAATCGGACTGAAACAAGCCTGTTCTAACATAAATGGGTGACAGGCTGAGACTGAAAATTTTCTCAAAATCTGGATTCTTGATGTCCTTGTTTGCAACTTCAGGTATTAATGTATTTTCTACTACAAATTATGCATGGTCTTTCTGTAGGCATCAGACAGTTTTTACTCATGTAGCTAAGAAGCATAGTCACTGACATGCTGTCGCCTTGATAAATATGCTTAGAAGCATCTAAGCAAAACACGTGATGCAATCTGTCACTTTTTAAATCACTTGTTCATACTGGCTAAATAGTAATAGGTGTCATAATTATGTTGAGCTGACAAAGTTCAACTACCATATATAACAGGCTACAAGCCTGACAACCCTTAAATCAGAGTTTCTAGACACCACATTTCTAAACTTGGTCACTTACCCATGGTCATTTTGTTTCCAAAATCTGAATAAATCGTACCACACAGTTTTCAAAATGGTTAGTGGAAACAACATGTATATAAAATTGTCTCTTAATTTTGTGACGAGTTACACATCAAAGTTGTGTTTCCTCCCTGGTGTCTTGTCCCATTGTATTGCAGAAGCTCTCTTTTCGGCTAGGTGCAGTATTTGGAACATAAGCCAATGGATCAGGTCGGATCAAGTATCTATGAAAAGAAATTACAACTCTTTTTAATAAGACTTGGCGCGAGCAACGATAAAAGTGCATACAGTTGTAATGTTGAAATGATCTGAGTAAGACTTAGACTTCTTTTGAAGGTGCTTAGTCTAGTTCCTGTTGGGTAACTAGGACTCTTGGGTAACACCACTCACTTTAGATGCTAATAAGAAAGCTTTTCACATTTTGTCTGCCTAGACGTCATTTGTGTGTACTAGGCACAGCTAAACCTTATTTTTGACGGACAGCTCCTTTGCCAGTAACTTTATATTTCTTTATGCATCTCTTTTATTCATTATGCCTGAAAGAAGGGACAAGCAGTCCACTCCCGATTCTTTTCTAAAAGAATTTTCGAGAAGACTATTCTTGTCACTGTGCTCAATAAATAAAAAGCCTAATGTTGGTAATCTTGGTGTAGGCTGATAGTATGGAGATAGACCCTTATTCTAAGAACTTCTAGTAGATCCAAATACTTGAGGAAACTCCTCAGGAGTTTGAATCTAAGTTTGGGGTGTTTAAAATAACTGCTTTTCTTAGGATAAGGATGGAAAAGCTTCCCGTTAATTTGTAAGTGTAAATTCTTCACTGTTTTTGTCAACTGTCTCAAGTGAAAACCTGTCGGATCTGAAACAGCTTTTGGGACTGATGCAGTAGCAGCTTTGTGCCGCTCCAGAACTAACATTTCCATGTTCTGAGCTATCAATCAGTGCTTTCCAGTGCTCCTAAAGAGAAGACAGAGAGTTAGATTCAATCACAGTGGCTTAAACTTGTCTGGAGATGAGTAGTACTGTTGAAGCCACTCAGAGTTTTATTTCAAATCCTGGTTTTGACTGTTTTGATGTTTGTTTGTTTATTTTTTCCCCCCCAAAGAAAGAAAAATGAAATGCAGGAAAATAAAACGTGAAAAAATTCTTTCCCATATTCTCAGAAATCTTGGTGACGTATGTCTGTTCATCTTCTCCTCATCAGCCAAATGAAAATGCTTAAATATCCAAATCAAGATCGTGTGCACACTGTGTGTTGCTTATAAAGGTTTGCTTTATTACATTGCAGGGGCCTGGAAGAAAGTTTCTGTTTTTAGAGGCCATGAACTTCTACCATTCAGTATGAGTATGTTTTGCCCTACGCTTAATTAAAACACCCCGAAAAATTCTTCAACAAAATGTGAAGTGGAAAATCCTGATTAACTGAACTAACATGTTCTGCAAGTGCGTGAGAAATCACTGTCATGTTTCCCACAGAACTGCCATTTCTATTTTCAGCTCATCTAGTAACAGACCATTCCTGGCTCCTCAAAGCACGGGCTTCTGAGTCTGTGAGGCATTGGCTTTATGGTGGATACCCAAGAGAATCGCCTGACCTCCATGATTTGGAAACACCACCTGCCTCTGTTACTCTGTAAATGTTTCCCCTTATGTCAGGGCTAAAATAGAATAGCGGTGTTTTCTCTCTCTCTCTCTATCATAGTTTGTTGCTACGAATAGCCTGAACTTACTTGTGTAAGAAAACAGTTGACTCAAATATGGGATTAAAAAAATCTAGTCATACTGTTCCTATGTAGATCATGCTCCCGTGATATCTATTTCATTAAAGTCAGACTTATTACCCTCTATTTACAACATCTGATATTTGTTTACTCCAGAAACAACCTATTTGTTTTGTCGATATAGCCAATGAAACTGAGGAGTAGTGGACGAGTCTGCTCTGTTCTGTTCATCAAATCTAAATGAAGCATGTTTAAACAGATAAAAAAAAAAACAACTTTTTTTTTATTTTTTTTTAAGGAATAAATTTTCTTAGCTTTGGGGGGAAAACTCAGGTGTTTCTGTATTTCTTTTTTAAAGTAAACTAAACAAAAGACTTTTACCTGAAATATGTAATTCACAAATTCTACATCACAAATTCCATAGTAAGTAAATCACAGCGTCCCCTAAGTAGACTTTTATAGTGATAAACCGTGATATAATTGTAAGAAGCCCAAATATATGACTAGAGCCTCAAGGGTTTATAACTGGGTTGATGTCACAGCTGCCAAATCTCGGAGGTCACCTTCCTCCCTTAAGCATGCCTGGAGCAGTACTGCGTAAGCAATTCCTACGTGTGATCTTTGGATGTTACCGGAGAGTGATGAAATCTGGAAATCCCCATTGTGACTCTTGGAACTGAAACTGCAGCTCTGAATCTGATGTTTTTATAGGGCATCATCAACACCAACCCCAGAGCAAATAAGGAGAATGTTAATCTCCAGGAAAAAAACCCCAAAACTTGTCAAAATCACCAGTACTGGGATTTGGGGTTTTTGCAGGTTTTTTGTTTCGTTGGGGTTTTCTGGGGGATTTGGTGGTGGTTGGTTGGTGGTTTTTTATTTTTCTTGTTTTTTAAATCAGGAGAGGTCCAGTGCTAGCAACAGAATGTGTTATACTAATTCTGGAATGAAAGAGAACAAGGAGTGTTACTGCAAGATCCATTTGCGAGTACTAAACTCCAATATAGAAAAAGAACATGCTCTGCTGCGAGTCAAAATGTTAAACATTTTGGTGGAAAAATCTCATGGCTATAAAATGAAAATGCTGCTATTCAGTACTTGCTGCTTAAGGCAGATACACTAAATGAAATATGGAGTTATTAAGACAAAGTCTGAACATATTACTTGGAATGTGCTTTTGCTTTAACCGTTCAGTAAAGACAGTGAGATCACTGTCCTTTAAGCTCCACCAGGTCAAGATACTAAACATCAGCTTGCAAAGCTAACAAATGCAAAGACTGAGAAGAAAGCTTTCTGAGCAACCAACAGCTATGAAAGGTTGCACCCAAAGCAGAAATACCTAAAAGCTGAGAAAATTTCCTCATATGCTGGTTCAAGGTTGTATGTTACCTAATATACCCACAATAAATTACAAATGTAATAGGATCATAGTGAAGGCAAAAGACTTAAAGTTGTATAAGCATGGGAAATCAGAGAATGAAGGTTGCATCTACAGGACTTGAATACATGTTTTGGCTTCTATCTTAGGTACGCACAGAAATATGTGGCTTTGGCAAGAATAAACCATGTTGGCACAAAAGTGTAGCTAACAGGTGTGATGAAAGAGTAACCAGCTGGAGGAAGTCTGCAAAATATAATGAGAAGGGGAGAAAAAAAACCCAGGCTGACTAGCCTTCCAGCTTGCCAGCAGGAATGATGAATAGAAAAAACTTTTTACATGCTTTGGGATTTGTGACTAAGAGAACTGTAGAAAGAGAGCAACCTCTTCTTCCTTGCCTCTCCACTAACAATCCCCCATTGCACGAGGGTCAGCTGGCCGCCTAGTCACAAGAACTATAATCAGGCAGAGGAGTGATCTAGGTTGTTGAAGCATCAGCTGTTATCCAGAGACAAGGATTATCTTCCTTGTGTCAGGTTTAAACAAAAAAAAAAATACTCTGAGCTTAAGCTGAGACACAGGCTCACTCATTAAGCATCAGGAAATGAATATACATCAAGCCAGGTAACAGTATGTGCATTTACAGGCTCAATATATGTAGGTAGTAGAAAACAAATTAGTACCACTGCAAAATTAAGCAATATTGGACTTCTAAGTACCTTTGTTTTTTCAAAGAAAGAAAAATGGAATGCAGCGTAGCTAGTCCACCTAGAAAGACTAGGTAACAGTATGTGAATTTACAGGCTAAATAGTAGTACTCATCACACTGTAGAGTTGGGTAACAATGAACATAGTATTCCAAAAAATTTCAACAAATTTTACAGTAATTGCCTTTACTGTTTGATACAGTTAATATTGTACTATGCTTTTCATATTCTACAGTGCCACAAAGCACTATGATGATTTTGATTTAGTATCAGGAGGGCTAATAGCTCAAAGAGTTTTCCTCCTCGTGAGCAAGCAGTTAGGTGGGTCAGCACTGATGTGGAGGACCTTGCCCAGCTGGGCTGTGTGGTTTGTTCCTGTGGAGCAGATGGGGCAGGTCAGTACAGCAAGGCAGAGGCAGGAAAGGCTGGACCCAGAAATGGCTAAGGACCTTAGCGCAAGAATTGCATTGGACTTGAGTATGAGACAACATCAGATAATTATCTAAAATTCCTCACTTTCAAAACTTTGACTGTTCAAATTTGTGTTCACTTTTTTCCTTTTTTTTTATGTAGTCTGCAGAATTCCTGGTAAGCAAGTGAAAAAATTCCTTGTGTTAAGGTCCTGCCATTTGTATTTGAATTTTGACATGATATTCTGGAGAAGACTGCTGTTTACTTTCATGATATTTGAATTAATGTAAAAAATCCCATTTGAAAACACTGATTTTGAAGGGTTGATCTTTCTATTAAGACTGTGTAGCTAAATTGTAAGTCAGAATTTAATAAGAATATTAATTCTGTGAAGCTATCCAGCAGACTTTGTTAGATTATATTTTAAATACACAGAGAATAAGAGGATGAGAAACTTACACTATATCATTCAGCTCTAATCTTGTATCTGGAGAAGGATTGATCAGGATGTAAGAAAGGGTGTTCTGATGATCATTCATTTCATCTAGAGGACAAAAAAACCCACATACAAATTAATTATATTTGCAAACAATTTGTGAAAAGTATGATTTCTAACAAACTAATTTGATAACAGATCATCTTTGGTTCATAGAGCTGTCAAAAAGTGTCAGGTGTCAAAGTGATTTCAAATAAGTTTAGCAACTTCTTTTCAACTGTACTTGAATTGGAACTATCTGACGTAGCATCTTTTGAGTTATCAGCTCTCAAAATACCCTGGTTTTTTTCTGAATATTCTAAAAATGTTCTTTTCCATTTTTTCCCGTCATAGCAAACCTGAATACAGCCCAATTTAGTCTAATTTACCAATCTGGCATGCCGTTTATGTTAGTATGTGGGAAGTAGGGACTTCCATCCTCAGTTGGCATTGAGTTCAAGCGATAAGCGAGGTTAAATGCAGGTGTACAGCATTCTCACACTTTTCCAGATTTGGTCAATATAAACATTTTCCCCTTTCCCTCTTTATCTAGTAAGCATTTTCCTTTTATCACTTGTGCCAGTGAGTTGAAATGTGAATGCTGTATAAATGGAAATTGGTATTTATTTCTTGAGTTTTTAGCTGTTCTTCTAATGGTATGTTGTAAATGAAGGCTGACAGAAAATCTTTTTCTTTTTCTTTAAGGTTTTTGCACAGTCAGATCTCGATACACTTTTGTAGCTGTCATTGCGGTATCCTTCTTATAGCTTTCTCTTGTTATGCTTCCTGCGATGCTGCAGTGAGACTAGTTTTAATTTGATAGGACTAGAAAGATGAGGTGTTTCTTTCTTCAGCATTTTAGGGAAAATTATTTGAAAGAGAACAGCCCCATTCTAGTTTCAGTGCAATTCCTAAATCTTTTTTTTAATGAAGTATTCTTGATATACTCTCTGTATGTTGAAAATTACTGTATTGGATATTATCTAGTATTTGTAATTTTTCTGAATACTTGTATCGCATATTTGCACCACATAAGTACTTCTGTCCAGAAAACAATTAGAAAAGCTCACATAGACTCAATATAGATGCAATTATACTGCTAAAATGGTATTTACATACAGCTTATTTCTATAAGGAGAGACTGATGCAAAGTGTTGTGATGGAAGCACCTGCATACACATATCATATCCTAAATATAAATGTGACTGACATGCTGCCTTCTGAGCTTTCCATCTGAATATTGGAATCCTTGACGACAGAACTGATTAAACACCCTAGCAAGTTTCTCTCAGTAAACAAAACAAAACAAAAAAATCACAAAAAAACCCACCCCCCCAGCCCCCACCCAAAAAAACCCCAACAAACAAAACCAAACCAAAACCATTATCATAAACTTAATATTTTGTTTATGGCACTCTCAAGTCTTAAAAATAAGTTCATCTTGCATAATACTAATGCTTTCATTAATCTAAAGTATTATATTAATCGTACCATATCCTGCTGGAGAAAGGCCCAGATGCTTCATTCTGTTTTTCACAAGTTCAGCAAGCTCCTGTCTTTCTGACCTTCTGTAAAGGTTCATTCGCTGCTGGTTTATCTTCTCAGCTGTTTTACCAGAGTGTCTTGGTACTCTTCTGCTCAGCCGTCGGGCCCACTGCATGCTTTTTCGTCGTAACAAGGGATGATCGGACTGATCACTAGATGTTGAGTTACGATGATTACTACGATAATTGAACTGTTCTTTAGTGTCTTTGGTGTCTTCCCATTCTTCCACACTGATAGAGATTTGAGACTTGAAAGGAAAATGACAAGAGAGATTAAGGACTTTAAAAAATGGAAGCAGATTAAGATGTTCTCTCCGCTTTTCAACAGTGCAGTTGAACATGTGTTTTTGTTGCACTGGAGTTGAGGGGATTCAGCTGTTCATACTTAGCAAGTGTTTCTGAATTGGGAACCCTGTACTAGACTTTGACTTTTTATGTAAAAAGCTCATTTATGATATAAATACATTACTTGAGTGCAAAAGCAGTTAAGCATTATTTAGCACCTGATTCCATTTTGATTCTGAGAAGAGCAACTCTAGCCTTCTGATCCCGCCTTTCCTGAATCTGGGAATCTGTTCTGAATGACTTCTCCACTTTCTTCCAAGTCTGCATATTTAGAAATTTAAGTTCTGTAATTGCTTTTTGGGTGTATGTTGTGGATTCATTGAGTAATAGTTCAATTTTTGCCGCACTGTTGTCAGTACTCTTTTAAGACCGCAGGTGGAACATGCCTGTTACCTGTCTCTCAAATTCCCAGGCATTTTTGACCTTCCAGCACTTTATATCTGGAATGCCTCTGTGTCTGAAAACAGGGATGTATGCAGTAGCCTTCAGTGTGATTCAAGGCACCTCTTGCAAATGAGGTAATTAATTCCTTCCTTAAAGCACAGTGATGTTGCTTTTTCACTCATATAGTAACAAAAAAAGAGACTTAAGGGCCAAGATCTGGCCCTCTGTTGCTGTGTTTTCTTCATGTCACCCAAGAATGACCAATAGTATACACATACAGTAGTAATGAAATAACTCAAGTGGATGGGCTATATATGCAGTTCTAACACATACAAAAAGATCACAGGGAATATAAGAGGAAACATTTCATATGATAAGGTGCTACTTATGCATGGGAAGGGTCTATTTGGTGTGAACAAATCTGATACAAACTGAGTATAAAAGATGGTCTTGTTTTGCCTTTCTGTCTGAATTGGTAGCTTTCCTTGTCCTACTCTTGATCAAACAACCTTCTAGACTTGCTGGCAGTAGTATTGGAAAGGCAGAGACCAATCATCCTAATTATTACAAAAATATAAAAAAATAAAATATAAATTCTTAGCTTGAAGTTTTGATTGAAAACACTGCGATAAGTGAGTTGAAACCATAAATGAAGATGACAAAGTTAAATATTTACTTGGGTGGCTATTCAATTTTTACGGGTCTTTGAGGAAAGGTGTGCAGAATGGCCCTTCCAGAAATTGTACATGTGGAAATAATATTGGCATATTTTGTTCTTATGACTAAATTTAACCATTAACTGACAGCTTCCAGGTGTGTGCAATACAAATTAAATTTTATGTATTTTTAAACTCAAATTGATATACACATTGGAGGTTCTCTGTGTTAGAAACCCTCAAATTATGGTTAGCAGCTCATAATTCCTGAGAAAAACAGTAATTTGCATTTCTCTAACCTCCATTTTAAAGATCTCATCCCATAATATTGCAGAATTGTTTCTGGCTTAATATATTGAAAAGCTAAAATGATAGCCCATGCTTACATTATTTTTATTAGTGAAATTAGACAAAAATTCCTTTAACTTCAAAAGAAACACTTTGCAGAAAGATTACCGCTTTCAGCCTCTCTGCATTTGTAGATATCTACCCATAAAGATCACGGAAGCAGAGCTAGATGCTGCTCTCTTGTATTCTGAGGAAGAGCTAGGTTAGGGAAGATTCCCCTGCCCCTCTCTACAGGGGGAAGGGTTTCACAAATGGTCACCCACTAAACAAGAAACTGCTGAAGTATTTAAGTGTGAAAATACCACAGGGGGGTCTGCGTTCAGAGCCTTGAGCTTTTTAAAAAGCGTAACAAATGCTTTTACTTCACTTAATAAACAAAGACAGTGCCCCTTCTCCATATTAGTCCAGTACCCGCCAATTTGAACACTTAACTAGGAGATTTCCCTGCCACCACTCCCCCACACCCTTCTTCCTCTACCTGATTTAACTCAAATTCTTCATGAGAGTACCTGTGAAAGGTGGTAGGAAACAGTAGTAGAACTCCTCTTATCTATTGGACAGTGGCTTCCAGGCTGCTTTTAGTGTCTGAATGTTTTAAGAAATTGCTTCATTGTAAAAGACAATCAACTACTATCTTAAACTTAATCTGGTCCTGGTCAAGCACTTGAGCAGCTGCATGTGTACAGGCTTCAGAGGTTCCCAATGTTATTGTAAAACTGTGAGTTTAGAGTTAAGTGACTGATGGTCCCAAACCTTGTTTTCATAAAAAACATTTGAAAGATCTTTGCTTTATCAGTTAAGTTTGACTCGGAAGACTTATTTGAATGTGCATCCTTACCCCCCGCTCCCCTGCCGAAAAAAAAAGTTCCGGTAGAAAAGATGAGTGTTATTCTTAAAATTACCCCTCCCCTGTACAGATGCCATTTGCCAGTCCGCCTGTATGTTTGAAAGCATGTGAAAATGCAGAAAGGAGAAAAACACAGGCCACCAAAATGCACTTTCACAATATATTGTATGCTCACAGTTCAACTGTTCTTCATTCACTTCTTTGGACCTGAAGTTCAATAGCCAGCTGTGAACGTCAGTATAAAGCATTGCCATGAATTATGTATTACTTCATGAATTCTTAAAATCTGGCATGTCCTCTGTTGTGTTGAAAGCTATGACACACTTTTTTTCATATCAGCAGTGATGCTGTCTATATTCTTCTCCAAGGAATGATTTGGATGGATTATGTTAATGCTGCTATATTTTAAAAAAATCAGCTGACATTACAGTGGCTAAGCTGTAAAAGCCACCTGTAGAGGTATTGGTGGTCCACAAAGAGACACGAGTGAACTTGGTGGAATCTTCCATAGCTTTCTGTAACCCTTATTTTTACATTAACTTTAACTGAATGTTTGTACTTCCTCACAAGATAAATCTTGCAGTTAAGCATTACATGGCTAAATGTTTTATAACATTTTTCTGAAATATGGAAGAGAAAGTACAAATTGTCTGTCTTGGAAATCAGTAAACTATGAGTGTTTCAGAAGAAAGGAGAAAGTTTTTCTTCACTGGGGCATTTTAGAGCTGTATTTGAGCCATGGTTTAATGAGATGGCAGTATTAATGGTCACATAAACAAATGGCTTACACATGACAGAAATAAAAGCTGCAGAAACAAAAAAAATGTGTGCTAAGTAGTCAAGAAAAAGGTTTTTTTCATTCTTTATATATATAGGGAGAAATGTATACATTTATATGGCAGACACATAAATACATATATACAAAAAATTACCACTGTTTGGCAGCCAAATTTGACGAAATCCCACAATATTTTTATAAATATTAATTTATTCTCTTGTTGCTCGTTTCTAGTTAGAAATTCATGTGAATACTGAAATGAAACCTGTTTTGAGAATATAGTGTTGACATTCTTGTCACACCTGATAGAGGACCTGGTCACACAGCTCATTACGGATACTGCCATTAGTCACCACAGCAAGTTCAGACTAGGGCTAACTATCCTTGCCTGTCCTGTCTCCACCTGAGCTCCCCCTTGTTTTCAGTCAGTTCTCTGCAGGTGAGCACAGGAATGAGAGGCAGTGTGTAGACTGCTCTGGGTATTCAGTCTGGGGCTGAACGTGAGCCCTGAGTTAATGTCACCATATACATGTCAGCAGGAGGAGACCTTCAGTGGGTTATTGGAATTCTGTGCATTCGCAGATACCACATTCACGGTATTCTTTAAATAAGTGATTCCCATTCTTATGATGACCAAAGAACTTTGTATACTCTGTAGTCAAATCAAAGTATATTAAACTGACATACCTCGGATGTTGTAAGCTTTTGGGATTCTGTCCTATAGACTCCAATTGGAATGTCTCCTGTAGAAGAACAAAGTTTCTGATATAGTCTGGCATATGTCCTAATCCATAGATCCTCTTCTGTGATTTTCATCTGAACAAATAATAATAGGAAGGATGACTTTTAATTCTTGAGGGCTTATCACTTGTTCACTATACTACTGTTGAAAAAAATTTAAAACTAAACAGTAGCTGTAATAATCATATTGTAGTATTGCACCTTTGCTCCAGAACAAATCTGGAACTTCTGTTGAGTGTGTAGACAGGTTTTTGGTTCTCTCCCTGTTTGGAGACATTGCAGTGCAAAAGGTCAGTCTTATGAAATTATTTCTGGTTTTGTTTTAAAATTACTTAAAAACTTAAATGGCATCCTTCATCCAGTGTTCATATCTGACTAAAATACAAAAGAATGACCTAAATATTAGCAGTGGTAAGAAACTGGTGATGGAAACTGAAGAACGTGTGAGTGTTTTGAATGCAGCCTGATAATTGTTCACTAGACTGCAGGCTGAATATCTGGGGAGAACGGAGTGTGGGGGAAATTAATACACTAAGCATAAATGACTTAAGTCTTAAATTAACCTCAAGTATTTCATTCCTCTTACACTAGATTTATTTCAAGATAATTGAGCCCCTTTTCAGGGATTCAACTGTCTTGCATTCAACAAAGCTTAATGACTGACCAACAAATCCATAATTGATTTTTATTTAAACAGCTTTCTTAAACCATCATTGATACCTTCCTTTTTGAGAATAACATCCTCCAATTCTTTATAATTCCCCAAAAGCAACTGGTAAATAACTTCCATTTATCTGTTTGCCACCTGGGGTGTGATGGGTGTGGGGAAAAACCAGAAAGGTGAGATTTATGTTTAATAAAAAAAAAAGTTTACATGTTTTTGTGTGTATACATATAAAAAATAGACATTAAAATTAAACTGCATTGAGGAATATTGACATACACAATAACAGGATGACTTTTAAACTTTGATACCTAAAGTCATTTAATACATCTTAACTTTATGTAAAATCCAGTTAAGCCCTTTATTGCCTGTGATGAAAATGAGTGTTGTGAAATAGCACTGTATGAAAGTGCTAGCCAGGCTGTACAATATAGGGAGTGCTTCCTGGCTTTTATATACCTTATTTTTAAAATTGGTTGCTAAACTGCCATTGCTGTTTCGTATAGAATGCACTTTTCCTGTGTTTTCCTGTCTTTTCTATTTTCCTTTCTGCTTTATAGAATTATTGTGTTTTCTGGGGGGGGCACTATGGAAGTTACTAAAAATAGGTATGTTTTCTATCTTATTTTCTTCTCTTCTCCCTTGGTGAAAAGGGAAACTGATGGCCTTTCTTGGACTTTCACAAAAGGAAGTGCTGTACAAAGAAGGTAGAGGTATTTTGCAGACAGTACAGAAACTTCTCTAGTACTCTGTAACTTTTTTTTTTAAATAACTTACAGAACAAAGAAACCCAGATCCTGGTGTGGTATCAAGTCCCAGCAGAAGTCTTGTGATAGAAATCATATAATCTTTCACAAATGACTGCAAGATTTTTAACAGGAGAGACAGAAAAGAAAGAAAAAAGCTTTAATGAACAGATGAGCAGGTAACCATTAGAACCACGTGTGAACTACAAAGAAATTGTACACCCGTGTTCACAATCTTTCTCTTTAAGTATCTTAATCACTGTAGAAATAACTATCCCCTTCTTTGTGCTAACTGCACTTATATAAAATAAGTTTTTCTATTTGGTTCTCTATATGCATGCAACATACATACAGGATTGAAAGAGATTAAGGCACAACAATGCACCATGAAAGCAAAGACAAATGTAGATGTAAGATCAATGGAAGCAAGATATTAGCTTTATTGGGTGTGAAATTATAATAATGAACTCTTCTGTCCTAAAGAAATGCTGTCATATGTTAGATTGGTCTGCAGTACTGAGCAGTGGGTAATATTAAGGTGAGACTGCTATTATTTTAATTCAAACGAGTTGTATGCCTTTGCTAATTCATCTATTTTTTAAGATTGATCGCCTCATATTAGGTCAGGCTTGTTGCTCTGCTAACAGAAGTGTTTTGCTGATTGGTTAAAAGGTAGAAATTAAGCTAAATATAGAAGTGTAGGCTAAGACTGGGAACAGACATTAGATGAGCTAAAATCACAAATATGTCTCCTCCTTATGAACTGAGCTACTGGAATCAGAGGGCCATGTGGGTGTTCTGCTAACTGTGGTAAGACTGTTCATTGCTACCTCTTCTTAGGTGTAGTAGGGCAGCATTCATGGCAGGCTATTAATCCTTGTTGGAACACAACTTGCAGTTAGCTCTTTTGGCTTCATGCAAATACAGAGCTAGAAAATTGTTTTTAATAAAGAAATGCATTACAAAGGTGTAATATGTATTCTTTAGAGTTATAGCATCTGAATGCATTTATACTCGGAAGTTAGACAGATTTAATTTGATGCACTGTGATTAAACTATTTTAATTTTGGTCCTGGTAATATTCCAGTTGTGAGGGGGTAAATGCCAATGAGCATCTTCTTGAAAAAAACAAAATTTTTTCTAAACTTCACTTGTTTTCTTTGGCTGCACCATTTATGCTATGGAGCAATCATTAGATTACTAAGTGTATTCACAAGGATTTGCTAGACCAAGTTTTCATTTTTCAGTCAGTGTTCTAAAGATAATTCGAAGGCTTTTCTTTTGGCCTAAAAGAGGAAACACCAGACGAACCCCGCTGCTTTCCATGTCACTTACTCTGTTCCTCATATGCAGGAGAAAAAGATGTCATACAGAAAAGGATGGGGCCATGAAAAAGAGTAAAGAACTTGCTGTCATAGTATTTGTAACTTGGAATAAGAAAGATAATTCTAGAAAAATGACAGTTCACCTGAGCAGCAGGAGTTCAAAGAAAGAATGGGTGGAATTTGAGTGTGTGGGATTTTTTTGTTTTAAGCCCTTTCTGGTGAATGGTTTTACTCTGTCAAGTCATAGCATGACTGATCATGTCTACGAGCAAATATAAAATATTGAAGTTTAGTTATATGCTGTCAGGAGTTGTTGATAATGACAGATCTGTTTCTATACAGGTGTCTTAATCTACTTTTCAAAAAATTTTGCCATATGTGGTGTTGATATTCTGGGACATGGTTAAAACTATGTCTTATAAGCAAATACATTTATTTCTAAAATGTGTAGAATTTGATAAATGGCTTTACATATGTTGGCTTCTCAGCTTTTGGTACTTGTCCATATACATGACTGGTTTATATATTAATGACTTTTTGAGAAAAGCTTAGTTCCAGGAATTTTTCCATGTACGTTGAATGTGCTTTCAGGGAATTTATTTGGAAGTAGAATTGAGATGAAAGAACACCTTTCATACACCAAATTACCAAGGAAACTAATTTCCCTGAAAGAACACTTAGCGCCTGAATAAAAAAGCATCCACAGGCTACTTTTACATATAGGCAAAGTAGGTCGCTCCTTAGGTGAGCAGACCACTTGGGCCATGGTGCTGTTGCTGCTTATTCTGCTTAGCTAGATACTTAAAGGCTAGTGCTGGGGACTGCTTCTTGGGTGTATCGGAGTGTGCAGAGAGGTGGTCATTGCTGAGGAGTGTGGGCAATATTGTCCTCTTTTTCCACCCTGAAACCAGGAACTACTACCTTCATTTGTCCTGACCCCATATTTTCTGATATACTGTTTCTTCAACTGCCTGAGGCTGTTGCCCTTCGCTTATCCCCACTGACTGTCATCACTTCTTCTTGCATGAGGAGCTCTGTCCTACATTCTTGCGCAATGAAGTTCAGTGCTGCCTTTTCTTCCCCCACTGTCTCTTTGTAACCACTTTGTATATTTCTTATTAGGGCCAGAATGGGTTACTTTAAGATCTGATGACTGGTCATCTGGAGGACAGGACACAAAGAAGTAACTGAGGCCTCTATCAGAAAATGCAGATGACTGATAAATTATTCATAAAAGTAATCACTACTTTGAGGGAATAGGCACTCCCTTTTTGTTGCAGAGTACAAGCTTTATTAGTCCGTATAATCTGTATTTTATGTAGGTCTTATCAAAACTATCCTGCTTATTTGACTGTGGAGAGTTTCACAAACAGCATTATATTGTTTCACAACAGAATTCACGAAAGGACACGGTGATTTTTTGGGGGCCTGATAACTGACCTAGTACTGTCTTGTGGAACATGCTCCATTATCTTTTATCATTATACGTTATCCCTGGAAACATTCAAGGTCAGGTTGGGCGGGGCTCTGAGGAACCTAATCCAGTTGAAGATGTCCCTGCTCATGGCAGGGGGGTTGGACTAGGTGACCTCTAAAGGTCCCTTCCAACCCAAAGCAACCTATGATTCTATCTTTTGCCCTTGATTGTTCCTGGTACAGCCATGCACATTAGTGGCTTACATATCGGGGAAAAAGGGTCATGTAACAATTTAGTACAATAAAATAGGTGGTAACAATGCACGTCTGTGTTAAAATAAGCCACCGTATTGTTCATAGTACCTGATAAAGCAACGTATCCAACATACTGATGCTGAAAACCCTGCCAGCAGCGAAGGGCAGTCGAAACATAAATGCCAGATTAGATCCCTTCTCCCGCTCTTTCTGTTAAGGAATTAAAAAATAGAAAATACTTTTAGTGCTGGTTTTGGAAGGACTATAATAAAAACATTAAACTGATATTACCTTGAAAGAGGTCAAAAGTGTAAAATCATGTTACTCTGAATATAGTTTCTTTCTACATATATGTAGCATTTTTGTCCAGAACTTAAAGTTTTTCAGGTTGAAAGATTTTGTTTAATGCAAATGTTGTTTCAATCATTACATCTCAAATTGCATATTCTATCAGATCATTTTAAAAAAGACTGAGGGATTTCAACAGTGATTAAAGCCCTTGTTATTCCTGCTCCAATTCCTTGGTGCTGACAGTGGACTCTCATACAGGTCCAGAAAGTCTACTAGGAACAGGAATGTGAAACATGAACGGAATCTGATGCAAAAGGGAAGAAATGATATATCAGTTACTGTGAGGATGTGAGACAAGATCAGACACGAACCGCAGTAGAAACTTCTTGCTCTGATGCTTCTGGGGAAGGGATGCAGAAAAAATAAGTACAGTTATGCGTTTTTCTTATCACATCTCACTTGCAGAGGAATCTCACCACAATGCGCTTCCTATTCCTTCAGTTATCAGAAAGCAAAACTACAGGTTAGAAGTGATTTTGTTATTTTAAGAAGAGTGGAAATATCAAGCTTTCAGTTAAGAGATGTCATGAAGAATAAGATGTGTTTTAAAGTACAGAAATGTTACATATCTTGGAATTGAGACACTTACATCCACCATACTATGCAGTAGTTCATGCTGAGGACTGCCTGGCTGGCAAGCAGCTTGGCAGAAAAGACCCTGAGGGTCCTGGTGGAGCATGAGCCAGCAATGTGCCTTTGTGGCTAATAGAGTCCTGGGCAGCATTGGGAAGAGTACTGCCAGCAGGTCAGGGAAAGTGAGACTTCTCCATTACTCGGCACTAGTAAGGACACACTGGGAGTAGTGTCCAGTTCCAGGCTCCCCAGTGCAAGGAAAGATGGAGCTACTGGAGGTAGTTCAGAAAAGCACTGCCAAGATGATCAAAGGACTGGAGCATCTCTACTATAGGGAAAGGCTAAGAGAGCTGGGACTGTTTAGCCTGGAGGACAGCAGGCTCAGGGAGGATCTCCTCAACGTGTATAAATACCTGAAGGGAGAGTGTGGAGAAGATAGAACCAGGCTCTTTCCAGTGGTGCCCAGTGGCAAAACAAGAGGCAATGGGCACCAGCTGAAACACAGTCGGTTTCTTCTGAACATCAGGAAACACATTTTTACTGTGAGAGTGACTGAGCCTTGGCACAGGTGGAGTCTCCCTCTTTGGAGATAATTAAAAGTGCCCTGGACATCATCCTGGGCAACTGACTTTATGTGGCCCTGTTTGAGCAGGGGTATTAGGCATGATGACCTCTAAAGGTCCCTTCCAACCCTAAACATGCTCCAATTCTGTGATATGCAAATGAGCAGCCTGCTCTAACTAATCATTTTGTTGAACAGCAGCATTCTAACCCTTGTTTGTTGTTGTTGGATAGTTTGGTTGTACCCATTGATTTCTGTGTCTTCATATGATCAAAGCTGAAAAAGATGTCACACGAAAAGAATTTCCTCTGCAGATAAAAATGTACACCAAATAACTCTTAAAAATATGACATTAATCTGTCCTTTATAAAATGTCACCTGTCAATCTCTTCAGATTACAGTGGCTTCAAAATTTTTATGGAAATAAAATGTAATTATTGTTTCAGGGTTTTTTTATACCAAATATACTCTATGTTCTGACCAAAGGCTACTGGCTTATATTAGAGTTTCTTCTCCATGAGAAATGCATACATACACATACAGCAGCTCCTTCACTGACACTTTTTGGAATTAATGAGGAAGAAAAAGAAAAGAAAATCACTAAAGAAAATCATAGATCATTTCTAGGAACATAAATAAAAGATCACAGCATGAGTGTGTCATTTTAAGAAACAGCTATTAATATATGGAGATCTTTACTTCATCCTCAGTCTTCCTGTGTTTGTGGCTTTGCTCAAGTCCTGAAGTTGAGAATTTTTACTGCTTTCTTTCTAAGCAATAACAGGTGTATGCTTGTGGTTTTGAGAAGTTCCTAGCATGTGCTTCCTCCATATATGCCAAAATCCCAGGAGGCCTGCATGGATGAATGAGGAGTTCCTGGACAAACATGAAGCCTACAGAGGGTGGAAGCAAGGACAGGTAGCCTGGGAGGAATACAGAGAAACTGTCCAAGCAGCCAGGGACCAGGTCAGGAAAGCTAAAGCCCTGATAGAATTAAATCTAGCCAGGGACATCAAGGGCAACAAGAAAAGCTTCTGTAGGTATGTTGGTGATAAAAGGAAGACTAGGCAAAACATGGGCCCTCCCTGGAAGGAAGCAGGAGACCTGATTACTTGGGATATGGAGAAGGCTGAGGTCGATGATCTATATATATATATACATATATATATATATTTTTTTTTT
>Ga0065711_1038634_pt1 | contig 18570 bp, 12 predicted proteins | sample Hoacrofraction12_FD_59098 | JGI IMG/M metagenome (GOLD analysis project Ga0065711, IMG submission 59098) | Hoatzin crop microbial communities from Cojedes, Venezuela - Epithelial fraction 12 v2 (version 2) | ecosystem: Host-associated > Birds > Digestive system > Esophagus > Crop | place...
CTTTTTTTTTTTTTTGTCTAGGAATAGTTGATTTTGAGCTTCTCAACCACATTGCAAATGGTATTTGCAATTTTGCTTATTTGAATGTACACAGGGTCAGCTAATCCCTGACTTGGTTACGGGTTTAACCCTGTTTTTAAAATGTATTACTCTGTAAAAGCAAGTGCACAACAAATAGAACCTTTCTAGGAATCTTAAAAAAAAAAAAACAACCAACCAAACAAACCAAAAGAAAAGAAAAGATAAGAAAAGAAAAAAGAGAGATTCCCCCCTCCCCCATTATGCATTTTCTGTTTTGTTTGTTTTTTAAAAAAAGGCAACAGACACTAGAGGAATGAGATGTGTGTTGTGTTTTCTGTTTTAAATGCTTCGGTGAAGTTGTTCTGTCATTTCTTTTCATCTATCGCTGATCATGCTTTGCTCTCATTTTCATTTGTTTGTGTGGCTTCGTTGGGGACCGTCTTGACTTCTGCTGGAGGTGTCTTAGTTTCTGTTGCTTGCACTTCAGATTTGTCTTCTACTGGGATTTTCCTGAAGAAGAATCACCAAAACAGCACAGTTTAGAGACAGAAATATAGACTGCCTATTGCTAAATCAGTGATAAGGGAAGAATATGTTTCTGGAAACAAACAAATATATTGCCTTGCTAGAGGCAGATGAGCATTTCCAGATGCAGAAATAAGTAAAACCAAACTCACTCCCTGCCCCAGTTCATTTAGCTCTAGTGTAATCTTTTTTGATATTCCTCCTGCCCCGAGTTAATGTACTAACAGGATGAGGTCTCAGGCTGCAGCAGAGGCGCAAGGCGTGCTGCGGTGTGAAAAGAGGAGCAAAAGGGAAAACTCATAGTTGCCAAGGAATTTGATTTTACCATCATTCATTTATGTCCCTCAAATGTCCTATAAAATCAGACTGCCATTGTAGCAGAAAATCTTTTTCCCTACAGTAAGTCAGTCCCAGGATTTCCCAGTAAGTGTCAGGAAGGGAAACACAGAAGTGAATTTTGTCAAACACGTTTTCACAAGTGTAAGGGAGGTCAACATCTTCACAGGCTAAAGCTCAGGTTCATCAGTCCGTCTTTTGGCTCTTTACTGCAGAATCAGAAAAGCGTGCTCTTCACAGTCGTGAAGAGCGCTACACAAGGCATAGCTGGTGGTCTCCCTGAAGAAGTGCCCGTTCCAGACCATTAACCACAAAGTTAGTCTGAAATGACTGAAATCCTAATTCATCCTGATAAGCAGGGGAGATGAATCTAAGCGCATGGTTGCAATACTGATTTGCCCCAAGGGAAGCAGATGAGCAGCAGAGGTAGAAGGTGGTGGCTGGATCAGCAGAAAGAACACAGCTCTGCATTCATTCCACCATACGAAGAATTCATTTACATGACACAGACCAAGCTGCATTAATTCAGCTGAAATGTTTCTTTACTACGGGCAAATCAGTTCATACCTCCTTTCAGCTCAGTACCAGATCACAATTCTCTATTCTGTTTGTCTCTCTGTAGCACCCAGCATGACACGGCAGCAGCTTCAGGTGCAGTGACCTGAAGTGAACAGGGATCTCTCTGCTTGGGAGCAGCTCAGCTGCACCCATCAAGGCTGCCTTGTTCCCTCCAACCCTAGTGCATCTGCGGCATCACCCAGGCTTTCCAGAAAGGGCCAGATGCTCCAGAGCTGTGTGGGGCACAAGACAGTGCTGTGGAACAGTCACACGGCAGGAAAGTCTCCTGACTTAGGGGAGGACAGGAGCACAGCAGGGAGACGAGAGACATAAGATGTAAAGGCATCTGAATAATACGGTAAAGCAGCAAGGGTTTTCATTCAGATCTGGAAAAGACCCTGGTTCTTGGTTCTACAGAGCCTGACTGACTGGTCTTCTGAAGTGCTAATACACATTGCAATCACAGTGTCAACACCAAGAATCGAGGCCAATGCTTTCTTTTTGATTAAACACAAAACGAACTCATTTTCTTGGAGGCGTGAAGATGGAAGAAGTTCTAACCAAAGCTGTTAGAACTATGCTGTTAGAACCTATGTCTCCAGTGTGGTTGTTATAGCATAGCCTAGATTTATCCGAGTGAGCTGTAAAGCCAGCTCTAGAACAGCTAGTTAGGTTCTCAGCAGCAATCTAGTTGATAGTGCAGAGCCCAGTGTCCTATATACACTTCCCTTTGCAAAAGCTAAAGATGCAGTGTGAGCTCAGTCTTTTGGTTTTGGGAGCTGCTCCCACAACAAATCTGAGCTGACTTTTCAGGACTCTCTCTCCTGATAAAGTGTCTCCTGCCAAACACACAGTGCAGACTCATCTCAGCTGAGGAAACTGGATCCTGTCCAGATGGCATAAGGCTTCACAGGAACTCTAGGGTTGTCCTGCCTAGGAGCATGCTGATGCTCTCTGAATAAATCAGCTGAGTAAAGAGGAGATGCGGTACAGTGGATGGAGACTCATCTCTGATATACCAGGATAACACACTGCCCAGTTATCCTGACCCAACTGTGCCGTGACTGCTCCCTCCTCTCAGACAGGGTCACATTGCCTTACCCTTTTGCCAGTTTAGGGACAAATCCAGAGGTACCAGGTTCACATGGCACTAGTTTCTGCCCTGCCTTACACTGAAGTAAGTTCTGAAGGGCTCCACTGATCCGTAAGGAAACTGAATTTGGGCGGCTGTGCTCACTGAACAGCAGGAACTCAGCACCTCTGAGGACAGCACTTCCTTTGCATCAAGCTGAGCTGTTACTGATCTCTTTCATGAAAGAATAACCTACAACAGACACAGCTGCATAGAATTGTAAAGAATAACATATTTATGATAATTCCTGGGCTTGTCTTTTCTCTGCTTCCCTGGCACAGCCTATCCTGCTTTCCTCCTGGACCTTTAAAGCCAAGCCGTGTTTAGCTGGTTCACAGGTGAGTTAGTCTCCTAAGGAAACAATGAGATTAGTTAAGAGAACGCCCAACAAGAATACAGCACAAGCACCAGTGCACAAAAGACACAGCACACAACGAACAGAAGATTAAAGGTAGCCATACTCGGTCTTTGCAGGTGCAGCAGGTACAGAGCTGTCTGCAGTGGAAGAAACCAGCTCACGAGCTTGTCCACTAGTCACACTGGCAGGAGTAGTAGTGCCAAGAGCCGCAAAAACATCCTTTGCAAGATCAATGTCTGGTGTCTTGAAGGTCCCTTCGTCCATTTTAAAGTCCTCATTCTGGGAGGGGTTTGCGGTGCTGCCTGAAGCAGCCTTGCTCTTCAGATTGCTTGGGTTCTTGGTTGTTTCTGCTGGGCTCTTCACTGTACTGGGCTGCACAGCTTCCTTTTCAGGGCTTTTAGTGCTTAAGACCTCTTGCTTGGGCTCTGATGGAGCTGGAGGGCTAGTGAGGTTTGCAGGGCTTGGGGCAGCTGCCTTGTTACCAGCTGCCACTTTGGAGGTCTCGCCCACGTTAGCAACAGCGCTGGGGCTGAGCACTGCACCTTGGTTGGACAGGACACTTGAAGACAAATTATTAGTAGCTGGAGCAGAGCTTGGGGTGTCGCTGAGATCAACAAGGGGGGCCACTTTGGGGGTGGAGGAGGGCGGTGGTGAAGAGACTGAGGTGGCTGCCCCTTTGGCTGGAGTAGCCTGGCCAGGACACATGGAGTCTGAGTCAGGAATGGATGTGGCTGGCAGGGCAACACTGGAGGTCAGCGTAGTGGTCTCGCTTGTGGGGCTGTTCTGAGCAGTAGCAAAGGTTTCAGTGATAGTGTCAGAGTTAGTGGTGCCCGTAGTTACAGAAGGCAGCATGTCCTCAACAGTAGCTGCAGTATCGGCAGGGTGCCTGTGAAGAGGGCAGGAGTAGAAGAGAAATAGAGACAATGAAGCCTGGAAATGACAGCAGGGGAAAGGGAAGCAGAGTATCAGAGTGAGAAGGCAGGTGAGTGGTGCAGCAGCAGCATGGCATGTGGTTACAATACACACAGAACATGGAGAGGTAATGAGATAAGCAGAAACCTTTCCGAGGTCAAATGTGCAAAGGGTAGCAAGGGCTGGCTGGGATGCCTGAAGAAAAACTAGGAAGAGAAAAAGAGCAAAGAGGACTCATCCTTCAGAAACGACTTGCTCGTGCAGATTTTAGTTCCAGTCTTAGCCAAACATAATCCTGCCAACTTGAGAGACTCCTCTTCTCTTCTAGCCGAACTTTCCTCTCAGCTTCTTCCACCTAAGCTCACAAGGAAGCTTTCTATCAATTCCCTGATCTTGCAGCCCCGTGCCATCTGTCACCACGCAACAAGGTCCCAGTGTAGGACCCCTGAATCCAGTCCCTCATCTTGGCCCTGTCTTTTTGCCTGCAAGTCTAAGGCTTTCATCAAACCACACAGAATACAATTCTTTTTCTCACACATACATGTATTGCATATATATGTACATACAAGTACATACATGCAGCTTTGAGGAGGCATTTTCTCACTGGTATATCACAAATGGAGTGTGGAAATTTTGCCTTTCTTCCTCTCTTCCTGCCCTAAGTCACGACATGAGAGATCAGGGATTAAGGCAACTGAGGGCAATGACCCTGCGCAAAGATCAAATAACGGCAACATACTCTGGCTCCGTCAGGGGGGTGGTCTCATTGGGCTCTGTGTGTTTTCCCCCATCATGGTTGGGGGTCCTCTCCTCTTCGGTTCGCACCTCCACAATAGGCTCCTTGGACTCATCTTTCCTGTAACAAGGGAATTGCAGGGAGATTGGTTCCCATTCACACTAGGTATCCTTCTACAAAGACGTGCTGCAAATGTCGACAGGTAATGACAGAAACAGACTGGCCCAAACAGCAGACTACTTCTTTTTGTCACTCCCTCCTCCAGTTACTACCTACAGCACAGAAGACCACTGTGATGTCCAGCATTTGGGCCAGCCATTTGATGGCTACTAACAGTAACAGGACAAAAACCAGAGAAACAACTGAATAAGTCCCTTCCTGGAAATATAAGGCAGAACCAGCATGGCCCCAGATCTTTTCAGCACCCCCCCGTCAGAGATGAGTAACCCAGAACTCCCTAAAACAGTTTCTTTTCCAGAGTCGCTGAGGGGACACACTGATCAACAGAAGGAGCAATGTAAGCGATGACAGTACTCACGAGAAGGCGGCTTTGCCCTCCTCCATGTCTTTGCCCTTGGCTCCTGGGCCGGACTTGCCACATAAGTTGACGGCAATGCACATCAGCAGGCCACACTTGTTCAGGAAGTAGCAGGTGACATCCACAGCCACCAGGAGCAGCACAAAGATAACAATGAGAATGCCCACGATGGCAGCAGTCCCAAGGCCTGAGGTAGGGCTAGTGCTGGCTTTAGAGAGCAAAAAAGAAGAAAAGAAGGCATTGTAGTTAAAAGGTGAGTTGGGGCTAGTTATGGCTCAGATTTGGCTATGCTTACGTCGCAAGCATGGGAAGCTTACAGAAAGTGCACCCTCTCTCTAGCAGCCTTGCGTTGTAACCCGTATTTATCCTAAAGACATACAGGACAATCTGCCTGAAAAGACAGATTCACTTGGACCTAGTGGGGCTTTTCCCACCTCTGTCGGGTTAAGGCCTTGGAAAGCAGACTACAGAAACCTCCTCTACTGTAGCACATACCCAGCTAGAACTCCGAAGCGCTCCTGTTTCCCTCCACCACTTCCTCAAGATGAAGGCTGTGTCTAGGGTCCAGAGTGACTTTGGCACTGCCAGCATGGCACGAGCACAACTGAAGTGAAGCAAAGCCTAGACTCTGTAGTACAACTTGCCCTGGTGGGACACAGAACACTGAGTGATACCTGTGGGGCCTCAGCACCGACTATCCCCTTATGTGGTGAAAATGGAAGGAGGAATTAAAACCCTTCCTGTTGCTCAGGCAAAACCCAGCTATCCAGAACTGCAAAGTCGTAAGCTTTTCATGTCTTATCCAGAGATAGCTGAGCTCATCAGTGAATGCTCTAGGAGCGTTTTGGCTTCGGTACAGACAACGATCCAAGTAGCCTTCTGAGGAAGCAGACAGTAAAGATAAGCAGACTGTCACTCTGTTGACACTGTCCTTGTCACAGCAGCTGTCTGCTCCACCACACCCAATCTCCACCATGTTTCCCCAGCTATAGAATAGAAAAAAATACCTTGCCTTTTCCAGTAGACAAAAGGACAGCAGGTGAGAGGTGGTGATGGAGGCCTAGAAAATGCATGGGGGTTGCCCATATAATACTAACTTCAGGTGAAGTGCCTTTAACTTTCTACCTGCTTGGAATATGCTGAGTACTTTTTCAGAAACAAGGAGTGGATAAACACATCAGTTACCCCTGTCGAAGCCTTTGATCATCACAAAACCAATAGACACAGCCTTGGAATGTTACCAGCTGCAGCTTCCCAGCCTCTTACTATCATACCCTTAACACATATTGCTTTTTGTTCCCCTTGTTTTATTCAGAATAATTCTTCCCAAGCTGCTGATCTGCAGGCAGAGCATTTGGCTGTTGGCTCATACAGTTCAAAACCTATTTAGACATACCAAACTACCCAGAACCAGCTTGCTAGTCACAACTGTCACATAATCTGCCTCTCGCTGTTTGACCATGCACTCCAAGGCTGGTGCATCCGACAGAGCTGCTTACTAACATTTACTGAGATAGCTGAACAAGAGCAGCATGTTGGTCGTTGTCCATAGCAGTATTTTGTTTAGGTTTTTTTCTTTCAATTAAGATGCAATTCTATTCATGTCCATTGCATTTTTTACTGCTAGATGTCACAATCCCCAAATACTCAGAATCTTTTCTTTGCAGAAAAGCTCAAAGAACCTCTTTCCCCTCAGCCCAATCTATGTTGACTTTGCTAGGTGGAGAGATCATATCCAGGGCTCACAGGCAATACCCTCTGCCACACATTTTATTACTTAAAAATAGGAGACAGAACATCCTCAGCATGAGGCAGGTAAGTGTTGTTTCATTTTGTGACCCTGATATGTATTAAGGAATCCAGACTCCAACTGCAAAGTTTCTGTCTGCATTTGACTGTATCTAAAAGTCACTCTGAGGCAGTCAACTCTGACACTTACATCACAAGTCCATTAAATGCTCAGCAGAACATTTGTGCTACAGTCCAGACCCCTGCGAGCACCTTGCAGCAAGCTGCATAATTGCATGACTTAATCACTCTGATGCATGGAGAGAGTGAGGAGGTCACCTGTTTTCCCTCTTCTAACGTATTCAGGATTCTTGCATGGATTATTCAATAATTAATATGTTTCTGTTCACACTAGCTCCTGGAGAAAAAGCTAAAGATGTGTCAAACTCTTCTTATCTACATCATCTTTCCGGAAATGAGCTCCTTGGCAGGCTGGTGAAGGTGCACTAAGGAAAGCATCACAGACAGGATTACAGGATAGTAGTTCCTTGTTGTGCCTCCAAAATATACATCATCTCGGTAGCTGGAGTGAGACCAAATATTTCATCCTGGGACAGACAGCATTTTCCCATGTGCTAGAAGACGTCTTCTGGAAAATCCCATTCAAACCAGATTCCTACTCTTTGCTTCCTCTCCTCAGCAGCTTTTACAAGACATGTCAGTATCAGCTATAAGCCACTTAAGGTCAGGAATTATCTGTGGCATAAACCACATCAATGCCTTATACACTGCTCATACCTTGTCCGTGAACCACTGCACAAGACCCATGTGAATCGCAAGAACTGCAAGCCCATCAGTACAATCAGAGCCTCTGCCTCCAGGCAGATTCTCAGTCCTCAGCAGGAGTTGCACCAGTGGCTGTTTTCAAGTGCGTTAGCGTTTACAAATGGTATTGGACCTGGACAAGCTGCTTTACAGGAACAGCAAGGAACTGACTTCTTTCCTGTGCAGGATTCAGTTCACTGCGCCACTGGAGATCAAAAGGTTCAGGCATTCCCATGGGATCCTGGGCCAGCCTGTTACCGTTTCACTTCTGGCAGTACCAAGGCACGTGTATAAACAGGGATGCAAGGAGATGCAAATGAAAGAATACTTCTGTCTTTGGCATTGGTGCAACTAACGTGGGAAAGCTGTTCAGAAAAGATACTGAGGAAGAAGATGATTCAGGGAAATATCACAATTGTGGCTGAAGAGTTAAAAATTACTTGGGGAACTCCGTCAATGTAACTTCAAAAAAGAAATGTGCAGGGATGAACTAAGTCATTGTAGCCCTACACGCAGCAGAATAGTACCTACAATAAAGGCACTTCATTTGAGCAAAGATACAAGAAGATTCAAAAGCTGGAAGCAGAAGGTAGGTGAGCTCAGACTACGAATAACATATGACATTTTAATAGAAATCCCCAAATGAGGGCAGAATGTCATATGTTTCTCCACCAAATTTGGTTGAATAGAAATCTGCTTTACTTTCTAAACAGGGATTTTATACAGATTATTTAGGACCACTTCAGAAAAGCCCATCTGAATACTCATCTCTCTCTATTTAGGATTAGTAACAGAAAGCAAAATTGGAAGAAAAAGATGGTTCCTGTTTCAAGCAACATTTGCCATTCCACTTAAAATGACAATGGTGGGTTCTCAGATGTTTGTGTGTGCATGCCTGCATTTCTGTGACTAGTGCTTGGGAAGCAGAGCATTAGTTCTCTGATAGCCCTCGGCAAACACTAGGATCCACTGGGACAGCAGATGCTCTCCAAAAAAAAACCCACAAACCCCCAGCAAGTACCAGGCCCCACAAAATAACTGATCTTGCTAATTGCAATGTGTATGATGGAGAAAGTGCCAGGCTTTTACTCAAAGGCACAGTGATGGCTCCAGGATTTGATCTACAGCCTGTCTAAATTTTGCTTTTACATACCTTCCATCAGCTTCTTGTGAGACACTGAAAACACTTACAAACCACACGAACAAAAGTCTAAACATTCACAGACAGAAAATCTGAAAACTGTTGCAGGTATCTCAGATTTTATGAAACTTGCCCAAACTACAGGCACATTATCAGACAACCTGCAAGGCTTTCCTCACATGAAAGGTTAGAAAAGATCAGATACAACAGAGAAAAGATGGTTTTATGAGATAAAGATGTTCAAACCTAGCATCAATTCCGTCTTCTGCCACTGGTTTTCTCTGTGACCCTAAGCATCCCTGAAAAGGCAAAGCTTGAGCCACTGCAACTGCCAGAGATTTGCTGAAGCCAACGTAACCAACAGCGCATAGCAAAGACATGCCCCGCTATCCTTCCAATCTGTCTCAGGGTCCTATCTTTTATGTTTAGGTAGCAAGGGCATAAACTATTTATAATGCTACAATAGGAGGGCTCGTGTAGAACTACAAAATAATTTCAAGTTTCCTCAGAAGTCCATTTGGTTTAATTAGTATGAAGATACAATTCTAACTCAGGCTGTTGTGGTCTTGCAGCCACAAAAAATGATCTGCACCTGATCCACAAAATTGCAAAGAGCACCCAAGTTACACTGGGTGACTGTGCTGTCAATGAAACTTCAATGTGAAGTGCTGCAGGACAGCAGTTCACAAGAACTGCTCTAACCTGGTAGTAGATAGACTGGTGCTGAAATTTTGGAACCCACTGCATGAGGTTCTCAAAGCCACCAAGCACTCCTGTTCCCAAAGACCTGACTTCTGCTACGATAGCTACAAAGTAAGTCTCTTCTCTCTAAACACCCAGGAGGAGAGCTACTAAAGAGGCGCAAGCCTCCCCTTCCTCATTTCTCCTTCCCTTCCAAACCATTATCTCTCCTGCTCTGCCCCTCTGCCCCAGGGAGCACAAGCAGCTACAATAGCAAAGGCTGCCAGGAAGAAGAGTAGGGAGATGGGGAGAATAAGGGCAAATCTGCAGAGGAATGCCCTTGTTTATGTGCTCTTCTCAGATTTTACGCTTCAGACAATGAAACGGGGCCAAGGTAATTGCCTGCAATGCTTTTTTCATAGGCTAGCAAGAAAACCCTGCAATTTTCAGTAACTTCCAAATCTCTTCCACTTGTTCTGGCACATGGTATATTATTCAGTTTCAGAGACTGGCACATTTGATTAAATTGATCTACAAATACTTTAAGAACTATTCACTCCATCCTATAGCTAAATTTATGTTGTATTTAATCAAACTAATATTTAGATGCCTAATATCCTTAACTGGTTTGCTGGGGCCTAAAACAATTCAGTGTACAAAAGAAGTATATAAACAAACAGTTAGGTTACTGAGCATCAGCTGCTAACACTGTGTGTATGAGAGTACACATGTATCACCAGTGAGTGCTATCGTGTAAATAGATGGTGGATGCTTCTGACCTGATCCAGAGCACGTTCAACCTGATGGGAATTTCCATTGATTTGGTTTTGCTGTTCTCAGGACTAAGAGGAATAATACTTCCACAGGTTAAATAAGGAAACGCAAAATGTTAAAGAATTTCTTGAGTCCGTAATTCTAAAGACGTGAAGAATTTATTAATTACAAATTATTTTTTCAACGGAAAATTAGCTTCCTGCAAGACTGACCTTTCTAACCACCCTTATTTTACAGTGTACAATAAAATGACCCATCAATGTTACTTTCTGCAACTCTGTACAGACATCTGCCCTGTAAGAGAGAGCAGAACCACTCAGATGCGTCTTCCTGGTGGGGTCTCAGCTAGCGTGTGCACAGAATGTTCAGGCACAGGCAGACAGAGGCACAAAAAAGAGATGGAGAGCAGCAGAGATGATTCCAGGCATTTCAAAGGTCCTACAATATTTGGCAGAAGAGAGCAGAAAAAACAAAACAAAAATTCATTTCATGCATCAGAAGTAAAAAAAACCTGCATACAAACCCTGGAGAAAAGCTATTTGTTCTCAGTGGATGCTAACAGCTTTAATTTGCAAACACTTAAAAGTATCCTTCAAACGCGAGGTGTCACATTTTACAGACCTCATTCTCTCAGACACTCGGCACAATTTATAGTGGAGAAAAAAAACATGTGAGCAACCTTCTATTCCAAGTGACAACAGCTTCTATTTTCACAGATTTAGGCTCGACAATTCATGCTTGCTTTCAGCTTAGCTACTAGGTAGCAGAAATGCACAGCAGTCTGTGAAGCATTCCTTCGAAGACAAAAGGACAACTACTGAACTCCTTTTAGACTGTCACCAACACTGTACAGCTTCAGTGGTCTGCTCCTGGTTTTAGGCTCTGTTACTTTCCTATGACTGACTCTCTTTCCAAGGATGAAAAGAGGAATATGAGCATACAAAAAGGAAAAAATGTAAACAAAGAGTCACATGAAGATCTGCTTTTCAGGAGTAAAACAGACCATAAATCTGAACAGCTGATCTGCAGTCTGACCTCTGCCACAGCTGCCCTTCTACACTACTGCAACGCATGCGTGCCACCGGCTGCTTGTTCCACTCCACCAGCTTCAAGAGTCAGGAGAGCTTCAAAAACTTCTTTTTATCTATCAGAAACTAGGAGGTGCGAAGAATTGCAGCTGATCCTGGTGGAGTAGAATGTTATCAAACAAGGACTTTCTGTAAAATGAAGGCAGCCAAAGTAACACTTTGACAAACATTTTTGAAAATATGTAGAGACTTAACAACAAACTGGGGGCAGAACTGCTGGACTCCCATGGGCCATGTGAGATCCTACAAGGCTCTGCCGTTCATCACACACATGCGGAAATGTCTTTTCTAAGGGTCAAGGTTCCAGCCTTCCTCTAGGTATGACTTGTTCCCACAGAACATGTGCTTGCAAGGTTGCCTGTGTGCGCTGAAAATCTGAGTTTTCGAACAACTTCTGGTTCCAGATCCGAATCTGTGTCTCATCTCTAAGCACAGAAAAGAGAGCTGGCTTTTCTGCAAGCTTTTTAAGGTTTTATTTACATCAAAAGTAAGGCCTGGGACCATGTCCAGCATTGACTGTCAGACCTCAAGGATCTGACGTACATCTAGTATCTGACATGCTAGGAAGCCACATAAACTGGTGCTAAAAGTATCAGTTATGCTCCTTATTTTTACAAACACAAAACCAGAAACTCTTTTTGGATACATTCCATGTTGACTGGATTCCTGTTTGCCGTTGCATATGGCATTAATTTCAAGTAACTTCAGCCATGTAAACGATCTCTCATCTACTTGTCTGGCCTTTGCCTAGTCACCACAGAGAGGAGGACCCTCAGAGCTTAATGCATTTCCACTGCCTTAAGGCACCTCTCCTTGAACAGGATGAACAGCCTCCAGAAGTGCTGTTCTCTTGCCACACAACACTATGTAAAGTTATAGTTTAGACAAGATAATTTTAATAACCTATGAAATGGGTGAGATACAGTGCAACCTCAGATAGCAACCTCCATCTGTGGATAAGGGGAAACCAACAATACAAGCTGGTACCAACAATACAAGGTGAACTTAATAAATTCAGCTATAGGGGAAGGTCACACAACTTCTTAGCGTTATGATTACTCCTGCTGAACTTCAGTAACACTAAGGTGTAAACTCAAAAGATCTACCACATTTTCTATACTCTAAAACACTGGAGGCGAGGGGTTTTTTTTTAGAAAAAATCCACATGCTTCTCTGTGCAACACCTGCATAAAGTTTTCATTTATAATTTAGATAGAAAAGCGTTCACAAATTATAATGAACAAAATCTGAATAAACACAGCAGAGACTTATGCACAGAGCATAAAATGCATAGTTAGACGAGACTGACAGCATGGTTTTTTGTTTGTCCCTATTAGAATTTTGTTAGATTAATCCCTTTCCAGACAACTGATAGTATTTGAGACATTCTGCACAGACAGTTCTACGACTACGTCAAAAATTTCATCCTTGGCAACCTCAGGCCCACTCACAGAGAAATAGAGACCTAGAGGGAAAGACACACCCACTTTTAGAAGAGCATCAGAGCCAAATGGATTTCCCATCACAAAGACAAATCATGAGGAGCACAGGGTTTTTCATTGTTGTTGGGCTGGTGTTTTTTGTGTGGTTATTTTGTTTTTGTTTAAGTAAGCACAAGAGAAAAGAAAAAGTCAACTGAAATTTGTTCAACGAAATGCAATACACAGAACTTGGTAACAAAGATGCATTGTATTGCACCAGTTTACACCATGGATCAATCCTGTCTGGTAGTGTCACATACACTGTTAACCATTAATGTTATTAAGGATCAGTAGCAATAATTATTTAACTGGTCAGGTAACTTGATCCAAGCTCATCTTTTCTGTTAAAATGGCAGGAAAAGGGATCTCTCTGTGAAGTTGATAATACAGTAGTGGAAAACCAGAAAATGTTAGACAAGCATCCACTGCAAATTTGTATGCTAGTGGGCTGTGCTATGGCCCTGATCCACTATGGCCCATGAGATACCTGACTGCACACAAGGGGCCAATGAAGTCACAAGGATTCAACCACATTAAGAAAGAAAGAAATATCTTCAGTATAATTCCCACAAGATGTTCATCTTCAGGCCACCAAATCAAGAAAACCTTCTACTGGCCATAAATTTGAATCCACAGGCAAAAGCCCACCGAGACATCTGCGCAACCAGTAGGATTATCTGACAAATCTTCTTCCTCTTTATATAGTGTGTGGGTTTAGATTTGTGGATAGGGGCTTTAGAAACCTTTTGCACAATACAGTGGTGATCAGCACCAGATGTGCAAAGAAATCAGTAAAAAGCAGTATCTCAAAAGGTTTTCAATATTGTACCTTCCTTTGATGAAAAGCAGCACGGAAACAACAAAATCAAAAAAATTTTTCTTTACATCCATTAAAAAGGGCAAATTCATTACAAGTAACAAATCAATGTTAAAGAGAAAAAAACTGGCTTAAACTTCACTCGTTACAAAATACTGACTCCGTCAAATTAAACATTTTTTTTTAAACGTTCTGTGGTTTGTTCGTTTGTTTGTTTTTTCCTGAACTGACATGATCCTCTGAAACAAAGTTATCTGCTTTCATGCCTTGGTGGGATTCAGGCCTTTTCAAGCAAATATTGCTTTACTTTATTTTAAGTTTCTAACAGAGCAAAAGCAGAGTCACTGCCGAAAGAAGCAATGAAACAAAGGAGGACGACGTTGATGGACTTCCCAAGGTCGCTGCAGGTGCCAGACAATGGTTCCCAGGAGGGGAAAATATGGTTGTTTAAAAACAAATTTGGTGCATGTGGCAAGCGTGGATGTTTCCCCGTGCGATCCAAGGTGACATGTATGACGACAGACACAGGAAAGGAGTAAGGGGAAGAAGGGAGAGGGGAGGGAAGAAAAGATGAGGAAGAAAAAGAAAGAAAGAGAGAAAGAGAGAAAAATAGATAAAAAAAAATTAGGTCATAAATATAGAAAACATAAGAATCAAAAGGTTTATTTAAATTTTGTAAATTAAATTGGGTAAAGGTTAAAGAAGAGCATTAGCACATTCACATCGACAAAAGGGCCGGTTCAGAAGCTCAGTAATGTCCAAAGCCTCAGAGCAGGGTCCAAGTCAGGGTTTATGGGGTTAGCAAGCAAATAAGATTAAAAATGATGGAACAGAAGGCTCAGCAAGAAACACAAGGAAATGGTTATCTGGTATTTGAAAGGACAACACAGCCTTTTACATATAAAAAAAAAAAGAAAAGCTTTTGTGTAGCAGACAATCCACCTGCCTGTGCAAGTCCTTCCCCCAAAGCCTGTTGTGCCAAAGTCCTGGATAAAACATCTAGGTGACTATAATCCTGGGGAAGCAAGAAGGTCTCAAGAATACAGGACTGACTTTTCCATTTAGCCTTCCAGATGCTTGTAAACTACTCTAATGCAATTATTATAATTACTGAAAATAATCCCTTATCCTTCCAACCATGTTAAGGATACCATATCGATGATAGTAACAAAGGACTCTACATAATAAATATACATTTTGTTTGCAGGAAATTCCTAGCTATTACTGTCAAGCAGAGCAATGCCATGCTAGAGGCATCAGCTCTGACTTCTTCTGTGCAGCTCATTTTGAAATCAAACTGCAAAAGCTAAACGGCATGAAACTGACAGGAGATGCTAAAGGAAAGCAATATACGGAGACTCTTCCCTACTGCAATTTGGCATACTTGCCTTCATTTCAATAGAGGCCTGTGGACTGCATGCCAGAAAAATCTAGCCTGCCCTCTGGAAATATTTTCCCCAAAATTATTAGTTTGGGAATCAGCTCGGGGGACCAAGGGGTATGGAAACACCTTGGAAGGCCTAATAGAAACCAAAGTCCTCTACAAAATGAAAACAGCCTGGAGAAACAGTCTCACAAATCCAGCATAGCCAGCTGTACTCATTTCACTGCACAGCATTCTACTTGCCCCTGAAACAGAGCACAGTCTTTCTGAGAACCAACTGCATTCATCTGTTGGGTCAACCCTGCAGCAAACTCAAACTCCAAAATGACTGCTTGTCAAAGTGCTTCTGACATTTCTAAGTGTAACATTTGAGTGGCACCCTCAAATCCTGATTCCTCCTATGCTTCACACCAGACTAAGTGAGGAATAATTTCAGAGAGGCCAAAGAAGTTACACCTGTGATGACAAACTGAGCTCCCTCCCTTCCTCCCCTCCATGTTTTAGCAGTCTCTGCCCACGTTCCTCTTGGACTTAAAGGGCTCAGTGGCATTTGGGCTTGTTGCTCCTCCTACTCTCCTGGACTACAGTATAAACACTGTGTATTGCAAAGGCAACAGTGTTCTCAAAATCTGCTGATGCACCTGTGCAAGACATCCCAGCTGTCCCAGGTGGCTTTGTTGACCCGTTGGGCATGTAAAAAAGGCTAAAAGAGAATATCAGCACAGGAAGGCAACAATGGTTGCACAAAAAGGAGTGTGGAGGAACAAAAGGACTGATTAATACTTGTAACTTTCCCTGGGGAGACACATCACAGTGCAAAGGCACCACTTTCTGCTGTTTCCAGCCCACTGCATTTGACTGTTCAGCTCTGAACTGATCTTAAGGCACTCTGCCAAATTACCCTCACTTTCTCCTGCCACATCAGTCACAGTTGCCCTTCAAATATGTGAGGACAGTAAGTATTAGAGCTGTTGAAAATAAGAATCAGAGAGTAAGTTGCTTAATGAGTTATTGAGGGCCCTTTCACCCAAAACTACAGCCTTATTCAAACCCACATCCCAACCTCCCTTTTGCCCCATTTCCCTCCTCCACCCTGTTCTTATCCTCCCTACCATACACATTTTTCAACCCCAAACAACTAGGTCACTCATTTGTCCATTGAACAACATTGTCTGGCTTAATCAAGTGGAGTTTCAGCATGCAAACTGCACAAGGTCTCAGCTGTTTCCTTCAGACACGAAGGGAGTGGGTGCAGTGGGGGCAGACCAAGGATTGAATACTCAGTGCAAGGAAAAGACTGAAAGAACACCTCTCTACCGTGTTCTGAAGAGAAACATGAGATTGAGTTAACAAGCTAGAAGACAGAATGAAACCAAACCACTTCAATATGGACTGTCAACACTAATCCTGGCATTCATATGCTTAACTCTAGCTGTGCAATGAGGACTTATCTTGACTGACTCATTAGCTTTAAAGTTCATCTATCTGCCTTTAACCCTTCAGAACTTTAACTTACAGGAAATCCAGCAATCTCATCCTTAGATATTTGGTTTGGTTTTATTCTTCCTTTTTTGTTTTTCATGTGCACTACTACTACCTGTGTAGAAAAAAAATATCAGCTGTCCTTTCAACACCTTCCAGCAAACTGCTAAACTCCTAGCACCTCAGCTAATAGGATATGCTTGTTTTTCATAGCATTTGTGCTTCTACCTCACTTTTTAAGCACACTAGTCAGTACAGTCTGTCAAACAAGCTTCCGGGAGCTTTCTAACGCTTTTTAGTTACTTTTCCCTAATTCCCTACCCAACATTAAGACAGTGCTGTTTTAAAATTACTGTAATTTGATAATTTGATCTCCATTTCATTTAATAAAAAAAAAATTCAGAGAAAGATTTTAACCACGTCCCTTTCCAACTGCCAGCAAACCCTTATTCCTCTATTTCGCCAAAGGCTGAGGTGGATGGGACACACGAACAATAAGCAAGGAAGGGAAATCTGCATTGTGAAAAGCATCGCCCCAGAGATCTGAATGGTCTCTTTTGCTGTTGTTTAAAATGGGAATCCTACTTTCTGGTTTCAGAAAGCGTTTTCTGTCCACTGCTTTTCTCAACTGGTAATCCTGTTACCCCGATACAGAAAGCCAACGTTCCCTGTAAACAGTCAGACAAGGATTTGTCATGTAGCATTCCTAACAGTGTACTGCTAATGCTCTACATACTGTAACATGGACTACAGTACAGGTATGTACATGGCAAAAACTAAGCTTTGGATGGGTAACCAATTGTGATAATGGCTTTAAGCGAGCAAGTTGTCAGGGTTATTCAGGCACATTAAAGGATGCAGCACTGTTGCATTAATTGGAAGCAGAAAACAATGGTAAAGCTTCTGACTGCTGTACCTGGGATGACAGTAGGCTGAGCAGAAGTTCGGAAAGCATAGTGAGCTGCTTTGGACTTCCCTTGCTGGTTTTCAGCTATCACATAAACCTCGTACTCTGCATTCCAGTCCAGGGACTTGAGCATGACGTGGTCACTGCCAGATGGAAGTCTGATCTCTGGTTTCCATTCTGAGGAATGCTTCTGCAGAGCAGCGAGACAACAGGCAGGGATACAAAAAACAGAGCACAATATTAGTAGCTAGCTTTGAGAACACTGTAACGGCTAACAAATGGAAAAGCAGGGAGGTTTCTACACAAGCACACACTCCTCAGCTAACTCAGGGGTGCAACACGTGCTGTTGGCTCGAAGTGGATAGGACAAGAGATACAGAAGCAGCCTCTTTCCTGCTCGCTCAGAAACCTGTTTTCTGGACACCTTAAGAAAGCCCCTCAATTCTTCCTCTCATCTTCACCACATAACTAGACTACTTCCATTTCAGAGGGCAAAGGCTGCAACTCCTGTATGTCTCTGCCCTGCAAAGCACTTTAAGAGTGTTCTCTTGTGACTTAGTATATCAAATTTAAATCATCTGAGAGAGATTTACCTCTTAACACAGGTCTGGCCTAGCTTACCACTAGCCATTCTATTCTGCACTGTTTAAGAGAGATTTTAAAAGGTGCATACAACTAGTAACTTTGCCAATTCCTACTCCAGTTTCAGGGAACCCAGATGTACATTTTGCCCAGAAGAATCTGAAAAAAACACTGCCAAGGTACCTTGAGACAGTTTTAGGCAGATTTCTGGGACTGGGGTGTGTTAACAGACTTCTCCGTCTCTGCTGGAATTTATGGTTCTGTGATACTAGATCGTCCTTTTGATATTCCAAAGACTCCCCTCATTCTAAGAATCTCTAAGTAACCTAAAATGCACAAAATTATGGTGGTAAGAAATACTCTTGGGATTTCTAGACTGCATTGCAAACTCTGCTCTGTGACTTTAAGGACTGTTCATTTGTACTTAATTAGTTCAGCATCACAACTGCCAGACTGTGGAAGAAAAGAAGGTTATCAGGAGTAGTCAGCATGGATTCACCAAGGGGAAATCATGCCTGACCAACCTGATAGCTTTCTATGATGACATGACTGGCTGGGTAGACG
>Ga0065711_1038635_pt1 | contig 18569 bp, 14 predicted proteins | sample Hoacrofraction12_FD_59098 | JGI IMG/M metagenome (GOLD analysis project Ga0065711, IMG submission 59098) | Hoatzin crop microbial communities from Cojedes, Venezuela - Epithelial fraction 12 v2 (version 2) | ecosystem: Host-associated > Birds > Digestive system > Esophagus > Crop | place...
AAAAAAAAAAAAAAAAAAAAAGCAGCATAATAGATATTGAGGACCGGTTTCCGCCTCTGCCCAGCCTGGAAGAGCACAGGGTCCCTGCCTGCTTCTCCAGGCAGGGTGCTGAGATAGACAGGCCAGTGCTACCATCCACATCGACTATGAGACCCACACATCAACCTTTAACTCCTCGTGACAGAGCAGAGGCAGCACTCTGGGAACGACAGTGGTTCAGCTGCTCAGCACGTCTCACTCAAACTGCAGGACATACATTATACGACCAAGCTCTGACAAAACCCATTTCATCAGTAAATCTCAAAACATCCTGCATAAGATGTGGAGGATGTTTACTCTGAATTCACAGGAGGAGAAATGGAAGCACAGGCACAAAATGGCTCTTCAGTCTCAAACCTTTAACCCCTCCCTACACTGACATATCAGAAAGGAGGACTTTTGTGCTGCCTCTCAGCCCCTGCCCAGCTCTGCCCACTTCCGCTGCCTCCCTCTCTGCCCGTTTTTGCTGCCTTCCTCGCTATCTCTCTTCAGCCGACACCTCTGTCCTTCTGCAGGAGGCACAAATTGGTCACTATGACCTCCAAACACATGCGTAGCAACTGAGAACAGCTCTGCGAAGCAGAGGAGCATCCCTGCTCAAGTTCAGACTTCAGACCAAGGCGAGCATGCTCTAGGTTGGAGACGAGGTGAAGAAGAAGAGGAAAACACACAAATAGACCAAACCCATGCCCAGAGCTGCTTACCTCTATTGTAGGGTCATACTCATCAACAAAATGGTTCTGAATGAGCTGTATTGTCAAAGCACTCTTCCCGACACCACCAGCTCCCACCACCACCAGCTTATATTCGGTCATCTTCCAGCCAACCCCGGCTCAGGACTTCCAGGAGCACCACCACCTGCAAGGAGAAACACGTCTGCTGTGTTAGGAGAAGGGGTCTCTCCCTGTCGCACCTTCTCCACAGCAGGGCCGAGTGGTCAGCCCTCCCTTTTCTGCTGGGAAAGACAGAAGAAATCTGCAAAGCATAGCCTCCTCATTCCTCAGGTACTGAGCGTTCCCAATGTCTCCTGCATGTTCCAGGAGCACCCAAATGCTGCGAGGCAGACACACTGAGGTCTGGGATCCTGCACATCGTAACACAGAGACACCTAATTCTGAAAGGCACAGGTGAAGGGATGCACCCCTTAAGGTTTTAACCATCTTTAAGTTGCTTGACTTCAACAGGGACTGAGGATGGGACAAGGTAAACCTACTTCTCTGCTATTCTAGAAATAAAAAGAGCCACCCCTCACTCCTTGGGGTGAAAACCAGGATGCCACCATCAGGGATCCAACGTCCTTTCAATGTACCTTTATGACATTGTCCACAAAATTGCCATCGCAGGGTATTCTGCTCCAGGACCACCCTGGTCTCTCATCTCAAGCTCACAGATGTACCAGCCTGGCAAGCTTGGCCTGGAAACAGGGAGATGGTAGGATGGCTCATGTGCCCCAAGGGTCAAGGGCTTTCTTACCTTCTTCCCACCCAGTACACTGACTACTCTGGGAATCTGGCCACAGAAAATTACATTTATTTCAGTCTGTCACTCTGTGCTGTGCCTCAAGGATCCACTGTCTTTCTTCTGCTTTTATGGTCCAATGCTCTGTGGTCTCAAACGTGAGGTAGCCTCACCTAAAACCATGAAACTTGGTCTAAAAGTACAGGATGAAACTGTAGCATCCAGAGCTATTTAACTTAATAGTCTCTGCTACTAATGAAGGTTACTTTAAAATAGGCAAAATAATCCACCAAACTGAATAAAAAACTATGCTTATCCTGTGACATGCTGCAATCCTTCACCCTGACAGTATGAATGCCAACTTCACACATTCCCCAAGTAAACCTCAATAGGCAAGGGAGCGTTACTGGAAAGAAAACAGAGGTGCAGGCTCTGTAAATCAAAAGTAAACCCTAAAGTAAGCAATTTAAGAGGTCTGGTCTCCGCTGTGTCTCCGATTTGCCTTATCTCAAGCTGGTGATCCAAAATCATTAGCTAGATTTGAAAGCCTTGACCAATGTGGTTTGGATGTCAGTGCCCATGGGAGCAGGCAAGAAGTCCCAGCCCTCCTGATTATGCTGTTAGCTCCATGTGTTCACCCTCAAGGCTGCGTTAAACCTCAAACCGCAGGTTTGACATGGAGGCACATCCCCACCCTCTGCCCATCCTCCAGCTGAGCTGGCAATCACAGGAGGGAGAAGGACTGCGGAAGGGGCACCCCTGCTCCCACAAGATGAAGCTGTTATGCCCCACAGGGGAGCAAGAGACCTTATCACGAAAGGTGCTAATTGGGAATGATGATTAGGTTCAGGACAAGCAAACCACATTTCTGCAGCACCATGTACCTGCCATGGCCCTTCAGCAGGAGAAAATTTATTTCTCTCCCCCCCGCCCCCCCCGAAATTTCTGCTCCAACTCCACCGAGAAAGAGGAACTTGAACTTAGGAAGATTACAAAACCCCGAAGGTTTAAATAGAAATCCACCATCACTGGACCACAAGCCCTGCCCACTGAAAGTCACCCCAGGGTCAGATATTCATCCACAGCCATCATCTGTGAGCGCTGGGGAAGCCACCCAAAACACCACAGACAGCGGGAAGACGAGCTCATGGTCCCCCTGGCTGGTGGTTGCTCGATGCAGCCTGCAACACCATTGCACAGCAATCAGACCACCCCTCAAACAGCTACATCACTCCACCCTCCTCCTCCGCAGCTCCCCAGCCCCACTCCTGAAACCCTGGAAACTGGTACAAACTGTGCCGGCCAAGGTCACTCTAGACCCAGCCTGCATCTGATGCATTTGCTAACACAGCAAAGATCTAATGGAAAGGAGGGCAGAACTTTCTGCCTTCAATCCCCACCTGACTGCAACCTTAAACCACTCAAGCTGGGAGCAGACACAACTGCCTCTAGCCAAAGCCCTTCTCTGAGCTGCTGTCTCAGTAGCGGGAAGACAAACAAAGCTCATGCCCTTCTCAGCATCCAGGACCCTGAAAAAGGGCAAGGGAGGGCATGCAAAAGAGCAACCAGAGCATAAACACAACGCCTAGCAGCACCTCTGCTTGCTGTGCCATTCTTCACTGCTGGAGAAGCTGAAGGTCATTAAACATGATGGAAAAGTGGTGATGGTGGGGGAAAGGAGGTACAAACAATGTGATACTCTAGGTCCATATCTCAAAGTGCCACTGTTTCCCAGAACAGTCAGTCCAATGTGCCTTTGTTCTGGTGGCCAAGGAAGAGATGCAGGTTGAAAGCAAGGCTACAGGAGACAATCTAAGTGATCACACTAATTGACTATGTGGACATTGCTCTGCTCCATTAATGCACACCCTCACATGCACGAGCTTCCCACGTACACTGCTTCTCTAGACAAGAGAGATTCCCACTCCAGGCTTCTCGTCTCTCTCAGATGGGAAGAGAATTACCATGAAGGGCTGTGACCAGCTGAAGTGAAGACTAAGGAGCAAATGCTGACTGACCATCTCCACCAACACTGCTGGCCAGAAGGGGATTGCTCCTGCAGCAGAACAGCTTCACAGCTGAACACAGAGGAGTCTTGAGGGTCTGAGGAAACTCTGCAACCAGCTCCCATCTTTCACACAGAGCAGGGAGATCTGCACCCCCTAGCAAAACACATGGCAGCTGCAAATAAAGGCCTGCAGTGGCTACGATGGACCTCGCTCTGCTGCTGCTGCTGGCACAGCTGCTGCTATGATGCTCAAGGGAACTGCACAACTGCCCAGGTGTATGGGACTTGCTAAGGCAGTGAGAAAATCCTAGACTCAATCTGGGGAGGATAATACGCGAGTCCTCAAGGAGGGGGTCCTTCCTTGAGACCACCCCAGTGGAAGGCACTGCTTGGCCTATCCCTTCAGAAGACACCCAGCCCACAGAGCCACACCAGCCTCCTCGGTCACACTGCAGCAGGAGTTGGGGGCCAAGGAGGTTGCCCACAGCAGCTTAAGGGTCTTCCCCTGCTGTGGAGTCCAGCTGAGCCACTGAGCTCCACTGCACACCAGCAAGCCCTGCACATCACCACCCCAGCTCTGGCTCCTCCAGAGAAACACAGACCCATGTCTCCCTGCTCTGCACCCACCCAAGAGGTGGGGGAAATGAGGAGGATGAGAAAGCCATTGCTCCCCACCACTCACAGCCAACACACAGACAACTCACGTACAAGAAGTCTGCAGCATTGGCGTTTTGTCACTCACATCATACCTAGAAGTACACCTTAGCTAACCCTTCACAGCTCTGCATGTCATCCTCGCCCCAGCAATAAGAGAAGAGATTCTGCGGCTCGCAGAGGACAGTGGGTCCAGCCCACCCATTTCATACCATTGCTGCAAAACATGCCCTAACGTAGAGCAAGAGCGTGGGGAATGATGGACAGCTCTAGGCATGAGAGCTGCCTGAATTAATGAGTGCTAAAATCAACATTCAGAGGAGCTTGCTTCCTTTCCCAAAGGATCCACGATGCAAGCTCTTCACAGGGAGCACATCTTCGAGCACATGCAAATGCCACAGGAGAGGGAGCCTGGCCAAAGGCTGCGGGGAAAGTAGGGATTTCCATATGACCAAGCTCTGTTACAGTTGTGCAGCTTGTCTTACCCGTAAGTTGACCTTACCAACACCATTTCATAGCTCCCCATCACGCTCTCTGCTCCTGAACATGGGAAGAGCAGGGCTGCTCATCAATGCACACGCAGGTTTTGACACAGGGGTGGCTGTTCCTCAACACCACATGAATATCACCACCAGTGCTTGAGCTGGTTCAAGGAACAGCCATTCCAAAGACCGTGTTTCTGGCTCTCCTACAACACAGAGGCAGGGAAGAGAGAGTGGGGCTTCTGCCTGAGAGATGGTAACAGACACCCCAAGTTTTCACGCTCAGTCTGCGGACACACCGGACAGAGGTTTACAGCCTATTGGTTGTTCTAAAAGCTTCTCCTGATGTGAGGATTTCCAGAGGAGGATAAACAAGAGTTTCTATTTCTCAGCAGCTAACGGAGAGCCCAGACAGAGCTGACCACAAAATAACAGATGGGAACATGAAAGCACAGCCTCCCAGTCCCACGCTGAGCTGAAACACCGCTTCTTCCATCCTCTGTAAGTTCTTCAAGATCTGAAAGCCTGACCCAGTTTGCTGTCTGGTGTTTTCCCTGCCTATCCAAATTTATCACCTCTGCAGTACTCAACAGTTGCACCCCCCAAAAGCCATAGAGGGCTGTCGAACAAACAGCTGAGCATGACAGCAAGGAGGAGAGATGTTCAGGAGCACCATCCGGGAAGAGGAGGGCTGGGATCCACGTGCCAAGCCAACAGCCCCAGCATGGAGCCGGAGCTGCTGCTCCTTAGTTCCTGACCTCATAGATTTTCTCCCGTAGCGAGAGGGCTCCTGGCTCCCGTTCAAAGCTGTCTATGAAAGCCTCACTGAGTGCTTCCGCCTGGCAGCAGCAGCTGCTCCCAGCCCAGTAGCCAGAGCCATGCAGCTCCAGCAAACAAGAAACATCTGCCAGCCTTGTGCAGGATGCCAGGAGAGCAAGCGTCCAGCCGTGGTGGGCACCAGCATCCTACCTGTGTCTTGCAGAGAGGGTATGAAGGTGTAGGTGAGGGCAGAAGGCACATCTCCTTATTTTCTCCCTGCCTGCATATGCTGGGCAGCACGGAGGCTTTGCGCACAGAAGCGAGGACCAAGATGCTTGGAGCAAGCTTTCGCAGGGCTAAGATCTAAAGCAGGTGTAAGGCATCAAGGTTAGCGGTGCTACCCAGAGACCGAGCTGTGTCCTGCAAAGAACAACCTGATGTTCTTCGCAGTCACTCTTCTCCCACACAGAGCTTCATCTGCAGGGGAGAGGTGGTTTTGAGGACCTGAACGTGAAACCTCCAGTAACTCACTCAGCAGAAGCAGAGGTGAGGAACTCAAGGAGCTTGGCCCCACCAGTACATCCCATCACACCACCACAGTTTCAAGAAAAGCTCAAATTTCAAGCGAAAGCGATTTGCAGTGGGTTTCCAACGCATTCACCATGAGAAGGAAGGCTCTGACGCCCTTCTAACAGGGTCACTGAAGCAGCTTTCTGTGCCCTCCCTTTCCTCCCATCACCTTGTTTCTCCCCCAGGATGGACACCAAGCCAACTGAACGAGCTAAGGGACAGATTTTTGCACAGCACTGCCGTACTGAGGCCATACATGACAGAAGTTTTACAGCTGTTCATTACTGAACATTTACCTTCCATCTGTGCATTGGGAGCCTCTGCAAATCTCTTTGGACATGTCTCAGATTGGACACCCTTTCCCCCAAAAGCCTTGTCCACAGGAACCAAGGAGCCCTTAGACCACAAATGCTGCATTGTTTGTGTTTCCCTTTGGCTGAGATGCCCTGCAGGCATAGTCCTCTAGCAGATGAATGCTCACCTCAGCCTTTGGCAGTCCACCACACCCACAGGTCAGGAATCCATCCTACTCAGTGATTTTAGAACACTGCCCAGGCAAACCTTGCTGGCTCACCCCGGTGACTGTCCAGTCTCCTGCATTTGCTCATGCACAAGACTCACCAATGTCACAAAAATACAGCCTCTGGAGGGACTGAAGGAACCGCTCCAGCGGTGTGAAATGCCACCTTTCATTTTCACTCAGGTCAAAATGCTGATGTTCTCTGTGGCCTACGCAGCCTGAAAGAGATGAGGGAAACGAGGCTGGCAAGCTGATGCTCTGTTACAAATCACAGCCTCTCCAATGCTTCATTTAAATTTATTTGATGCTTTTTCAATTAACAAGTGGGCTGCAAATCTAACCCAACATGCTTGTTATTGGCTTGCTGGCTGCACACCCACAAACTCAGACAATGCAGCCCACAGATGAAAACAGAGAGAGGAATACAGAAGATGGAATAAAAGCTGCAAATGGTGGCCATGCCTTGGAGAAACGACTTGGAAATAATAAATGTCTTCCATGAGCGGAAAAAAAGAGCCTAAGAGGAATGGAATGGCAGCTCTGCAAGCTCTTCAAAACCTGAAGGAAGAGGCAGCCTGTCCCAAAAGACTAAGCACAAAAATATTGCTCCAGAGAAAAAAAAGAAAAGGGGTAAGGAATGTTGTCATGTAGGAGGCTCAAAACACAGGCACGCATTCAAGGAGAAATCTGGGAGAAAGAACAGCAGAAAGCTGCGGGCAGGTTCGAGGCACAGGCAGGTCTGGAAGAGAGGGATTGCCTCTCCACAGCAGCCATAAACATGTCCCAACAGCAAGGTGCAAGCCATGGCTTTGCACAAGGTCTTGAACAGGCATGGACAGGTCCTTGCACCAGGCCCAGCCCTTGCACAGTTTCTAGTTGAAGCACCTCTGGCAACACAACCCCTCTGCCAGAGACTACCCAACCACAAATGGCTTGTGAAGTCCTTGCTCGCCTTCCCTCTCTAGAAGAGATGGAAGGAGAAAGTAAAATAAGGTAGTACCATTCTCACCAAGGCTGCTGCCCGTTTTCTGCTCCCTGGTTTCTGCCTCAGCTGTCTGATAGTTGAGTAAGAGACAAAGCTGCGCAATCACCAGCTGTTACCAGTAAGCAGGTCCGGATATGCTGTTCTTGCTTTCCTTCTCAAATAATATTCTTAATAAAGTTCATTGTTGCCAGCTTACTCTAAGAAAAACAACTGGTAGGCAGCTATGCCTAAACCACCCAAAACAGCAAACCACCTACACAAGTCAGTAATGCAATAAACCCAAAGAACAAACCAGCTATCCAAGTGCTTTCCATTTGGATGAAGGAATTGCTCCCCCCCAGTCAATACAGGCCACCAGAATTAACATACTCCAAAGAAAGATTAGCAGGCCCCTTATCTCAGGAGCTTAAAAACCAGGACTGCTGATGCCTGTGTCTCCAAGCATCATGAATGTGGCATTGGAGTAGCACACCATCATGAAACTCTGGCAGGTGCTGGGACATGCTTGCAAATCACAGTGGGATCTTCATCTCCCACCAGTACTACTCTAGCCTTCTCCTTGAAAGCAAGGAGCCCATCCCACCATAGTCTCTGCAGAAGAACCAATCTTCCAAGCAAACTTGCTGCCAGTCCATGGAGAGGTCTGAAGGACACAGGCAAGCAAATGATACACCCACCCTACTGCTGAACACAGACCCTTCAAAAATCACAAGCAGATAGGAGAGACCACCTGGGCTAGCACCTAAGTCACTAGCTGAAAACACCAGTTATGTGCCTCTGGCAGGGCCAGCAGTTTGAAGAAATCAAAGACGCTTTTTAAATTATGCCTGTGATTTATGATCTAACACTTAAGTGCTGTTTGAGACTCTAGATAAGCAAGAGTACCCTGGAGTTTTGTCTGAAAACCTGGTAAAGGTGGATGCATGAGGGCCCGAACACACCACAAAGCAAGCTGGGACAACAGGGGACAATTAAACAAAAACTGAGCTCTTATCTCACAGTCAGGACTTAGGACCTAGTATTGACTCTGCCAACGCATGTGGGAAAGCAGTGTGGGGGAGGAAAGCTCTCACTGCTGAGATGCAGAAGACTAAAAACTGTCAGTGCTCCTCCGCTTTCATCTCTTCTCCAGCCTCCCAGGGTGGAGGTGATTCAGAGGTTCAGAGGCAGATGCTGCCCTGCCTGGGCTGGCAGCTCTCCACCTTGCCCCAGAAAAAAAGACTTCTCCCAGGCCTCCCAGCCTTTTTCAGAAAAATAAGTGAAGAACATACTCTGTGAAACGGAGAAGCCAAGGCGGAGCTCACGAGAAGAGGCAGCTTTTAACCTTCCTTTGCACTAAAATCGCATCTTTAAACATAAATGGGATGGGTGAAAGGCAGTGTGATGTACCTTAAGCATATAAAGAGATGGTTAGGTACCCAGGAAAGTTTAAAACAAGGCCCACATTATACACAATAATAATTATAACTGCTAAAAGTGTGTGGCAGGCAACCATAAACCTAGGCTCTGAGCAATCTCTCGACTTGCTAGACTCGGTACCAAATTGTATTTATTTTCTCACAGGATTTAAGGAGCAATAAAGTAGAAACTTGGATCAGATGAGTACGTAGCACCAGTGTAAGTGGATCTCTGTAATTACAGCTGTTAACAGGGGCAGAGAACATCAGGCTTTGGGGCAAGGATTGAGGCATATTGGGGCAGGATTACAAGAGATGCTGTCTCCAGGCTGGTTTCCTAAGGTACCTGATGTCTTCTGCCTGTCATCCTGGTGACAAAAGGAGCAGCAGTAGGCAAGCTGCTAGGCAAAAGCACAGCGTCTGCCAGGACCCACCAGTCCCACAATCACACTACAGCATGTTGCAGCCACCTGGCTCTCCGCTGCAACAGCATAAGCAGAGACAAATTCAGATCTCACCACTGAGCTGCAAGAGACAGAGCACCCAGTGCTTAGAGCTATGGGTGGTGGCCATGCATGAACAGAAACACCGTCCTTCTCATTTTACCAACAGCCAAGGGGATGCAAACAAGCCAAGGGACTGGTCCAAAGTCATCAATGGGTGGTAAACCTGGGAACTAAATTCAGACAACATCATTTCCCATCCAGGGCCTTCACAGGAGACAAAAAGCTCCCAGTAGAGGTTTTGGACAGGACAGCCGTTGGTCTCCTGCTGGGCTGTCAGAGCTGGCAGCTCCCCTGGACAGACATGCCTGGGGAGGCAGGGTACACCAAGCAGGCAAAGCCCGGAGTGCGGTAAGAGGCACCCTGCTCTCCAATTATCCTAACGAAATCACAGCTGTGTCACAGGCGCAGGCAGCCAGCAGAGAGGCAGATGCTCATGCACAGATACGCAACGGGAGATGCAAGTAGGGCTGGGAGCAGGGGGGCAGGCTGAGCACCGCTGCCGTTTTCCCCACTCAAAGCCCAGCTACAGGAAAGGGGGAAGGCACTGTATAAGGTGGCCTTGCACATTACTTAAGAAAAGGGCCAGTCCAAACATGAGCACCATTGATGCATATCAGGCCAAAAAAAGTACCCCATAGTCAAGAAATGCATTCCCCCTATGAAATTTCCATTCTCCTCTCCCTCTCCATCTTTCGCTGTTCCTCCCAAACAACCGCTGACAGAGAAAAATTAGGAAGCTGGTTTCAGGAAACACATCCAAGTCATTTTCACTGAGAAGAATTTACAATGGAAGTAGGTCTGGCTGTTCAGATTCCTGCTTACTTTAAATCCAAACACGTATGTCTTTTTAGAGCAAATAAATGGATAAGGAAAAGGGTATTTGAGGCCAGGAAGTGTCAAGAATTGTTTTGATAATGCTTTTAGTTTTAAATTTTTTTTTCTTTTAATGTTTAATGGATAAGAGATTTTTTAAAATGTCATGTTTTGGAGCAAAATAATATTACAAGAGTCCTGGTGAGCTCCAGTCTCCAGGAATGAAATGGTGCATGCAGCACATGTCCTACCACACTACAGCTCCTGCAGCAGAAAGGTCCAGACAGCAAGCCACTGGCATTGGGATCAGGTGGAAAGAGGTAGAAGCTGTTGGCCAGCAGCAGAAAAGCAGACAAACGATATATTGGGACAGTAGGAGCCCCATCTACTCCTGCCCATGCAGCACTCACCCTCTGGACAGCTAACCAGACCCACAGTGAAACAGGGTCCTCTCACCTGGGGATAGTTCAAGGCCCCGCAGAAGGCGAAGAAACACAGAGGAGGAGTGAGATGGATCCCTCTCTGCAGGGACAGCCAGCTCCGGCCAAGTTGGACTTGGACAGGTGTATCTTGGGGTGCCCTTTGGTTAGCACCCAGCTTGGCTCACCCAGCTTTCCTCGACAGCACCTAGGATTTGGTACCGGACAGGGATAAGCAGGGTCAACTCCCATCTGTCCTCCCTCACATGTGGTGTATCACAGGCCACTAATCATACTCTCCAAAGTTGTATCTTTTTCAGGTAAAGGTGGTACACCATCTTTTTTCCCCCTTCATTTTTCAAGACAGAGGGTACAGCAGCACAGGTGCAATAATGTCATCTCCACAGGCTAGCTGTGGGTGAGGGACAGTCCATCTTGGGATAAGGGAGAAAGACCAAGTTTCTTTCTTGCCTTTCCATTCCCAATTGGACACCAATAAAAAGCTGCGCATACACTTCATTCAAAGACAGAACTCAAAGGCACAGCTTGAGTGACCCCAAACAGCCAAAACCAGATACTTTTGGAGTGGCCCCTTTATTAGTAAGCCATTTAATTTATGTGATCAAATACAACGATCACCCTTCTGCATTCATTCAGCCCTTGCAGTGCCTTTGCAAGCACACATCCTTATTTGTTAGCAGAGCAGGGACGAAGGGGAAGAAGGCACAGCAAAAAGAAAACCTGCAGGGCTCGCTTTAGCAAGTCTGGGAGAAGGAGGGGGGAAAATGCATTAGAAAAGCAAGTGATGGGCATCATGGGGAGCCGATGACAAGGGGGCAGCAGGAAGAGGAGATAAAAGCCAGCAAGCAGGCACCTGCTGCTGACACCCCATCTCTGCCCTCCGCCCCACTAGGACATGTTACTAGCAGGGTGACACAATGCTGTTGCAAGTATGAATATGCATCAAGTAATTATGCAGCAGATATTCAGGGGCACACAGCTGATTTACGGACCCAGCTGCAGCCTACAGGGATGGAGACACTGAGCATGGCTGGCAGAGAGGTCTGGAGAAGACCTCCAAACCCAGCCCTTCAACAGCCAAGGTGAATGAATTTGTCACGACCAGGTCTGAAGCCAAGCAGAGCTAACCAAAGCATTGTGTGTTCAATACTGAGCAACCATCACACAACACTGACAGAAACAGAGAGGCCCAAAGGTTAAGGCACAAGATTTAAGATGGGATCAGCAGATTTTGTTAAGATTGGGTCCTGGATTAACCAAACCTCACTTTGCTGCTCATGGTAAATCTCAGCCAATAATAGGTTTGTTAATATGATGCTCATGTCCCCTCCCTCTGCAGCAGTCTGGATTTTAAAAATATCCAAGCAATGTTGCTGTGCATGGGTTATTTAAATGCATCACTGTCACAGCACAGACCTGCTGCAAATAAGACTGAAGATGTATAGATTACAGCTCTCCATACCGAAAAGGGAGGAATCTCCCTCTTTTTGGGTCTGGAGCCACAACAGGACAGTGCACAGGGACTCATCCTGTCCATCTTGCAAGCATCACAGCACGGACGGAGAAGGCATGCTCCTTCAACTCCAAGTAGCCTCCACACAGGTTCATATATCCCACCTCCCAGGGAACACATGGTGTAGCCTATCAAGGAAGTAGTAACTCCACCCTGCCATGAGGGACCCACAGCAATTAAGTGACTCATTGATGGACACACAGGAAACATCACAAAGCTGGGGATTTCTGCTCCCCCACGTTCGAGGTTTTGCCACAAGAATATGCTTGTCATCAACGGCTACAGTTGATTACACAGGGGACAGCGGCACAATGCCTACTCCATCACCTCCACTGCAGCTTGCAGCACCTGTTGGCAGACCTGCAAAAGCAGCAGAAGCTGGGGGTGTTCCTTTCAGATCTTCCTTGGAGCCCACAGCAACGACAACATGCAGGATTTGGATGTGCTCACAGCCAGCATCCACAAGCACATTAGGGCTGAAAAGAAATCACAGAAAAGCGAGACACTAGCCTGTGTGAGATGCAGCTCCACCTAAACACTGAAGCCTGACAAGCTCATTGACGAATAAGCAAAGCCTCTGAGAACAGCAGAGCAGTTGAGGTCCCTCTGATAATGACTAAAGAAAGGTTAGGTATACCTACGTCTTCTTGAAATCCCTCAACTCATCCCCAGTCCCTCAGGACATCCCTGGTAGAGACAATGAGTAAATCCAGATCTGGCCTTGGCACTGCACTTGATGTGGCCATCAAGCTCGGAGACCCTGCCCTACCTCTTTGACTCAACTTAGGTGTTCCTTTACACAGATCAACAATTGATGGAGAAAAGGGCAACGCAGGGCTCTTGTCCTCACTTGGACCAGCGTGACAGCACTGCCAAGTGCTCCCTCCAGTCACATTAACCGGATTTGCATGTTTGAAAGGGGTATGGATAGTAAGCATGCCATGCCTTGAGCTTCAGGGATGACAACTCACTGTGGAAGAGAGAGTCAGAGGGTTCATTAAGTGAAAGGATAAAAAGATGCAAGCGAGCTTGGACACAAGCTCTCAACTGCAAACAGAAAGAAGAAAACCTTCAAGTTTTTAGAGAGAGAATGTCTTTAGTAGGCAGAGAAGTGAGCCAGAGACCAGCACTTGCCCACAGTTCGTAGCACCCTGGCAGGTACCTGAGTGACCAGACACAGCTGGTGCTTACAACACTCACGGACACGATTTCACCCTGTTCTTCAGCACCTGGTTTCTCCTGAGACTACATGAAGGCACTCTAATTACTGCAGCTTCATTAGGGCAGTGTAAGCGATGGCCAGGCATGAAAGATGTCGTAGGGGACTGTCACATAGTCCAAAATCGTCTTTTACTTTTTCCAGTTGAAACCATCTTTGGTCCCAGAACAAGATGTCATCCTGTCAGATGATCTGCAAACAAAAAAGGGGGCTACTACACCAAAGTTTCCACTTGGGAGAATTTATTTCTTTTTAACTCTGGTTGTCCCTGATGTCCATACAACACTCAAATCTTTATCTTCTGAAGCCACCGGCTTCCCTAACAGCTTGTAGCAATGAGGTCCCCAAGCTACAAACATCACTTCCTCTTGCCAGGCTTGCGTACACAGCTTTCCATTTCCTTTCCCAGTGTCCAGCCATCTCCCACTAGCCTCTCAGACTTTCTGATCCTGCTGCCCAAGCACAACTCTGCAATGCTGGGGAAGCGCACATTGCAGACATGTTTAAAACAGAAATCTAGCAGTGTTCATTGGACTTACTCTTGGACTTTGTAAGTTCATGCAAACAGTTCTGTATTTGGCCTGAAAAAACATAACCACAAAAGGCAAACTTAGAACTTCAAAGCCGACTTCAGCTGACAGCCCTAAGTCACCATGCGTCTGTAGTATGGACAAGGAGTAAGATTTTTTTAGTTTCCCAAAGGAAGGGAGAGGACAGCCCAAGCTGAGGACTCAGAACCAAATGCGAGTCCCAGAACTGAGATCTGCCCTCAAAGGATCACCTTAAGTAAAGGATAGAAAGTAGCATCCCTGCAGTGAAGACACTAAAGCCAAGACAGTCAACACTAGTTGAGGACCTCACTTGGTCTGTTTTAATTTTCAACCTTAGCCCACTTAGAACACTTCCCCCTCTCAGCATCTTGAGACAGTAGCAAGGTAGACTGACATTTCCTAGGAAAGCAAGGGTTAAAAATACACCTTCATTCAGCCAGGGAGGCACAGAGAGCACCTACAGAGCAGGTATAAAAGTCAGCAATCATAAAGCAGAAGGAAGGAGGTGACCAAGTTGTTTCCTCCTCCCTGGAGATCTGGCTTGCCATGAGGAATTGCACATGGTGCTGGTGGGCACTAGCACAGAGAACTTGCTCCCGGAATCAGCAGCTGAGTGTCTTCCCAGGATCCTCAGCTAAGAGGCACAAAGCATCCCCTCCTTTCCCCTACCACTGCCTCCTAAGGACACGCAAAGTCTCCCTAAGGAGTTTCTGCAAGGGGAGGGTGACAAAAATAAGCTTGCATATGTTATATAGCAGCCTCTGGGTTCATCCATACTGATGGAGGTGCAGGCACCTGTTAGACAATGCCTGGGGACTACAGTGGAGGAACTGCTGCATCAAAGATCAAGCTGACTCATGGTTCATTGGTTTAAAATATAATAGATACAACAAAACAAAACCTAAACCTCCCTTCAGCCCATCAGGAAAAATTCAAGCATCTGCCTTCAATCCCCTGGTATATTAATAATACAACTACATAAATTACATATGTTATATTTTCTATATGCTATGAGATTGGGGTGGTTGGGAAGACCTGTTACATGACCTACATCACCCTGCAAATCACCGACTGCTGGGAGCATTTCATGCTATCACCCTTTGTCATCAGCCCTCAGCAAGCCAGTCCTGACCTTTTATTCTATTGGTTACCACTGTGTTCAGCATCTGTCCTTGCAAACACCAGCAAAGACAAGAATTGAAGTTTACGCCATGCTTTCTGGAATGGCGGTTGAAAACTGGACCTTAGGGCACCAAAAACCTCATACAACTACTTCTCGGGCTACAGGGGGCTCCAGGCAGGGCTGATGGGACAGAGATGGCATGCACACCAAAAGACCACAGTCTACGTGCTTGCTCAGACTAATGGCTGCATCCCTTTTCACATATTCAGGTTTTTTTCGGTCTGCTACTACAAACATGAACTGTAATAGCTGTTAAGTTGTTGTTCTTTGTTGAAGTTGTTCCAGGTAGGAGCCTAGTCCTGTGTGTGGTCTGGGATTCCTCTCCAATTGCGCTCACCTACACCCACAAAATTTGTCTATGGTGCCTTTGCTGACCATTCAAGACTGCAAGAATGCTAAATGTCACAAGGCTGTTTGGGGTGGTTTTTTTTTCTTCCCGTCAGTGGTTAGGAAAAAGCAAGCACAAAATTGGACAGGTGATGTGAACCAGCACTGTTAAAGATGATCGGTCTACTCGGATGATGCAAACTTCCCAGCTCTTGTCACGACAAGATCTGTCTTGTGAGCTTTGAGTTGGACTCAGAAATTACTCATAAGATATGGAAATGATACCCCTGAGGAAACAGTCAGTAGAACAACTACAGAAAGTCTTCACTTTTGAACAAGCAGCTCTTTCAGAGTTTTGGTGTTTGGTTTGGGGTTTTTTTTTGTTAAAGAATGCAGAGAACCACCAAAGTATCTGGAGTCAACTTTATGGGTCTGTTCCTCCTCAAATGCTCAGTAGGACAAAATTCTCCTTCTTTAGAAGAATAAATTCAGACTCAGCTTGAACTCTGAATTTTTACAGTCTTGCCAGTATTGCGAGATCTCAACATGATGACATGCTTTCCCAGGAGCCTGGCAGAGAGACAAGCCCCTGGAGAGATTTCAGACAGGGGTGATGTGCTGATTAAGCCTCCCTGCTTCCTCTGACAGCAGCAGAGCTCACCAGTGCTGTTTCTCAGGGCTCCTACAGCATGCACAGGAGTTTCTCACTCTTGAACGTCATTCGCACCTAACCGGAAATAAACTGCGCTTGATTTCCCCCTTAAAAGTCCTCTTATTTCCAGAAAGCAACTCCCTGAGGACCATGTATGTCCCTACAATAAACCTTTAAGGCCATGGCATCAAGTACTGGGTACAGTTCCTACATAGCTCTCATTGTTCCCACACAGGAACTTCAACTGAAAAAAAATAAAATTAAAAAATTGAATCAAATGTTTGCAGAAAGCTTTTTTTAAAAACAGAAAAAGCCCATGGAAACCACCGGCTTGTATGTCAAATCACCCAACTTTAACCTGAAACACTATTTAAGCAAAAAGAGATGTTGCAGTGTTTTGTAGAGAGTGAGTGTACTAACACAAGAGGAAAATTCATACTTCAACAGCAAGGAAAGCATTGAGCTCCTAAAGCTCGACTTTGCTTACTTACCCTCACAATCCATCCTTAAAAACTTGGGGTAAAGGTTGTCTCATTCTAAATTATTTCCCTCCATCAGAGGCTGATTAGGGTCTAGGATCTCGACTCAAACCCCCACTAATCACAAATATTTTATCACCTCATATAACGATTTTTGCCTTTCATCTGCACACCTAAGATAGGACAGAGAGGATGCAAGACCTACATTGAACGAAAGTGTATTTGAAGTTAGTATTTCTTACCAAATGGAGACGTACCATAAAGTATCTGTTTCAAGTGGCGGCTGCCATTCCATAGGCTTCATTTGCCCTTACTTCCACATAATTTTGATCAAACTCAGGACATACTGTGTCAACTCAAACAGGAAATCTGATTTAAGCTAATAGTCAAAACTGTGATCAGATACAAAAATTTGTGTAGTTGGCCTTTTTCCCCCCCTCAAGAGGCCGGGACATGGCTGCAAAGTCTGAAGAAGACACTAATGAGATCACTGCGAAACATACAGCTGATGGCCCAGGTTGTTTTATAGGGTGACAACTCCCACACGACACTTTAAACAAGCACTTCTTTTTCTACAGCACCAAATCAATCACTGCTCTTGAAGACCACAAATGCATAAAAAAAACCAAGTTCAGAGAGTACTCTGGAAAACACAATGAACCACAGACTTCATGAGGTTTACTCAAAGTTTCGCCACTGTACCTGAAGATGAAGTGCGCTCTCCACGTCTAAACTAGACACCTTTTTCTGAACCTGTACTAAAATGGAGGGAATTTACCCTCTACAGGAGCCCATTTTCATCCAGTAGCTCAGGAAAGAACAGGCGCAAATATCTCCATGAGCTGTGTCGGTGCCTGACAGAGCTGACAAGCACACTTCATACAGCCCTCTTGAGATAACACTGCCTTAGCTGAACAAGGTGGAGACAAAATTTTTGTTTGCAACACACCAGGTTCAGATTCTTTTGACGACATCCCGTGGTGTGAACGTTCCTGTTCTTGCATGATCTGGGCGATGCTAGACCTGCTTGCTCCTTCATAGCATCACCCAGCCACCACTGAGCCAATGTGGGAAGGCACCAAGGAAGAAGGACCTGGCATCTACTTCGACCAGACCCAGCTGACAGGCTGGGTACCCGCAGTGCTATGTATGGCCTGTGCCTTGCCCGCAGCAGCCATAGTGCCAGCAAACACAAGCTCCCACCACCTTTCCGAAGCTGATTCGCAGTGACATGTTGCTTCTTAAGGAAAAAACCACAACATGCTCGTTTCAAAGTAGCTAGCTAGTGAGGAATAACAGGGAGAGGGGAAAAAACCCCACTGCCTAGCACCACTTCCCCTTCTTTCTCTCACACAGAGTTGAGAAATTTGTATTAACTGCAAGCTTATATTAATTTCAAAGCATGAGAATCTGAACAAACACCCTCCTTGGGCAACCAAGGCCAACCCCAGGAAAATATTTGCATCTATGGGATATGCGAGTTGTGCAACCACCCAAACATCAAACCAGATAAGGCAGGGACCTTTCACTGGTCTCTACAGAGACACGTTCACAACTCCGCAACGCTGACTCAGGCTAAGACAAGTTGCTTTAATTTTCCCTCTGTAGCTATAGCCTTCACAGGGGAAATAATACCAGCCAACTTCATATCCAGTTTGAAGCCACTAGATGGTATTTGCAGAGCTGAATCAGAAACCAAAGCAGCCTTCAGTGGAGTACGCGAGGGAACTGGGGTTCCCTGCGATGGGAGTCGTCTTCCCACCCTAAAGGTAAAATCTTAAGGAAGTTCTTGGTGCAACAAGGCTAGCTCTGCTTGTCGCCAGTAGGGGGGAGGTGATTCTGCCCCTTTACTCCACTCTCGTGAGACCCCACCTGGAGTACTGCATCCAGCTCTGGGGCCCGCAACATAAGCAGGACATGGATGTGTTGGAGTGGGTCCAGAGGAGGGCCACGAAGATGATCAGAGGGCTGGAGTACCTCTCCTATGAGGACAGGCTGAGGGAGTTGGGGCTGT
>Ga0065711_1006002_pt1 | contig 18568 bp, 17 predicted proteins | sample Hoacrofraction12_FD_59098 | JGI IMG/M metagenome (GOLD analysis project Ga0065711, IMG submission 59098) | Hoatzin crop microbial communities from Cojedes, Venezuela - Epithelial fraction 12 v2 (version 2) | ecosystem: Host-associated > Birds > Digestive system > Esophagus > Crop | place...
GGCTTTCTCTTTAGTGGTGGGACCAAAACCTTGGGGGGGGGGTGCATGCATGTTCTTGACAAAGAGCTCTGCTGAGGTGTCTGTAAGTGCCAGCTGGGAGCCAGAGGTGGGGGAGGAGGACAGTTTCCTCAAGACATTGCTGCCCTCCAATGGAGGTCCCTGGGAAGGCAGCAAATGCCACAAACTTTGGGGTGATCTAGACTGTATGGGGGGGTACAAGCTGGGGTATTCATAACCCCTTCCCTCTGTCTAAAAGGAGCCAGGACAAGGGTACAGCTCCATGGCTGGAGGTCGCACCATACAGCCTTGCTCTGTCAGGGGAGCCAGGCTCCCACCATCTGCTGTGGGACGTGGGGTGGAAAGGAGGGCAGAGGACACAGGGCTGGGCTTGGCTTTACCTGGTCCCACTCCTGCTCCACCCAGTGCGGTGGGCAGTTCTTGTCTCCACACGGATGGACAGCCAGCGGCTTGGTGGCTGGGTCACACTGCGAGTCGGAGATCACCTTGCCCTCCAGGTTGCGACACGCGATGAAGCGGCTCATGCGTCCCTCGCCACACGAACCTGAGCACTTGGAGGAATAAAGGGCATTTAGACACACCAGAAAGCAGGAAGGTGGAGGGGTCAGGGTCGCTGGTGCCAGGAGACCGGAGTCTAGAGGCCCTGCCACTGGGACTGTGGCACTGGATCCCAAGGGTCTGTAGAGGTACATCTGGTTGGGGCTTCCATTCTCCAGGTGCTGTGGGCTTCCCAGATTATTGAACGGAGCTCACCTCACAGCTAACCAAAATTTACAGCATGGAGGCAAAAACCAGTTTGTTCTAGGTTCTTTAGCTTAGCCTCTGCCAGAAGAAAGCCAAAAGAGAGCAGTAGCGTGGCTGTCCACCTGCTCCCNATGCCAGCCCTGCACCCCGGCACCGGGGGCAAGGAGCAGCAGACCCTCCAGACTCACCGGGCCCCAGTCCGAAGCNGTCCAGCCGCGGTCACAGGGCGGACCTGTGCATGCCTTCTCGCTGCTGGGCTTCCAAGACTCGTCACAGAGGGGTGCTTCCACCGAGCAGCGCACCTCCCGCTTCATCGTCCCCTGCGTGCCACACTGGGCTGAGCACTGCAATGGCCACAGAGTCAGAAGCAGAGAATAAGGGGGATGAGTGAAGGTGAGGGAGGCAGCCATGCCTCCTCCTGTTTCGCTCCTGCTGCCCTCGGGGAGAAGGGAAGGGCCCCAGCAGGGACAGAAAAAGGTGGGTCTGTCTCTGCTGCTTATCTACTTTGGGTCCTAGAGCTCCAGAGCTCCAAGATGCTGAGGCCTGGACTGCTCTTCAAAGTCACTGGGCAGCTCCACTGCCCCAGTCCCAAGCAGCCTGTGGAACGTCAATTGAAGGGACTTCAGTTGGGGTTTAGCTCCTCTATGTCTCCATGCTGTTTTCCCATCTGCCTTTAGTTAAATCCTTGGGAAGAGGCAGGCAAAGCCTGTTGCTGAGAGGGCTTTCATTTGATCAGCATCTCAGCTTGAGAAGTGACCTTTGAAAAAAGGTTTCACAATAGCCTTTGTTTGCTGGGCAGTGCCAGAACAGGGGAGCTGTGGGTAACAGCAGTCCTCGTTTCCCCAGCAAGTGGCTGGCCAGAGGCTTCCTCAGGGCCCAGCATCCACCAGCCCCCTTCCTCCAGCCTGGCCCTGGCTGCTCACCTCTGGGAGCAAAGCTCTCCTGCTGCCTACCTCAGACCACTCGGAGAGTTCCCACTGGGGACCACAGGCCTTATTCTTGCAGGCTTTCCTCTCCATGGGCCTGGTCAATCCAGTGGACTCGCAGAGGTCGTCGTAAACGGAGCTGTCAAAGCCTGGAGCCAGCATCTTCCAGCAGCGTACAGTGCGGTACTGATAGCCCTCACCACAGGTCCTGGAGCATTCGCTCCACCGGCTGGTCTCCCACCTCCACGAGCGGTCCCCAGGAGAGAAAGCACAAAGGAAAACCCAGGTAAGGGGGACAAGGGACACGGGGTGGCTGGGGAGTGCCTGCACGCCTCGGACTCCCTCACCCAGCAGTGGCTGCTATGAATCCGCTCATCATATGTACGTCTGCGTTGAGGGGATGCTGGTCTGGAAAGTCAGCTATGCCCTTAGCAGGCAATTTAGGCAGCAAATTCCTTCCCCCTTTTTGCTTACAAGGGCTTAGCTGTTCAAGCGTATCTTCCAGCCCAGAAATAGCTGTATACTTTGAGCAGAAAATGATCCTCACAAAGACACGTTGTCCCTGCGGACAGCTGATGTCGTTTCCACTCACCTAGGCTGGCAATCTCTCCCTGTGCAAAACTCGTGAGTAGGTTCTGGTCGGGTTAGGGCATCGCAGTAAGTTTCGTCCACTTCCACTCCGTCGTACCGGACGCACATCGCATAGGAGGTGCTGATACCTGCTGGGCAATCAAGACCCTCTCTTGGTCAGGCTCCATCAGATCCAAAAGCCTCCTCCCACCATGATTAGATTACTGGAGCAGTCACTGCATCTGAAACTCTACCTGCCATTTTAAAAAATACCAGTATTCTCTTCATCAACAGCCAAAAAGGACCTCACACGATCAGTCACCTGAAGCCAAACCTACCTGAAGTGCACGTGGAGCTGCAGGGGGCATAAGCGGAGACTTTCCACCGATACATGTCAGCCAAGCTGATGTCGTCATGGCCCATGGGGCTCACATCAAACTCATTGCTGTGGAAAAATGAGGCAGCGTGAGCAAAAAATGAAAAATTGATTCAAGCATAAAATACACTGAAATTCCTCCTCACTGTCTCCAAAGATGGCAAGAAACCCACTGTTCCTGCTCTCTGTCTCCTGCACCCTGGGCAAGATGGACCACTGATGAACAGAGAGTGTAAAGCCCTGATCCACCTCCTGAATTCAACCAGCAAGGCTGTGAATAGCCGCGGATCAACATCCTTCTGAGTGGAGGCATTGCTCACAGTGAGTCTTGTGTATATCATGGTCTTTTGACCACGCAGGTGCCCTCAGCCTCAGTTCATACCATCACCTTGAGGGGTATGACGTCAGGTTGGAAAGGGGAGCTCAAGCAAGGTCCCTCCTACTATCATAATGTGGTGGGGAGAGTTCACATCTGGATGGCCAGAAATGTTGAAAAGTTGGCCCTCAGACTCCTGCCAAATGTTTATTGAAGTTACAGAAACTTCTGTGCCCAGAGGAACAGGACAGAAGGGGCATGATGCGGTAGTAAACATGTGCGTGTGACGTGCTATAGACTCCCGGCCTTCTTTACAATCACATCAGTGTTGGCCTCGCAGGTCCTTCGGCACCCATTTAAATGGATCCCTTAGAGGCAGGGGGACCTAAAATAGATTCCGGGAGTTCTGTGTCAGGCCAGTTATGATAATAATCTACAGCAGCTGATATGGACAGACACTGGTGAATGGGGATATCAAGGACAGCTGTGACAGCACCAGATTATTGGCTTGACCCTCCCTCCCCAGCTAACCCTGCTCCTGTTTTGCCCAGGAAATCAAGAGCCACCTTTCAGTGCCAGGGGCGTGCAGAGGCTCTGCCTGGCTGATGTCCGTGGCGGGGCTGGCACCTAGTAGAGGGCTCTCCACCGATGCCATCATGCTGTAGTTGGCTGCTTCCCCCTGACTCCCAGCAAACACCTCCACCTTCAAGTCCTCCAGTGAGTTCTTACGGGCCGGCGCTTTGTGGAGGCCCTGTGGCCACCGGGCAGCTGCCTCGGTCCACAGTCCTGCTGTGGCATTCCTCGGGGCCAGTCTGGATGCCAGCTGCTGCAGCTCCCTACAGAAGGCAGTGTTGTGATGGCCTCGGTGACACAGTCGCCTGAAGAGACGAAGCCTGGAGGACGCTACGTGGCTGCTCTCCGAGAGCTCAGATCTTCTCATGCTGTAGGGTATGGCTGTGCTGATGGAAATCTGGTTGAACCTGAGAGCTAGAAGGAAAACACAGAAATGCTTTAACTATGTTGGATGGCTTATACTTCAGCATGCCGTATTTAACAAGGCAAAAACCATTCAGTATTGGGCCTCAAAATCGTAAATTGCCACCAGGGTGCACCAACAGTCCCTAACTGCCCTGACCAACCCCGTACACTCTCTGCCCATTGCTCAGGAGCTCCTGGGCCTTCAGTCCCAGCCCTAGCCAATGTTGCAGGTGTACTTTGCTCCTGAATTGTTGTTTGGCTTTCCCAGATTGACCTCAGATTTGACTTGTCACCTGGCTTTTTGATCACTGGACCTGTTGCTGTCACTGCCCTGCCTGCCAAGCTCAAGTGCCGTGCAACTGCACTGCCCAAGAGGCACTTGCCTCATCTGTATTGTGGCTACCCTCTCCCAGCTCCCATCCCCTTACAGAGCTACTGGCCCTTGCTGCTCCCCAGCAGCCTCCACCACCTTCCCATCCTGTCTGCTCTGACAGTAAAGCTACCTTAGATTTCAGGAAGGCCAATGTGAGATGTCCGCTTTCAACAAACAAAACAGGAGAGAAAGAAAAACAAAGCAACCAACCCAACCCTGTTTCTCCACCAATTGCTGCTGCTTCCTCCTCCTCCTCTCCTGTGTTTGCATGGTAGACTTGTCTTATCTGGAGGTCATACTTTTCCTTCTCTTCACCTTGTTCCCAGTCCCGAGTCTGACTGGTGGAGTTGGTTTGGAAGAAGTGCGGGTGGCTGAAGCCTAAATCTTCATGCCCTTCTCTTAGAGGAAGCTGTTCGCTGGTGTCATCTGGCAACAGGGAGAGCCACGTGGCATTGAAGTCCTGGGCCGCTCTGGAGTTGGCTGGGATGGGATGGTTCTGGCTGGTCTCTGGTAGGTGATGATAGAGAGGTCTGGCCACAGCAGGGGCTGCAGTTCGGAGAGGTGGTGTCCGTGGTATGGTGTAGTCGTAAGTTATGTGTGGCATTTTCCCATTAAAGTTATAGTACTAGAGGCAACAGGGAAAGAAAACAAAACCCTTTTTATTTTAAGGACATGTATTTCCCAGAGATCTCTTCTAGCCACATCTATTTTGTGATGGATGTCAAGAGAAGATAGCATCCTCATACATCGAAGGGTACACCCACCGACCCCTCCACCTCCCCAAGACAAGACAATACCTGGCTTCCTCAGCCACCTACACACTCGGGTTTGGCTTGGGAAGCACGTTAATATTCCCTTTGTCTGAGGGAGGCTCACAGTCTTGGCACAGGCAAGACAGGAAAGCCTAGAACTAGCTCCTCACATACCATGGCATTCAGAGACTGGTTAGTGGGCCCGTGAGCTATGATATACTCCAGCCCATCTGAGTTCAGGCTTGAGGGCCGCCGGTACTTGAAGATCGTGCCAGCTACCCTGAAGTTCTGGGGGTTGTCAATGGCGGAGTTGCCGTTGAAGAAGAAATGCCCGGATTCATCTGTGAGTGCTTCAAAGAGAGAGAAAAGGGACAAATGCGGTACTTATGCAGAACACTGGGGCTGCACTGGCACTGAGGAGAGCCAACAGCTCATGGCCGAGAAAAGCCCAATAGAAAAAGAACTGCAGGCCCTCCAGTGTTCATCTTCTGCATCGGGACAGATCAGCAGTGTTCAACGCCTGCTGCTTTCACCTCCCTCTCCAGCAAGAGCACAAATGTCTTCAGAACAGGGACTGTCCACAGTGAGCTTGGTCTCTGAATGCCCCTCCTGCAGCTGGCTGCCGGAGATGTGGTAGCCTTAGTTTGCGGAGAGATGAAGTGCCCCTGTGCTGCCCTGGAGGAAACGCTCACAGACAGCACAGATGGGAGTGCACAGAGCCCTTCTCCCAGGCAGCTGAACTGGGATCTCCACATCCATCCGGGTCCGCTTCTTACCTAGGATGTTTTCCGTTTTCCTGCGCTCAATGATGAGGATGTCCATGGCACCGGCAGGGATGTTGGTGATGAATACATAACCTGAGGAACGGGAACAGAGGGTGAGGAAACCATTCCGAGGACAGAATAAAAAAGGTCTGGGTAGGAAAAGCAGCTTGTGAGATAAGTGTGTATGCAGGAGGCCAGTGCTTCCCTTCAGGGCCAGGACGCTAAGGGCATGAGTGCGTGTTGTGCCAGCCTGTCAGCTCTAATCCCAGCTCCCCTCCGAAGTCCCATTACTGATCACCATCAGAGGTCTCTAAGGCTCAGTCTGAGCACTGCTGGGTTTGGAGTCAGGAAGAAACTGCGTAAGTGTAACAGTCTGGCTTTAGGGGTGTGGATGAATGTGCTCTCATGCTCTCTCCCATGCTCTTTCTGGCAAGAGCACAGAAAAGGCTTACTAGTGGTCAGGGCTGATGCTGAACAGAGGATGGAAAAGACCATAGGTTCCCTCAGCTCCTGACTCAACAGAGTTTGTCTCGGGAGCAGCATAAAAAATTACCTTTAAAGGGAGAGGAAATAAGAAGGCTCTTAAAGTTGCGTGGTTTGGCAGCCTGTCTTTCCTGCTAGAAATGCAGGTCCTGTCTGTTCTGTAAGATTTTATGAGGACTGGAATGGGAGGCCAAAACTGTATCTGTACTGCTAGAGGGGTTAGCACCATTACCCCTGCTCTGGAAAGGGGCCTGAGTGCTTTCCTAGTCTGGTGTCTGCAGAGAGCGAGGCAGACTAGTGAAACAAGAAGAGTGTGAAATGATGTTCCAAAACATCCTCAAACCACAGTTAATTAATTACTAATGAGCATACCGCAGTCTATTCCTTCTGTGGGTAGAGGAATGGGCCATGAGGTTGCAAGGGATGAATCTCAGCCTGGTTTCAGAGGGACCGTCCCTCAGCTGTGCCAGCCATAGGACTGGGGAAAGCAGGAGAGTAAGTGCAGGCTGAAACAAACACTGGGGCCCTCATCACAGGAGCTTAAGTTTCAAATGAACACGTAGCACAAATAAAAGGAGATTCATTGATCTCTTCACATTATCTGAGGCAGGCAAGATGCCAGAATCAATAGGAACAAATAGATCCCCAGCTGCTTCCTATTATAAAGAGGTGAAGGGAAACCTTACTGGCCTAATATACAGCACACCAAACCAATCTCCTCCGATTGATTAAGTGAAAAGGACAAAATACAGGCATTTAAGCAGGGGTAGCACTCTTTAGCTCTTTCCACCAAGCAGCTGGGAAACTCCTACCCGCATTCAAGCCAGTCACCCTTCATGCCAGCTGGTGGTAAGAAGTAGCAGGTGAAGTCTCCGGACTGTGGTAGCAGGGAGTACCTATCTGTGAGACTGCCTTTCGGAAGCTGCCCGAGACACGGTGGCAAGTGCTGCCGTCCCCTCCACACACCCTGCATCTGTCCATCGTCCGGGGCGAGTACAGGCTCCCATCGCACCCAACTGGCTGCAAAGAATAAAACAAGAGAGGGTTTCCTAGGGCCAGCTTATCTCCACAGGTCAGGGTCTATCCAAGGAAATGCTACCATGTTCTTTTGGCGAGGTTCAGGGTGCGGATGTACATTGGCACAGAGTGATGAATGAATGGATCCAGCAGCAGCAGAAATTCACCCGTGTAACATCTGACCACCCACACTGTGCCCCTGAACCTGGGGTGGGGGCTTGTGTGTGTAGGTGAATGGAGGCAGGCTCGGGTGAGCTGTTTCTGTTCCTTCTGTCTCTGTATTTAGGCCAATCCTTCTCGCTGAATAATGACATACAAAATCGCTCCGCAGGAGACGCTGCACTAAAGGCAGGCCTTTCTGAGGTTGTAAGGCACCTCTCTAACTTCATATACAACCACCCTTTGTCCTTGCCACATGAGGTGAAAAATCAAACAGAAGAAATATTTTTTTTTTTTGAAATTGGATTACTGTGTAAAACAGACTTGCAATTCCAGTCTTTGCTGGAAGGAAAAGTGCTGTCGCGCAGTGAGAAAGTGTGGATGTATACAATTCCCTTTGTGTGAACCTCTCTGCTCTCTTCTAGCCCACAGGCATTCAAGAGCGAATGTAATTACTCCATGCCAGGCCTTGGTTTCAGTTCCCTGCTGGGACCCCTGGCCTTGTGATGACTAGGAGGTCCAGCCATGCACTTACACGCCCAACTTCTGTGCTGCTTCCTCCCAGAGCCTCACCTCACACTTCCCATTGATGCACACCCCTTGATAGGTCCTGTCCTTGCAGGAGGTACCATCCTGTGCTCGGGCCATCAGCTGCCTCTCTCCGCTCCGGGTGATGCACTGGAGGTCACACGGCTTGTTGGAGATGCTGGTGTAGTCATCTGAAGGGACAGAGGCAGAAAGTCACCAGGCACATCAAGGTGCTCGGAGACAGGCAGCGAGGAAGGGGATGTTCCTCTCATCCATACTGATGGTTTGATACCACCTTGGATGTTCTTGCTGTTTGAGATGAGACCACAAGGCTACAGATTTTGTAGCAGTAAAAGGGTCGTGGTATGAGGCTGCAGCTGGGGACCATGCCTAGCAGAAATACTTCTTGTTGGCAAACCCTCCTTCCTGCCATGTCCTTTCCCCTCTGTAGTGCCATCCCCTGTGCCAGACTTGGGAATCTGCACCAGCAAATTCCAGGCCACACATAAATACTCAAGAGCAAGCAAGACCTGTAAGAGAGGTACCGACCGTAGGGCCGTGGCCAGCTACACCCCATTCAGCTGAGCAACTGAAGCTAGAGATGCAGATGTTCTATGTCCCCTTGGCAGCTAATGGAAAGAGGAAAAACCCATGGGTCCAGAAAGAGGGTAACAGCTTAGGTGAGCTCAACCTGGGCCTCAAGGGACAACTGGCAACCCATGTGAAGCAATCTGTCTCGCCTGTGCAGGAAACAGATGGGCATCCTGTTCAGAAGAACCCACCACCAACCCAGTGGGAAGCATGCTGGGCGACAGAGGCAGCCAAAATGGTAGAAGGCACAAAGAGCGTGAACACCCACTCTGCCAGGATGACTGCTGGTTAGCCAAAACAGCTCAGAGAAGCCTGTGTCCTGTCTGCCCACCAGTGCTTGCTGATGTAGGATCCAAAACAGGAGCAATGTGGTGAAAGAGGAGGCCTGGCTGGGTGGAGAGGTTCTGTGAAGAGACAGGGAATGATTTCTCCAAAGCAGGGAGCATAGGGAAGCGCTTCCAGACCAGCCAGGAGCATCCATCCCTTGTCCCCTGGGACATTCCCCTTCTCCTGTGTCTGAGAAGATCCTGTGGGTGTTTTCTCGCCCTAATCCTTTGTGTGAAGGTGTGAAAACCCACCTGGATAGAGGGGCATCCAGTGGTAGTAGCGCTTCCCAAAGGCTTTGGCATTGAAACTGGAGCACTGCTGCTGTTTGAAGCTTGCTGTGTTGGCTGGGCAGGCCTATGGAGGGAATAAATGTGATCAAAAGCTCCCTATGTCACAGCCATGGCTGTGACAGCTGCTTGTCCTCGCTGCATCCTTGGAGGATGAAAATGCCCCATCCACCCTGGAAGGAAACAGTGATGGACTCCGAGGTGCCGTAATACAGGGAGAAAGGCCAGGCCTCCGTTGCCAAGGGCCCCTCAGACAGCTGTATTCAACAGTCCCGCAAAAAGTACTTCCGGCGAAGGGAAAAGCATACTGAAGAACTGCATCTCTCCCCCCACCTGACAACAAATATGTTTTTATCTCCTTTTCCCCATCTCTCAGACCCAGAGAGTAGAGCTCATCTCCCACCTCTTCCAAGGCACACCGTCAGCCACTCCAGGAGTGGACCATACCCTTGTCTGCACTCCTCTGACAGACCAGTCGCACTCTGAGTGCTGGTGCTCTTGCAGCTCCAAGCGTGACCCGCTGAGTCCTGCATCCCCCAGCGAGGACCAGTCAGTACTGGAAGCGGTTCTCACCTGCTGCTGGCACAGTTGGTAGTGCTTGGCTTGACCAACACACATGGTGTTGTTTGTTCCCTGGGGCATCTGGAGCCTGCAAAGCAGAAGGAAAATGAGCCGGAGGTCTGCGAAGTACTGAGGTGTTGAGGACGACGGAAAAGCCGGGCCTGACTTAATTGGGTGAAGCAAGGCAGGCGGTTTATCAGAGCAAAGCTTTCTGGATCTAGGCTAGCCAACATCTCCTCTGAAAAACATTTTCAGTGCTTTTAGGTGGGCTGTGATTTTAGGCTACTCTGGTTTTGGGGGCAGGCTGAGCAGACAGAGAGCAACAGCAGTATTACCACCGCTGTGTCCCTTCACCGCTGAGCTCCAAAAGGGTTGATGTGACAAAAGGACAATAGACCCTGATGATCCATTGCTCCCGTGGAAGCGCCCAGGATCTGCAGTGACCAGGGGAGGTGGTTTCAGGATTCACTGTGCAGTAACCAGAGAGATGGCACCTCTCATGGGGACTGGCCGCCTTAAAAGATTAGCACAGAAGGCTTGGTGAGGATGATGGACCAAATCCAGGGGAATTTCTCAACACTTGATGCTTTAGCTCTGGCCAGCAGGAGTTATCCAGGAGATACCGGAGTCCTTGAACAATGCAAAGGTGAAAGAAGTCTTGAAAGCTGGGAAGACGTTGGGAGAGTGGCTGAGACCACAGGTTCAGGCAATGTGGTCTCTGTAAAGAACAGCAGCAGACAATGCATTAACAGGACTGGGAACTTCGGACGCGCTGTACAATCAAGAACCCCATAGGTATATTCGAGCTGGACTGGCTAGAGGTACTGCAGAGCAACGCTTTGCACAATGTAGGCAAAGCCTAAATGTGCACCAAAAGGCTTGAAAACTGCCAGTCCTTTCAGCTGAAGCAGAGGCTGCCCGCAGACTCGGGCAGAAATTGTTTCGTGAGCATACTTGGCTCACACCTCAGCTGTTCTCCTTACAGCTGCAGAAACTTTTTGGCTGGGTTCTATGTTGGGCTCTTTTTTAAAAGATTCAGACTTGAACCCTGGAGCAAAATGCCACAGCAAAGCCCTCCCCTCCTCAGCTGTGGGGTCCAGGATTGAGCAAATGTCAAATGGGGAGAAAAATCTCTCTTGGGGCAGCAGGGCTGCTCTGGCTGTGCGGGGGGTGAGACAGCCCCAAGCTCCCTCCTGCCCGCTGTTTCCCACCGCTCTCCCACGATGGCCATGATGTGCTGGGGAGGAGGGACAGCAGCTGAGACACTGGCAAGCCCAGTTAGCGGGGAGGCCGTGTCCAGGCAGAAGGTACTGCAGCACAGCTGGACCCTCACCATGCTGCCAACCAGCCCGCATAAAAGAAGTTCTCTGCTGCAGGCAGGAGAGCGGGTGGGGGCCCTGCTCTGAGCTTTCTCCGCTCAGGAGTGCATTCATGCAGAAGGGAAAGGGGCTGGGCGTGGGGCAGGCAGGCCCCGTGGGCTTGCTGTGCTGCAGGACCTCATTAACATCTCGGGAGCCTGGAGCAGCAGGTTAGTGAGGTGCCCAAGGAGGAAGAGGGCTTGGTGGCAAGGGGACCCGGAGGGGACAGCAGGAGTTCAGGCAGCTGAGTTCAGGTTGCCCAGCTCCCACAAACCCTGTCCAACCAACACCAGGACTGTAGCAGCTGCAGGGGACAAACGTGGCTGTAGGGGACAAACGGAGATGCTGCCAGGTGACAGCCAGATAAATGACAGAGGGAGAAAGACTTGCAAGCTCTGCAGAGGACAGAGGGGAAATTGCCGAGACGTGGCTGAGCTGGCTGCTGCCAGGAGTAAATCAAGTCCCCAGAAGGTGTCTGGGAATACGTACCCACATCCTTAGCACAGCAACTGGCTACAAATGAGGGTCAGGTTGGCCAAAGCAGCCACGGTAAGCAAGGGTTGGTGAAAGAAAAGGGAAGAGGAACAGAGCTAGTCTTCTCCAGCCCACAACCCTGTCACCTTCAAGTCTCTCGCAGACCCCAAGAGGGGACCAACCCCTTCCTCCCCACCAGACGAGCCAGGCTGAGTGGGTGACGTGTTTAGGGGGCCTGTCACCTGCCCCACTGCTGCGTGCTTCTCCTTCATCAGCGCTCCCCACCACTGCCTACCCCACTAGCAACAGCCACCTTCCTTTCTGAGAGGCTGCAGAAGAGAGAAGGGACAACCCTGCAAACCCAGGCGGTTTGGCCCAAAAATGCAGGTCAGGAGCAGTCCGTTTCCCCTTCGGTGCTCAAGGCCTGGCCCAGGGTGCAGGCTGGGACATGACTCACCTCTGTCGCAAGCAGTGCCTCTCCCGGGACATCACGCCTCCCCCACAGGACCGGGAGCAGGTGGACCAGGAGCTCCACTCTCCCCACCACTTGGTGACTTCTTCATCCCAGGGGCCAGCTCCGTCTGCTGCCTCACTACTGTCCTGACAGAAACAGAGGATGGTTAGCTGGAGAACCTGGCTGCTCACCACATCCTCTGGTTGCCTTCTAAATGGGCAGCACCGGGACAACCGTGGCAGGGTCAGGTCCCTGTGGGGTCACACCAGGCTCGTGCATCTCAAAATTCAAATTTCCCTCCAGGACCGAGTTATGCACAGGAAGCAGGATGCCTCCAAGGTCTCATGATGTGCTGTGGAGAAGCGCTGTCGGGCTGGACACGTGTGACAATAACAGCGGCTGCAGCCTGACCCTGCAGCATCACTCCCATCCCGGGTCAGATGGAACAGCAGCCCACAGCCCACACTGCCTGCCCGGGTCTGACGTACGGCCAGGAGAGCCAGAGAAAAGCTGCGGTGCTTGGCCGTGCGGAGCCCTGCCCGCAGGGAAGCTGGGCGTGTGTGTCTGCCACTCACTGGAGCTGCGTTTCAACGAACAAACTTGTCTTTGCAACTAAATCAGCTCAGATCCAAGCTCCTCGCCCTCCAACCCTCAAAAAAAGTCATTTTTCAAGAGTGCTTCAGAACCAGAGCCCCCTGCAACTGCTGTTGTCCCCTTTCCCCACCATGCTCAGGGGAGGATTGCTCCATCTCCCAGCACGCCTTGCTGGGGCTGAGCCTTTAAACTGGGCACACCTGAGCTCTTCTGGCCCCAAGGTGGTCATTGCAGCAGGCTGCTGTTGGCTGTGCCTCCACAATTCCCAGCAGGTAAGAGATTCTGTGTTTTACCCGGGTTTTTTTCCTCGCAATATTTTCCTGTTTGGTGTCTCATGGCCTAAAAGCTCCCAGGGACTCTGGCAAACTAGCCTGTGCAGGAACTAATTTGCTGTTTACTGAAATATAGCTGTGAGTAGTGTTAAATGCAGCAATGAGTTTAATGCAAGACAGTGACTGGAAAGGATTTATCCAGCTGAAAATGCTGAGTGTGTCAGCGTTAGTAGAAGAAACCGAATGATGTGCGTGTGTGTGAAGGCTGCTATGTTAAAGTAAGGGCTCAGGGAAGTTCTCTCCATGCTACTATCAGCAAAACATGCTGGTTTGTGGCAGCAGCTGGTAGTCCTGTTGCAAAGAACCGGACTGCAAAGCGGTGGACGTGAAAGTAAATTCAGCAGGGCTTGCTCATCACTGAACGTGCTCTGTTCACTGCTTTGGTTGACTGTCTCTTGGCTTTCTGGTCTTTCATGGTGTAATAAGGCCAAAACGTTCTTCATCTCGCTGTGTCGTTCCCGCTTGAGAACTTGTCGTTCCTACATGGTCTGCCAACAGCACATCCTCCGGGCAGAGGAGATGCAGCTGGGTTTATGCAAACGTTTTCAAGTTGTAGCTTAGCGTGGCTGAAATGCGCATAGTGCCTCTTCTCGGGGATAGCCAGAGCATGTTGAAAGTAACCTACTCCGCTGCAAAAAGGCACCCTGTTACCTGATGCTTTACTCCCTAGTGATTACAATCGCTGATTTTGAAAACAATACAGCAAAACTCTCTGCTGTACTTGGATGTTCTGGCTGGAGCTGACTTGCCTGACAGGGACCAAATGCTGTGGCCAGCAGCTGAGCTGCTCAAGAGAAAAAAGAAACTGAAAAGAAACAGACGTGTTTTCAAAACCGCCTTTTTCTCTTCTTCCAAAAGGTCACCTCAACCTATTTCCTACTAGAATTTTTGTCTGACTGTGTATTATCAGACTGTAAATGGAAATGCTGGCTATGTAGCTTCCAAATTTACAAATGAGAGACACTAAAGGTCATTTATTGTAGGGTAATTTCAGCTAAAATCTTTCCCTGACCCCCTCCATGTTTCTCTGTGATGAGCATCTCAAGGCCAGCGGAGGAAGAGCTCTTCATGGCTGTTGGGAAGCAGAATGCCCACGGTTTATCTGGTGTCTGTGCGGAGAGCTTGGCACAATACAGATGCTCCCATAGCTGGGGTAATGATCAAAGCTGGTGCCCTACCACTTCGCTGAGCAGTTACACGAGGCATGTGGGCTGCCTGGAGGGAAGGCACATGGGCCAGTAGCTGTGATATTTACCTAGATCTTCCCCAGGTGGCAATAAAAATCTGCATAGCTGTGACCTGCATGAAAGTCCTGCTCTACGGATCTTGCAATTCAAATAGGTGAGACAGGGTGGGAGGAATACGGGCAAAGGGAAGTGAAATAGCCTGTTCTGCCAACCTACCCCTGGCTGTGAAAAAGACTTTGTGTATTTGGAGTGGCGGAAAGCTGCAGGCTCCTTTTCAGGGTTACTGCTCTTGGGTGTTCTGCCTGGATGCAAGGCGACTCGGCAAGTGGTGGCAGAGCCTGAGGTCTGGGGAAGATCAGTGTCTCTGCCTCCGCGCGCCTCTTTCTTACAGTTAAAAATAGGACACGCTCCTCTCTGTGCTATGACTTTCAGGAATGACAGGAGCCCAAATGAAGATTTATTGAAGGATGCTAGTCAAAGAGACTACTTTTTTTCCCCTAATAAAATGTGTTCCCCTGTGTCCATCAGCCTTGTTCCTGCTTCCCCTCTGCACTGGAGGAATCAATCACTTTTTAAGTAGATTGATTTGGCTCTCGGGTTTTCCCTGACCGAGCTCCCTTGCCAGTCCTTGCCTAGGAGCATTTATTGTCCTGTGTAAGCAAGGACAACGCTGAGCTGTGCCCTTGGCCAGTGAGACTTGCGGCATGACTGCGTCCGAATCCTAGGCCTGGTGATGCAGAGGGGGAACTTCAGGTACTTAGAGCTGGGGCAGCTGGTTCCAATTTGTGCTGAATTTATTGTATTCTCAGAAATAAATCTGCATTAACCACGACACATAAATGGTTCTCGGTTTTAATTCGAGACACTTGCATTTTTCCAAATTTCCAGATAATAAATTAAGGACTGCGGGACAGAGTCCAGATTAGCTGCTAGCTTTAGTTTCCCAAGCCCCTCGGAAAATCCCAAGAGCTACCTTCCGGCTGAGCGAATCCCCTCCGCCTCCTCCTCACAGGAGGAGAAATCGAAGCGGCTTTATGGCAACTCTTTTGCACTCTCCTTATTAGTTATTATATCCTTATATACGATTCCTTAGGTGATGAGGAATATAAGGCCTAGAATTTACATCTGTCGAACCGATAGACCATATTCCAGTGTTCCAGTTCAGCCAGGTGCTCTCCGCAAGAATGTCCCCCGAGGCGCTTGTGGCTTGGCATGGGGCGATTATACAGCTGCAGTTCTTCCTCTCTGAGGCTAACCGAGTTATTTCCGCGCCTCCGCACCTACGCCGGAGGCCACGCGACCGAGTCGGCGAGGGTTGCCCTCCCGTCCCCTCGCTGGGAGCTTTGAACCCCACCCCGCAGGGAGCTTTTCCAGGATAAAATACCCGTCTCCAGATTTGCCAACAGCAGTGGCAGAAACATCAGTCTCCAAGCCAGCATCGCTGAAAGCATTCTTCCGTCTAACCGAAGGCCCAGCAGCTGCTCCCCCTCTCCCCCCTGCCAGACAAAGGCTGCCACAAACAAAACCCTTCAGCCCTGCAAAGCAGGGTGGGCCCGGGCTGGCGTCCTATCGGATTTCCAGGCGGTCTTTCTGAAGAGCTGAAAGGGATAAAATAAACTCCCCGCTGATTCTCTGTCATGATCCGGAGATCAGCTCTGAGCTACGCTGGGTTTCCCAGAAACCTGGGAATAGCTGCAATTACCTTGTCGGTGGCCCAGTCTCCCGCGTTGCTTATTGCTGTGCTTAATCTTCAGATTCATTAGTCTGGGTCCTGGAAAAAAGCCGTCTGGGAAGAGGGACCACAAACATGCCTGTCTAGCTCCCTTAATAGAGGAGCTGGGGGGGGAGGCTCTCCGTTGTGGCTGGCCCACCACTGAAGGGCACAGTAGCTGTTGTAAACTGTTCTGCTCAACCCTGTCTGAGCTTGTCAGACTGCTAGAAACAGCAGCTGAAAATGAAACAAATTCTTCACAGGCCTTTTCTGAGGCCATTAGCTGCACGTCCTCTACCAAAAAGTTCCACGATCTCGTTACTCAAGGGCATCTTTCTACAGCAAACCACACCGCTTACTGAAACACCAAGTAGCTTCAGATGTCTCAATGCCTGGAATGGACGGCAGATTATTTTTTGGAAACGAATGACCGTGTTCAGTTCCCTGGTTTGGGCTCCCCGTGCCATTCTTTGACTAAAGCTGTGGTGACAGACTCTGCCACAGCCCTGAAAAAAACAATAGCATTTGCGATTATGCCCCGATGTTTTACAAAAGAGTTGGTGTTTGTGTAAAGCTACTTCTCATCCCGTCATTGTCTTCTCCCTGTTTGGGTAGCCTAGATGGTTTGTACCAGAGATTCAACGTTGGAAGCAGACACAAAACCAATTCTTCCTTAGAAAAGCTGAAGCGATATTCAAGAAGGAGTTTTCCACGAGGGGAAGGTATCCTGAGGTGAAATGAGCAATGCAGAATAATTTTTACAGGATCGGGAAGAACACCAATCTAGGGAAAAATCATAGTTTGCGAAAGATGCGCTGTTGCAGCAGATCAGTAACAGAAATCTGGACACGTAATGAGGCACAGATGAGAAGCAAACTAGAAAACCGGTGACCAGAAGCCAGTGGAGAACTGTCACGTACTGTTCATAACCCTGCCGTGACAGAGAGTTCACAGGCAAGCGCCGCACGTCATTACAAAATACTTGATCCAAGTCAGTTAGGTCGCTCCCTTCGAGTGGGATAACGGACTTATTCTGGGGCAAGCCGGTAGAAAGGATGGAAACCTGCGACAGGGAGGAAGGGAGTGCACGAGGGGCATCCCTATCGCCAGGTTTTTCAGAGGCATTGCAGGCAGTTAGCCCCACGCAGGAAGGGATTTGCTCACCCTGTCTGCGGATCGAGGTTTTCTCTGACACCCTCAGTACGATCGCGTTGTGCGTAGCAAACGGGACAGCAAGAGGAACTGCAGGTTAACACCCTAACGACCCTTTTGTGCGCTGGCTCCCACCACAGACACCAATTGACACCAGGAACCACATCTGCCAGGCCAGCTCGCTCCACGCAATCCTCAACCAGGGTGCTCTGCGGGGGTCTCCCGGAGCACGCGGGTCCTCGTGGCAGACCTGGCTGCAGCGCTGGGGTGGGTTTGTGCTGGGGAGGGCTGAGCAGCCCTCCTCCCAGCCCCAGATGCCCTCCTCTCAGATGCTGAACAAACACAGCTGGGGGGCAGGGAAGACCACCAGCAGCCGAGGCTTGTGTACGCACGTTGGTGGAGGAGTCCATCCAGGCCAGTCCCACGTGAAGGACCTCACATCTGTTTAGCTTGACCCTGTTTGCTCTGCCTGAAACTTCTCTCTGACTTAGCCCTACAGTTAATGGGTGAACTGAACAGGCAGCGGACGCATGTGAAGGTGAAAACAAAGTGGAAATGAGACGCTTGAGCTTTGGAATGAAGACAACCCCACAACAGCAGACACTGCTGTTCCTCAAACCTGGGTTATCCGCGGTAAAGCTGCGGTGTCTGGGCCTCTCTGTGTTTAAGACCGCTCAGGTGCAATTGCTTCACCCCAGCCACGGAGTTTGGGGTGTAGGGGCGGGCAGCACAACCCAAACCCCTCTCCCTTTAGCACTGCAGAGCAATCCGTGCCGCCATGCAGGCAGCGACCCAGGAAGGCAGGGGCACAGTCGGCGCCCTGTGACACCGGGATTTCTGCCACCACAACCAGGGCGATTCTCCCAGGCCGGGCCTCGGAAAAGAGCGGGGGTCCGGCTGGCGGAGAGAGAGAGGGGTACAGCTGGCAGAGGGGGGGTCCGGCTGGCAGAGGGGTTTGTGTGCTGCTGTGAACCCAAAGCCGCGAGCGGGACCAGGCTGCGAGGGTCCTTCGTGGGGGAGAGCAGCGCCGAGGGGAGCACGGGGCATCGATGCCCGGACGGGCACCCCACAGTCAGCGGAGAGTGCGGCTTCTTGGGGCGGCGGGAGGGAGGGGGAAGAGGAAAATCTGCTCGTTTGCAGCCCTAACCCGGAGTCACCGCTCTGCTGGGGCCGAACGCGGGGGGCAGCCTCGGCGGACCCCCAGGCTGGGACAGCCCGTGCTGCCCCAGGGTCCCTCTGGTGATGCTGGGCAGCCTCCCCCGGCCCCTCACCCCCACCTTCGCCCTTTTGTTCGTGCCCGGCGGGCGAAGCCGGGGACGGACAGGGCAGAACCCCCCGCCGCCGCTTACCTTAGCGCCGAGGAGCAGGAGGAGGAGGAGGAGGAGGCGGCGGAGGGGAGCGGCGGCCATGCCGCGCTGCTGCTGCCGCGGCGGAGCAGGAGGAGGCGGCGAGGCGGCCCACCAGCGGCCGGAGCAGGAGCAGCGGCCGCCGGGGAGCGGGCCGGCATGGCTGAGGGAGGTAATGGCTTCACAGCCG
>Ga0065711_1038636_pt1 | contig 18568 bp, 10 predicted proteins | sample Hoacrofraction12_FD_59098 | JGI IMG/M metagenome (GOLD analysis project Ga0065711, IMG submission 59098) | Hoatzin crop microbial communities from Cojedes, Venezuela - Epithelial fraction 12 v2 (version 2) | ecosystem: Host-associated > Birds > Digestive system > Esophagus > Crop | place...
TGGAGTCTCCTTCTCTGGAGATATTCCAGCCCCACCTGGACGCGGTGCTGTGCAGCCTGCTCTGGGTGACCCTGCTTGGGCAGGGGGTTGGGCTGGGTGACCCACAGAGGTCCCTTCCAACCCCCACCATGCTGGGATTCTGTGATGTCCAACAGCTACAGTGTTCAGCAGCAGGGAAAGAAAACCTTGGAGGTGCGTGGCAAAAGGTGTTATTCGCATCTACAGCACTAGCCAAAAAAAACTAAAATTGAAAGGCTCCTTGGCTGTTGCTGCTCACTTCGAACCGTGCTGGAGCAGGTGGGGTGACACGGAAAGCACAGGGTGCTGCAGTACCCAGGGGTCCCGGGCTCCCAGAGGTGAGGGTTCAGAGTGGTCCCGGCTGATCAACACAGCTTTGCAACGTCCAAAGCTCATTTTGGCTCGTTTCCCCGAAGGATGAGCCCTTCCCCAGCTGCAAACAGGGCGTTGCTTCACCGCAAGCACCCCCATAAAGCAGGCAGCAGCTTGGGTAGGCAGAAGCAGGGCAAAGCCCCCCTCGCGCAGGCAGACGGTGCCCCCCGGGAGCCAGCTCGCAGCTCCAGGCTGAGCCAGCGCTCCTCCGCCCGGGCGAGCTTGAAGCCCCATCTGACCGCCTGTGCTTATCCCTTTATTTTCCGCCTGCCTGCTGGAAAGCAGCTCCGTCAGCGCCGGCATCATCTGCGCACCCTGAGCAGAGCGAGCCGTGCTCCGGCTGCGAGGGGAGGACGTGGCGGCCGAGCCGCGAGGGCCGGCGAGCAAAGCGGCAGCTCTCAGCCGAGCACCCCCTTCCCACGCCGCGGGGAGCCCCGCAGCCCCAGCTCCTCACTCGCCATGCTGGATATTTTCATCCTGATGTTTTTTGCCATCATCGGCCTGGTGATCCTCTCCTACATCATTTACATGCTCTAGAGCGATGCTGGGGAAGATGGGGCTCAGCACCAGCCTGGCCAGCGCAGCATCGTCCAGGTGAGCCGGCTGCTCCTCCTCCCACCAGCCTTTAATTTTGGGTAAGAAACGTGTCCGGGGAGGGGGGAGAGGGGGCAGTTTTGGTTTGAACACTGTCGTCTCTGGCTCTGCTCCCTCCACCTGGCCGAGGCGGCCGAGCCGACAGCAGCAGCACAGCAGATTCCTGCTCAGGGCTGGAAGGAGAGCACCAGGGTTTGTTTTACAAATCACAGCCACCTCGCCCGCCGTGACGTGCCCTGACTGTTGTGCGGCTGCTGGTTTCTCCCTGCTGGATTTATCGGCCCCTTCCCCCTTGGAGAAGCTGCTGTCTGCGGCATGAACCCGTGGCTTTGTTCCCGTGAGGGAGAGAAATAAAACAGCTCGGGGGAGAGGCAAGAAGGGATCCCGGTTGCATCCTTTTAAAGGAGGCAAAGGGGGGTGGGGGGTCCCAGTGCCTCTGCCTCCCCCGTGCCAGGCAAAGGGGGGGCTGCTGCCGCTGCCCGTGCTCGCAGACGCTGCCGTTCCCACCCTGCAGCGTCTCGGGGCCTCCGGCAGCTCTCAGCCCGGCTCAGACAAGCCTCCTCTTTCTCTTCCACAGCCGCCGCCTGATCCGTCTCCCTCGGAGCCTTCTGGAAAAGCGTTAACGCTGTGCCAGCAACCGGCTGCCCCACGTGGAGCGTGGAGCTGGAGTTACGGAGGGGCCGAGCAGGCAAAGTGGGGCGAAGGAGGGAAATGGGGTGGCGGGGGAGAGGGCTGCGAGGTGACGTCCTGCTGCCAAGGCGTGGGTTGTTCCTGGTGACGCACGTGGTGTCCCGGGGGGATGCGAAGGGTCCTGCGCCCTCCATGCAGCTTAGCCCCTTGGGATGAGCGCTTCCGAGGTCGGTCGTTTGGGTTTAATTTTAGAAAGCACTTCTATTTTTAATGAAAAACGTTCAAGGAAATTAAATAAAGAGGAATGCCACAGGAGAGCGAGCATATCCGCCGGTGTTGGCTCTGCCGAAACGCATCCCCGTGCATCGACCGCAGGGTTGGGGCACGCCTGGCTCCGGGCGCAAACCCCGCTTCCGCGGAGAGATGCGGGGGCACGCTGCGAGCCCTGAGAGGGACGAGAGAGCAGCAAACCATGCCGAGACACCTCCGTGTCCCCTGGCGTGAGGGGCAGCTGCTGGGGAGGGGTCCAGGTGTCCGAACCAGGCTCTCCCCAGCTTGGAGGGTGCCTGAGCTCGTGCTCACTCCGGTCCGCTCCGGTGTTCAGGGAAGCTCCGGGAGGTCTCAGTTCGTCTCAGCATAGAAAAAGGAATATTTTTAATACGATGGAAATTTCTGTGGGTTGGAAAGAACATTGCAGAGCTTAATTTCTCCCAGCTTGGAGAGGTCTGGGAAGGTATTCGGGGCATCAGGAGGATTTTTCCTGTCCTTATATGAAGCCCTGCATCGATCCCTGCCCTTGCACTGTCAGTCACAAGCGATGCTATTTGCGGACTGAAAGTCTCATCCTCCTGGAAGACAAAATTTTCATACGCTTGGTCTCTTTCAGGAATGTTTTTTTTTCAGTAAGCAATAAACACTTGAGAATGGGAAGGCCAGTTCATGCCCCGTTAGTTAACTGGGGCACCATCACACGGGTGGGTGTGAGAGAATGGGCTCCGGGGAGAGCAGGGGCTGCGCAGGCGCTGCCAGGGTGCGCCGGGGTGGGCTGAGCAGACTCTCAGTGTTTACAGGAAGCAGAGGGATTTCAGAGTCTGGGAATGCTGGATGCGGTCGGGGTTGCCAGCTGAATACTCGACGCTGCAATTTCCTGTTAGTAAAACTCCCAAGAGAATCCCAGAGTTGGTGACTTTGCTCCGGAGCGTGTTCCCAGGGCACCAGCCTCAGCCCGAGCTGACCAGGGTGGTCCCTCATCACCGGAGTCCTGGAGACGCGGAAAAGCTTCTCCTCGCTCCACCACCAAATATAGTCGAAAATCAGAAGCTGGAAATATTCTGGGAGGAATTTCTCCAAGTATAAGTCATGTTCTCAATAACCTCTGCTTCGTGAGTCTGTATCTGATGTCAACATCTGCGGTGATTAAGAGAGAGTGAGTAACGAGGAATGCGTGGAATGGAAACTCAGCTGAGTGTGAAACCAGGAACAATCATTTTCTCTGCCTCCGAGTGCTCCGCTCCCCTCGGAGGGGCTTAGGAACCCGCCAGCGATGCACAGCCGTCCCTTCCTCCCTGCCCCACGCCGGCCAGCGCGACACTGGGAGGTGAAGCGCCCCTGCCCAGCGGCTGAGGGCTGCGCAGGGGTTGGGACCGCCAGGCAGGAGAGGGGTTTGCAGATGGACAGACGGCCGCGGCGGGCAGGCGTAGCTCTTTAGCAGACGGGATACGGTGCTCCGCAGCTCAGACTGCAGCCGGGTGCAGCCCTGCGCTGCAAAGGGCTACACTGGCACAGGGGGAATTTTACTTGTCCTTCTGGGAGAGTTTTATAGACTGCCCACAGCAGCGGTTAAAATTTGTCCGCAGAAGAAAAAAGCACCATTTTCTCAAGTATCACAGGCCCAGCTCCTCTGGCGCAGGGGGCGGCCCAGGGCCTCGCCACCTGGATGCCATTAGCCCAGCGGCGTTTAATTGCAAGCCAGTGATATCGGAAAACGAGGCTGCAAGGCTGGTGTAATTTTCCAGTTCAAACAAAACTGGTTTGGGAAATACCGCTTCGGTGGGTTTGAGCTTTGAGCCTTTGAGGAGGAAAGTCCTTGTCTGGTGGAGATGCTGGCGTGCGTATGAACGCTGCAAAAACTCACGCCAAACACTCGCTGAGCTATTGTGCGTGTAAGAAAGAGAGCAGTTAATAATAATTAATAATGCCATCAATATTTCACATTTGGCAGCCGCATAAAACTTGCGTTCTCAGAGGATCTGCTGCGAGAGGCAGAGCTGACATTTCATCTTTGCCGACTGCTGCCAGTGAATCAAAGAACTTACTTTTCCTGTATGGCTGTGCTCGCACAATGGCATCCCTTGTGACGGGCTGTCATTTATTGCCGCTGTGTCCTTGGTCCCGGGAGACGAGGCAGGCACCAGCAGAGGAGCTACGGCAGCCCTGCGGTGCTTTGTGTTGCAGCCCGGCGAAGCAGTGTTACGCAGCAGCGACACAAGGGAGCGAGGCCACACCGTGGTTCATGGCCCCGCTCCACCATTCTGGATTCCACCTGTCGAGGTGATTTCTTGGTAGCGCTTCCCGCTTGCAGAGGGAGAGAACAGAGAGCGACTCGGGCTGGAGCATTCCGCCTCAGCGGCCTCTTGGCTGCGTTTCCCTGTCGCTGTGCGCGCTGCAAGTCTGTTTTCTCCTCGTATTTTGAGTTCGTTAGTGACCAGTTTGGTGACATTCTGTTCACTGACTAGCTACCAGAGAGTCTTGCGTTTTGCTTACTCCAGAAATAATACGCAGTCGCAGCACGATTGTAGGATTGCAGCGTGCTCTTAAACACAGCCTTCAAACAGCCAGAAAACAGGGGTGCTGGAAGCCGTTGATAGCAGTCACACTCCTCGCAGGGAAGGTTTCTCCTCTGCCATCTACTGGCACGCCACAAAGACCCTCAGCAAATCGGTACCCCGTAATGTCATCCAAGCCTGGCTCTAACTGTGTATTCAACATTTGTCGCAAGAATTTTTAACATGCGAACTTCCAAGCAGATCATCACAGGGCTGCTGTCGGCTCACCACTGATAAAACCAAGTGGAGGCAGCTGAGATAAATTGGCACCGCTCTCGTTGCTGCCAGCAGTTGCTGACTGGCTTTGGAGGCTGAACGAGGGTCCCTGCAGCTAAGAGCTGCTCCTGAAGGAACACTGCAGCGGCTGGGAAGTGAGTGGAGAGGGCGGCTAAGAAAACAGCCATGTTGTAAACAATGCAGAGTAAAGTAAGTGGTTTTTATTATACATTACATGTTTTTATTTTGAAGGCAATGTATCAGAAAATTAAAACCTTCTGTAAGCAGCAAACATTTACATACTTTCATGAAACAGCGATCTTAGCCTACATGTGTTTAACGTCTGTCTTCAACTTAGCTAAGTCCCGTAAAGGCAAACACACTGTAACAGTTCAGTTTTCACACCGGAGAGGGATTTGAAGTTTCTTCTGCTTTATGGTTAAAAGGCACCTGTAGTTTTGGGGGAAAAAAATTGCTTTGCCTGATCACAGCAGGTAAATTGCTTTCAGGCATCACCTCTTTCTGCTAAAACCGAAGGTACAATCTATGGAGCGCTTCTGTTGGAGAACAGATTAGCGAGAGAGACCCTGGCAAAGTGGAGAAATGTAGTTGTGCTTCTCTAACTATGCCTGTCTTTTTGTCCTCCGATTCCCAAGAGAAAACAAAATTAAAAGATCAAAATGGTTTTGCTTCTGAACTAAGATAACATTCTTCAACTTGTGTACGCACATCAAATACGAAAACCATGTCATTTTTATTGTGTATGCAAACATACACAGTGGGAAAAGAATGCGGTTTATGTTCCCAAACGAGAGGCCCCTGGCCCACTTCCTCAGCGTGTCTTAATGCAGCCTCCGAGGAGCAAACCGCACAGAACTCCGCTGCGAACACTGAGAGGTCCCCAATAATTCCATGAGCTCATTCAGCTGGTCTGACATGTATGTCACCAGCTTCTCCCACAGCTACTCCAGCTCTTACTGGAATGGAAATTTAAGAAATAATTGCTTTGCAAATGTTTGAAAGAAAATATAGAAGAATCCAGCAGGAGTGGAGCAAGAGACTGTAAAACTCAGAGCATCAAGCGGTGTTGCTGTTGTTTCTCATGGCCAGGTACAGGATTTCTTTATGGAAGTTTGCTTGTGCATTTACAAGGTGAAACAAATTCAAAAAGCTGCTGTCCTCTTCATCACGATCCCCTACCAGGGCAAAGAAAACCATTTAAAAATGATTAGTGGAACTAAATAACTTCTTTCAAGATAAATCTTACTCATTCAGTGTTCTCAGCAGAGGCTGAATCAGCAGCTTCTGCATAGATTTATGAGGCATCAGCTCCTGCACCTGACGGCAGGACAGCTGTGAAATAACACAGGAGGCTCACTCCAAAATTCCTTCACTGGCTTGTCCAAAGACGGACAAGAACAATTGCGCATTAAGACAAAAATCTGCCCCAGCTGAGCAGGCCGTTTGTCTTTACAGCTTGCTATCATAATCAGTCTGGAGGTTTTATCAAGGCTGACAAGCTGTGGACAGGGAGCAACTGCAGCTCGTTGAGTTGAACAGGCTGGCTGGCAGCTGCTCAGAGCCTGTGTTTAGATGCAGCCCAGAAGGACCTCAGCCCCAATGGGACGTGTTCTAAAAGCCTGTTAGTTTCGCCATCCATGGCACTAGGAATCTCTTAGACAAGGGAGACTGGTTAAAATTAATGTCTCCCTCAGTTATGACACTTGATTGTTTTATGTTATCAGAAAACTTCAGGCACTCCAGTACTGCTCTGCCTGGTGAGGGAGGGAAGGAGGAGGGGCTGCGATGCCACGCTAACGGTGTTGCTTGATGCCTCGGTCAGTGCTAGCTCCCTGCTGCAGTGCTCATCTGGGCTCACAGACCCGTGGGCTTACCGGCCAGCACTGCCTGTAGCATGTCCATGATCATGTGAGCAAAGGCGTTCTCCACGCACTGCAGGAAGTGGTTTCTCTCTGCCGGCGTGCTGAAAATTTTGCAGACCTTCTGCATCATTTTTACTGCCCAGTCCATGCAGTACAGGTCCTTCTCACAGACCTGACAGAGAGAGGAAATATTAGAAACACACCCTTGATGATGAGTACAATGCTAGGAAAGGCAAGACTAAATCTTAGCATTAATGATTGAGTCTAGTGAATGACTGGATCGGCTGCAGCCATGGCCTGGAAAATCAGGGTTAGTTATGAGGACATGTTCTTGTTGTGCTAAGGGAGGAAATTCTCAACATTCTGCTAGGGGTACTTCTCCTTCAGGACAGGCTTGCTACCTTGCAGAGATGTGCTGCACAGGGACCGGAGGGTGCAAGAGTACCAAGCCTCTTTCCAGACTTACTCCTGGTTTGTAGGATTAGATGGGGAAACAGTTTTCAAGTCTGAGAAAGCAAATCTGGGGGTAGAGCGACAAAAGGCCGAGCCTGCTCTGTGGTGTAGTACTCACCAGAGCCAGGAAGACCACGAGCCTGGCTAACTCAACGGCTCTTCCATTCACAGCTTTACTGGCCATGAAAGTGAAGCAGATGTTGTTTCCACTCAGAATAAGCAGCCGAGCATTGTTCTCCATGAGCCACTCCCGGGGAACAACTTTGTAATAAAATAGAGAATTTTCATTATATTTGGAGATAAAGAAAGAACTACTACAAAAACTATTCTGGAAGATGTGAATTTATGAGTTGTTGGCTTTGATAGCTAACCAGAATTTGTGAGGGGATACCCTCTAGAATACAATTGCAGTAATAAAGTCATATAAGCAATTCCTACCAGCAACGCAGCTAGAGCTCTTCACGATAGCATCTGTGATATAATCTCACCCCAAACTAACTTTCAGTGTGGGCAATAACATTGCCCAAGCCAAAATTCTACTGAACAAACATTATGTTTTCAGCTTACACAGCTTGGACCATGTTCCCTCAATAGTGGCTAAACAAGACGTGAATTGTAAAGGTCTGTGTGGACTCTTGAAATATTTCACAATGGGAGAAGACAGCCTGAATTTGTAAGCAGCGCTGGGTTTCTCTCATCCCCAGCTACTGCCTGGCGTCCAAGCGTGATGACTTTTGCAGTTACGGCACAGCTACGGCGAGGAATATTACCGTCAGCTTCCCAAGGCACCTGTGCATCTGAAACACGCTTATTGACAGATTTGGAGGACGTGAGCATGTAATCCTATGGATTAATGATAAAGGCAAAAACACACCTGACAGCTCGTCCACAAGACTGATAACATCATCCGCTGTCCATTCTCTAGCTTCTGTATCATACAGCAGCTTAATTGCATCTGCTAGACCTTTTAGACTGGTCTCATCTGTTGGTCCTTCTATCATTTTCTGCCAAACCACATGTCCTGAGCAATATATTAATCACAACTGCTATTAAGTGACAAAGTAAGTTCATTTTAAAACAAGGAAGGTGCTAAACTGGGCCTCACAGCAGAGTCGGAAGAGGGGAGATTCAGGTAACACCAGTCAGCCTTTGTGACAGTGATATTTTTTCCATCTGTCATTTTTGTAGGGACAGTGGTAGCTGCAGCATGAATCACAGGGCAATTTAAGGAAACCCCGGTCTAATAGCTAAGAGAGAAAGCACGCTTTTCTTCAGGGAAACAGAGGCTACTTTGAGGTGCACTTGGGCCAACTCTGCCCTAAGCAGGGGAGAACAGAGGAATGGAAGTGCAATTTCTTCACTTGAATTGTAACTTTTATCTATATATGGATGTATGTATACTCACATATATATTATGATTGTATTTTATATGTGTTAGTGAGGTCTGGTTAAGAAGAACAATTTTTTCTAGGCAATACAACTGCATTTTATTTGCATAAAGCTTGGTTTTCAGAAATGCTGCATCCTGCAAGGAAATCTCATTCTCAAGGAACAAACTTTGACAATTAACCCCCAGACTACTTGCCATCAAGAGAGGACACTGGCCCAAAGATGATATACAGCAGGCGAGCTTGATTGACCATGGGCCACGGCTTTAAAATACGACTCAACCAAAATGCAGAATCACTTCGATGAATCCAGTGGTTCAACAAGACGCTGCGACAGTATAACCTTATCCGCAGCTCTAGCTTTCGGGCACTTCCTGGGGTAAAAGAACGTAGATACTATAAATCCATTAACCCTGATGCAATACAGATGGTCACTTGTTTTATAGGAAGAGAAGGAAGGGTTTTCTTAAAGCTGCCCAAGAACATCTAGGGGGATTTAATGAAATTCTTAGGTGTTACTTCCTGAGTTTGGCTCTTTTGGATACGTTGCACTACTTCAGGCCATAGAATCTATCAATGCCCCCTCTGGTACCTTTCTGCAGCTACTCATGCATGTCTTCAAGGGTTCTCAGCTCTGGTTTTTCTTACTCTGATCTCTTCTGTCTGATGGCATCAGTAAGTGGAAATAGGAGGAAGTGTGCATATGGCTGCGTATGAAGTGTTTCACAGAAATACCCAGTTCTGTGCTGGGCAACGTGAGAATTATTTGAGAGGCTTGTGTCACGTCAGTGTTGTGTTTCAGAAATACTAAACCTAACTTTTTACTGCATCACTTTATTTCTATGTTGGTTCCTTTCCCATTGATTTCACCTACATCAGTGTACAGTAGGAAAGATTCAAGTCCATGTTACTGTTTATGTATATACAAAACTTTTGCATTGTTTTGATAATGGAATGATTCAAAAAAACCTAAATGCCTTTCAGGACAACTCTCTTCACTACAGGATATGTGTCAAAGACAAAGGCACTTATCTTTGCGCTTGGTGAAGAATCAATAGCTGTATTCGTCTATATGAAGGCCAAGTATTTGCTTTAAAACGCCCGTTTTCTGCGTAACATTGGAGCTAACAGAACATACGTGAGAGTCAGGAAAGGATTGGTGCTACAAGGCTTAGCTAAAACATTCTCAATTCTAGATGCATTTTGTTTGCAGTAATCAAGATCCATTTTCTCACTTCTCCATGGTAGCGCATTTTGATTTTGTAGGACTTGTGTCTGCTTTGATGATTACCCGGTTTACTGCTGACAACTGTCTGTACTTTCCGGGGTAAATTGCTCAGCTCACAGAGGAAGTTAAAAACCCGGTGACACTCTAGTTCATCCCAGCCTGCAGTTAGGATCTGAAGATTACGAAAGAAAGGGGGTAAAAATGAAGAGATTGAGCCATAGATTTAGATCACAACACCATTTCTCACATTAGATAAATACAATCTGTCCTGCAATTTATCAGAAGAACACAGAGGGAAGGTGTCGTACCTGGAATGTGGTGCCTGCACTGCGTCTCCCTGATGAGTGTAGGGAAACCATTACCTGCTACAGAGGTGCTGTGTGTTATGGCAGAGGTTGTGCTTAAGCTTAATGCAGCCCAGAATCAAAAGCTGCTCATGGTGTTCCACATTCAGGGGCAAGATCTTATTTTTGAGCCTTATGTGGAAAAGTACACAAAGGTGTTTGCTACAAAGACAAATGTCCCAGCACATATAATTACCTGTAACTCTTAAGCACAGAAAGATAACTACTTTTTTTTTGTATTATCAAATGTTGTAATGCTGCATACGCATACAGCACCTGTATGCACAAGTTTCTAAGACTTAAATGCATTTAAAATGTGCTGAAAATACCTGTTCTTCTAAGAGATAATTTGTTTCTGCATTTTTTAAAAAAAAAAATTACTCTCCAGTAAAGCCTCCATTATGGCAATTTTAACTCTTCACAATCAAACATCTCGAGTAGTGTTAAGAAGGTCCTGCCATTAGCAGTTTACTGAATATTTGCAGTCACAGTAGTCATTACAGTAAATAAGCTGTGGATTGCTGAACCAATTCATTTGACACTGATTTTTTTTCTTATTAATTTTAAAGTTACCACAAGCGAACAAAAATATCCTGGCATATGATGTGTATAGCCATTTACTTTAAACCATCTCTGCTCTTCATTTGTGAAGTTGAAGCTGTGTAATAAAACACTCCCCTTCTCCCATGTCGTCTTCGATAATAAATCACTAACCAAAATCCAGACTAGTTGGTAGTGAAATCCAGACCAAGGAATTCTCAAGAGTCAAATCAGCAACTTTAACAACCAGAAAGCAAATTCAGAGAACTGTGTGAATAAACACCTACCCTCCCTCCCCCACAAGGCCCAAAACCATCTTCTATTTCTCAATATCTTGGAAAAACACAGATTAATTTAGAAAACTACCTTAATTTTCTTTAGTATTTGTGATACTTGCCTTCTCTCCATCAAGATACTCTACCTGTAAAAATATCCCATAGCACTGTAATCCTAAACAATGTAAAGGACTCTGACAACCATTAAGTTTAAAACAGGAAACCTGCAAGTGCAAAACACTAGTAATTTATCTTAACTAACCATAAGCTAATTCCTGTGATTGAACATTCTCTGCACTATTTGTGTACTGATTAGAGAGATTCAGAAGGATTCCCTTCCCTTTTTGTATAAGGAAAGGTGTCCTAGTGCCTATGTTACGGCTTAGCATTATTTTTAAAACTGTGGTCAAATGGGAGTGCAAAAGATTTTGAAGAAGAGCAGCCCGGTTTTCAGGAGAGTAAGATTTCTCTGCAGAGCTGTGCTCTTCCGCTGCAAAATTTCTGGTAGTCCACAAACCGAAGAGAAGTTGAAAACTACTGATCTCAGAATATGAAATCTCACTTTGCGAAATCTCAGTAGAACAGCCCTGTGTTCGATATGCTGCCTTAGGCTGTTCTATTATTATTAAAAAGAGACCGATTTCAAATCAATACATTCATTACACTGTAGAAATAAACTCCAGCAAAGGAACAGTAGAAGGCATAATTTCACTGACGATTGCTTTTGGAAATGGGAATGTGAGTGCAAGGGACAATTTGAAACACTAGTGAAAGGAACACGAACTTACTTCCGAGAGAATCTTGTGTATATACTTCAGCCTGTCTTTTGTAGGCAACAGAAGCGTGCATCGTTTAAGCAACAATCCTGTCAACAAAACAAATACTTACATGACTGAGTGTACGTACGTGGCACATACATTCCTGAATTAGCTCAAGCAGTCACAACGCACACATGCACACACTAGTGAGAAAAAGCTGCTACTGCAAGGCGAAAAGAGCAGCACAAAGCAGGACGCTGAGCGCTGGAGAAGGGGTGTATGCATTTGTAGCGGGGACATCTTTCACTAAAGAGATGTTGTCGGGGAGGACGTAGGCTTCCTATGCCATAACTTGTTTGTTGTGTTGTTTTAAAGTCCCTGTTAGTCACAGTTGGAGCTCTATTAAAATTACTATATTGGTTTTAGAATTACAGCTGCTAAAAATATTGGAAATAAATGTGATGTGTTGCACCTCTTTTACCAGCACCCTGGGGAACGCTGCTTTTCCCCTTGCATCATGGAAAGTCGAGCTTCCAAAATTTTTTCAAGATAGCCACATGCTCTCAAAAGAAAATATTCTAAACTGTGTTAATGTAAAACATAGCTGAGAGGTAAAATTATTTTCCTATACAGGACCGAAATGGTATGTATTTAGGCTGTCAAAGTCTGGAGTTCATTATGGTATGGAACAGCTGTTTGTTAAGCAGCATTTTTTTCTACACTACTGATAGAAAATGAGTTAACAGCTTGCCCTTCACGAACTTCTACCAGAATAAAATCTTGTTTGTTAACTAATCAGGAAATTCACAGAAAAGCATGTACTTTTCAGGGGGAGGGTGAGAGAATCTTTTTTTTTTTTTTTCTGATTTGTCAGTCTCCCAAAAATACATATCTTCTCCAATGTCAAAAAGTACTTCATGTATTTACAGTGGTTCTGAATTGACTCCTTCCTTATTTAGAAGTGTGTTAGCATTCCTACATGACAGACATAGTTTATTCATCAGCCTAGGACATGGTCCAAAGCTCAGTCGAGTCAATTTTTTATTGACTAGATTAGGCGAGAACTCCCTGAAAAAGAGTTGAAACTGTTAAGACAGTGCAGCTGCAAATCAGAATACAGGCATCAGCATGGGGAAAAATCACGCTGAGTAAAAAGGGTTGAGCAGAAGGTACTGCTCCTGGATCTGTACAGCAAAATCCCCCCGTGCAGAAGGACAGTGCCACATCATTTGTAATTCAAGTCCATTATAAACAATGACTGAAATTCTGACCCCACTGCAAGTACTGGAAGATTTTACCATGGACCTGAGTGGAGCCAGACCCCTCTGAGTTGAAGTCAGATTTGTGTAATATGTAGACCCTGTTCAGGCTCTCTGAACAGGAATGAATTTTTTCCATTGAGTCCAGTCTTTCCTGCTGTAAAGTAAATATGGATTTTACAACCGACCTCTTAACAAAAACGTTCTCTTGAGCCTTCCACCAGTGACACAGATATTGCCCATGATCTTTATATTTTGAATATGTCATGTTTTTACTACTAGGCCTGCTATAGCATTGGGTTGACACCTACATTTGAATAAGAAGTTGCATTTTGTATGTGGTTACTACAAAGCCCAAAGTAATTCCAATTATTTTTTAAATAATTGTAGGGTTTCAGGCTTCATTTTAAAAATAAGACCCTAAGATTATTTTAAGATACCACAAAACCTACATGGATTGCTTACAATAGGAGGTCTTTGGTCTAAATGACTTTAACAGTATTCCTTTACCTTGTGTATGCCTTTAATTTCTGAGGTTCAGACCACACTTACAAATCTGCATCTAACCATGGCATCACTTTATTTCTCTGTCAGGTTTTTTACTAGGTAACAGTAAATTGATATGGGTCAAATTAGGATTTAATTTAATTTGCTTCTCTGATAGAAGAACACTGATAGTGAGTGGGTGAAGAAAAGTTTCCGTGTTCAAAGAGCATAAGGAGGACTGCTTCATTTCTGAGTGACAGGCTGAATGACTTAGAATCCATGTGTTTTAAAGATTAGCAGGAAAGTTAAAAAGCAAACATTTTTTAATATAAGGATGTACAGCACTCCCCGTGACCATCGAACCCACATTATTTTGATTTAGATTTCTATTACGCTATGCCAATAGAAGTCTGAGCAGCTGAAAGACAGAACAAGTGAATCTTTTCACCCAGAAAGGATTTGGTTCGCACACGGTATGCCATGACAGCCAAAGTGCAGCCATTTTCACATTGCCCTGAAGCTAAGGGTGAGAGGAAAACGTGTTCTTCATGCCCATTTCAGTCTTTGAACTCTGATACAAAGCTACCAAGGAGCATGCTAGTCACCGACAACTGTGATAACGTTTTTGTGATGACCATACTTCTTTTCTAAGAAGCGGAATGTGATCTGCAATCCATCTCAAGTACACCTTCAAGCAGGCTTTCTGATGGCAACTGTTGTTGGTCTCTTTAGAATTAGGCTGGGTTTAAGTACTGCAGCTACATTTCCCAGACTGAGGAATGCGAGTTCACTCCAAAGCGATGCATGAAGGCAGCCTGAGCAGCCAGATCTTGCAGCCAGCGTGGGGCCTGGGAGTCTTGGTCTCTGCTGCAGTTTCCAGCGGTGGTGTTCAAACAAACTAAATTTGGAAACACCTACTACTGAGAACTGATCCTCTGCCAAAGTCCTGCTTGCCATTTAACAGGAAAAAAATAAACGTAGGGGAGGCAGAACATACATTATTTTTTCCATAACTGAGAGGCTTTGGAATCATTTCAGGTAATTCCTCCCACCTCCCCCCCCACCAGTTAATGGGATTTGAGTGGGGTATTAGGCATGGGGAGGTGCTTCACATTCAGAGGGAGCTACGTCAATGATTTGGGCCATGTCCTCAACATTTTACCGATAAATGCACATAACAGAAGAAACCTTTTAGCTGAGTTTAGCTCTCCTCTAATTGTTACCATTTGCATTAAAGGATCACCTAGAGATTTGTAGTGCTCTAAGATATAGGATCCTTCTCTCTTGCCAGGTAGCTCAAGGTTATGAAAGTCTTGCAGTAAGAGCCTTCGGTTTCCTGATGGGGTTGAGATGTAATTAATAAGGCGGTTGCTGATGGTTTTCGACACCATGCTCAGCATGCTGATATCCTTCACTGAAAACAGCAAAACCCAGTGTACTTGTAAATCTTTACTGCAAGAAAAAAGCTGATCACTAGTCAATAACTTTATCTTATTCAAAAATAGGCCAAGAAATAAGATTTAGAAATAAACAAAAATTTAATTACTGGTTATCTCCTTTGCCAACAAACTGTAATAATTAGAAGTGCATAGGTCTAAGGAACATTTTTCACACACAGTAGGCAAAACCCACTTCAAATAGTTTGTAATTATCGTTTAAATTTTGGTCATTTGGTTCTTCATACATAAAAGCTGAAAATTCAGAGAATAAGTCACATTAAAGGACTTCAACTAGCTAAAAGGTAACATATCAAATAATAGTGGCTTTTTCTAAATGGAAACTTCAGTGGTAATTTTTCAGATATTGGAAGTAATACCTGTCTTCGCAGATTCTTACCTGAAAGATAGTTCAATACCATTTGAAAGATCTCCAGTGGAAGGGTTTTAAAAGAGCCAAGTGCTGACAGAGTTTGGGAATCTGTGTCCAAGGTGTTGCAGCGCTGTCTGGAGCGCCGGTTACTGCGTCTGTATTTCCGGTTAGGAATCAAGGTGTAGCTCGTCCCTGCAGTGGACGTCATTGTTCTCTTAGTCCCATAAATTTAACCTGGAGAGAAAATATGGAAGTCCTGTTTTCAGAGGAGGAAAATACTATATGCAAAACTAGGCTAAGAGGAAATCACTCCATTGTAGACACAGCAACGGAGTGTGAAATGTGCATAGGAGAAATTTTTGTTTGAATTTAGTGCAATGACATGCAATTTACTAAGTAATTTTCTAATGCCACGTCTCAGGGAATGGAGTATTCAGCTGATCTTAGAGGAGGAAAAGATAAAAGCGGTGGGGGACAGCAAGACATCAGAAGTTAGGAAACTAGTTCTGAAAGGAAAACTCTTGAGGAATTATTGCGATGGTACAAGCTGCAGTAATTAACAGCATTCTTTTACCTTGTTACACTAACTATTCACCAGAATATGAAAAAGTTATAGGGATGTTATTGAAATGATTGTCAAATTAGTTGATTCCTCTAGAGTGATAACTACCTATATGCGTGCTTGGATATGACTGAAAAAAAGATTAAAAGTAACCAGGTGATGCTTCAAACAATTTTTTTCTTGCAGCATTTAAGTTGATATGTGGCTTAATTTCATAGAATGACTGTAAGTGTGATGTACAAATAAATGATACAGTATCGCTATGCGAAAAAATTCAGTCACCCAGGCTTTCCCAAATCTTGAGGGTCTGAAAAGTAACACATTTTAAAAGATCAATAAATATGTTCTTCTGATTTGCCTTCTGGTTTCTGAGTCTCTAGAATAGGTACACTTCACTTTGTCAGGCAACAATGAGAGTTAGTGACTCACTACCTCTTAAAATAATTTTTAACTGAGATTTTCCACATTATTTCTTGATTCTAGCAGCTGAGGCTTCAGGGAAATTGCCAAAGAGAATGAGTGCTGCAGTATAACTACAAGAGCTGGCAGCACTGCTAGTAACACAACTGGAACCTGTCCAAGCTGCAGTGCAACATCCCAGTTACCATCAGTGGGAAATACACTCAGAGAATAGACCTCATTGTTTCAAAGATTAAAAATTTACAAAAATTACAGAAAACAAGTTCCAAACATCCTGCATATTTATTACGAAAGCACGCAAGCCAGACCTCTCTAATATGCCACTGAGCAAAATTACCACATCCACAATGGAAGGACTGTTTGTCCTGACAACTGCAAGAATACGGGGCATTTCATTAAAAGTGTTACAAATGGGTTTGGCTGACTTGGGCTTGTGTGCTGGATAGAGTTTGCATTGTACGTTTAAGGAAGCTGTACTTCACTGGGAGCATTTTTAATTTAGGTATGGTATAATTCTAGCTAGCTAAAGAAGCCTATAATATAAACATTCACAGCGCTCATGAGCAAATGTAACTGCTCCTAAAATCAGTGTTTCATTAGGCTTTTACACTGCTCAAGCATGAGACAGAAAATGGACGTAATGGCTTCAGCAACAATCAAGAAACCACCTACGGATAAACATACAGTAATATGAAAAAATGTTTATCTTCTAAAGGCAAAAAAAGCAAAGTCTGAAGTCAGTGGAAATTTTATACACAGAACTGTGGATTCAAGACAACTTAAACTGCTTGTGTGCAATGTACAAAGCAGCTCCCCTCCTGTTTATAAACAGAGCACCACTGAAGTTTGTTCAAGAGAGGCGAAGTCTGATACATATTTCATACTTCAGAAATAAAGTTGCAATCCTACGACACTTCCTTTTCCTCCCCTGCTCCCCTTACTGTCTTTAGCAGGACTGTGCTGTAAGGATTTATGGTATCTTGAAGTGTTTTTTGAAAATCTTACCTTGGGTCTGCAATTGTGTTATATGGAAGAAAAAAATACTTCGTCACAAGGGAGGTTTTCAGGAGCACTCAGCCAGTTCCAGTCTGCTTCTATTCAACCTGATTGAAGTTGAATTGACTACCACTACTTTAACTTAGAGCAGAGCTAGATAAAATTAATGTAAATAAAAATGAGTACAAGCAGTGAGTTTCAAAGCCAAAGCTTAGAGACTTTAGTGAAAGCTCCCATTTGCTTCCTCTTCGACTTAACGTGTTTTTTATTTCTTAAGGAGTTCAGCCAGAGCGGGGCAATGGTCTGTGCATCTCCATCTGCTGCTGGGATACCACTTGTTTAGAGAACTGCTTAATCCAGACTGGAAATTGAAAGGTAAATGTTAAATATTTAACAAGCTAAACTCATAATATTATCCTGGAAGGGTCATCTTGTTTGTTGCTATAAGGTAATTTGTTTACAAGTCAGAAAGCATCAACTGTCAATGGCTCTAGGATGTTTCTTGTCCTTAAGCAGTCGCTAAACTCCTGCTAATGGACCCACTTTTGTCCTGGTATTTCTCTGAGCCTGTGTTAGCATTTGGCAAACGTTTATTGCAAGAGGTTGTTTACTTTGGAGATTGGTTTGGACGGTTTCCGTCTCCCTGCCTCGTCACAGAGCATAAACCGAATTGCTTCAAATATTAACTCAACAGGGTTTTTTTCTTTTTTTTTTTCATTTTTGTTTTTTTCCTTGTCGGTGCAAATAAAAAAATATGAGTTGGAGTAAGGGGATGACAAACCTTAGAGCTCCGAGCACAGCCATGACTTATGTCAGTACTTGTTACCCCCTGGCCTACACTGACAGTTTACAAAAAGCATATTTTTATTAATGTTGAAGGCTCTACACCACATTGGTAGTGCAAACCGGTCCAGTAAGCATCTAAATCGGTGAATAACCGTGAGTGGAAAGCAAATCCTGGGGAACCCAGACCCCACTGCGGATGGCGAGTGGGTGCTTGGTGTTGTGAGGAGGGGCTGCTTTGGCCCCGTCCCTTCAGGGTCCGGACAGAGGGGAAACGCCAGCAGCTCCTTTTTCCCCTCCGCCCGGCTGGGTTTGCCCCTCACGCTGCAGTATTTGAGGGAATGGGGTATATTTGGGCTTTTACCTGCGTTTTGGGGTCGGATTTAGCTGGGCTGTGGCAGACTTCAGCCTAAAGGACTGGCCAGGCCACAGCCCCTCTCTCCCGCAGCCCGCCAAAATTGAGGTGGGGAGGCAGAAAACGGGGACCCTGCGCCCCCCAGCCCGCACCAGGGTGACGGAGGAGGCCTCGCGGTCGGTGCCTACTCACAGACAACACCTTACGAGCTGTGTTTTACCTCAGGCAAACTCTTAGGAGCTGTGTTTTACCTCAGGGAAGCTCCCTCCCTCGCTCCCCGACACCTCCCGGCCGGGCGCCTGCCAGGCTGCCCCTGAGGGGAGCGGGGACTCAGGGGGGGCCGCCCCCGCTGAGCGCCTCACCCCGGCTCCCTG
>Ga0065711_1038637_pt1 | contig 18567 bp, 9 predicted proteins | sample Hoacrofraction12_FD_59098 | JGI IMG/M metagenome (GOLD analysis project Ga0065711, IMG submission 59098) | Hoatzin crop microbial communities from Cojedes, Venezuela - Epithelial fraction 12 v2 (version 2) | ecosystem: Host-associated > Birds > Digestive system > Esophagus > Crop | place...
CCCCCCCTTTTTTAAATGCATAAGAACAAACAGGTAGACTGAAAAAAATAAATAGATGCCCCAATACTGAATGACATTAACTAGAAACAAACCCCTGCAGGGCAGCATGTGATCCAGTTGGGCTCCACTGACTCACTCCCAGCCTAAGGAAGAATTGCAGAAGCCACAACAAATTGGACTCTACTCCCAGTAACAGAGAGAGCTGCATGACTTCCCATGCTCCCAGAAGCTGCTAAAATTCTGCCAAGAGAGTGTCTTCCTAATTTGCATTATCTCAGTCATTTACAATTCATCCAAACAGAGCGGGCAATTAGCGGTTGTTGATAAACTCTGCTGTGAGCTCCAATCAGTGCTTTGCTGCTCTGCCTCTCTCTATTTACAAATTCCTGCAGTTATGAGCATATTGGAGAAACAGGTTCGACAGTTTCTGCCCCGAGAAGTTAAGGTTTTCCCCAATTACAGCAGATAAGGAGAAGACCAAGCTCACTAAAACATACAGCCCTGTGACCCAAGGACTCCTATGCTCAATTTGTCGGAGAACATCAAACATCATGATACACGCATGACTGAAGAGGTGCAGAGTCACCAAGCTGACTGAGCTGAGGCAAGGGGAGGATGCAGTGTTTCCTAGGAAAACTAAAGTACCTCTTAGGGCAGGTGCAGAAAAACCCACCTTGAAGCATCACAGGATCATCTAATACTCATCTGGACTAGCCTGTGACAGCTGGGGAGAATTATCAAGAGCTTCTCTTCCAAGCCCTGAAGCCTGAGGAGCTGGAAGGAAGCAGCATGATACAACGCAAGGTAAAGGGGGAACGGGGGGAACAGGAGGCAAGACAGAAACATCAGTTATGAAGGGAGGGATGTGATGGATGTCAAGACAAAAACGTAAATGGACAGAGCTCTTACATTATCTAACCACTGCTCTCCTCACTGTTCACCGTCTTGCGTGGTAGCCCTTTCACTGCTGTTGCTCTGAAAGCCTCTGCTCTGTGTGCCCTGCCTTTTGAACAGCCTTCTTGCATCCATCTGCCTCATTTACTCCCCTTCTCAGTTCAGTTCCTCTCCTGACAGCATCTCTTATTCTCCTTTGCCAACCATCCTGCAGTTTTTCTCCTTTTGATCTCATTTCTCTCCATCAGGTATTTAGGATTCCCATTGGTAAGAGATGGACAGTGTAACACTACAAAACAGCGTCTCAGAGCATTGGATTTGCCAGTTCAAAGTGTTACAGACTGAAGCAAGAGCTACCGAAGAGACTCTCGCATACAGTTGCACAGACATTTGCAGTCTTCTAGCTTGGATAAGATGGAGGAATACCATTTCCGTCTTCCTTTACTCAGCAGAGAGTTCTTTTGCTTTATTTGTTGCCCTGGAATACTGGTTAACACTGCCATGTACAAGCCATTGCCACATCCATCCCCAGAAGTGGCAGCCTCCCTAAAGTGGCTGCATACACACGGCACCTTTCAGATGCAGAGGACTAAAAAGAGAGGGTTTAGATAAAACCTACGACTGGCTTGATTTTATTGACCCATGCTGTATCAGAGACACCTGGCATTCTGGTCTCTGGCTACCTGCAAACAGAGAGGTTAAAAATATAGGGGAAGGAAACCAATTTGTCTAACAGTGACTGAGACTGGACACAGCTGAAATTACAGTTTGCTACAGAAAGATGATGAGGAAAATGCACAAGGAACTGCGTAAGCCAGAGCGGCTGCTGGCAAGAACATCCCTTTCTTCATAGTCACAAATGGTTCAAAGGACCTACGCAGACTGCTGCCTCAAAGGCCACAATTCATTATTCAGTAAAATCTTTCATCCATTTTCACCACGCTGTAAAACGAACGGAGCAGAGAGGCATGGATCACGACGGAGCCAGCACAGCAGAGCCACAGAACAAAAAATTCCTTTTATTACCTCCCCTTCTCAACCCCCCTTGACCTGGCTTCTTCTGTCCAATGCACATCTTAAAGATGAGCCAACACGAGCACTACAGATGAAGCCTGGAACAAACGAGACTACTTCTTTCTCATCCAAAATCCAGTGCAACAACTCGCCAAGAGACACTGCTTATGTAAATGCTGCCTAGAGGCCAGGCAATGGTTGTGCCATTGTGGCCAGAAAACACATGCCACGTGGCTGTGATGCTATTCCACTGTGCACGCTCCGCAGCCCCTGCGACCAGGAATTTACCTGGGAGCTTTATCTGTCACAGAAAGCGCAGGGCACCTGGTACTGCTCCCACCACCCCACACCAACTCCTGTTTTTCTACTGGACCCTTCTCCCCTAACCTTTCCCCAGAAACACGGCAAAAAGAAGCAGGCCAAGATCTAGCAGCTTTCAACCTGCCAGTTGAAATCCGAAGGTTAAGAGCCTTCAGTCTCCTGTGCTCAGCAGCAATTAATTAAAAGTGGTCCAGAGGAAGTTGAAAACTCCACCCGAATGGTCAACTGGTGCATGAGAGAGAAAATGAGCCATTTCATGGTCCCTGTGGTTATCATCTGCCATAAAGCATAAGATTTGATTACCCCTATCTTAACACATAATTACAAATGGTCATAAAATTATCCAGGCCCTTTTTGAAATCCTATTATAATAATTGACTTGATGACCTCCTGGGGCAACGAAGGCTGTATGCAGTAAAGAACAAGTTTATTCTACATGAACATACCTGTTCCTTATAATTATAATATCCTACAAAAAGACTGTTATAGGGATATCGTTTTTGGAGTAACCTTAAAGGCTGGAAGAATCCCAAGCAAGCTGCATAAAATCACCTGTGCATAAGATGACAGTGCACAACTTGTTGCACAGTAAGTCATGGCAGCAACACTGTATAGCAAGGATTGCTGGAAAAGGATCAGGCACATTCATTTCTACAGGAAAAGTGCCAGCCCAGACCCCCACAGCTCACTATCCTACCAGTGAAAGACAACCTTGATTTTATCATCCAGAATATTAAGTGCCCAGGCGCTAAACGAATGTATTGTAGATCCCAGGGTCAAGGCTGTATTTCTGGCTAAGTTGATGACTCTGTTTCACCTGCCAATTTCTCATTTCACCTATAAAATGGGGACAAAGAGAATTGTGCTCCTCTGGAGCAGAGGAGTTAAGAAACAGCATACAAGCTAAGTGCTAGAGATAGAGCTGTTCATACTGCACCCATGTAAAGTGATTTGAGCTCCAGCCGCAGGGGCTTTCACTGCATCTTGTAGCATTTGTAGCTAAAACATCCATTTTTTAATTCTGTGACCCCAGACCTACACGTTCCTGCCTCAGCATTGCTTTCTATGCATGTTCTGGAGATGTGATCGGAGGTTGCAGGGAGAGCTAAGGCTGAGTCACTGTTCATGGGGAGACTGAGCGAGGACTTACTGGGCTGTTTATACTTGTTTCCCTCCTCCCTTTCTCACAGCTTCTCAAAGAAGCAAGAGGCACATTTTGCTTCATTCTTGCACTAGTCTGAACTGGCTATCCCTTCCCATGAAGTGGGCTGCTGCACATGCCAAGGCAGCAAACAGGGAGAATCCAAGCCAAAAGTCAAATTCCAAAAGAACTCAGCAAGACCGGGCTGTCCTCAACACTACTGCAGGCAAAAGGTGTCAGGTCCATCTCTGCTGTATAGATCTACAGGTCCAACAGTACAACAGTGTCAGCTGTAGCCGCAGTTGCGAGGTGTTATTTGACCAGCCAAAAGGCAGAGTGACACATTCACAATAACCGAGCGGAAGATCAGCAGCAGCACATAGAGCTACAAGGAGGAGATGAGAGGAAAGAAAGGTCTGAAGTGACACTGCAGTCACAAAAAGCTCTGGTCAGACTTCCTAGAAACCAAACAACATAGGTGCCTTCTTGCTTTCCTTACCTGTCCCTCTCCACCTCCATGAGACCTTGGTCTTACCAGGTGACCAAAAGAAAGGAAAAGAAGCATCCCAGCATCACATTTTGAGTCAAGACCATAGGCAGAAACACAGCCCTCCAAAGCAGGCACATGAAAGATGCAAAACAGTTCCTGTGCAAGTGACACAAAATCATCACACAAGTCTGTTTCGGCCTGAATAAATCAGTGATGCTATGAAATTCTGAGGGATCTAGGAAAAAACAGAGAGTTCCTGGTTCCCAAGCCTGTGCTTGAACCACAGGAGAAGAGCTACAAGCAGAGGAAATCTTCACAGTGACAAATGGGGACAGAAAAACTCAAAGACAAGGCAGATTTGTCAAGGCAGTAGCTGACTGGTCCCCAATCCTATCAGAGTTAATTCACTTTGCCCTCCCCTTCAATTTGTGTTCCCAAGGAATCAGCTATCACAGGGTGAGTACAAACTGTCCTGGTTTCACCTGACACCAGATTCTCCCAGTCAACCAAAGCCCTCCAGGATATGAAACAGCCCAACTAACTCATGCAGCTGGGTTGATCATGGATGTATGGGCAAAGGGGGAGGAAAAGGAAGGATAAACTTGAAGTGAGAAGCATAATATAAGGAATCGAAAAGGCACTGAGCAGCCTTCACCAGCTCATTATCCCTATCCCAGGCTACCTCAGCGGGTCTGCTGGGTGCCAGCACTAAGCGTTGCAACAGAAGCAGAGGGAGGGTGCCCTGCACGACTGCAGGGACCCCAGAGTGACTGAAGGGGAGAAGTGGAGCTGGTTTTTCTTTCCACAGGGAAACAAGAGAGGAAGAAGGAAAAAGTTTGACAATAATAATTTTCTACATTTATGAAGAGCTGAGAAACTTTGCTCACCAGGCATTTCCCACTGACCTGTCTCCCCACTGTGAGGTTTCTATCTCATGCCTGACTGACTCTTCTCTTGATTTCTAGTAATTAGGAGCCTTCCAGTCTGCCCAGAAGAAAAGCTCTGCTTGCAGCGTCCTTCTTTTTAGGGACCAATTGGATGCTATTATCTCACTGATTTTTAAAAACTTGTGGCTGTACATCAAAGCCCAGCGGACGCATTCACAGTACTTGCTTGTCTTACCTCTATACATTTCCCCTCCAAATTCAGCCCTTGCAAGGAAACAGAATTGATAATAAAATCCAGAGGGAAACAGATAAATCCAAGCACTTGATTCAAATGCTGAGACAGGACATTGCTCAAGAAAGAGGATTCACCTGCCCTCGGCAATGGAAGTGATGAGAATCACTACAAGCACCTCCAAGAAGCCTCTGCCATTAAAACAGTCTGTATTTTACCCATGTGTGTCCATGTGTGCATGTAATAAAAATAATTGCTACTTGTCATCATTAGAGATGAGCAAGGCAAAGCCTGTGCTTTTAATAAGCCAATATGGATTTCACGTTCTGCTTGCTGTCTGAGCAACAGCAATTGCTACTTCCTTTGGAGATTGATTTTGCCTTAGGCTTGGTCTTAAGAGGTTATCTGATGAATTTTGGTTATTTGGGAGAAGGGGACAAAGGATAGGCCTCCCTTGGAAGTCAAGATAGAAATGTCTGTGTGCACATCCCTTTTGGACTTTTTTTGGCTCCATTTTCCTTAAGCCTTCAAAACGGCTACTTGAAAGGAGGAATGAGCTGGAAGCAGACAAGATGGGGTTACAAAAGCCACAAAAAAAGACAATTGTCTCTCTACAGACCGTACTCTCTGAACAAGCCTATCCATGCGTGCATATTGGAAAAGAAGTAATGTTATAAGAGATAAGGTCATATTTGGGGGGCCAACTTGAGGTGTCCTGAACAGTAATTTCCTAAAATCTGAGTCCAGCCAGTCTCAAATGCTGAGCGGAGAGCAAGGCATCCAAAATTACAGGCCACTGCAAGTGCTCCCTTTTCTGCAATGCTTCAAGTCTCTATCCCTCATGGCCATGGCGACCACCCCCAGGGCTTTTCTTGGGGCAGGACAGCATCCAGAATACTGGTCCCGTGGAAATTACCTAGAGCTGTAGAGCAGCACATGGGAAAATTGTTATGAGGAAGAATAGCCATAGGGCTCTTTCTCCTCATGCAAAGACATGCACTTACCCTCAGTAGGGTCCAGAAATAATGGTGTTTTGAAGGTTTGGCATGTTGTCTGAATTTCCTCTGCTCCTCCACACCAACTCATATTACTGCTGGCTTCTATCTTCCCAAGCCATACTGAATCTCAGGTATGTTTATGTCTCCCCTTGAATCCATGCAACAGAAAATTACTGAGTATGAGGGAGAAGAAAAAAGAGGAGAAAAGGGTGGAGAGTGGGGAAAAAAAAAAATCAGTTCAGATGACAGTTTGTGTATGTTTTTGTATGAGTGAGTGCATAAGCATAACTTGAAAGAGGTGCAGAGGAAATATGTAAGAAAGGCAGACAGGTTATCCATCATTCAGCCTGTCCTCCACTAATTTCTAGCTCTGTCACCTTTCTCTCCTACTGCTTTTCACTGAAGTCTTCTCTTTCTCCCCTTCCCAAAAAGGATCGACACAACAGTTCTCTCTTGGTAGAGAAAGGGGTAAATAAAGAAAGGATGGGGGGAGGGGAAACCCCAAACTGATTTACCCACTGGAGCAAAGAAGTGACGAAAAAAGCTCACCTCCTATAACTAAAAACAAATGCTAGAGAAACAAATACTCCCAAGCATAAGCTGCAGCATCTTTGTCTCCAAACGTGTTATGCAAGTGTGAACTGTTTTCACTTGCCTCTACCTTCCCTCTCAGCTGCAAAAGCAGAGGGGATAGGCCCTATGCTACTGGTTTGGCTTTTACCACATGACAAGTTTTGATGGCTTTGGTGATGGAATTGATAACAAAGGCACTACAGATGACAAACACTGCAGTAGCTCAAGCTTCTGCTATGATGAATAATCCCCTTGAAGTGTTTCAGCTCATTTATTTTGCCAGATCCTGTTCACAAGAGCCACTGCTGTGCATTTGCTGACACTGCACAAGCTGTAAACTGGGACACACTGGAAGGCGACTGGAAGAACTGGCTGTGGGTGCTAGTGATTTTCTACAGTTCCTGACAGCACCTTCTTCTGGAAGCAGCTAGGATGGGGAAGAGCTGTGCTCCTGGATCTAAGGCAGAAGGAGACTATGAATGCAATAGTTATAAATAGCAGAGCTTTGATCACTTCCCTAGCGACATGGCTTTCATACTGTGGCATATGTGCTTCATCCATCTGGGACCGGAGCATCCTACAGCTGCTGTTTTTGCCTGCTCTCTGCTGCAAGAGGCTATGAGTGGAGTAGCTGTGAGCTCCTCACTGAGGAGAAAAAAAATAAATAAAAAATTAGAGGTGCCATGGTACATCCTGGATGCCACAAGAGACTTTTTAAAAAAAATTAGTTTTGCTAGTAAGTGTACGAAAATTAATCTGCATGTTTTTCAAACTGCTACTGATGCAATGGCTTGTTTATGTAAAATAGTCAAGTGTACAAAAATTAAATGCATCCCTAACTTGCCTCTTTTCCTCTTGCTGACAGCTGGTATGGTTTAGGATTATCTCATTGGTACTTTGCAATGGACATGACACCCATGTGATGTAATTAAGGTAATATATTCAGCAATAATCTTGCACTTGCAGTTCAGCCAATGATGGCTTGCTTCTATTGCAAGGCAACTTACCTTATAAAAATAAGAAGGTGATGTCTCCAGCTACATTATTTGATTTGTGTCGCTGATCTGAAGTAACAGTGGAGCAAATTTTTAGTCTGAAGCCACTAAGAGAAGCTAGTGCAAACACACATGCAGGCTGCTGCAGAACTGTATCAGAAGATAAGCAATGACCTGCAAGCTCTGATCTCAGCCTTTGTCCCATGTTAAACAGGTTGTCATCAAGTACTAGGAGCACGGTAGCTACCCAAGTGAGCAACATGGGTTAAAGAAACACGGTCCAGTCAGGCAAAGCTCCTGTGTGAAAAGCACAGCTGCCGAGGTTTATAATGTGCTGAAGATTTCACTTGTGTTGCGTATATAAGGGCACTGTTGCTTAGGAAGTGCCATTGCACTGGTACTGCTCAGTGAAGAAAGCAAGAAAAAAGGAAAAGGAAAGTGTGGAAGTGGGAGGGGGAGCTGGGGGAGAGGAGAGGAAAAGCTACTGTCTTTCTTGTTCTCCAGACCCCAAGGGAACAAGCTTTCCTATAACAATGATGAAGTAAACACGCATCCTTGAAACATTCATTTATATTTAATACTTCAGTTTTTACAAAAATAGAGGTGAAGGCCAGCATCCTGCAATGATTTTGTTACTTGCTTAGCGTTCTACTCTGTGTAGTCTTCACGGAATCGTCGCCTCCCCACACATGCCTTCTGGCACCTGTTCCATGGGCAGAAGCAAATGTAATGGCACCTCAACAAGCAGGGAAGAGCAAGTCTACCACTTGAACAAGAACTGACTGTTTCAGATACAATGACACCGCATGCGTGTGCAGAATAGCACTGGTGTGTGCACACAGCTTCAGTGCACTGGAGGAAAACCAGGCAGTGTTTCTGAAGGGCCAAGATCTCCTCAGAGAAAATGAATAAATTAATAATAAGAAAATAGCCGTGTCTGTCAGAAATGAGATCAGTGATGTCCCTGAGGAAAAGGCATTATTTGGCCTAACTGTAACATGAAGGGGGGAAAAAAAAAAAAAAAAGTAGGGCTGATGCCAGAAATAATGGCACAAGTAAGCGTGTAGATGCACTGGAACATTACCAATGGTAAGAAGCTGCTGCTTAGCCTGGTGCAGGACAAGAATACTATCCAGATTAGAAAAGGAGATGTCAAGAACACTCCTTTGAAAAATACAACCACAACTCTCTTCATTACCGTATCTACTTCAGGAAAAAGTACTGTTGTTTCAAAGGCTCATGATCAGGTCTCATGCTTTTATGATCCACAGTAGCCACTACTAGTGCGCTTTCCCCAGCATGGCCCAGTCTGCCATGCTGGCAGCTGCCAGCTCCCTGCAGGCGAGAACCCCAGCAACCCCTCCCGATCTTCGCTGGGGCAGAGAGGCAGAAGTAGGTAAAATTTCTGCAGGCCAGGCTGTGTATAACTCCATTGACTTCCATGGATCACCAGAACCAGGGAAGCAGCTTGTTCCCTCCACAGAAGTCTGTGCTGTGGCAGACTCCTGTATGGTATTCAGCGACTGCAGCCAACACCTTGCCTGTGGGAAAGCCACATCCCAGCCTGGCAACTGCTGTGCACTCTCACTGATGGGAGCTGATGCCAACTCTCAGCTCACATCAGAAAACACAAAGTCACATAGCAAACGGCCAGCAATCATTAGCTTAGACCAGGGGGAACACATCTCAAAGGGGCTGGCTGGATAACTGCTGGCCTCTAGAGAGTATCTCCAAGGAGTATCTTTTCCTCAGTCCACACCAGAAGCCCACACCGAAAGTTAGACCTCCTATCTAAGGGGTCATAATCAATGAAAACAGCCATATGGAAAAAGTATGTGCAATATCAGAGGAAATCACCTGTGTCCCAGCACTGGTAGAAAACTCACTAAATCAAGATGCTCAGGCTACCCCATTATGTTTCAAACTGGTATTTTATTTCTTTGCACAAGCATGAAGGGAAACCGGCTCCAAAACACCATTCACAGAATCCCTAATTTGCATCTCAAAAGGGGCAAGTCTGTCTGTTCTGCTTATTCTGTTCTTCAATTATCCTAATGAAAGCAAATGTGAATCTCCACAGGTTTGGTGCCTTTCTCACTGTCTGCTTTAGACTCGGAGACAAGCGGCCATCAAAACCCTTAGTTTTTAACTTGCACAGCTGGGGAAGATTCCCCTGGTACCTTGGGCAATGTGGACAGTATGTTGTAGCAAGAAGAGAAGCTAAGCAAGACCTCTAGTTTTCTGCCATGTGGAAAGCTCATGAAAAACCAGCTTAGGCTCCAGAAAAATTGAGAGGCCACTGGCTTCAGCCAGTGCAGTCCTCTTCAGATATGCAATACATTACAGGAACACCTTCCTTCTGTCCAGAGAGCTAGCTGTTTGATATATTTAAAGGCTACCATTCAGCATCAATTTCAATTAAAGACTTTGCGTAAAGCGAGAGCAATAGCTTTGTTTCATGTTGCTGTCTGTGAAGGGCACTGGTTAAGTCAAGAAGCCAGGACTTGAGAGAGCTGTGTGCTTTTCCAAGTTCTGCAACTAATTTTCCACTTACTCTGAAAGCACTCCTACCTCTCAGACAGAGTATTAGGAGACAAACTTTCCTTCTACAAAGAATCTGTATGACACCTAGCAGAAAGAGGCCTCTAGCTGTTACTGTAATATAAATAATAAATGAGTGAAATAATAAATAGAAATAAGGCATTCTGTTGCAAACAAAGCCAACATATTAGTGAACGTGTTCAGTTTTTTAAAGCCTACCCAAACACCACCCTAAGCTCCAATGCTAACATACAGTGTCGCTTTTAAAACTCCAGAGAAAACAACAGAAGTCCATGGGCAACTCTATTCAACCCTGAACCCTTCCAAGGGCTCACATTGATAAGCAACTTGAATTGTTCACATAACGGTACAATATCACCCTTAATTGCTTGAAATTGCAGTTCTGCTGCTCAGACCTCGGATGTCTCAGCATCACCCATAAAAACTCAGTGGGTTTCATTACAGCTGTGGTGAATTCAGCCAGCAGAATTTGCTTCATGCTGCTCTGAATAAGAGCACCACCAGCAACCATGAAGCAGATGGTCTAGTTATTAACCGCCCTGTCCAGAGCCTGGCTGGTATTAGCATCTGAGAGAAGGAATGTGGTTCACTAGATGGGACAGCACTGCAAGACTCAGGATGACCGATTCTCCTAGCAGGTTCCCACTGAACTGATGCAGGAATATGAACAACCTGCTTGATTTCTTCATGCCCTTATTTTCTGCTGTTTTACTCAGACGACCTCTCGCTGCATGTATGTGAACAACACACAGGGTAACAGGAATCTCACCTTGGTGGAACGCTCTGGGTGCTGTTGCGATTACATAATCATGGCCAAAAAAGACCACTTCCATTCTGTTTGAGGCAACAGGATGTAAGGTAACCTGCCTGAGCCTTTATGTACATGCTGCTGTCCCACATGATACCAAAGAAACATCCAATATTCTGACAAGACCAATGAAAACACATTTTACCAGTGGCTGGATGAAAAACAAGCATGAAAAATTCCTGTACCTATTCCCCCGCCCCCTGCACCAGGGCTGTGTTGAGTCAGGATAAACCAGCAGTCATTCAAACAAGCAACTTGAATTTTGCTTGCTTGAAAAGAGGGGACGAGAAGAATGATTTCTCAAGTGTAAGTAAGCCAAGGATGAGACTGAGGGAAGAAGACCAATAGGATTTATTTGTAATGACAGGTGACAAGTGATCACCATAAAGATATTCTTGGAACAGAATCCTGCTAATCTCTGCTATAATTCTAGTCCCAAATGGTTTGGCTCTGGCAGTGCTCTTAGAAATGATATATGTGAAAGCATTGGGAATTGTCAAGAAAGGAGTTTTGCCCTGACAGTTACATTTTGGGCTCATTGGCTTTGTTTATGCTTCCCCTGTCCCCCTCCCCCCCCCCTTTTTTTTAAAGCTAAGGTCAGCTGCAATTAGTATTTAGAAAAGAAAATGTTTATAACCTCTTGCTTTTATCATCATTAATAATGCAACAAATGTATTGAACGTGGGCAGACTTTTCAGCAATCCGTAGTGCTCTCCCCCTCTGGCTCAGAAAATATGCACCTCTTGAGAGAAAATCTATTTCATTAGAGACCTGATAAAATGCCTAGAAATGACAACATAAATAAGCATTTAAGTGCTGCTCCCTCTTTCACTCTGAAGTCTTTTCCAGCTGAGAGAAGCGAGAAAGAAGCTGTAGTGGGATGGAGGGAGACAGAGTTGATGAATATTTGATCACAATTGTCTTAAATAAATGCTTCTCCCAGACATACCCTCTTGACATACTGACTGCACTGTTTGCCTCACCTCTCTCACACTGTCTTAAAGGTAAGCTCATGGCCAAGGTATTTGGACTTGACAGCAACAAATCAAACTGAATACTGCCTTTGCTGCCACTTCTCCTTTGCTGTTGTTGATTTTGCCTCTTTCCACCACTCTCTCCCCAAAAAGCTTTGATATGTAAACTAGAGTCCCTTCTCCAGAGCTACTATCTGCTATGAAGGTGGTTTGAAATGCAGGTTATGGTAGTGGCCAGAGCACTTAATCTGGCACAGCTGTCCTGAGCTTCTTTACACGAGTCTCAGAAGGAGATGCCAAGGTAGGAGGCGGAGAAGGAGGGAAGCAGCAAACAAACAGATTAAGGTTCTTACCTCAAACCTCCACAGCCCCTCTGTGCCTCAGCTCTGCCCAGTGATGGCTCAGAGAGTACATTTAAATGTCAAGCAAAACTGGGCACCAACACAAACTGCATTTATTCCTGCTGTTTGTTCACAAAGCCCTTCCTTCAGGAACAGCAGAACCAACCGAGAAAAGAAAATAAGCAACTTGTCCTGGGCTGAGATTCCTTCTACCTGCTGAAGCACCGATCAAGGAGGCAATATGAAATGAGCCCTCAGAGGAAAACAGAAAGAAGACGACCCTCCCCACAACAACCACCACCAAAATCATCTGTGGAGTGCATCTCTCCCCCTTCCCAGGCACCACACTAGCCAAACAGACTTCACACATCTACTCTTGCTGCGCCTCAGTGAAGCGGGGCACTGCTGTTAACTGTGACATACAAGCCAAGCAAAATAAGGTAATCACGAAGACCAAAAGCAAAATTCACTGAGGGAATTTGCATTTTTCTAGTGACTAAGTGGCAGTAAAAGACTCTCAAAGGGTTCATCTTTCTCCTTTGGGATTTCAAGTGTTCTCGGGAAGCCCATACATTGGGTTTTTTTAAGCCAAAGAATATATTAGTTTTTCAGCTGCCTATGCACAAGTTGCCTGCCCCAATCCCTATGGACCTTGTTTCATTAAGCAACCACCAAATTCCTTGTTACACCTCCCACTTGACTAAAGTCACACAGGAAATGTATCTACAGCAAAGAACCCAACACAGACTTTAAAATCATAAACTGAACACCAAATAGTTTGGGGCACTCTTTGTTTATCTCTGCTGACTCATACTGTAGCTATACAGACAAAATAACAGTTTTCTAAGTTGAAGAATTCAAGCAAAGGAAGAGCAGCATCTAAGAAGAGCTGAGGCCAAGACATAAAGGTTTTGTGCAAGTGATATCTTTGGAGAAGGAAGCCCACATTGTATGTCAAGGCCATACCACTCCATAAATCTGTTTGAAGGTGGTAGGTTTGGCTGGATTATTCTCCTCTTATTAGTGGGAACTCTGCAAGGAACCGCAGGTGAGGGAGGTCAGCTAGAAGGTTACTGAGGTCTACCTGGCAAAGCTACATTGTGGAAATTAATCGGAGGGGTCATGAAGGTATTACAGAGGGTATTCAGAGGCAGTAGCAAAATTTATAGGTTTTTCAAATCAGTAAGACAGACAAGTCTCCTAGATAACAGCAGGCTATGCAAAAGCCTCAGCTATTATGTAGCACAGAGGGTCACAGTCCATAGCAGAAAGCTGTGCGGACATGCCAAGTCGAAACCAATCCAGAACAAGAACTGTAAGTGCAGGTTCAGGTGGAGGTATTCAAACCCAGAAAGCATCCCATTTGAAATGCTGAGGTTAGCCCAGCTCCCCTTGAACCACGGAAATAAGCAAGGAAGCAGGAAGTCCATAACACTATTGACTAACTTGTGCTCTGAACTCTCAGCTCTCATCTCTACCCCACTCTCAGACAGGCTTGTACTAAATTTGGCCCTGACTGCATCCACTTTAACGGATGTAAAAATGTTTCTGTAAAGTTTAATTTAAACATTTGAAGAATGTTAAGAAAGTTATTTCTCTGCATACGGAACCACAAGGTCTTCTTTGGGAAGCATCCCTTTAGGAGCAATTGGCACTCATTTATGGAAGGCAAGACCTCTGTCTTCCTCTTTTACCAGCCTAGCCAGATGCAATAGCTTCACACTGTCACCTAACTATTTAATCGAAAGGGAAAGAAGGGAGTGGTAAAAGTGTGGAAGGAATCACAGCGGCTTGTGGTGGGGATTAAAACATCTCCACAGCCCAGCCTGAACTGAGGTCGCCAAGACAGAGGCTCCAGCTCAAGTCAGAGGAAGCCACGCTGCAGAAAATGGCACCTGAACAGTGGCAAGAGGGAACAGGCTTTGACTCACGAGGCCCTAGCACAGGCGGGGGTAAGAGGGACAGAAAGAGGTGGTGATGTGGTGCCTTCTAGTGACTAGGCAGAGATGTTGCATCTCTAAAAAGTGTGCATGCTTCACCTTCTACTCTGGTTTCCTTCTGCAGGCGGGCCTTTGCCAGGGACTTATACCCATTATCCTAGCAGAGTTTCCTGGCCTGATCCTACCTCCCTTTGTAGTGTCTTTCCATTTGCTTAGCAAGGCAAGGATTTACTGGTCCCAAAGCACAGGGACAAATCCTGGAATGAACTGGAAAAAAAAAAAATGATGACTGGTGTAAATCAAATCGGACCACGGATCCTATCTGGCCTGTGGTGAGCAAAAAGGAAGATTTTTTTCTTCCTGTAATGCTGGAAAGCATGTTAGTGATTTCTTTGCAGGACATAAACTAACATGTTGTTTTCTTTTTCTTTTCTTCCCCAAACAACCCCAAGTGTGCTTTTTTTGGAAGCAGTGCCACTAAAGTCCTACGCTGTTCACCTCCCCATCGAGAAAATCACTTGAGCCAAAGGTGTCTGCGGTGAAACTCCAGCCGTGTCAACGGATGAAAAAGCCCAGATGAATGTGGCCCATTACGTCTGCTCTAAAACAGAGAGATGGAGAGAGACAAGGAAAGAAAAACAAACAAAAAAACCACCCTGGCACAAACAGCGTGATCCTAGGGGTTAGGACTGCACACTAATATTTTCATCTTAATAAAAGCCATAACCAAATCCTCAGTATTTAATGCCTAGTTTCCACTTGGCATGAAAAAAAGCAATAAAAAAAAAGGAAAGGGGAAGGTGAAAGAGGAAAAGCAAAAAGAAGCTATTTTCTTCATATATTCAGGAAGTATTTTCTCCAGCAGATTCATGGGGTTCTTTTCCTCTCTTCCCTGTAAGATAGGATTAAGCAGCGCTGCAGCATCTACTGTCAGCTTGAATTCCCTGCCTCCCAGAATGGGTACTCGTAATTAAAAGCTTAGCTCACCTTATCCCCCCAGTTTCCCAGGCGAAAAGTCAAAGCCTGCATTTAATTGCATATATATGTGTGTGTGTTTAAAGCCAAAGCTCTGAAGAGAGTTGAGATTTGGGAGAGGGGAGGGGAACAGGCACAGAGGTATCTGACACAGTCTCAAACAGGGAAAAATGGGAAATGGGAAGAGAAGGAGAGCAGACAATGAGAGCACAATTTCTCCTTCTCTCTCCCTTTAGTCCCCTGCTCTCCTGCCCCTCCCCCATTTTTTTTTTTTTTTCCCTGAAGGATACAGGCTGTCATTTTACTCCTGACTTGCTCCATTACGTCCTCTTTGGTTCCGCAGTGGGAACAAGTGAGGCACAGAGAGGTTTGTCCTATGCTTCTCTACGCTATGCTTTTTACAACATGGTTTAGTCCATTCACTAGGGCTTGGCTGTGGGAAAGACTGAATCAACTTCTGCTCGTGCACTACATGGGAAGTATGGACTACCAACATGCATCAAGTTCATCCCTAGCTGTTCTGCTTGTGCAGTGTTGTCAGTCCCAGGCCCTCCTGCTTCAGCTTTAAGGTGAAGATGATTAGTCACAAGTACTAAGGGGGGACCCACAGGCATCTCCACTGGGCCAAGCCAGACAATGCTCATCATAAATGTTTTAGAACAGGGTTCAACATAATCTGTAAACTCTCCAGAAAATAAAGTCACCTTCTCCATAGTAGTAATAGATGTGAGTACTGGGATAAATTCTTTAGAATGCAGTTAGGAATTAACACACTTCAGCTCCTAAGCAAATAGATTTGATTCAGAGGTTACCACTGCACGTCATATTCCCAGCACTTTGGACCCTCTGTGCCCAATGCTGATCTTCAAAGAACAGCCAGCTGTTGAGGGTACTTTTGCCTTCCTCCAAAGCCATCTGCCTTCCACCAGACCACAAGACCAGTTCTGCCCTCAGCAAGGACCTGACGCATTCCTAACAATTCAGCCAAGCAGGCCATACACAAAATTTTACAGACTCACAATAATGTGACTGCAAGAGGTAACTGAACTTGGAAAACAACTTGCAGACAGGAATTTTGCAAGAGGGCTGGCTGGGTTGTTTCAGCACAGGGTTTACATACTCCAAGCTCTCTAGCCTCCAAAGGAGGAAGACATGTTTTGCAAAAGCAGTAATTTCTAAAGCCTTTCCAGCCAGCACCAGGATAAAAAGTAATAATTTTTGTAATGCTACTGTGCTGATTTTGGCTGGGGTAGAGTTAATTTTCTTCACAGTAGCTACTGCGGGGCTGTGTTTTGCATTTGTCCTGGAAACAGTGTCGATAACACAGGGATGTTTCTGTTGCTGCTGAGCAGTGCTTACACAGAGTCATGTCCTCTTCTCTTTGTCACCCCACCAGCGAGTAGGCTGGGGGTGCACAGGAAGTTGGGAGGGGACATAGCTGGGACAGCTGACCCCAACAGACCAAAGGGATATTCCACACCATGTAATATCATACACATCATATAAAACTGTGGGAAGAAGGAAGGGGGGAACATTTGGAGTGATGATGTTTGTCTTCCCAAGTAGCCATTACGCATGATGGAGCTGCGCTTTCCTGGAGATGGCTGAACACCTGCCTGCCAATGGGGAGTAGTGAATGAATCCTTGCTTTGCTTTGCTTGTGTGTGTGCCTTTTGCTTTACCTATTCAACTGTCTTTATCTCAACCCAGGAGTTTTCTCATTTAAACCCTTCTGATTCTCTCCCCCATCCCACCAGGTGGAGAGTGAGAAAGCTTGTCCAGATCTGCATTGTCAGGATGCTCCCTGGATCCCCAACAAGCACAGTGAATATGCCTCACACCATGGCTTTAATAAAACTGGAGCAGTTTCAGGTCCACGGTTCGTGCCTGCAGTTGCTGCTCCCCCGCAGGTGTAGCTTGTTGTTAGGCCAGGAACAAAGGTCAGGTTTCCTGGCAGAGCTACCAGCCTTAGAGCACCCTCCAGCATGGTCCAAGCTATGTAATCCCTCACCTGTAGTTACACTCCTGAGAAGGTTTCTTCCTCTCTCTGAGGATACCTTGCCCCTTTTCATCATCCCAGTACACCCAGCCTGTCAGTTAGTTTACTACATGCTGTGTCCTCTTCTGCAGAGCATAACCACCTGGGCCTGAGAAAACGTTCATGTCCTCTATACATTGCAATCCATGGGTTACAAGCTGCTCCCCAGTCAGCACAGATCCCTCCTCGTAGAATTCTTGAATCCTATTGTCTCCTCCCTAGGTCTCTGCTGAGGAGGAGGATCTTGAAATAGTAACTACCTTCCCCAATAACTGCTGTACTCTCCCTGGTGGCAGCCCTTCATCTCAGCTAGAACTGGTTACCTGCTTAGTGCAGCTAGGAAAGATCTTCCTTCTAATAACTCTTGCTTCCTGCCCCCTTTTTTTTTTTTTTATGTTATGATATCAACAGCCTCAGAGTTTTCTGCTTTCATCTTTGGCTGCTGGCACACTAAGAAAGCATCAGTAGCTAGGGAGTAAGCTCCCCAAAAATGCAGAGCAGCTCTAAGTTCCTCCCTGAAGCCACAGGCAGAAGACACGAGTGTGCAGCCACACATCAGGGTTTGCCGCTGTATCTCTGTGCTCGCTTCAGTTGCTCAGAGGAGACTGGGTATCCTTGCACAGCTGTTGTCAATCTGTAAGTGTGCACACACCAAGTAACAAGGCACCTTGATGAAACAAACACCAAAACCTAAGCAAGCCAGCTTAAGAGGTTTCATCCCTTTCCTCGTCCACCTTCTTCACTATTTCCACGTGACATAGTGCAAGAAAATGAAATACTAATGAAAGTGGGGATCCAGGCAAAGCCTTCCAAGCCCTGAGTATATAGCTGTCCTGAGCACATGTCCGTCATGGGTGCCTAGGTCTCCACTATCAGGTTTAGGGTGCATGTTAATTGCTGTCTACTCAGCCCTGCAGAGTTTCTTGCTTGACTTTGAAGCAATGAATCTTGAAGCATCTCTATGGAGCTGGGGGCAGGGGGGTAGAGGTGGAAACAGAAGAGCAGGACTGAAACACTGGAAGTTAATTGCAGTGAAACTGCAAAGACTGATTATAACAGGTAAAGCACTATACTGTTTATTATAAACAATATCAGCATATTTACTGTATGTGATACTCTTGTCATTAAGACTGCTCTCCACATAGCTACTACTATATTTATAGCATTGGATCATCTCGCTTTACATACAGGCTGATAGGACTATTAGCATAACTATTGTATTATCAGTATGTAATCACTATTAATTATTATTATTAATTATTATTATTACATTTTTCGGCGAAGCTACTGAAGGTGAAGGGTTCTGGAGCAGAGGCTCGCGCCGAGGGACCCTTTCTCCGGTGGCAAAACCGCAGCGGCGAGGCGGCAAAAAGCGCCGAGAGAG
>Ga0065711_1007820_pt1 | contig 18565 bp, 11 predicted proteins | sample Hoacrofraction12_FD_59098 | JGI IMG/M metagenome (GOLD analysis project Ga0065711, IMG submission 59098) | Hoatzin crop microbial communities from Cojedes, Venezuela - Epithelial fraction 12 v2 (version 2) | ecosystem: Host-associated > Birds > Digestive system > Esophagus > Crop | place...
CTGGACGCCCCTCCAGGTGAAAGCAAACTGTGGCCTGCACTCTGCTGCCAAAGGGATGGAGAAGAATGCATTAGCAATGTCAATTGTAGCGTACCACTTGGCTGCCTTTGACTCCAGCTGATACTGAAGTAGCAGTAGGGGATCAGCTTGAAGATTTGGGACTAACTCCTTCATTACAAAACTTGCCTCCTCCACTTCTGTCTTTACTATCTGGAACAGATAGTAGCAGTGAGGAGGAAGGAGCAACAAATAGATTTACTCCGATTACCGCACGGACTCAGAGTAAGACTCAGAAATCTCCACAGCTTCTGGCCCCATTGCGGGGGGAAATGGGGGTGGGAGGCCCAGCTAGAGTAAAGGTTCCCTTTCCCACTGCTGATCTAGATGCTTGGAAAGAGATAGCTAAGGGATACCGAGACGACCACTCTCGAGTGGCAAAACTATTTGAATTAATAGTAAAAAAACAGGATCCTGATTGGGCAGATGTAGATTTGATTCTTGGGGAAATGACTGAGACAGAAAAGTAGTTGGTATTAAAAACTGCACGAACTTGTGTACAAGCCAAAATTACTGGAGGAGCCTTACAAGGGAATGTGGACGATTACCTTCCCCTGAAAGACCCACATTGGACCCCAATGATGAGCAGGATTGTAGAATATTAAGAAGAAACCAAGATTGGATAAAACTGGGGTTAGAGAATGTGATTCCAAAAGGTGTAAACTGGTCAGCATTATACGATATCAAACAAGGGCAGAGGCAGACCCCTACCAAGCTCTTGGATCGGTTGAGAAATGATATGAGAAAACACACGACCCTAGATCCCTCCTTGGATGTGGGACAGCAACAGCTCATCTTTCTGTTTTTGAGACAATCGTCTACAGACAGAAGAAAGGAGTTACAGAAACTAAAAGAACTGGAAATAAGAAATGTAGAAAAATTGCTGGAGGAGGCATGGAGAGTTTTTAGAAATCAGGAGGATGTGGATAGAGGAAAATTAACCAAAGTAATGGCAACAGCAACGATGGCAGCTTTAGAACAGACAGGAATGATAGATAGAAAAGGATTTAGAGGACGAGGAAGGGGAAGACCCTTGGGAAATAGAGGGGGACTGGGAAATGTAGTGGGAAGGAATCAGTGTGTGTATTGTCGAGAGAAGGGACATTGGAAGAATGAATGCCCAAAACTTAATAGAGCCCCACAAACCTTGACAGCTGAAGCAGAGTTTAACTGATGGGGACCTGGGGAATCTACCCTAGTGGATCCACTGGTTAAGATGAGGCTAGGAAGACAGGAGAAAGAAGTAGAATTTTTAANAGACATNGGTGTCTCTTCCTCTGTCTTAAATCAAGAATTGATACCTATAAGTAGTGACTTTGTGACTGTAGTGGGAGCTACTGGCCAACGGGAAAAGGCTTTCTTTCTAAGACCCCTCAATTTTAAATTAGGAAAACAGGTTGATATACATCAATTTTTATACTTACCAAAATCCCCAAAACCATCGTTAAATAGAGACCTATTAGAATGATTGGAAGCAGAAATAAGTTTTAAACAAGGAATCATGGAATATAAGGTGAATGAAAAATCAATTAATTGAAATTTTAAGTTTAGCCCTACCTAATAGACCCTGAAAGTTCTGTCACATCTACACTAGAAAAGGAAGAAATTACTAATCAGGTATACCCAGGAGTATGGGCTACAGGAATCCCCGGCTGAGCAGAGCATATAATCCCCGTAACAGTAGAACTTCAGGGAGGGGCAAAACCAACATGACAAAAGCAATACCCCTTGAAATTAGAGGACTGAAAAGGAATAGAAGGACCAATTAATAACTTTTTACAGTATGGACTAGTGGAATGTGAGTCAGAATACAATACTCCTACATTACCAGTGGAAAACAGATGGAATTTACTGGGTAGTACAGGATTTAAGAGAAGTGAGTAAGATTGTTAAGGACATACAACCTGCGGTAGCTAATCCCTATACTTTACTTACTAAAATATGACATAATCAAGTATGGTTTACGGTATTGGATTTAAAAGATGCATTCTTCTGTCTGCCTTTAGACAAAGAGCATCAGAATTTATTTTCATTTAAATGGAAAAATCCTACCACAGGTAGAAAAACCTAGCTTACCTGGACAGTGTTATCCCAAGGTTTTAAGAATAGCCCAGCGATCTTTGGAAATCAATTAGCATGAGAACTTGAAGCATGGAACCCTCCCTCCAGAGATGGAAACCTTTTACAGTATGTAGATGATTTATTAATAGCAACTGAAACTAAACCTGGCTGTATACAGTGGACTATCAGTTTGTTAAACTTTTAGGGACTAAATGGGTATCGAGTCTCTCAACAGAAAGCTCAGATGGTGTGCCAACAGGTACCCTACATTGGATACGAGCTGTCTGGAGGACAGAGAGAACTAGGAACAGAACGGAAGAGGCCATCTGCAGGACTCCCCTCCCTCAGACGGTAAAAGAGCTCAGGACCTTTCTGGGAACCACAGGTTGGTGGCCGTTATGGATTTATAATTACAGAATAATAGTGAGACCCTTGTATGAACTTTTGAAAAGTAATTCCACCTGACTGACCTGGTCCAAAGAAGCTCAAAATGCATTGAAGACAACTAAGAAAGAACTGATGAAGGCCCTGGCTCTGGGCCTGCCTGACGTTACTAAACCCTTCTGGCTGTTTTCTTATGAAAGACAAGGCATAGCTCTGGGGGTCCTAGCTCAACGGCTGGGACCCTACAAAAGAGCTGTGGCCTATTTTTCTAAACAGCTGGATGAAGTAAGCAAAGGATGGCCAGGATGTCTGCAAGCTGTGGAGGCCATCGTCTTGAATATTCAGGAAGCCTGAAACTTTACCTTGGGCCAAAAGATCACAGTCCTGGTCTCACACACAGTGTCAGCTGTACTGGAACAAAAAGGGAACCACTGGCTTTCCCCATCCCGATTTCTACAATACCAGGCCATTCTGATTGAGTCAGATGATATTAATATTGAAGTAATTAATGTTATCAACCCAGCTTCTTTTCTCAGTGGGTCAATCTCTGAACCACTGGCACATGATTGCTTAGAAACCATAGAGACTGTGTACTCCAGCAGGCCAGATTTGAAAGAGGAACCCCTGGAAGATGCACAGGATTCCTCGTTCACGGATGGAAGCAGCTTTGTCCGACAAGGTATTCGAAAGGCTGGGTATGCAGTGACAACAATAAATGAAGTACTTGAGTCTCAGTCACTACCTGCTGGAACATCAGCTCAAAAGGCTGAAATTATTGCCCTAACTAGGGCTCTGGAGTTAGAAAAAGGAAAAAGGATAAATAGATGGACAGATTCCAAATATGCTTTTGGAGTTGTCCACGCTCATGAGGCAATTTGGAAGGAGAGAGGACTACTAACTGCACGAGGGAAGCAGGATAAATACGCTGAGGAAATGCTTTGCCTATTAGAAGCCGTCCAACTGCCAACAAAAGTTGTCACCATGCACTGCTGAGGACTTCTGAAGAGTAACACTGACCAGGAAAGAGGCAACAGATTGGCTGACTATGAAGCTAAACAGGCAGCGGAAAGAACGCAAAAGATTTTGGCCTTAATTCCAGATAACAGAAGTCAAAACCTAAATAACCAAGAAAATATTGAGTATTCTAAAGCTGATAAAGAATTAATAGAGAGATTAGGAGGACAGGTTCCATCCCGAAGATGGGCCTATTCAAGTGATGGCAGAATTATAATCCCTGCTAAACAGATATGTGGGGTGGTTAGAGAAGAACACAATAGGACACTCTGGGGAGCAGTCTCTCTGTATAAATTTTAAAATCAGAAATTAATAGGGAAAAATTTGTATACTACAGTCTGACAAGTAACCCAACAATGTGAAACATGTTTAAAAAATAACCCCAATACAGGTAACTGGGTACAATTACGAAGTATTGGGAAGGGGGGTGTACCGGGAGACCACTGGCAAATTGATTTCTCTGAACTTCCAAGAAAAGGAGGGTACAGGTACTTATTAGTACTTACTGACACCTTTTCAAGTTGGCCGGAAGCATTCCCTTGTAGAACAAACAAAGCAAGGGAAGGAACTCAGGTATTACTAAATGAAATAATACCTCAATTTGGGGTGCCGACAATTATCTCCTCAGATGGGGGGACACATTTTTGTGCAGAAGTAGTGCAACAGGTCGGCAAACTATCAGGAATCGATTGGCAGCTACATACGCCCTACAGACCACAAGCCAGTGGGCAAGTAGAAAAAATGAACCACATGATTAAATAAAAGATAGCAAAAATGTGCCAAGAAGTGAATCTATATTGGTACCAAGCATTACCTATTGCACTACTTTGGCTATGTGTAAAACCTAGGACCAAAGAAAATTTGAGCTTTTTTGAGATACTATCAGGCTAAATATCAAGGGGAAGATTTGAACCAGTTGGGAAATCAGTGTCTACAGACTTATGTTATATCCTTAGGAAAACAATTAGAAAAAGTTAGTAAAATGTTTTGGGTACCAGGGCTAAAGGCTTAGATCACCCAATCCATCCTTTTAGCCCTGGAGATTGGGTTTATGTTAAGAATTTTTCAGGTGATCCACTGAGAGAGAAGTGGAATGGACCTTACCAGGTATTGCTGACCACTTTCACCACAATCAAGATTTGAAAACAACCAACCTGGATCCATCATTCTCGAGTGAAGAAGGCTCCTAAACCAAGATGGATCATCAAAAAGGCTGGCAGTTTGAAACTACAATTAGAGTGGTAACTTTGTTAAACCTAGGCTTATCACTGAACATTTGGAGTGAGAACTTATAATGCAATTCAGATGATAGCGAACACCACGGGAGCTAAGGATTGTTGGATTTGTACTGCCTTACCAAAAGGTAACATGAGACTCCCTTTGTATGGGGTAGGATCCACTCATTGGAATTGTGACAATAATACTTGGCCCGAGTTTTGGAAAAGACACGACAGAGGATCCTGTGATTACAACAACTCAAGCTAGGTGACTGGGCCAAAATTTGACCTACAGATATTAAACAATGACACCCAGATATTGGTTAGCAACAATAGTTGCCTATGGAAAGGAAGATCCAACACTTGTTCGTGCCGACCCCCCTTCTACACACACAAAAATTGTACTTGCAGGGATTGGTGGAATGATTATTGGATCAACAAAACTACAGTAGAGGCAGGAACTTGGGATTTGAAAAGGACAGGTGTGACATATATGTATTTTTGTAATAGAACTCAATTAAAAACCTATAGCCTCTCAAACTGGGATTATTTTAGGAATGTATCAATTGGCTGAGTAAACCACAGAACATTTTATGGAGCTAATCTCACAGCCACTGACAGGCCCTGTAAATTACCCGATGGGTATTGGTGGCTATGCGGCGATGGTATTAGAAGAAAGCGACTCCCTGTGGGTTGGAAGGGAATGTGTACCATAGGTCACCTAGTTAGTCAGGACGGAATATACAACCAGTCCCAAATACCTAAAGGTACATTAAGAACATCATGGAGACAAGCCAAACGGGAAGACAACCCACTTGTAAGTAGGGGAATAAAATTTCATAGTTTTGTCAGATGGTTCTTGCCGTGGCTATGAGTCAGTGAGCTAGAGAAAGCCATAATAAACATTTCCATGGTTTTAGAGAATATGGAAAATCTAACAATAGATACTATGGAAAATTTACAGATGGAAGTATCATCCCTTAGTAAAGTTGTGCTACAGAATCAAATGTCAATAGATTTATTGACCACCAAAGAAGGGGGAGTATGTATGATCATTAATACCAGATGCTGTGCATATATCAATGAAGACAGACAGATAGAAGCAGATTTGAATGCGCTCTGGGAGAAAACATGAGTATTCCATGAAGTTTCTTTGGATAATACTTCCTTGGGGTTTTGAGATTTATGGGATAAAGTGACCTCTCGGCTCCCTAATTTAGAATGGTTAAAACAATTGTTCATGGGATTAATCACTCTGATGGTTTTAGGAATACTTGTTTGCATATCTCTCAAATGTTTCCTTTGGAGTTGTCAGGATTCAGCTCAGACACACAGTGATTGGAAAAGGAACAAGGTTAGACACCATATAGAAACCGGAAAATACTTTTCCTGGACCCTTAGAATGAAAGGCTGAAGAAATTTGAAAATAATACCTACAATACACAATAGTGAGGATTCGTAACTTTCTAGCTACAAATCCACAAAAGGAGGGATTTACATATGTAAATGTAAAATTCCACTTACTAGAGTGATTGTAATTAAACTAAAGTAGAACCTTGCTGTTTTGAGAAGACAGGAAAGTTCTAAGATAAAGAGGCTCCTAAATAACACTACTTAGATGAGCTTGACTTGCTGCTTTGGGGGGGGTGGGGGGGGACAGGAAAGCTCTAAGATAGAGAGACTCCTAAATAATGTTATTTGGACAGCACAACCTTGGAAGAAGCAGATGTGCGGAACCATAATGATGAAGGAATGGCAAAACAAACACTAAACCAGAACAGACTACCCTTGACGGAACTGAGCATGCGCAAGAGCGGAGGTCAATCAGCACACACTGTGAGGAAGAGTATATCCTTCATCCAGAGACCCCCGACGACCACCTGGGGGCATAAACCAGCATGCATGAAGGAACATTAGCATATGATAATGAGTTACTGGAAAAATAATGAACATGTAACTCTTTTCTCGGGACTCTGATGAATATGTATATAAAACTTGTATATAAGCTATGCATTTAACCTGAACAGACACACACAATTGGAGGAGAAATCCCCTGTGTCTCCAGCACTGCAATAAAGAAGACCTACTTAATAGTCTTCTGACTATTGAGTCTTCAACTCCGGCTTTTCACGGCATTAACCCATCAGCTGGGCCAGCTCTGGAGCATTACAGGGTGTGTCTATATTAGTGGTCTGGAACAGGAGCATGTTTTTAAAACTAATTTCTTAACTGTGCTTTGGCTCCCATCACAGTGTGACGGAGCATACAAACCAGACTCTTTCTGGATTAAACTGAAAGATGTGCTCCAAGAGTGCACCAAATACAGCTCGAACATCATTCAGCCCACACAACCACTCTTGAGCTAGGCTGAAGTAACCCCATCCTCAAACACACACAGTGTTGATGACAAGGTTTCAGTACCAACTGTTCTTCTGCTCACATTCACTGCTACTGTGCCACCCTATTCACTAAAAGGCACGACCATCAGCTTTTAGGCTTATCGCCAACAGATACCAGCAGACGGTCACCTCCTATATCTTCTGCATCTTTGCTTGTGGAACATCTGTTTGAATGGCATTACACCACAATTTTCCTCATATTCTGGAGAAAAAGTTCACTTAGCAAAGGAATTAAGATCAACAGCTACAGGGTCTTCCAAACTTTCACATTAAACCAGTCTGAGATTAAACCAAGGACTAAACTGTAATTGCAACTAACATTAGCAAGGCAGGTGATAGATAAGCCAGTGTAGGTCAATATAAACCTTGTATTCCTGGCAATGACGGAGAAGTATTCACTGAGAACTTCAGTCTCACTGAAGCTGGAGAGATTGATGACCTCTCAAGTGGGCAACTCATTCATCAAATATCAGACAAGCATATTTACTGCATTCCAAGGTCAAGCAGCGTCTTATTTGTCAACCCATAGCCAACACTGGAATTAAACAATGCCATTAGGGATTGAGCACAAGTCTTTTCTTGTAAACTTTATCATTAACATAGAACTATAAATAACAGATATGAAACCCCAAGATAACATCCTACAGAGCAGCTTTTCAAAGAATAAGTGCCATTTATCAAAGTGATTAAAAATATCTGAAATTCCTTTGTCAAGTCATCTGCTGAAACCATAAATTAAAAAAAAAAAAAAGAAAAAGAAATAGCATTTTGAGTTTAGCAGGTATTAGACCTTAGATAGGAGCTGTACTAGGTTCGTGTGATGGTTTACTACCTCCCCTTCACATCTCGCTCCTCTGGTTTACAAAGGCAAATGAAATGCCTTTTCATGAGGCATGAGGATCCCCTTTGTATAAAGTATAAAGAATTTATCCTCCACGAAAAGTAAAAATGAAGTTTGCAAGCCCAAACTTTCATTCATGAACCAACATGACAACATGACCATTATAACAATAAAAAGTTTATTTGATTAGAACAGATCTTCTAGATACAGCACTTACACAAAGATGCCATTTGTCAGTCCGTAAGTTTCCTAATTCAGTAATTAATAAAGGCACAATGCTGACATTTCAGACAAGTCACTAATTTCCAATAGAACTGGCAAGAGAAACACCTCCCTCCCTCCTACTTTCTTTAAAAGCCACCTGTTTCATTTGCCTACAGTGATATTAAAAGCAGTAAAGGCCTGCATCGGAAGCAATCATCATACAAAAAATCTGATCTGGACCTCAGAAGAAAGTCCTCAGAAGTAGCAGAAGCTGAAGCTGTCAGTCAGCAGCTCACACTTCTTTCTTTTCTTTTGCTTTCCCCTCTTCCAAAAATTCTCAAGGAAGATAGCATGCTTGCTGCCATTGCACTTGCTTAAAATTACCAGAAAAATATCAAGAAGAATGGAGGAAAACATATACTAGTAGTAAAGCGTTATAAAAGATACCTGGCCTACCGTATTTTTTATGAGAGAACATGAGATACTGCCCATTGAAAGTGCTTTCGAGTACCCCTTCACCTTCTCTCTGCAGTTTAATTGTACACGTGCAAGTTGATGGTTCTCTCAAACCGAGCACAGCTGTTGTTTTAGCCAGGCACACTAATTCGCTTTTATGTCATAATACATACGGAGAACTCTCCTCACAGTCTCCACATATTTATCATCAGGAACAGGTTTTCTCTGGCTTCCCGGCTCCAGTAATTTCTTGATTGTGGGGATGCTGCTTATTCTTGCTTTAAATGCCTAAAAGGTAAACAGTAAGTACATGGTATTTAAAGAACAGAAAGTAACACAAGAAAAAACAAACAATCTTACTGATTTGTGTAACATCCTTTAACAAGTTGTGTATGGAGGCAAGACAGAAAATACAGTTTTAGCCATGGCTGAGTTTTAGTCGCCCTCACTCCAACCTTGTTATTTTAAACAGTAATAAAACAGTCCCCTGTCTTGTATCACTATGGAATGAAGTGGAAACAGTTATCTGTGGTTTCAGATGTGTACTTTACTCAAATCACTTCTTGTGATCCAGAAAATATCTTCTGCTTAAAGGTATCACAGAACTGGTGAGGGGAGGGCAAAACAAAGGGATGGTGGATTTCTTCGGATCTGTACAGGGATTACTCCAGCAAATAATAGATTCCCTAGACGAAACATATTATGAGGTTCTTCCTAAAGCAAGAAGGGCAAGATTACAACAGAAAAGGAGTGATAAATGCTCGTTTTGTGGAATTATCTACATACAACAGACTTTGAAACACCATTTATCACATTTCCAGCCATATGAGTGTATTGTTCGTGTAAGGTACCTGTAACTGAGGAAAGCCTGAGAGCACGTCCGACTTCTTCTCTTCTACCATTAAAATGGCTTCAAGAAGATGAACATCTGCCCAGCTAAAATTGTTGCCAACAAGAAAGTCCTGCCCATGGTCTTTCAAAACCTATAAGTGTCATAAATGAAAATGTTCAAATGTGGATATCCAGCTGGGCTTCATGTTTTCAAAATGCACAGGAACGCTTTCTTTGACAATGCTTACTGCCTCCTCTTCACCTTTCTCTCTCATGCAACTAGGGATGCTACCTACTGCTAGTCTGGGGGATGTGGGCCCAGTGCCTGCAGTCACTGATCATTTTACGGGATATCTATGAGCAGTCCTCACAGCGGCAATCTAGAATCTAGAATCCCAGGGTTTCTTACCCATCCTTCGCTCCTATAGCCCCAGGTAACCCCTAAGTACTAGACTACAGAGTCAGAGACCTCCTTGGTATTCACTGCTTTCCAGCCTAATAAACCTTGAATATTTCTGTATGTAGTTACAGCTTCAGTGGGAAAATAGAGAATGTAAACAAGAGGTGATCAGCCTAAAGCATTGGGGCTAGGATGCAACAAGTGGAATCTAGGGCAGAATGAACTCTGGTAGGCATCTACAGGAGCGTTGGTATCTAAGTGGGAAACTTCCCTTTAGTCTTTGCAACAGAAAAGCAGTTATTTTTGCCAGATCACCCTGTCTATGTATATTAATTTCCATTGAGAGCACCTCTTGGGTCCTATCTCTCCAAGGATAAGTTAGAAAAACACCAGTATGGCTTAAGCAGCAGACCACTTGGACTAGAAGACAGCAGTGATAGCTGTGTATTACCATCGTTAAACAAAAAATGTGTAAATGTATTTGAAATGTTAAAAAAAGCTGACAGTTAGCTATTCTAAAATGGCATTGCCTTTGCAATGCAAGTTACACAGTTTCATTTCTCCTAACAACAGGAAGTTGCTGGTTCAACCGTACATCGCTATCTTTACACATTCATTGGATCGTAACAGTTTTAAGCCAAAGGGGACACTTGGACTCTTCAGTCTGAACTTTGATGCTGCTCAGACCATGAAATCTCACTTCAGAATTTCTGCACTTAACCCACCCCAACCTGTTCTCATACTGCTCTGACCTCCCTCTCATCTTTCCAGTCTGCAGGCAGCATGGTGTCCTGGTTTAAACTACTGTGCTGACACCTTCCTATTTCTTCTGCTTTTGGTAAAATACCCAGTGTTCCCATTGTTATCCTCCCAGAACAATGGTAGGAAATGATCCTCCTGCATACCTTTTCATATGCTGGGAAATACCTGCTTGTCGCCTTTTGAACTATAACAGCGCGTTGTTTCTCTTTATCCTCAGCCGATAAGAATGGGAACATCAAAATGAAGCCCATAAGGTCATCAGTTCCTCCAACATACATATCAATCCTTAAAACCAAAGTAAACAAAAACCTTAAATAAGAAGGCACTTTCATAATCAAAGTATTCTTAGATTTGTGTTGTGATCATAAAAGTTGAAATTCCCATCCCCCTCATGAAAATTATTTTTGCAGTTAAAAAACCAAATACGTCACAGTCTGAGTCTCACTCATAATTGTAGTGTTGTTGGCACTATACTTGCCTCATTGTGCAGGATTAAACAGGATTGTACGAAAGTTAAAAAAGTTTAACTTTGGTGTTACAGATCACTTCAGAATCACCAGAGGGACACACAGCACCACCAGACGAGTCATCCCAAACTGGCTTAATCATCTGGATGTATCCCACCTTTAGGGTTTCATCCAAAGTCCAAGTGGTGCCAAACAGGTTAATAACGGGATTGGAAACCTGAAGTGTACCAGGTTCCGCATCTAGCTAAATAATTAGTACAGCAGTTCTTCAGATCATCCCTTTTATCCATTTTTCCAGAGCTCTGACCACAGGCTTTGACTGTAGACAAGACTCAAATTTAAATTAAGTCCTCATGAATATGAATAAATATATGGTAAACTAGGCTAGCAAAGTCTTCTAACCATCCTATGTCACAAGAGATTTGAGCTCCTGCTGTGTAACAAGACTAACTGCAGTTTTTGTCTTCAGGCAACAGCCACTTCAAAAAGCCTCTGCAAGGATTAAACATGTTATGTGCAATAAGAAGCTATCAGATATTCCTGCGAGCCTTAACATACGCCAGCTTCTTGCCTGCATCTATCTGGTCTTCCAAAACTGCACTCCCACACTGTACAAGACCCGCCACCCACAGTACTTAAAGCCGGAGCTAACCTTCCTCCAAACACTGATGGTTCCTTCCCCCTGCCCTAGCACAAATCAACAGATACACTTCATTTGTATTTGCTGGTAAGACAGCAGGAACAGGCTCCAAGCTAAATCTGAAACTCCACCGAGGAGAATTCTGTTTGAAGGAAGAGGTATGCAAGGCATGCAAGCTACAGGAAATGGTGGCTTATTAACAACACAGAGAAGCTGATAAGCTATGACTGAGGCTCCTGCCTGAATATTCATTCGTTTTGCTACTTCTCTGAACCGGCTTCAGCCAATTCTTCCAACCACTTGCACCATTTAATGGCAGTTTATTGTAAAGTACCTATTAAAGTTAGATGCTTTACTAGACCTTCCGTTTTCCTTCTCTTAAAAAACAATAAGAAATGCACATTTAAAGGCTACATGTTGAGATAGCCCAATCACATTTTTTTCCGTCACGCAGACAGAACATCAAGACCCGGATTTAATTCCACGTGAAACCAGAATTTTTTCCAACAGCTTTTAGCTTTTCTTTCCCCAACTCCTAAAAACCTAAACCATGCACTTTCTACAATGCTGTGGAACATCATGCAATCGTTGATAACATCAATGACCGACCTTGTTTTGCAGCCAAAAGTTAAAAACTAACTATTGCTTTCCAAAAATTCTCTGTTTACAAAAGAGCGTCACCTCTCAAATACCTATGTCAAGTTGTATTAATCTTTTACTAAAGCACAATAAACATAAACTCCTGCCTCATATATTTTTCTGTAAAAATAATCGACTTGGAACAAATCAGTTGGCTTGCATCTACCTGTGGCCTGCCAGGCTCACTGCAAGTTGTGTGACACTGAGGCTCACAGGTACCTAAAGGTAAACCCCTTCTCTGCATGTGCAAGTATGCAATTAATTCTAGATGTATCTAAGCCGCTGTAATAAATTCAAGAAGAGTAGTACTGTTACAGTACAGGGCTCTCTCCTTCAGGTCCTTCCCGTAGAGGTTGTGCTTTGCTGCTATGTAGCTGAGGATGGCTCTGGTCTGCACCATCTTCATCCCATCGATCTCCACCATGGGCACTTGCTGGAAAAGCAAGGATCCACCTAAAGGGAAAGCCACACATTGTTCTGCTGGATCTAGTAACTCCATGTCTGAAGTCTTGCTGTCTTCAGAAGATCACTGCTTTTATGGTGAGCTTGCTGTGGGTAGTCATTACATTACACTAGGGTTCTTCCACACAAACAATAAATTACAGTGGTGAAGACAAATTAAACTGCAGAACAAAATTATTGTGCATTAACATCCTTGCTTTAAAAAAGTTTCACTCAAGTTGCAGTCAGGACTGATTACAGCAGCTTTTATGCTGAAATGGAAATACAGTGGAGACAATAGTACTAAGCATATCAACTGAGTAAAAAGTGTCTAATTGTAAATACATTTTTAAAATTCTGTTCCATTATTTAAAACACAGTTGGAGCCAGTGTCAGTTTCCCAAATTTCTCTCTTCTAACCAGTATCTTCAGCTAAATCTGGACATTCAATGAAGTTTTAGGATATGTGTTTTTCAAGTTACTGAAGTGCTCTGGGTAAGTCTGTGGGACCAGGTGGGACACGTAGACAAATGGAGAACAGAATAACCCAGAGGGAGGCCTAGGAAAATCTCCAGGTTAGAAAGACATTCAATTTTCAATTGCATCTGTCCACATATGGGAAAAAAAAACAGCCTCTGCAGCTGTTCACAGCTCTCGGTTTTACTTCCCTCTCTGCTGTGTGGAAAGAAAGTCCCACACAGTCTTCAGAGTCTTCACTTCACACATCTTCTCTCAGACCAAGCAAACTCTGGTCACACTTTTCTTGAGGTTTCACGTGGACTCACCTTTCAGGAGCTTCTCATACTGCTCTCGGGTTTCCAAAAACTCTTCTTCAAACTGACAAAAGAGAATGAGGAAGAACAGGAAATGAGTGTTTTTTCACATTTCTAGAAAAACTTTTTAAGCACTGTAAAAGGAAGAGAACACACATCATCATTCCTTCCGTTCCAGATACAGCTCTAAGGGAGAAAATAACCAAGGGCAGTAGCACTGGCAAAACCTCTTGGACTGCCATATTTGGCAAATGCTGCTGAAGGCAACCATAGCAGAAAAACAGGCAATAAGAACTGGAGTGAGGATGGTTTGTTTGGCATTGAACAAGCAATTTGATGCGAGACAGTCAACAATACAGACTAGGCTGCCCTTAAAATGCTTCCTGGTACCTGGAAAAAAGCTCTGCTGTGGGATATTTTGATTTGGGACCTAGATAGGAACAAATTCTTAGAAAGTTAAAACAAAAAATTTACAAAATAATGTAGAAGTATTATGCCCAGCAGGAAGTTTAGTACAGAAGCATGTTTAGGACACCTAAAGATTAATTATTCACTAGATGAGAAAAACAAAAAGATACAGACTTGTCTGTGTTCAGAACGATGTAGCTATATTCAGTGTGGTTGAGGAAGCCTGGTCCAATCAGTGCTACTTATGGTGAAATTCAGTTCAAGATTAAGACACCGAAGTTAGATGTCTACATGCACGTGTTTGCATGTGGCATACATGTCTTTAGTCAACGTAGACCACGGAGACTAGAAAATGATTAGGCTTATCAACCCCTAGATGTCTAGACATGGGTTCCCAAGGATCCTTCCTCAGTCAACCTCTCTCAGAACATCTGTGCAACTGATGTTAATAATTAAGACTTGCTATACGTAGGGACACCTCAGAAGAGCAGCCATACTAACACAGTGCCAATATTCGACCATAGTAAGTGTGATCACAGAGTCTAAAATTCAGAGCCCATGTTTCTGCTGATGAAAAGCTGGAAGACTATCCCAAGGAAAAAATATAATTGGTACCTGTCAACAGGGTTTTTTTTTTAATTAAAAAAAAAAGAAAGAAAAGAGAGAGGGAATTAAAACAAGGAACAAACGATGCAGGGAAGCAGCCAGTTGTGTCCTCTGTAAGGCCTTCAAACAAAGACTGGTGGTCTTTTTGAAAAATTTGTATTCCTCAGTAGAGGGGTAACTGTACGAAGTTTAACAGCATACTACATAAAAGAAGAGACTCGGAGCAACTCCCAGTCCCTTCTGTCCTCAGACTGAATTATCAGTTTATCGCCAAGCTAGATAGCAGATAAGTAAGTACATTATAACCCACTAAAAAAAAAAAATTTAAAGCTTCTCTGAGTTACCCAAATATTTTCTTCCTGCTCTGAGACTTCTAATTTTGCTACACATGTGGGTCAGTTTGCTCACTTCACCCTGTTTAAGCTGCATCTAAACAATGCAAGCTAGACAAAATATATTTCGTGCTACAGCTTACTGTGGAGGATGCAGCCAGTGGAGTGAAAAATAAAATAAAAATCTGTGTGTGAGCATCCAACTGAAAATAGAAAGACTAGAGAAAGTAAATTCACTGCTGTTTTACTTGGCCCAGGTAATACTCTTTATGCGAGGAACACATCTATTATTCCACTCAACAGCTCTGGGCCAGTAAGCAAATGCTTAATTAAACATTACGCATTCTTGCATTAAGCAAGAAACTGGTTTACAGCTCATTGCTCAGAAGACATGTAACCTGAAGCCATACTTTTGTGTGCCTAAAGAGTGTTTAATTATACTGAACAGCCAATGCTCATTTACTATTGCGCCTTGGGATGTCTTTTCTTTTTTGGTTAATAACCTGTGATCTGCCTCAAAGACGAGCTGACGAGCGTGCAGCTTAAAATTAAAACCACTGGAACAAACCTCAACCCCAGCTGCAGCCAACAACCAGCGAATTGACTCCATCTTGCCTCTTCCATCAAAGTAGTAAAGTTTCGGTTTTCCAGCCATGACTTCAAACTTCCCGCTACCTAAAACAGTTATAAAAGATTAGAAGTTAACAATGATACAAAAATCTGTTGGCAGCTGGAATAACGGTTCACAGGTCACTCACACGACAAAAATTTAAGTTACTTTTTGACAAAACATTTCAGTGAAGTTTCAGCCTAAACTGGTATAGTTTTACTGCTGCGCAGTCAAGTCACAGTATTTCATAGTCAGNAAAAGTAAGCATCAAGTTACTAAGTAGGAGAAAAAAACCAAAACAGTTACCACTAAGGAAATCCTTAAAACTTCCAGAAAATGTAAGTTTTAGCACTAGAGTTACTCAATCACCACTGAAAGCCAAGTTTCAATCAAAAAGGAGAAGAGGCAGTAGGCAGGTTTTTCAAATCTGGCAGTCCTTATACCAAAGAATGCCAAAAGTATCTAAACATTAATTCTACACATACTTAGGTGGAGTATGGGAACGTGTTTTCAAAGCCCCTTGCTTTCTGGCTGTGGTGATCCAGGGTAAGTACGTGTTCCAGAATCAGTAGAAACTTCAAAAGAACAACCAGTTTCTTCTGTAATAATCCAGATTAAAATACAAAGATTCAGACTGTTGCACTACTTAGTCTTCTGCTGGTCACATTTCTTTCTATTAATAAACCCTGTTGCTAAGCAAAACTTTTATAGACTTTTCAGTTGATCAAACATACCATGCTTTGCAAGCAGCATTTTGGTTCTTGAATGGCTTCATAAATGAGGCTATTAATTGTGGTTTTTTTGCATAGACTAGTGTTTAGGTCTCAGCAGGAATTGGATTCCACTGCAGAGCCATAAGCCAAGGAAGCATCAAATGTCATCATACTGGCATTTCATATGCAGAACTCAGTAACAGCAACTCCTTGCTGCAACTGAGAGCTGTTTTCCCTCCGTAGGGAGATTTCTGGTCACTCCAGTCCACAGTTCAAATAACCCTTGAAAACAAGCTGTTGGCACGCAAACAACAACCTCCAGTTCCCAATATTGCAAGAGCTCCTTCATTGGCGGAGGGAACAAGCGACCTTTGAAAGACCTTGAGCACACCAGAGGCAAGCAATCCGCTTGTTAGCCAACAGGCGAGAAAACAGAACACAAAATACGAGACTGCATCTGACCACGGGAATCCAAGTGAGCCAGGCTATTCGGCCCCTCGCGCCTGCTCAGGGGCCTCCATTTCCTCTCAGGTAAGTCGCTGGGAAGTAAAACATTGCCGAGTAGTATCTACATGGCTAATAAAATTAACAGTGCATGAGAAATAAAGACTAAAGCATCAGTGAGAACACCATGAACAAACAGAATGAAACAGGAGCTGATGTAATACAGCTAAACTCACGGAACTAAAAAAAGCCAAAGGTGATTTTTAACTTGACGTTTAAAAAATTAAAGAAACAGCAGAGTCAATTTTCTTCAGCGCGCCGTCCCAAGACATGCTCCTAGCAGGCCGAAGGACGTGTCACAGGTGATCAGTCACCGTTGCGAAGCTCACATCAATGCAGCAAAGGCAACCAGAAGGCAAAGAGACAGCGGATGCCTGTCTTGTAAACACAGCGGGATCAACAAGCTTTGAAGCAAGCTGTAGAGTTCTGGTTCCTGCGAGTGAGCCTGCCATGCAACACTAGCAGAGAAAGTCCAACCTGTGAAATGAAATCTGACGGAAGGCGAGCGCCCTGGGGATGGGCAAAGAGGTTCCCCCTTCCCGGCTCTTCTCACCAGCCGTGAAGGAGGGAAAACGGCCACGCGCAGCCAGGAGCCGCAATCGCAGGCAGGTTGCTGGCCATTCCCCTCAGCCTAACATCTCAGCAGCAGCAGGGACTTTGGGAAAGGAGGATCTGAATCTACCCCCTTGTCGTGATTTACGACGGCCACCTGGGATAACAGGGGGAAGGAGGGAACGTAAGCATCTGCGCAAGAAGTCATCGCTCCCATGCTGGCCACACCGAGCCGGAGAACATCGGTGAAGGGGGCTGGAAGACCAGGTGCGCCTGGCATGTCCTGCAGCCCCAGGACGCCAGGACCTGGCGTTCACTGCTGTCGTCCAGCCCAGCAGTTGCTGACCTCCTCTGCCGCGCCTGGTGTCACACCAGCCTGGGGGGAAGGCCCCTACTCGGCATAGGACAGGCAGCAGCCTCCCTGGCCACCAACTCCAGCGCCTGCCATTCGTGACAAGTTCTCTGCAGGCACGAGATGAAGCACAATTGATGTCGTTAACTGGGGAGCCACAACGCTGGCAAGAACAGGGCAAGCTCTCATCATGTACACCATGAGGAACGCCGGAGCACGCACTGCTCCCGCCAACACTCCTCCGGCCAGGGCGAGCAGACTGTGACCGGGGAGGCTGTCTCCTGACCGGACACCCCACTGCCAGCCCGCACCCACCACACCACTGCAGCCGAGCCAGCCAGAGGGCCCTGGGGCCTTGGCGGCGGGAGAAGGGAAACCACAAAACCCCACACTATCCGCACGGAGAATTAAGAAAAAAATAAGAAAAACAAGCGAACAAACACGGCTTCTAACCAGCGAGGCACCGCTGCTACCCGCCCCCCGCCCCGAGCCGAGCCGAGCCGAGCCGAGCACCCACCTTCCCCACCAGCAGCCGCCACCGCCGCCCCGCTCCCAGGCTCGGCGCTAAGAGGCGGTGACAAGCGGGACGGCCGCCAATAGGAACCCACTGCTCTGCATATTTCGCGGAGGCTTATGGGAGGAAAACGCAACCGAGAAAAAAGTTAAAAATTTTCGAAGTGCTTCAGCGGAGACAATTGTGTCGCTGCAGAGACATGATTTCGAGGCGCGCATCGCCAGATCGTCAGGCTCGCCGCGTCGCCATGACTGTGAGATAAGTACCCTTTATGACCTTTATATACCGTCACGGCCCCCATTTCACTCTGGATGTGAGGGCGATCTGGCTGCGACATCTGTCACCCCATTGATCGCCAGGGTTGATTCGGCTGATCTGGCTGGCTAGG
>Ga0065711_1038638_pt1 | contig 18565 bp, 16 predicted proteins | sample Hoacrofraction12_FD_59098 | JGI IMG/M metagenome (GOLD analysis project Ga0065711, IMG submission 59098) | Hoatzin crop microbial communities from Cojedes, Venezuela - Epithelial fraction 12 v2 (version 2) | ecosystem: Host-associated > Birds > Digestive system > Esophagus > Crop | place...
CCAGAACTGGACACAGTACTCCAGATGAGGCCTCACCAGGGCAGTGTAGAGGGGAAGGAGAACCTCCCTTGTCCTGCTGGCCACACTCTTCTTGATGCACCCCAGGATCCCATTGGCTTTCTTAGTTCCTGCTAAGCTTTGAGCTGTGAAGAGTATGGAGACCAAACTGGGCATGGATCAGGTGTGACCTGGTGTCCCTTGGAGATATGAAGGAAGCTATGGAGTACACCTGGGAAAGGAGAATGCTGGAGATCTGAGGCGGTTTACTGGGCACTGCCTGAGCATTCCACATGCCAGCTTGCTGCTGTAGCTTGCCTGCCAGGTGGGGAAACATGAAGGGAATCTGCGCACATCCCCTGGACTCAGACAGGAGGTTGCTGGTGCAGGGATGTTGCTGCTCAGCATGCAGTGGGACGGCCTTGAAGCACGTGGACTTTCACACCAGCCCTGGTGCGAACATCCCCAGGGCAGTGGAAACTGATTGGGCTGAGGCTGTGGATTCACAGCAGCTGAGTGGGTCCTAACAGTTTGTTCATGCCCTAGGCTATGTGCTCCTCTCCCTGTGCCAGCTCCCATCTTCTGATCTGTCTCTCTGTTGGTTTTCTGTGGGTTAATGAGCTGCAGTGGTTTGCAGAGGGGCCTGCGAGCATGTAAAGGTGACAGCATGGATGTGTGACTGGGAGGGACACAGTGAGGACTGCTGGGGCATGGGACCACTCCAGCAAGCTTCGTGTTTGCACCTCTACACAGTGTTAATTCCTTCTCCCAGCTCAGTGCTGAGGGGGTTGTGACCTGCATGAAGTCCACGTCTGGCTGTTCTCTGTGAGGGTTAGCTGCAGATGCACTCAGAAGGGAGAGACTTTGCCTCTTTCTACGAAGGATGCGTGCCTACACTGGGAATGGGATCTTTGCGTGGCTGGTGAGAGCATGTTCTGGCCTGGCTCGAGCAATGGCAACTATATGCCGTATCAGCAGAGAAAGGTGGACAACTTGCTAGGGTGATAATTATGATCAGGTGATGCTACATAATTAAAAATGCTGATTAATTCAGGAAGGGATAGATGTGAATTTAAATGTATCAACCTCCTGATCTATTAGTATGTTTGTTTAAGATAACTGCTGGCACGGTTGTTTGGAGCTGACTAAATTTTTGGTACATTTGGAACTAGGAAAAAGTCTTAATTACTCAGATGGCTAGGTATGTTTCAGAAGTGCTTATTTGGAGGCTTTTTTTTGACTTTGTTTGAATAGCATGGAATGCCTAACATTTCACACTGAAGGGAATTGAATACAAATGAGCACACAGGATAGGCTTTAAAAAAAAAATCGCTAAGGCGATGTTGAATATTTGAGATGCGTGAGGAAGAGCATCCATGACTGCGCAATGGAGGTGAAATGCTTGGGGTAAAGCGCGGTCGCCAAAACCAACCCTGTTATTCTTAGAGCCAGGAGGTCCTATTTCTCCTTCCTAGTCTTTGTGGAAGATAGCAAGATTGAAATAACGTTACTTTGGGCAAGATCAGATGATCCCTTAGTGCTCCCCATGTAAATCCTATCACAGCAGTTACTAAGTTTGTCACTTTGTGCGATACTAAATGTAATTTGGACCCTTCAGTGGAAAAAAAATTTCTGTCTAGAGGCTGAGTGGTTTGTTGAAGTCACACTTCCAGTTAGACCTATTTTGAGTCGTCTTTAAGCTGACGTAAGGTGAGGCTTGTGCATGTCGAGAATGGTTCTGAACGAGTCTTAAAACCTCAAAGCTGCTGGCGAAAGGTCGCTGGATGGGGCTGTGCGTGGTGTTCGTCTGGACGCTTTGCCCATGCCTGGTGCAGAAGGGTGTTGGGAGTGGAAGGAAAGGGCTGCTCTCCTGAAGGGCCTCTTTCCCTGCCTTCCACCAAGGGAAGGTGCCCAAGAGACCTTCCCCTCGTGCTCCCTGGCAGGTCTGGCCCGTGCTCCTGCAGCCCTGCGTGGCAGGAGGCGACCCTGCAGCTGCTTGGATGGGAAGTAAAAGCTCTGTCGAATGGAGCCGTTGATACTCCACCTTTCATCAGCTCTGAGCCTGCGGATGATTTCTGTGGCAAGCTAGTGGCTGTATCAAATTAGCTATGAAATGATTTGCATAATAGATTAATCAGCCAGCAACAGAACATCCCTCTCTTCTGCCAAGAAAAGAAAAGCAACAACTCGGCTGTTACAAGAGGCCATTATGTTCCTTGCAACCCTCAATCTTTCTTTTTCCAAGAGCACTTCGTGTTTTGGCCTTGCGCAGGAAGCTGGCCTGCTCGCTGGCTTTATTTGCGTCACATCTTGGCAGCTTTTTCTGATTCTTTGGGGCCAAATTTTGCCACCGTTATGGTGACCTTCTAGGGAGGGTATTTCCTATGGAACTGGTGGCCGGCTGCCAAAGGACTCTGTATTGCCAGGTCCTCCATTAGCCTTTGCCTTTCCATTGGCTTAATAAAGAGAGCAAAATTCCTCTGGGCCCCTCGTGCTCCTTCAGAACTGCCCCATTTCCCAGGGAAGCTGGGGAGCAGGAGGACGAGGGGGAGTGCGGGGCCTCAGAGAGTGCATAAGTGTGAGTGGGCAGGAACCAGTTGCAGTATTTTATTTTTCTTGTGTTTCTGCCTCCCTGTAAGCCAGCTAACCTGTATGGTGCTCCTGTAGCTCCGACGGGACATCTCTGTGTCCTTGCTTGGTCTGAGAATGCTGCCTCCCCAGCAGTGCTGGGGGAGTTTGAGTCCGAATGGATCCCAACGTGCGGTTGATAAGAAGCTTAACTGCCTAATTGAATGTGATAGCGTGAAGCTCCTCGCATGGTGAGGTTTAATTGGATTATAGTACTGTACAGTGATGGGGAGGCTTGCAGGGCATGCAGCCAGCTTCACAAGGAGAGAGTGGATCCTTGCTAATCACTCATTTGTTTAAAACAGTGAATTGCCTAGAGAGCCTGATGGGTATGCTGCAGCCAGGAGCCCTGGAGAAGGGATTCCTCAAAAATGAGGGTCCTTGATGACTGCTGCACACACAGTCCCTGTCCTTGGGTCAGTGCAACTGTAGTAGAGTGTCTTCAGATCTGCCCGGTGAGCCCGAGTCTGGGGAAAGGAGGAGGACATGTGCTCCTTGTGTTTGGAAAAGGAGGTGCCTGGGCTCTCTTGTTGCGTGCTGGAGTCTGGAACCGGTATTCTCTAGAACCACTTCAGCCTTTCCAGCAGTGCTCTGTGTGGCTGTGTCACTTGTCAGGAGCTGTGCCTAACTTCTGAGGTGGCCTGCCTGTTCCTTCTCATCCAGCAGCTGTGAGTCTGCAGGCCAGTCTGGCTTCAAGTGCAGTTTCTTGCGGGGCAATAGCTATATTTGATCAGGAGCTCAAATGTCAGCGTTGGACCTCCCCTGCTCCCGTGGGAAAGCAATCTAGTTTTTGAAGTGTGTGGCAAAAAGAAAAATCAGAGCAACTTGTACACTGTGAATTTTGCTTAGTGGAGGCTCTCATGTATTTAAACTAGAGCTGGGGTCTGCAAGGCAGAAAATGGCTTGCCTGCCTGGCTCGGGGTGGTGCGCGGTGGGTGCTGCACCGTTGCGGCAGCTGTGTGCTGGGTGCAGCTCCTGGGGGCTGCGTGCTGCGTGGAAGTCGCTGCCTGCCTGAACTGCAGAGTGCCCATTCTTGAGAGTTTTTGCACTGAAAGTGAGAGCGTTTGGTTTCCTGATATTTCAGAAGAGTTTGAAATCTGCACGGTTGCTCAGATCTTATTTCAGAGGAGTTGTCACGGAAAGTAGCATTTGTTCTCCTGTAAGCAGGCAGATTAACATAAAATATCAACTTTGATGTTGTGCTACATTTGGGCAGGGAACAGCACCGCGACACTCAGAGGGTTTGATCAACTCACCGTTTCCTGCAGTGGCTCATCCGAAGTCTAGGAAAGATAGATAAATAAATAAATATGATCACTTTGCTGTTGCTGCAACGTGGCAGTTTAGCACCTTTTCTCCGGTGCTCTAAGATGTGTGGGGCCTCCCCCCTGCCCCCAAGCTGTAGTTTGGCCTAAAGATAACCCAGCTTCCCTCTCCTGTTCATTCACCTTTTTGGCAGTCACGTGCTCTGGAGCTTGTAGGAGGTAAGTGGAAGGGAGTAGGGAAGACAGAACACCAGTGTTTAACCAAAACTTGCACAGCTTGCAGGTCCTCCTGGACCTTGTTCCAAAAGGGAAAAAAAAAAAGGAACAAACCTGGTGATCCAGGATGGATTTTTTAAAGTGTCTGTTGCTGGGGCTGGGGAGAGGTGGAGGTTTGAAGGTGTGAGGCTGTAAAGGAGGGGTGGGATCAAGTGTGTGCCTATGTGCAGAGTGAAGTGAAACGTGTTTTCACTGCTTAGAGTACTTTATTTTGCTGTTAAAAATCTTCTGAAGAAAGACACCTGTCTCCTTCCATCAGATCCCTTTGCTCCATGAAGTTGCTTGTTCAGAAATCGTTCCCTGCTCTTTGTATTTTTCTACAAAGCCACTGTAGTGCGGGGGCTTGGAGGTGCTCCTTGCTGCTGGTGAGTAAGTGTCATGTGCAGGAGAGAGATTTCTAAAGGGATCTTCACCTCTGCAGGGTAACACCTGGAGGGCTGCAGATGGAGACGTGAGAAAACCACGGAGTTCAAAATGTGGTTCCGGCCTCTGTTTCGAGGGTTTCTGGTGCAGGGCTCTCATTAATGGCCAAAATAAGCTGCAATTTGCATGCACACTTGTCTGTTTCCCAACAGGCACTAGGCCAGATCTAGATATAGAGCAGAGAGTAACCCCCATGGAGAGATTCTTAGGAAGCCTTATCTATATATAGTCGATATAAGTCTGTATCCCCTTTCTGCTGAGAGGACAATCTCTGCCTGGGGAGCGTGGTTAATGCAGATATACCCCTGCTTCTGAGAACCAGGCAAAGGTCCGAAAGTGTCATGTCTGCTGCATCCTGTGTGAGTTCTCCCTACTGTGTCCTGGTTTCTATTGCGGTGGGGAATTCTCTGCCGAGGGTCCCGGCAACGCTGTGCCGTGACCGTGCTGTTGTGGCAAGCTGGTGATAAGCTCCTGCAGCCAGCTAGGCTTGTCTTCTGTGGGAGCATGCAGCAGCCGCTGGCCGGCGGGAACAGCTGCCGAGGCTGGGGCACGTCGTTCGTGTGGAGCTGCTGGTGCCTGTCCCTCGGAGCACATTGGTCTGTTGAGCGCTCTCAGTAAAGCGGTGAGATCGTAGCTTGGCAATGACTTGACAGGAAATAGCTGTTGTAGGATTTTTGCCCCTGTCCAGTTCCCTTTCTTGCAGCTGCTTACCGGGGTGTACTGTGAGAAGAACCTGCACAGATGTACTGCTGCTTCAGGAATGAGGAAAAATGTGCAGCGCTCATGCCACCTGCTTCATCCTAATGCAGCAAAAAAACCCCAAACTAGCAGGTACCTTAGATCAGAAGTGGGAACACACAGCGAGGTGGACAAGGCTGCCTTTTCACACAGCGGTGTGGTCTCCCATTAATTTATGCACTTGTGCAGTTTCACCATTAGGATGTCTGAGGCCATTCCCAGCCAGCCTTCCTTTCCGTATAGTATGTGACTTTTTCCAACTGGTGCAGCACTGGGTTTTGTCGCTGTCCTGGTAGCTGCTGAGGGCCAGCTGCAGCGGAGCACAGCTGCCTTTCTACGGCAGAGAGTTTGCTGCGCACCTAGCATTTTTGTAGTGCATCCCTAAACTGAAGAAGTGAGAGTCTGGGGAGCTTTGTACCAGCTTGAAGTGCCAATCTGTGAATAGCTCATGAGGTTCTGTTGGACCTGCTGGAGGCATGGCTTCTCTTTGGATTCATTTGGCTCTGGGATTGTGGCTCTAGGTCTTTCTTTTTAAAAGAGCAGCCCTGTTTTCTACACTGCAGAGGCTGATTCCTTTCTCATGTCTTTTAAGGAACTGGTCTGTCAGTGTATCTCTTAACCCTGTTCGGGCTGGAAGCTTGACAAGACATGTCCTGCCTTTCCTAGGCCCGTGAAAGTCATAGGGCTGTTGGAGGACATCTCCTCGCACATGTTTTTACAAATATAGCAGTATCATTTGAGGTCACTCGGTCTTGAGTTTCTTCAAGCAGAGCACACTTCAGCTGGAGGCTGTGCTAGATTTGACTGCCTCTGGAGGGGCTGTCCTGAAAATGGGTGTCTATGACAGGGGTCTAATCTCAAGACAATCCTTCAAACTTTCCAGCTCATCAGATACACGTGCAGAGTCTTTATTTCACCATGTCCTGATTTCACTGCTGCCTCAACCATGTGAACTCATTGGTTTGTAACGGGGACAGGGACATTACCATTCTCAGCAGAGCAGTTGTAGTATCCATTTTCCAGCTGCAGGGAGCCAGCATCGGGGTCCCTACCTTTATACCGTTCCATCTGTGCAGTGGGTAGGTGTGAGTGTAAGACATGAAGCATTTATCGGTCCTGTACCTCTTACAACAAAGCTGCAATAGCTCTCTCACTGAAGAGCTCTTTCTCAGATGTGCACAGAGCTGTGCATACTGTCCTGCCACTCTTCAGGCAAGGTTATAGCTAGCTTTTACCAACTCCTCTGAGGCCGATGTGTCTGGTGGCTTTTTGTAACCTACCTGCTTAGGCTGCTGCTTGACAGCACCTTCTGCCTTGTTCCAGTGCAAGTGTTTGAGAGTTCACAGGGTGAAGCGGACCAGAGCGGGGTTTGGGGGTAGAGGTGAGGAAGTGGGTTGTGTTTCAGTTGGGTCAGTTCTCTGCTGTGCTTTGCTGCGTGATGGTCCAAGTGGTTGTGCAGGCAGAGTGCAGGGGTGAGGACGGAGCAGGTAACCCATTTAATCTAGCGCTGCTGCTGGGAAGTCATCAAGTGGAAGGAATAAGTGGTTCTGTATGCTCCCAATGTATGTATCGCATTTCTAATTTAGCAGAGCTGCTCTTTAGACCGGGGAAATGACTTCCAATGACTGTGGGAGAAGCCCAGCCCCTTGTTTAGAGGCTTGTGTTTTAGCTGTGTGCTAGAAACCCTGGGTGGTCTGAAGTCTCATGTGTGTTCTGCAGCTCGGGGCTGCTGTTGTCAGAGCTGCAGAGTGCCTCAAGGGGAAGAGATGGTTGGGGTGGAGGTGGTCTTTCCTTCTGTTGGGCTCTAAGGGGGTTCTCTGGTGCGAAGAAGGTTTTGGGAGCTAGGCTCTTTGGAGGAGATTGTCAGACAGGTGCTTTCTAACTTGAATAATTGACAGTGTAACCAAAGCTACTGGAGATTGTTGGGGAGGTAACTGAATCTTTCACACCGATTCTTATGCAAATTCAAACATGTGCTCCTGGTTTCTAATGGGACACCTACAAATACAGCTGGCTCCATTCAGAACTCAGCATCTGTGCACTGGATCTTTAATTGCTATTTACTTTATAGTAAGAGCATGACTTGCAGAGCTGCATCTGTTAACAGTTTCTCAGTGCTGCTCTTACCTGTACCGATGAAGTTCCCCTGTAGATTTTACGCAAGTGATCTGTCGAGGTTCTGGCACATGGTTGGGTGTGTTTGGTGCTGAAACTGTCCACTGCCATACTGCTCTGGTTCAGTAGCAAAATGAGCTTCAACATTTCAGTGCTGTTTTCCTTGCTGATGTATTGAGGCTCACTGAAGGTAAATTTAATGACCTTGAGTTCTGCAGAAAATATTTTGGTGTATTTAACACTGAGTGCAAATAATCTTAAGTTTCTGCCCAGTAGATCTGTGACCGTGAGTTAATGAGCACATTTGATAAGTATTATTTTGGGTTCCTGGGAGGGGGGGCGGGGAAGACTGATGTCTGCAACCTCCTGGCGTAGCTTCAAAATTAGGCTTGTTTTTTTTTTTTTCATGAATGAGCCACGTGGTAATGGAGTAGTTGGTCAAAACCATGTAGACTTAATTTCTTTAAAATATAAACAGCCTAGAAATGTTTGTTTATGTACAAAATATCCAGCCAGTGACTGTAAGCGTTTCCATGTTTCTACAAGAAAGTAAGGTAATCGTATAATAAGCAAAGATTCATATGGCTTAGCTTGTCTCCCATCTGGCATTAAACTGGTGCTTTCATCTGTTTGACCTCTCGGGGTGGGGAGAAACAATGAAAACAGAAAATGTGGCTGAATAAGACTCCTAGGTCATCTTCTAGCCCATGTAAAGGCTGGAGCAGCTCCGCTGAGCAGCCCCTGACAGCTGCCTGGGGGAGAGACTATTACCCCTCTGCCGTGGTCCGTGTCACTGGGTAGGTATTGTAGGAGTTTTAAAACTTTAGGTTTTAGCTGACCAAGGAGTTGCCTGTCTTGTATGCAGTTCTTCCCCAGTGTATAAATTTATATTCAGACTAAGTAGATTAACTACAGCAGGAAGAGCTTCCTTCTTAAAAGCAAGCTATAGTTAGAGCATCACTTATCGTAAATCTCTAGTACTTCTAATCCTTCTCCCGTGGCCCTGTCCACCCTTCCATCCGCCTGCTGATTTACAGTTTGCAGGGTCTGCTCTGAGTTCCTTGGGGCTGTCCTGCAGCCTTCCTCTGTGGTCTCTTCCTCTCAGAAGGGTAGTTTTCAGTGTCAAAAGGATCATTCCAAAACGTCCCCTTTCATGAAAATATACCTGCATGCTTTCTAACTGCTAGAAAGATGATATGCTGCTTTCCCGATCAAGTTGCAGTGCCTTAAAATGAAGGATTTGCAAGGAAAGCTGAGAACTGCAAGAACTGGATCATATATATTTCATGTTGCTAGTGGCTTGCTAGGGGCTGAACTCCCTTTTATTTGCTCTTCTACCTCTTGCCTATGCTGTGCCTGAAAGCGTGCCAGAATTTAAGGTGCTCCGATTTCTTTCAGGCTGGTGGGATCTGTATCTTCTTTGTGCCAGGATTCTGCTTTATTTTGCTTAATAGAGTTAAAGACCATTAATGTAGGCTTTGTCCTTGCTTCACAAATAGACTTTGAGTGTCTCCAGGTACTTGGATGAGCTTTGCCTGCTCATCGTCAGTCCCAGTGAGGATCCGAGACAGCTGCTTGCAGATGCCAAAGCAGATCAGAGGACTTTTTCCTCCCAACACGTAGCATTCAGCAGCTCAAGTGTAAAGCTGCTCACTGAGACAGAACTCTGGTGGTCGTTTCCCCTTGGCCCATGGGGATGTGCTTGAGGATCAGAAGCCTGGCCAGTGCTTTGTTTGAGGAAGCGAGTAGAGCTTTTTCCAGGGAGAAGGGGTTTCAGAGGTGGATTTTCTCAGTTCAGCTTTCAGTCAGCATGTTCCTGTTTTTCTGACGTGTAAATGGCAGGTCCTACTGGGTGTCCTTAAAAACCCGTTTATAATAAGCTTTTGCTGTTCATTCAATTGTTTCCGTGTTCCAGGATCAGAAGCTAAACATGCATGCAGCCTGGCAGCGCTGAGCAGCTCTGTTTATGTTCCTGCTGCACCTGCGTTCAAGGCTGGCTTTCTGGTGCTGGTCCCTTGCCACGCACGTGTTGCTCAGCTCTTCTTGGTGCCCTGGACAGATGCTGATGGTACCGCGTTTCAAAGATGCATCTGCCTTGCCTGGGTTCGGATGCTTAGGTTTGCTTTGCAGCATTGCTCTCCTGCAGGTCTGAGTAGCCTGGTTCCTGGTGTTTCTGCCTTTGTGTAGCACTAGCATTCAAGAGAATCTCTGCATGAAAAAAACCTGTTGCACCCAGGTGCTTGAGTACAGGCTGTGGTTCAGAGCTGTGTTGTGAGTCAGTTTAGCCCAGCCTTACCGACGTCCCTGCCGCGTGCTGCCTCCTGCGTTCTTGCGGTATTTCCTTCTCCCCTGGCCTCTCTCAGTGTTGCCACAGGCCACTGTTGTGGTTTCGAGCTCTGGAAGCAAGGCGTAGTGCTTGGGTTCTCAATGGACTTGGAGTCAGTGCACGATTTCCTGCAGAATGGGTCAATGTGAAACTATCTGGTGAATATTGGTAAAGCCATACATTTCTTCACAGGGCTTCCAGGGAGGCGGGGAAAAGGTGCTCTAAGTGCCGTGTAAATGACTCTGGCAGTAAAGAAAGCAACTGCACAGGAATCCTGCTTTGCTTGGCTTTGATTAGCAGTGTCCTGGATACTGGGCATGTGTTTGTGTGAGGCTGCCGCTGCAGTGAGCCCTCAGATGTAGCTCTTGGGTTAGGACGTAAGATGATTTCTCTCTGCTTTTCTTTGCTTCCACTAGGTTGTTGTATTTCTCTCTGGTGGTGGTCAGATTTGCTGATGGTTCAAATTTTAGCGCTGGGAAAAATGCCCCTTGTTGGGGTTCTGGTATGTCTGTATACAATCAAAAATATCGAGTGGGCTGGGAATAGCTTCCAGCAAAGTTGTATCAGTTTCTTGGAGCTCTTTTGTTCTGCAGAAATTCCTTTCTTTTCTCTCCCCCTTCCCATCCCCCTGACAGCCCACCTCTTTTCTACCGTGGCATGCTGAGGTATAATTCACAATCGTGTGACTGAAGTGAAATATACACAGCTGCAAATGCATTTTAAAGTGGTGCTTCATTGTTAAGGCATCTTTCTGAACAGGTTTGCAGTTCCAGTAGCCAAGTGATCAGAATGTGGTAACAAAGAGGATTTTGTTGAAAACACTTGACTTTTATTTTTTGTCGAGCTCTGAGACTGTTTTGACCACTCGCTACTTTGGAGTGCAGATAGGAAGTATCTGGAGCAGGGTAGATCACTGTGAGGAAATATGTTAGATGTTTCCCTGAGAAAAAAGGTACATAGCTGAGTTTTCCTTTGCTCTCCCTGCATTGTATTGCAGAAATCGTATGACAGCTGGAGTACAGTAAAGGACACATTAGACAAAAGTTTTATTGATGTTTGAAGCATCAGGAATACCCAGTCTTGCATGCTGCAGTTCTCCTCTGCCTTCCCACTGGGTGGAGAAATTTTGCAACTCTTTCCTCTTTGAATCCATCAGACTTGATGCTTTTGTGATTTCTTGCTTTTTATGGTGCATAACAAAGCCCAACAACTGGGAGCTGCAGGCATACTGTATTCTGTTGCAGTCACTATGGCTCAGGGCTGCCAGGGTTTGGTATGGGGCTGGCTGAATCACAGCCATACAAAGAGCCAGTATCTGTTTATGGGGTGAGTTGGAATAGGTTTGCTGACATCCAGGACATCACAGAAGGCTCGTGCCAGCTTAAAGGCAGAATTTGATGTAACTTAGTGTGAACAATTCTCAGATCTCTGGAGATCCAACAGTTCATCTTGTCTCCCACAGTTCCTGTCTTTTGAACAGTGAATTCAGGTTCCATCTCTAGCTTTTGTTGCTCTGTTTTCGGTTCTCTGCCAGTAGACTGCTGCTGCTCCTGCTGACGGTCTCCTGGGCTATCATGGTTCCAAAATTATCACCAGATTTTCCAGGCTACTGCATGAATAACTTTGGGCTTTTCTCCTGTGAGTGGATTCATACTCTCCACTGGCCCTCCCATAGGATCTGCTCTGAGTAGAAGCTAATCTGTGTTTGAGATGGGTAACTGCAAACAGTGGACCCTGCTGAGTATCAGTCATGGGGGGCCATCTGCCTCTGCAGTGTTCTTGCTGATTCAGGTGTGAAAACAGACATGACTTAATAATTTCTAATTATATGAAAGTTTGTGTGTGGTCAGAATTCTCATATGCGTAACATGAGAAAATCTCTTAGTGAAACAGTTGTAGCATGCACTCTCCTTGATGCCAGTGTTTCCCTTCAGCCAGTTTTGAGGCGCTTGCTGTGAGCTGATGAGCTGAGCTTGGCTTCACGGTGGTGGAAATGAAGGCTCAAAATAAACGCTTGGGGAGTGGTAGCAAATCTACGCTGGCTCTTTGGAGAGCTTGGGCTCACCAGGATTGTGGGACCCCCAAAACCACTTTTCTTGTTCTCTCTGTAGGGAAATATTTCTTCAGAGATGTGGATTTGACTGCCTCTGTGCTGACTATCATGCCAGACCATGGCCTGGGAGAATTCTTGCAAATTGCATGCAAAATCTTAGAATGGGAGTTATTATTCTACTGTTTGTAAGATGTGAAAAGGTAAGGATGGCCCCTCTCATCACGGCTTCAGTGTAAGTGCCCAGGCTCCAAAGGAAAACAGCATGAGGGGTGGTGGATTTGTATTGTCCTGTAACAGACAGGCACAGAGAAGCGGGTTGAATGTTCTACAGGTACCCCAACAGAGAACATCTTGCATCATCCTTTTAAATCTCAGCTCAATCTGCCAGATGTGGAACATTTCACAACTTAAAAAATGTAGTGTTCAGTAAATCATTTGCATGTCAGTGTATTTGAGGCTATTGGTGAAAAATCCCAGCAGCCAGAAACATGCAATGTACATAAAAACATTTCATGCATGACTAGTCATAGCCCCCAATGCGAAGTCTGATGTGCTTGGTATTAGCTGTAGTCCTGTGGTGAAAACCCGGGGGCTGAGTGTGGTCCTGTGAGTGAGAAGGGCGTAAAATTAAGGATACATCTCATCCTGATGTTTGGAAAGATGTTGTGGTGCTTGTCCCTGTCTCATCCCTGCTGATGATGCTCAACTCATTCTGTGACAGAAATGCTCGTTGACAGCCGGAGTACGTATGTGCACCTGCTTTCAGGGTGCTCCTCGCCTCATCCATAGGCGGAAGCACTACCACAGAATGATGCTGATACCTATTCCTTGCTCTCAGCATCACTGTCATGTTGGTGTTTATTAGCTGATTGCATCAGGCACGTGCATTAGAGGAGAACACTTTCAGGGAGCTGAGTCTGGTCTTCTTGAGTGATCTCATGGTGTGGTCCTGTTCACAAATGGAGTAACTCTCTCTTAATGCTGGATGGGATCCTCACTAATCCCTCCCGGCAGTGAACCGTAATATCCCACTGAGGAAGAGCTGCCTTCCGTCCAGCCTCTGCTTGTTCATGCCTCATTTACCTCCATCTGCTTATTCTGTAGAGCATCTACAGTTTATCTTGATAAATATGAGTTCAGTGGGAGCTTGTAGGCCTGACGAAGGGTTGTGGGGACTGAATGGGTTATGATTATTATAAATGACTTAGCTTTATTGCTTATATTCAGCATTCAAAATCTTTCAGGGGTCTGGAGCAAGTTCTGGGCAGTGAAGACCAGCATCTCAGAGCACCTTGTGTCGATCACAGCTTACTGTTTTGCTTGTTTACACAGGTCACTCTTATAATAAATATTCTTGACAAATTGAACTAACAAGTTCAGGCATTTGGTTTGCTTTGCTGCTTCCTTATTGCTTTCAGGAATGAAATATTGCCAGCAGTGATACTGGAGAAATATAATACCTAAATAATATTGAATCTCTGCTTGTCAGCTCAACTTCCAGCAGTTGGTGAAGAGGTTTAGAATATTAAGCAAATGCAGATGTTTCTCCGGAGCAAATCCTTGAGTCCTGTCCACCACTGCAAGCATTTGGCACTGGTGGTTCTTCTGAACTCCTTTAGTAAAAATTGTGGTTACTGTATTCCCTGATAAGCTGAAAGGTGATGTAGGCTTTCGGAAAAGAGGATAAGCAAAGTCTGAGTTGCCAGGTTTTCTCCCTTTTCCATGAGAAACGCAGTGAAATCTCAGTCACGAGGGGTTTTTACAGAAAAGAAAACAAATAGAAAACAGTGTGCTGAGTTATTTCCAAACAAGTGCTTTCTTTTTCAGTAGCAGCTCTTAAAAGTAGAGCATACAGAGTATATTTAGAAGTAAAGAGAAAGATTGCAGGGGAGGGAAAGACATTTTTAAAGCGTTGTTGAGAGACATTTTGAGATCACCTGGAGACTGGGAGTTTCGCTAAAGGAGGTGGCTCTCAGTAAGAGGGGATCAGAAGTGCTCTGAAAACCTGAGCTGTTTGCAGCCCCGCTGCAAAGCCTGGAAGTTCGTCTTCTGCTGTCTGTCCCCCAGGCTGTAAGGACAGCCTGGTGATGCAGGTTCCTTCCTGTTCAGGTATCTCCTCCGAATTGGGGGGACGATGTTTGATGCAGTCTTTGTCAATGCTTCTGCTTCACTGTAACGTAACCTCCACGGGTCAGCTTTAAAGACTACGATAGATCCTAGTTTCTGTTCATCAGTGCACTTTTGGTGGGTTCTGTATTTTTCAAGGCTTTCAATGGAGAGCTTGTGTTGTGCTTGCCAGCAGGCTAGGCCCTGCACTCTCTGTAAGCCTTTTCGGTCCTGTTCAGCTGGTATTCATAGAATCATCGTAGAATCGTAGAATGGTTTGGGCTGGAAAGGACCTTATAGATCATCCAGTTCCAAACCCCCTGGCCTCCTCTGGACCCACTCCAACAGGTCCATGTCTGTCCTGTGCTGAGGGCTCCAGAGCTGGACGCAGGACCTCCCGGGGGTGTCTCGCCAGAGCAGAGTAGGGGGTCAGAATGACCTCCATTGACCTTCTGGGCACGCTGCTGGGGATGCAGCCCAGGGTACGGTTGGCTTTCTGGGCTGCGAGCACACATTGCTGGGTCACATTGATCTTCTTGTTAACCAGCACCCCCAAGTCCTTCTCTTCAGGTCTTCTCTCAATCAGTTCTCTGCCCAGCCTGTATTTGTGCTTGGGATTGCCCCAACCCATGTGCAGGACCTTGCAGTTGGCACCTGTTGAACTTCATGAGGTTCACACAGGCCCACCTCTCAAGCCTGTCAAGGTCCCTCTGCATGGCATCCCTTCTCTCCAGCATGTCAACTGCACCATGCAGCTTGATGTCATCGTCAAACTCGCTGAGGGTACACTCAATCCCACTGTCCATGTCTCCAACAAAGATGTTAAACAGCACCAGTCCCAGTACTGACACCTGAGGAACACCTTTTGTCACTGGTCTCCACTTGGACATTGAACCATTCACTGCAGCTCTTTGCGTGTGACCATCCAACCAACTCCCTGTCCACCAAGTGGTCCATCCATCAAATCCATGTCTCTCCAATTTAGAGACAAGGGTGTCATGCGGGACAGTGTCAAATGCTTTGCTCAAGCCCAAGTAGATGACATCAGTTGCTCTTCCCTTAACCACCAACACAGTAACCCCGTTGTAGAAGGCCACCAAATTTGTCAGGCACGATTTGCCCTTAGTGAAGAAGCCTTGTTGGCTGTCACCAATCACCTCCATATTTTCCATGTGCCTTAGCATAGTTTCCAGGAGCATCTGCTCCATGATCTTGCCAGGCGCAGAGGGCAGACTGACTGGCCTATAGTTCCCCGGGTCTTGCTGTTTTCCATTTTTAAAAGTGGGGGTTATACTTCCCCTTTTCCAATCACTGGGACTTCACCAAACTGCCACGACTTCTAAAATATGGTGGATAGTGGCTTAGCAACTTCATCCGCCAGTTCCCTCTGGGCCCAGGGATGCACCTCTTCAAGTCCCATAAACTTGTGCACCTTCAGGTTCCTTAGATGGTCTCAAACCTGAGCTTCTCCTACAGTGGGCTGTTCTTCATTCTCCGAGTCTCTCCCTTCAGCGACTTGGGCAGTGTGCCTGGAGCACTTGCCAGTGAGGACAGAGGCAAAAATCAGATCCCTTATTCCTGTTCTGTGGTGATTTCCTTCCCAGATTATCTGTGCTCCTCTGAGCACTCCAGCAGGCAGTGTGCAAATGCACAGGCGCTGCCCAGAATATATGATGGAAGAAATGCAAGGGATCAGGGCCGGAGGCTGAAGCCTCTACTTCAGCCAAAGGCATCATGAGGCATTGCTTTTCTTGCAAGGAGAGCTGAACGCTTTTGCATTTCAGCCCTTTTTTGACCACTGTTACTATTGCAAAGCTTCTCTCGGTTTGCCCCCCTTCCTTTCTGGGGAGACAAATCTGCAAGGGATAGTACATTTCATCTGCTTTACCCTGGATGTTTTGTTCCAGTTTGAGGGATGTTAACCAGTGTTTCCAATGTGTTTAATGCTGAATAGAGTTCCCCAGCTTCAGTGACAGGATCCAGAGTTCTTTGTGAATTATATTTAGTGCTGATGGAGGTTGCTTTGTCAGCTGTGTGTTGTTGCCTTGTGAAAACTGGCACCATTCAAATCTAAATAAATGCTTCTGGGAAAGAACCACCTTCCTTTTTAAGCTATTTTGTTGTGTTTGGTTTGGAAACATCCTTTGAGCTGTGGCCAGAGAGCAGATGGGTTGTCAGCGTTGCAGTCCCCTGCTCGAAGCACCTGTGCACAGATGAGCTGGTGCTGTGGGGCTCGGAGAGGCTCGGTGCTTGTGTGCTATGGTGCTGTCAGAGCAGGCAGCTGAGGTGCTGCAAGCACTACGCACGGTGCTTCATACAGCTGCAGAAGTTGCTCTTTGTGGAGCTGGTGGGTCTCCTAACCTTCCTTCCAAGCTGCTGTTGAATACATTGGGGTTTGGATTTGTAACTTTCCCTTTGCGGCTCCTTCCCTGTAGTTCAGGTTACGAGTGCTGTATTTTTGGAACCTCTGCATGCTGGAAAGGAATCATACTTCAGGGTGCTGAATAGTCCTCCTGTGTTTGAGGCATGATGAGAATTGTGCAAAAATTACGTTTCTAACTTAGGTGATGAATTCTGATACCTGTTTGACTGTCACCCTATTCACCTCTGGAGTCAGGCGAGGAGGGAGCCAGTGTTAAGCATGGGGCAAGTAAAGGAACAGCGTAGACCTTTGGCTCTGCGAGGTGTTGGGGTGGCTGGCTGCATGTGCTGGTCTGGCAGAAGGCCAGAATGGCAGGCTTTGACAGACTTGCTGCAACGAGAACAGCACTGGGATCTGTGAAGTGTTCTAGCCTGAAAGCAAGCCTGCTAGCGAGATGCTTTGCATATTTGATTGCTGTGCTGGCTGATACCAAACATACCATCAAAGTTCACAAATGTTTTTCACTGCTGCTGGCTGCTCTGCCCTTACCCTTGCAGCACGCTTTGAGTTCTCAGTTCAAACATAAAAGCTATTTGGGCTCTAAATTACACCTGTGTGGTTCTCCCATCTTGTTTATTTCAGGTCATTTTGCAAATTTCACAAACAAAATTCTGTTCATCTGAGACTCAGTGCAACTGGTTTGAATCAAGGTTACAGAATGGCAGTGTGCTTGGAATGGCCCACCTACCCTGGCTTTGCTGCCTGGGGTCCAGATGGGTCAGCAAGGGAAAAGCAAGCTTAAAAAACAACAGAAAAACCCACCGCCAAAACCAAAACTCCTTTAAAAAACCCTCCTACAACAGTTTTCAGAAAGTCTGTTTATTCAGAGTGGTGTAGTGGTTGTCTTTCAGAGAAGCACCGAGTCTGAAGGATTACATGCCGTCAGGAGCTTGACTTTGACTGGGAGGGCCACTGCTCGTGAACGTGAGCGGGGCAGCATTCGGGGATGGCTGAGTGAGAAGTAATTTGATGCGACCCTTGGTGTGAGCCTGTCTGGTCTCTGGAGTGACAGGCTGTTCAGCTTACCTCCGCATCAGAAGGTGTCATGGAAGCTCTTCAAGTGGAGAGAAATAAGGCAGAGAGATGGCAAATTGTTCGTGCCTTGAGAACAAACTCTGATTTGGGGACACCGGGAAGCCATCTGTTTTTCCTTGCCTGCTTTCTTAGCTGGAGGCTTCCTAGCCCTGATTTCTGATGATGAAGAGATCACAGTGACGGGTAACCCGAGCAGAACTGAGCTCTTCCTTATGAGCTCTTCTGACAGGGGCCTCAAGTCAAGGCTCCTGTTGGCATAATTTTCCCCTCTTGATGGGAGCCTTTGATGGCTGCTTTACAGACAAAGGGGAAGATGACGATATTTCAGGCTGCGTCCTGGCCTCTGGTGGTTTGCAGGCCTTGGGGACAGTATGTGCTGTGGCTGGCACTGCAGTGCTGGTGAAGTGGCTGTTCGGAGAACAGAGTTCTCAACACGGTGGTGGAGGAGGATTTGCCACCAGACTGCTCGGGAGGGGAGCGAGGAGGAACACGCAGGCTGTCGGAGGAGCTGGGCTCATTTGTTGCGTGGTTGCGGGGAGCTGGTCACACTGCGGCCGTGACATCCCGAGTTGCTGTGGAGACGTTACAGCTCCTGACCTGGTGCTGCTGTCGCTGCATTTGGGGATGCTGCACTCAGGTGTGGCGCTGGATGTGGTGGAGGAGAGGACAGGGGAGAGAGTGAGGAGTATCATCCAGGCAAGGCACATGCTGGAGAAAACAAGTGCCTTGAGACATTTTCTTTAACCCTTTCGTCTCGCTGACTGGTGCCTGTAACCGAGCCAGCTACCACTGCAAGGATTTCCTCGGGTGCGTGCGGGCAGGCCAGGTGCTGTCTTTGTTCTTGCAGCCGGCTGCAGTGCTGTCAGCTGGGGAGGGAGATGCTGGTGCAGATGAAGGCAGAGATGTGCTGCTCCATGCTTTCTGGCAAGCTGTGGACACATCAGGAAGCCTTCAGCTTGGGTGTTCCATCTCCTCTGCTGGCTACTTTGTGCAGCTCCCGCTAGTCCCAGAGGGTTCAGGGGCAGATAGGAACAGCTCCTGACAGGCAGGGAGAGCGTTCCTGTAGCACGTCTGGAATAGCTGATCCTGGCACTCAGCCTGCTGTGTGGCAGGCATTGCTGTCTGGGGCGGGGGACCAGCGAGGAGAAGGCGGGTTGCTACGGAAGGCACTCGAGGCGGGG
>Ga0065711_1006005_pt1 | contig 18564 bp, 15 predicted proteins | sample Hoacrofraction12_FD_59098 | JGI IMG/M metagenome (GOLD analysis project Ga0065711, IMG submission 59098) | Hoatzin crop microbial communities from Cojedes, Venezuela - Epithelial fraction 12 v2 (version 2) | ecosystem: Host-associated > Birds > Digestive system > Esophagus > Crop | place...
CCCCCGATAACGACACTAATACAGACATTTACCTGACATTTTATGCCTGCAAGACTGCAAGTGCAAGTTTCTGGATCACAAAAAACACGGCAGTCACAGCCACAATCCTCTCTGGACAGGCGGATGGCCCGCAGCTCGTGTTTTTCTTCTACATCGATCTTCTTCACTCCAGAGGCTCGCAGCAATGCCCTCCGCTTTTTTGTCGGCAGGGGTTGTAGAAAGAAGTACTCATCCACTTCAGTGTTGTCTAGATCAATATCGTCATCAGAAATGTCATCCAGTGTCAGGGTGTTAGCTTCTTCAGATTCCACTGTGCCATTCTTTGTCATCTGTTGCACAGAACAATTAACAAAGTTCTTAAACTATACTCACACATATATACGTATCATAGATGTAAATATGTGCACTGCATTATGAACGGGGAAACACAACAATTCCACATGACTGCCAGTAAGTTCCAGAATACAATTACAGATGGGTGAAAAGGCAGCTCTTCCACATTTAAAATGTGAATTAAACATGTTTTTAGTTTCATGGTTGTCATGAAACTAATTTTTTTCCTAAGTTTCTTCTAATTTCTTCTTGTTCTTTACATCCTTTATCATTTGTTGTTATTTGCCAGATCTCATGCCTTTATATTATTTCATAAGGTAATTTTTGAGCCCTTAATTGATTCTAGTTCCCGTCTCTGGGCTCTCTGAAATTCTTCAGTATCCCTCTGGAGATAGTAATTATACTACCAACACTGTTTCAGATGATGATGCATCACAGATTTGTAAAATGGTGTATTTTATGCACTGTTTGCTATCCTGTTCCTCTTCAGCCTGACAAGCTGTTTGACTTTGTACAGCTGAGGTCACAAAGCAGTATTTCCACTTCATCACTGGGGCAGATGCCTGTATTTGCTTCTGGAGTCGACAATTTTAAGCCTGGAAGTCACTTCATTTTGCCCCTTCCTACCCACATTGATTCATGTTTATTTGCAATGCATTTCATAGCGCTGATGCAGGCAGCTCCTCTGAAGTTCCTTCTAGTCCTCTTTGGTCCTGAAAACAACCCACTGACCTTTGTGCTGTCACAGGATTTTAGTACTTCATTAACCAGGCCAGGTTATTCTTAGGTAGTTAATAAATGAATAAACTTAGAAAAACGGAAGTTGTGGAGGATCTTGAGAAAAGTTTTTAGAGGATTCATGCTCCCTTCCTAGGGATGGGAATTTTTGAGCCTCTGTAGATGGAAGTATCCTGGTACTATATTATTACCTATATATAGTCTAGCTCTCAAACCTTTCAAAAGTGGTTTCAAAATTAAATGGCCATGAGCATCAAGCGCAAACACCCAGCACCACTTTCACAAGGCAGCACACTTCTGTACCACACTCCTGTAACTCATCTCCTATAGCAGGGGGTGCATATATTGAAGGAGAAAAGAAAAATAAAAAAACTACTGCATTGACAGAAGGTTAATTTTCCCATCCATGGTAGAGCTCACTTGTTGCATCTGCCAAGTAACACAACTACCGGGTTTACAAAAGTTCTTCTACAGAGAAAATTGCTTGAGACTCGAAAGGATAACAAATGTTAAAACCAAGTTCAGAGAGATGATGACATTCACTACAAAAGATATATTTTCTCAGTAGCAAGTCACTCTGAGCACTGTACTACACAGCAAGCATGAAGCAAGCGCAGCTACATGATTTATTGTGTCATATAATAAATCTTTTTTCTTTTATTATTGTTCTGCGAAAGAACTTTGCTTAAAATGGAAAACCAAATAAACACAAAACCAGATTCCCAGTGTTCACCCTGCTCCATGTAATGTTCTCAGTGGATGCGGCTGCCGAGTTGCGCTAGCTGAGCACCTGGTCTCGCACTTTTGTGAAAAATCCCCACGGTGCCACTATGTGATAATTGTACACTGGTGAAGCCTCCAGTCCCATCTGCATTAACAGTTTCACCACTGGCATCACCACGACCTCAAAAAAATGGCCCCCAGTGAATGCCATTTGAATGTTTCCTGCCTCTAGAAAAATCGACATTCAAACACACCCTGTTTTCTCTTCTTTACTTGCAGAAAATTTCAGCTTGGCCTGTTATCCCACATAAATTTTTAGACACCAGTTTTAAATACAGATAAAATACTGAAGTCATAGCCACCGCTGCCCTGTTTCTTGTGCGTTTCAATACTTAGACATTTAACAACTCTCACTGTAAAGGAAACTCCCGGTTTTTCTGCTACTAAATCCTGTCATCTCCACCGAGATATGCTTCTTCTGGGTACAGAAGCAGTCCTGAACCTAACCCGTTCCACTATTTCTTCTTTTATCACATTCCTGTCTGTTCCATTTCCCCATTTATATTAACAGTTTGTCCTTTCCACAATCTTTTGGATTGTAGCTGTTATTTATGGCATTATTGAATTACTCAGTGGTGAACTCCTACTGACTTTTCACTCTTCTTTGTAATTGCAGCTTTGCGTTTAGAACAACTGTGCAAGACAATCACAGGAAAAAACCCCTAATTATTCCTGACTTGTAAAGTCGGGTTAAAAGCACTACTCTTTCCTTTGTAGGAGGAGAATCTGTGCCATGCCTGGTAGTCTTTACATACAGCGCACGTGTACACGTTACACCGCAGAAAGAAAAATTCTCCTGCGATCAGCAGCCATCCCTTCTCAGCATTCAGCACCGTATTTAGTTCACACAAAGGTGTTCTGCCACTTCCACAACTCCGCGTTCTAGGCTTTGTTGTTTCCTTCTCTTTTCCGTGTATTCTCCATCTTTCCACGTTACTGTGGCCTTTGGAGTTCAGCGCCTTCACTTTATTCCATGTTTCAGTTTATTTATCATGTCTCTTATCCCTATAACACTCAAATCCCTTTACGTGCAGCTACTTCTAGCTCTTTCTTCACCTTTAATGCAGACATGTTCAAGCTCTCCTCTCAAACTTCCTTCAGATTGTTTTCTTAGTCTATTTTCCATTTACACTTCACAGTGGCTAGGAAAAGAGGGGGTAATTGCCCCCTGATCAGTTCTGTCTGGCCCTGGGACAATGGAGAGGTGATTTACACCAGGTATTTCGACATATTAGTTCAGTAAGGCAGGAAAGCCAACATCAGCAGTCACCCTTGTTCTGTATCATCTGCAGTGAGCGACCGGGAGATCCACAGCGTCACCGCAGGCACCTCGCACCAGCTGCCTGCAGCAGGTGGGAGGGATGCGCCACTGCACCTGCAACTCAGCCTGAACGTTCAAACCCAGAATGGCATCCTTGGGGTTTTTTTTATTTTTCATTTTTTGTTAGCTAGGTACAACTAAGTACAGTGTATTTATGTTTTTTGCTTTCTTTTTTTTTTAATATATAAGAGAATGACCTACCTAAGAATTCTGATTTCTCTAGTTTTAAATACACAGGGCTCAAACCACTGCTTAAGCAGATCGCTGTTATTTAACTGCCTGTCAGAACTTAAGTTTGAAAGTGGGGAAAGGGAAGAATTCTAATCCCTGTTTCTGTAATTATTTTAGTATTTTATTCCATTACTATTTAACAAAAATTAAGTTTCAGGGCTCTTACCCATGAGGCAAATGCTGTGACTGCTCAGCTTACAAAGGCCCCCCCCATGGAACCACACCAAAGCTGTCACGCGTTCCTCCTCCTCCCACAAACCTCAACAGCGTTGCCACGAGCACCGAACCCGGTCCGCTTCCCGCAGGCTGGGAGGTCAAATCCCTGGGCACCAAGGGGGGCCACACCGCAGCCTGCCATTCCAAAGCACCTTAGCTCGGACCCTGGGGCTGGATCACCTCCTCGTCTCCTCTGGTTCTTTTTCTCAATTGTGTCACACAGAGAACGAATGAATTAATGAAATGAAAGTTTCGAACACTTCTCAAACAAGTAACTGGCTGACCACAGAGGGAGGAAGATTATCAAGAACCAGCAACTACATTCTCCCATACAGAACTTCAGGGGAACATTAAGTGCTCTTGATTGTCATAATATTGTTCATCTGATTTAAACTTGGTATGTAGATGGGTAAAATTTCTCTCATAAAGCTGAAGGTTAATGTCCTCACAACAGAACAAGGCAAGGGCCAATGAATACGTGAAGCCTTTGGGTGAAATTCACTTCAACTCTGCAAAATGTGAAAAATAAAGGTTAGACACCTTTGCCCGCCCTAGCTGGAAATTATTCCTTACAATTTCCCACAAAGGAAACCAACTGTGTCCACGGACCCGGAAGCCTCAACACCACCAGGCTGACGCTAATCATTTGAACAGATCTTCATGGGAGGAGACACAGTGAGGAAGCAATACGGACTATTCCAGCTAATGCACTGTGCTTACTCCTAACGCTTTCCCAAATGACAAAGTATTCAGTAAAGCCTACCTTGCACCTTTCATCCTGGCAAGATGGCTCTTGTGTCCAGACTGCTATTAGAAATCTCACATTCTGCTGCTAACAAGTGCTTATGCCACCGTCAGCAGTGTTTACACCAAAGGGCTGGTGCTAAATAGCTCAAGTGACTTGAAGACGATTTTAAAGTCTTTATCTGCTTTTAATTAAGAGAAGTTTCTTATTTGGCTCTTCACTTTTAGCAAGTAAAATAATAAACAGTACCTAACATTATGGAGACTCAATTTCAATATATTCCTGTATTTCTATTTTTTTCTAACAGATTCTACGAGAGAACACTTTGTACCTACAGACTTCCATATTTTAATCCAATGAAAAAAATTTAAAAAACAGGGAAACTGAAATTAAAAAACACACTGGAAATGTTACTGTTTGCATTATGGTTTTCAAACAGAATAATCTTTTTGAGCAAACTTTGCCCTACTTTTTCCCATTTTCTTCATTTTTCTCTGCAGATGTACAGTAATTTTAATGCAAATCCTGATTAGTACATTTTCATTAAAGATCATAATTGCTGACACTGTCACCTTAGAACACCACAGCGTTTCTTTTTTGCGTTCACTTAGAAACCCTGTGAATGACCAAGCAGCTCTCCCATCTCTGTAATGGGAAATTAGCAAGGCCCAGCGGTCTTCAGCAAATAAACCACGCTCAGTGCTTTACAGTGACTTTGCACTAAGTCAGCAAGCCCTGGATTTGTTCTTGGGAGTGAAAGTGTTTGGTGTTGGTTTTTTTTTAACTCCAAGTGTACAATCAGGGATGTAACTAAGCCAAGTTTAATGGACTCGTTCCAAAACGAAGTTTTCTGTTTCCTATGTCTTTATACATGCTCTAAAGTGAAATATTTTACTCTAGTAAAAGGTTTAACACTAGTAAGATGACACCATTTTTAAGTCACTCTCAGGATGCTGACAACCTAACCACAATTTCTTGATATTTGAATTGAAACTTTGGAGTCAGCTTGCCAGTCCCAGAGCATGCTAGTAAACTATTCCCACAGCAACTGCTGAGGATCAGTGAAGAAAGAATCCCACCACTGCTGAGCTAAGTGCAGGGGAAAGGACTCATCTATTTGGTACAAGGAAACAATTAAAATGAGGACAGAGGGAGGAATGCAAATCACGCTTTCCTTGTTCTCTGAATACTTACCAAGAGATTTTGCAGGAACTTAACAGTCACAGTACAGATTATCATCCACTCAAACAGCTGACTGGGGAGATGGAAGAACACGTTGTATTTGGAAGATGAGCAGCAAGTAGAGTCCCAAAAAAAGAGTGGGCTGGAGTGAAGTAAGTAAATGAAGAAAGGAGATCCATCCCAGCCAAGAGGAGAATTATGAAAGCACAAAGAGCCAAGCTCTACTCCATACAGATGAAGGCTAAAAGGCCTCATCCGATCTTTAAATAGGATCTGTGATTTTTCTTGATTTACTTCCTAGCTATAAAAAGAAAGGTGAAGTATTTGCGTGCCTTACTCTTTACTCACTCCACTGGGGATGCCTCTCTTTGAGCTGACTCCTGGAAGTCAGCCAAGGGATCTGCACAGAGTCCGTGGTTACACTGACACAGCTCAATTCACCCTTCATGCTCTGAAGATCCTGTGACGCGAGATGTTCAGAGGTGGAACCTCTATCTAGCAACAAGTCACTAACACTCTAGCCTTTGGTTTCCAACCTGTCCAAGCATCTGTCTGTAATTTGCCTTTGTCCTGAGTGGCTTTATGATTATTTGTTTTCATTGTGACAGTTCAAATTTTATGAACTATTTAAGAATCTATTTAGCTATTGAAATAAAAAACAACTGGGAGACTGAAAAAAGTAATTACAATAGTAAGGGTCGTTCACACTTCTTCACGAGTTCAGACACAGAGCTTGTGAACATAGTTCGTTCTATGGGAAAAACACCGAAAGGCGTTTCTCAAACTTGGAGGGTACCAGTTTGCTCTGAGCAACTGCAGCAGTACCTGAAACAGAGACATAATGTCACAAAAGAAGGGGCTATGGAGCACAGCTGTTCAGTTACAATTGTAAATTTTGTTCACTCTTAATTACGGGGTTCATGTGAAAAAGCCCAAAACACACGCAACCCAGGCACTGCGCAGGAAGTGTTGCATCCACCACAAGAGCATAACAAAACCTGAAGTTTTGCCACCAGCTCTAAAGAGGCAGAGGGGACACTGCCAAGAACACACCCGCCTTCTCTGTTCTCCTCCACTCAAACACACAATTTCTTTGCTCTCCTATGCTATGTTTAAAAAGACAGCTTCAAAACTGTGTCCAAGCTTTGTTCTGACTAGCTAAACTGATACAGCTGGTTAATTCGTCCCTCACATTTCTTCTCTAACACAGATGTCCTTCGGTGAAATATTAAAGACACAGGATCATATAAATTGGTATACTGAAAAAAGAAAACATTTTTAGTGTTACTGTTCTTCTCTTCTTGCCAAATCTGCTCAAGTTGGCCAAGAAAATGAGCTGTGTCTCTCTCTGTGCTCTAGGATGTTACCACTGCCTTGTCTAACAGGGCACTGTGCAAGGGCTCGGAAGACTCCTTCTCTTCCTGGCACTTCCCGACTTCTGGACACTCCGTTCACAGCCAACCCCCACCGCGCTCTGCCTTTGTGCTCCTCTGCAGAAAGCGGGGAGTAAACAACCACCTCCCTGTAAAGCACTCTCAGGTACACATCAGCAAGCGCTACCACAGCACTTGGTAATAGCGAACAAAAATACCTCTTCAGTAAAATTAAAAAAAAGAAAGACGCCATTGTTTCAACTGAAAATGGAGTTGACAGAAAGGAAGGGGGTTTGTTTAACGCACACACAGTGGGCCCATATAGCTCTGACACTGTTCAGGTAAATAAATAAGGCAGGGATCAAAGTCTCGAACAATTTTTACCTTCAATTTTAGAGAATTGAGTTTTTCCTCCCTTAGGTGCTCCCTTAACATCTCTCGGTGCAGCCTCTCCTGCTCCATGGCAAACTCCCCGAGCGTGTACTGGCGCACACTGTTGTGGCGCGTCGACATCCCCAGGGTGCTGCCCCCTTGGCTGGGCACGCTGGTGAAGCCTTGCCTTCTCGTGAAGTAATACACAGTAACACAGTTAAAGTGGACATTTTTTGTTCTCTTCCGCTTCTCTCTCTTCAGGATTGAAGAAGCTAGAACAGATGCAGATTACAACATGAATGATAACTTGCAGTCATGTAGCAAACTCATCACTTGTGTAGTTCTATTCACCTTAACAGCACCTGGCTACGCACACTACCCAAGCTCCGAGGTGTGCACTCTAAATGAGATCACGTTACAAATATTTACTGTTTATACAAACCTAGAAGCCATTGCAAACAGCTACAATCGTGAACACTGCTGTATATTTTAGAACAGAAATTCTTGGCCTCTCACAGCATTAAAAAAATGTTTCAGCTTTTTACCAAGGAAGCAAATAAATCCCAGCAAAAGGAACTTCTTTCCCAGCGCCACCTGAAAGGCAGTGATCCACTGACCCGCTCCTCTTCAACCCCCCACCAACAAAACATCGCCGCAAGCAACAGCAGCGAGGAGAGCAGCAGGTCCCGTCTCTCACGGGTCCACGCACACTGCTGCTGCTCTGGCAGCACGGCTCAGCTGCAGGCAGCTGTGACTACAGCTTTAAAGCACCGGATCACACGGGCAGAAAAGATTTCTCTCTCTTATAAGCTAAAATGTGAGAAATTAGTAATAGAAAAACTACAAAGGCAGTTATGTTTAGTGTTTCAGACTGTCTCAGAAAATCAGACCATCATCATCATCCTCACAGAATAATACAGGAATAATGCTGATTAACAATTAGATCCACCTCCCTTTTCTTCACCTTCATCCTTCTTTCTGCTCCCATCCGCTGCACACACACGTGTGTACATATATAATCTAACGTGCAGAATTTTGACCAAAAAAAAAAATCTAGTCTTCTCTAGTTCCCCTCACACCTGTGCTCAGTTTTTCTTATACACATATGCAGTATCGTACCAAATGGACTTGTTTAAAAACAAATGCCAAATTTTAACTGTTAAATATTGGTTTTTTCTACAGACATTCAGTAACTCCTTCCAACGACACCAATCGATTGTTTCTCACTGATAACAGCGGTGAACCTTTAGAGAAAAAAGAGACACAAACATTAGAGAAAGACAAGAGAGAATCCTTGATTTTTACGACGAGCAGCCTGATTTATTTGATTTATTGCAAAATGGCAACAGGACGTTGAGAATGTAGGCAGTAAGTCATTGCTCTGCAGCTTACAGGCAGCAACTGGGCAGGTGTGAATGAGAGACCTAACTGCCAGAATTCAGGCAGTAAGACGATTTAAAAGGTGCCTGACCACTCTCGAAAGACTTGGAACCATTCTATAACAGCAGTAAGAGCAACATGACGTACACTGCTAATCTAAAACTGCACCCTCTCTGGAGATTGGAAGCACTTGGCCTCCAGCTTTGGTTTTGTAACAGGTCTGGTTTACTGTCACAGCTAAAACGTAGTTCGTTCTCTAATACTATTATGTAATGTTAACCACCATAAATGTAAAAATCCCCAACTTTTACATTAAGTAATTCAACCAAAAAAAATAGTATAATTTAGCTAACTACATGAAAAACAAGTATATTAGAAAATTCAGTCCTGTAACCAAGTTACAGACAGTATGCCCTGCTGACATCATCACAGAACTATTTGGGGCTCAGGAAAACATTGAAATAGTATTATTTTTCCCAGATACTGACAAGCAGCTAAAAGTATGGTTTGTTATATAAATAACATGCACAGCTTCAGGTGTGCTGCAGGTATGTTAGATGGTAAATATAAAACAGCTAAATAAGCTCAGGTCCTACACTCATTTATAAGCTCTCAGTGCAGGGTGTTCCAAAAAGGTGTAGGATGTACAAGGAGGAATCAAAAGATAAATTCTGTTACCTCAGGCATGTTAAAGCTTACATCCAAGATTAAGCAAATCTCGTATCAACAGAATCTGTCAAAGATATCTACAGGAAGCTTCTAGTGGGGGAAGAGGGTTATTTTGTTAGAAGAGACTAGCTGATAGCAGTATGTCAATTTAGCATGATATTAAATAGTGTTTTAATGTACTGTTTTTTTTCATATATGCCACAGTTTCAAAACAAAACTATCTTTAACAAAACCAAATTTTTAGCATTTGGAAGATGGTGTAGCTTTGATATTGTGACATTCTCTTTCAATTTAGCATGAAAGCAAATACTCTGAGTCAGAACCTTCACTGCCTATATGCTCTTACGCACAGGAAAGCGTGTCCTTAAAAATCCTGCTTCTGCGGAAGGCAGTATCTAAACCTTTTGGGATGCATCCGATTGCTGAGTAACAGTACTGTTGTTATTTGGATCTCAGCTGGATCTTGCCTTTATTTCTGAAGACATATTGACAGCTACTGAAGGGCAAGCTTCTTTATCAAGTAAAAGAACCAGCCACCAATGGAATGAGAGATAAATAAAATATTAAAGGAAAGAAAAGATAGAAGGTTAATCTTGGAAATACATACATATGCTTCATGAGAAAATAGAAGGTAATTGTGCCTGTAAATCACGCAAGCCAGCAAATGCCTTGAATCTTCATCTGTAAACTTCAGGATCTACCACCTAAGGTCTACGTTCACAGTAACTTGGTTTAAACCTTCGCGATGGAACTCCTGACATGGCTGCTTACTGGCAGGAATAGCAAATGCTGCAATAAGTGCTTCCATTTTTTTACGTCTGTCAATCTCTTTATGGAAGAGGTACTACTTTCACACTACTTTCTGTACTACTTTTCATACATAAAGAATCATACTGCTTTCTATACATACAGAAATGAACCTTAAGTTTTATTCACTAACATTAATAGTTAAATGAAGCTAGGCAGAAGACTCTGCTCTAATTACTTCCAGCTGAGAAAAAGAATGTAATCTATGATAAAAACTAAATGAACAAGCTTTTTCATTGCGTGGATTTTGGGGGAGGGGTGCGGGTGCCCCTGTGTGTGCTGTCAAAATTTAGAACATGGAATTTCACACATCGCTGTATGTTTATACCCAAAAGTTTGGTCACCAGGCTCTCTCAGTAAGACTGTAGTTGTCATGAGCAGTCTTGAAGAACCCATCAATGCATTTCTTCAACTTTTTTATAGTTCTTATCACTTTTAGTAATTAATTTATCACCATGGTCTTCATCACGAGCTGCAAGGGAAGACATTTTGAGCACCTCCTCCCCCTCCTTCTTCACTGACCTTGGTGCCTGCAGAGTTGTTTCTCTCACATCATCTCACTCTCTCCTCACTGCCGTCTCACCGCAGTTTTTTTTTCTTCCCCTTCTTAAATATGGTATCACGGGGTGCTACCACCATCGCTGATTGGCTTGGCCTTGGCCAGCAGTGGGTCCATCTTAGAGCCAGCTAGCACTGGCTCTATCAGACATGGGGGAAGCTTCTCACAGAAGCCACCCCTATAGCCCCCCCGCTACCAAAACCCTGCCATGCAAACCCATAACGTGGACAAAAACTGTGTTCAAATAGAATTAAACTGAACTTCAGGGAAGTGCTGGCATAGTGTAACTGCACCACCACCACCACTATAAATCCAGCACTATACAACTGTGTTGGAGACAGTGTGAGAGCCAACAGGTATTTGTTGTCAAAGTCATTAAAGTTCATGGGTTTATTTATGAACATTATAGTTCCGAGCCAGTCAAATTATAATTTGTATAAGTAAACAAGCACGTAAACATTCAGAGCCCTCAGATGACATGTGATTATTTTTTTCTGAAGCACATCCTACGATTTGGGTTTGCTTTAATGAGCTCTTGGGTGAGACACAAGCAAAGAGCTGTGAATAACTCTATTGTCACCTCTTCTGTGTTACTGCTAGGGAGCAGTCAGGACATATTCATACTTATGAGAATGTTGTTTACAAGAACAGATCAGGCAGGACCTGCACGAGATTACAGGATTTTATTCGATTACCCACAAGCATAGCTCAGAGATGTCAGCGAGGGAACTGGAGAATTGCGACCACCTCAGTAACCAAGGACACGAGAGGAAGCACAGGCAGCGCCACAGAGGCATCATGTTCTTGCTCTACTACTCTTCCCGCAATCTCCGAGCAGAGGGTGGCCTTAATGTGGCCTCAAAAAAGAATTATTGTTAGATATTGAATGGGAACATTGAAGATTTTCTAACATCAGGCACAAAGTGCTCTATAACTCATTCAGTCCTTTTGCTTCAAGCCAACCACAACTCAGATTCTCAGACCATCTTATCAAGAGTCAGGGGCCTGTGTTATTTTGCATGCACTGTACCTTAAATAGTACATTCAATTCAACTGTAGTTACTGCTAAGGACACCGCTTAACTCAAGAGAGAGCAGAAGGACATAAAAAATACATATTTTCTGATGTATTGGAAAGCATGAACATACGCCCAGAAGAAATTTACTGACATTAATCAACTAGTAAGCTCCTTTCAGAATGAGGGAGACAGACTGTGCAGGGCTTGCGTGCCTCTTCGGAGTCAGTCTCAAAGGTTTTGCAGAGAAGCAAAAGCTGGTACACTAAAAATTTATCCATAGAGAGCATAAAATCCTAGAATCACAGACGCGTTTCCTAAAGAGATCTAGCAACAGCTTCCTTGCTCGGCCAGTCTCAAACAAGTACTTCCATGCCACCTGCCCGTGCAGCCAGTGCCATCAGCGGATGCCAACATCACCCTTCTGCGCGGCAGGGCGGCGGGGTTTCAGCAGCTGCTGGACACACGCTCTCAACAGCAACTAGAAGGTGGTTTTTGAAAATGAATGCCACCATCTAGGGTCTAGCAGTTCACAGTGAGCAAGGATGCCAGAGGGAACAGGAATATTCATCATCACCTAGAACTGTCCTATGGCTCACACGTGATCTTTAACACGTTTATATACTACAAGTCTGACATATTCCATGGAAGGAAAAAAAATACTCCATGTATTTAGGCAACATAATTTTTAGTTCCATGTTTCAAGACTATATGGAACTAAATATTTTTGACAGGTAACTAAGTACTGTAATGCATAAAGTGTACCATTATCAGAGGGAAGGATGATACTGTTAAAAAAATAATTACCGCCACAGAACTATGTCTCAGAAATGGTCACTGTGTTTGAACAAGGTCTTCAGACTCAAGTATCTTTAAATACGACTGTGAGAATTCCTCATCTGAAATAATATTCACTGCTGAAATTTTGATTTTTGGCATCTGACATACGAGTGGCTCAGTTTCTGGGTTCAGCAGAGCAGAGCCCAAGTCTGTAACCTGCCTGCAAGCAGCCGGCCTCCTCCCGGAGCTAAGCCAGACCCTGCAGGCCGCACAGGCCATTTACAGCAAAACTGGCAATTGTAAACAAAATTCCTAAAGATGAGGCCAAAAGAATTAAAGGAAAACTTTTAATAGCAAACACTCGTCTAACCTGAGCACGGTTAACTCCTGCTGGAAGCACAACCTGCTCTCTGTGCTCACCCTTTTGCTGTCCTTGCTCATGATGTGCCTGCACACATACACAGCAGGATGCGTTTATTCATCTTTTTCTCAGTTAACTTCTCTCCCTCACAACAATTCTCTTCATCCACAGCAGTTATCATTTATTTCATGACTACATACGATACTTCTGCCATTTCTCTTTAGGCACAATTCCAGGCTTACGCACTTCTCCTGCTATAGAACATCGAAGCAATCTCTAAGGTTTCCAAAATTCAAGAACACCTGTATGGCGAGCCAGGGACTTGCAGAATGGCGCAATGCCTGAATGGCACGTATCGAGGTTTTTTTATTACAGCCCTTTAATTTTTCATATTTCAGTAAGGTCCTTTTTCAGCCATTGACTGTAATATAGAACAGAGATAATTGTTCAGCAGTCATTCAAAAAAAATGTGATTTCAGTGAATTATTCACAAGACCGCACACCAACATGAAAGAAGCTTTCTCTAATTCAAGACCACCTTTTTCTACACATTACCACCCCCCTCTCCAAATTACACAGATTAAGGCTTGACTCCAAGGCTGTCTTACCCAGCCTGTGGTTTGCTACACACCGGAAGATCAACTGCCAAAAGATTAAAAACAGAATGAACACACAAACATCATTATGGTTGTTCCCATAGGTGGTAAATTATACACATAGTTGAGGATCACCTCCTACATCAGGACACCAAGTCATAACTTTTATTACCATTATTTTTATTGCAATGGTTGTAATTTAAAATGGTAACATTTTATCTATGAAAACATAAAGTACAAATTTTATCACCCAGTGGCTAACTAATGACATACAAGACGGTTTACCAGAAACACTAAGTGTTCCTCAGACTTTTTTTTTTTTTAAGCTTATAGGTACTTGATCCAGTGCATTAAATGGATTTTTCCAGACATAGTGTGTCCTGTATGTCTGCATGAAACAGGAGGCCCCACTAATTCATTTTTCAAAGATACTCTAAAAATAAAACTTTGGAGTCAAAACTCAAGAAAGTATGAACGTCAAAAAAATTACAGCTATCATGAAAATTCCAATAGCCTTAAAAAAATAAAACTGTTCTGTAAAATAGCTTCCATGGCTGCTGTTCTTTCTCACTTTGGCTTGCTGTGTCGCGTAAATCTCTGTCACAACAACAATTAACGGGAGAAGGGCAAATATTAGCAATAGCAGTCTGACAATAAAACTTCCCTGTCAGACTCACCCCGGCCCAAGTATGTTGTTCAAAGCACTGATCTATGCTGGAATTCTGTCACCGTACAAACACAGCAAGTGAGGAAATGCTTTCTTGGTTTGGAAGAAGACTCCTCAACAAAGACAGTAAGAAAAATGACAGCCATTCAAGTCACGTGAGGTTAGAGAATAAAGCAGGGCCTTTGCTCATCGGCAGTTAATAAAAGAGAATGAAGCAATTTATATGGCAGAAAGTTTAAACCTATGTCTAGAGCAACAGAGCAACAGGTGAATAGACAAGGGTGAAGAAAGATGTAGCAATACACAGGTTTGAGACGAATCTGTGTCAACATTTTTGTAATATATTTTAATGTAACTAGAAGACCATGGTTAGAGACTGTCTCCTTAGTGTTGTAGTTACATGGAAGAAACCACCAAGTCCTGCTGCTAAGTTAGTTTCAAATCATGGTTGCAATCACCTTATTCCTACCAGTAGGCTCATAACTATAAGATTTTTGCACTTACCTTCTCTATCACAAATAAAATTTATTTTTCGTTTTACATATTCTTGGAAGACTGAAGAATTTTATTACTAGCTCATTTTGCATAGCTTATTCCAAGCCATATACCATCAGCTCTCTAACTTCTGAAGCTGTGCGCCCTTCCTGCCTCCGGCTGCCTCACACCAAGGGATTTTAAAAGCACCGAGCGGGAAGCCAGAAGCAGAGGAGATTCCTACGGACCCCCGCACGTGAGGTGAGCTGTGTCTCTGCCAACCCTCCCCACCCACAGGCACCAACAAGCCAGGAAGCCCCTGGCCCCATGTGGCGTAGGGAGAAGACACCGGTGAGTGTCACCCACACCCAACATCCCCCACCACCGTCGGGAAAAAGGTCTGAACCTGCTTCTGGTGCCCCTTCCTTCTCCACCTCCAGCTGTATTTTTTGCTCTCTTCTCTGAGAATAACCATTATTTATCTATTTGTCAGTTTGTGATAATGAAAGACACAACCCTGCCAACTCTTTCCACATTGGAAAAATTCAGGTTTTATTGTATTTATTCATAATACATTTCTTATGTCTTGGTAACAGATGTCATCACAGGCCCATCCAACTTCCAAATCCCAAGAAAAGTAATTTTCCAAAGGACAAATTCATTTTTTACACTAGCAGTCCAGTGTATCCTTATCAGAATCACCCAGGTCTCATCTGTACATGAATTGTAACTGATGAAATAGGTAAGCAACAGTAAAAACGTGCTGGCAGAGTGACAGAAAGCTTTCCTGAATTGCTCTCACATACATACAGTGCACCATACAGCTGCACTTCCCGTTTGCCTCCGAACATCCTCACTCTGCTCTCGGGGCAGTGGAGCTACAGCAGTGCGAAACTTGTGAGAGACAGAGCGTTTCCTCCCGCACGTTCAGTGGCCAAAACAGACTCCAACCCCCCCCCCACCTGGGAAGGGATCCCACTGCAGCTGTGTTCCTCTATGAAATGCAAAGCCTAATTCCTAATTTTACAAAATCCTGACAGGAATGATGTTTTAAGCCCATCATGTTTTTCAAACATTTTTTACTGAGAAAACTGGTAGTTCTTGGATTACAAAACACATATGATCTCGGTTCTGGCTGAACTCCAAGACATAAGCACTTTCCTCTGCTGTCTCAGCTATTCTCCTGATGTCAAAGACATATTAAAATAAATGTGAACCATATGGCCACCCGGCAGATTACTAGCCCTCTTGTATCAATGAGGGCAAAGCAATTCATTGTCACCAGCACAGAAATATCTTAGTCACGTGAACATTTCAAAAGGCTGGGAAAACGTGTACGAAGCAGCTTTTTGCACTAAAGCTCTATCTTAGACTGGAGGAAATGCTGCTTTTCTTACACTCTGCTACCCATTTGTCTGCTTTTTACATACTCTTAGTGCCATACAAACCGCTGTGACAAGACGGATTAACACCATTCTCCACCTGCTCCATGACTTTCCCACGTGGTGTTTCATCGAGCCTGACACCATAGACCAGCAAAGCCTGATCCACCACCGTAACGCAGGTCAGAACATCACTTCTAAAAGCCAGCTTGCTTCGCAATCTCCATAGAAAACTAAAACTTGGGGAAAGGTCATTTTCCAGAAATTGATTCTACCTCTGTCTCCTACCCCTCCTTCTACCTCACTGCCTTCCAAAAGATATTTTCCTAAGAGTCTATATACACTACATTTACAAATTCTAAGCCCTTAATGATGAAACACTTTTCCTACATGCTGGAAATCTCCATTAAGAGGAACTGCTGTTACATACAATATATCTGCCCAAAGAAACATGCGGGCTTGAGGGCAGCAAGGTTATTTTCTAAAATAAATTCAAACTCGGAAGTCTTGAAGGGAACTGCATACTCAGAAAGGCATAAATTGAGTAGCAGGAACTGGACAGGACAGGGACAATGCTGTGGAACAGCAACACCCACCCTAGCAGCACTTCACTGCTCCATCCTTCTGGTACCTTCCTTTTGGGTAAAGCCAACGCTAAAATCCCCTCACAGGAGAGGCTCAGTGGGAAGGGCTTGCATAATGCTAGATTTATTTACGTCACATTTGAAAAGGTTTTTGAAAAAATACTAGCTCACAGACCAGTCTGGCATAAATAGGAGAGGTTTTCCATTTGTACTTTAGTTAAACATTTTACCTCACTGTCAGAGTTCTGCCTGAAATCTCACAGAAAAGTCCTTGGCATGCATGCTAAAAGCTGGAATTTTAGCAGTAAAATACCAGCGAAAGTTTTACTTTCTCATCACCCTCCATCTCCAGAACGCTTTTCTGTGACATTCACACTAGTCCCCTTTCTCCACTCTTCAAATATAATCAGCCTGTGGGGAGAAGTGGGGAGGGTTAGCTGTGCTCTGCCTCACCACTGACTCCAAATGCCAGCTGCTGCTTCATAGATGATGATTTCCAACCTTGGCCCCAGCTTCGAACAGTGTGAGGAGGAAAGCCGCCACCACGGATCCTTGCAGGAACACCCATGCGTAACAACTGTATTTCCTGAACTCTTGATCCCAAGACACTACAGGCAATCCTTTGTCCCATCTTACGGGGACTTCTGTGAACAGCCGTTGGATACAAATACACCCACCCGTTCAGCTGCCCGTGACTTTGCATTTGCAAACATATTTTGCATATGTGTCACAAACATCTTCAACAACAAAAACATTGTTTACATGTTATCTAAGCCAACAAAAACATCCTGTAAGGCAAAAACTGTCCCTCTGTTGGTACAGTATACAAAATGCACTAATTTCTAGGAGAAAACTTTTCAAAAATACAGAAATAGAATTAGTTGCACAAATCTTTCTAAAACCCAGCTGGAGCCTGCCTCCTAACCCCTCTTTACATTTCTGAACAACTCCCTCTACACTCGTCGTTATTCCAGATGAAAGACAGCAGGTGAGATCCTGCCACGGCACGCCCTGCCCTCTCACTCTATGACTATCTCAGCAAAGACATTACAATCCATTTCACTGAACTTCTTTGCATTTCTTGAGTTTTACTGCCCAGATGAGGCAACTTATTTTAAAATCAAAACCAAGAATCTCTCAACCTGACATTTCACAAAGCGAGTCAAATAACAACCAGAATATATTCCTCATTAACAAGGAAATTCCAAGCCTGGTTGCAGTCAATACAAATAATTGCAAGATGCCATGAAAAAAACCACCTGCATTTAGCAACACCTTCTAAGTGTTTCCCCATAACAAGCCAGCACCACCACTTCACTGCATTTAGATTTCTATCATTAACCAGCAATTAAACACACAGCTTAAGCTCAAAGGTCTGGTAATGCCTTGTGCTACTGACCTCACACCAAATAAAACTTTATCCTTCACATAAAGATAATTTAAGAGAAGCTAGACCTTCCTAACTATTTCAACAGATTCGATACCTTCTTCCAAGTTCTGCCTGGCCACACTGATGAGCCAATCTCAACACGTTAGTGACTCTAGAATATTCGAAACAGTACTTTTAGGTGCATATGGAAAGAAGTGCAATGGTGATGCATTTGTAATGGCGAGAGCATTTAGAGACTGAAAGATTTTCTCAGAACCCTTACTGACCGGCCACATCTATAACCACAGAATGTTTGGACTTGGAAGGGACCTCTGTGGGTCATCTAGTCCAACCCCCCCGCCAAAGCAGGGTCACCTACAGCAGGCTGCACAGGACCTCGTCCAGGTGGGTTCTCTCCAGAGAAGGAGACTCCACAACCTCCCTGGGCAGCCTGTTCCAGGGCTCCGTCACCCTCAGAGGGAAGAAGTTCTTCCTCATGTTCAGACAGAACTTCTTATGCTTCAGTTTGTGCCCATTGCCCCTTGTCCTGTTGCTGGGCACCACTGAAAAGAGTCTGGCCCCATCCTCCTGACACCCACCCTTGAGATATTTATAGGCATTTATAAG
>Ga0065711_1006927_pt1 | contig 18564 bp, 15 predicted proteins | sample Hoacrofraction12_FD_59098 | JGI IMG/M metagenome (GOLD analysis project Ga0065711, IMG submission 59098) | Hoatzin crop microbial communities from Cojedes, Venezuela - Epithelial fraction 12 v2 (version 2) | ecosystem: Host-associated > Birds > Digestive system > Esophagus > Crop | place...
CCGGAGTATTTCCCTTTATTTAGCACTCTCTCAGTTTTCATGTTTCCCCCCACCACCATCTTGTACCTGACTAACGTGTTAGAAAGAAGTGATGAAGATTTTCACAGGAAATAAAAATCTAAAATAGTCCAATAGAATAAGGGATTATCTTTGCTATTAAATCAGAAAATTGTTGACTAGGTCTGCTTTTGCCTAGCAGTAATCCTCCCAAGATCAATGAGATCTGTATGCCTCAAGCTGCCTTGGAGCCATATCAGTTTTTGAACAGAAACTGTGAAGTCAAAAAGAGATTCATTTTCAGTGAGATAAATGGAATTCCCCTTAGAGATCAGAGAGTCTACAGACACTCCTCAAGATTCAAGTGATGATGAAAGGTCTTTCAAATGGCTGTGCCATTTGATTCAGTTCAAATTATCCTGAAGTTGAGTTTGCACAAAACCCCCAAACATTTCCAACATAAATTTAGCTTTATGTATTTAACTTTTAACTTCTGAAGATAGCAATGCACTTACTTTGGTAAGTCGCTTTTGTATTGTCTGGCCTTGTTTCAGTCTGGAGAAGTAGTGGTAATAAAGTGACACGTAAGTCATGATGGATCTCTCATCTGGGTAGGGTACTGCTACATCCTCAGCATCAAGCAGTCTGCTGATTCCTAGCTCTTTCTCAGCAACATTGAAGGCATTGTTCAGGTTTTTGATGGGCTGGTCCTGCCGCAGTGAGCTATAGTGGATAAGATCAGGCCTGGGGAAGGAGAAAAACACAGTGTGGAAGGGAAGAAAGATTTATGTTTGTCATAAATTTTTTCAGATTATAAACCATAAACAACTTATTAGACTGAGGAATATGACATTAATGCTGAAATTACTGTCTGACACTGAGCTTCATTCAAGAGCATCGCATCTTGCCTAGATAACAGGAAGAAAATTGTCCTTTATGAAATTGAAGTACCACTCCCAGCAAATCTCTGCCCTTCGCTTATTTCTTCTCTTCTCTTGTGGGTGAAAAACAAAGCCCACTAGAAAGGCAATTCTGAAATGGGCTGTGACTCCCAGCTGGGGAAGTTACAGGATCCCACTGTGGTATCCTGCCAGAATATGTAGGAGAACTGTTAATGGGGGAAGAAATGTTGAAGGTTATCTGTCCTGGGTTCGGCCAGGACAGGGTTAATTTTCACCAGAATCCAGGAAGGGGCACAGCCTGGCAGGCTGACCCCACCTGGCCAAACACAGCAGGGTATTCCATACCATGTGCCATTATGCTGGGTTCCGGTGGGGGGGAGCTGGAGGGCGGGAACTCACTCACGGCTCGGGAGCCCGGGCGGCGGTCCGGTCCGGGAGGGTGGCTCTCTGGGTTGTGTGGTTTGTGTTGTGTTTTCTCCTCATCTGTATCGTTGTTATTACTGTTCCCTTTGTTTGCTGTTCTGTTAAACTGCCCTTATCCCGACCCACCAGTTTCTGCCCGTTTCTTTCCATTCTCCTCCGCACCCCGGCGGAGGGAGGGAAAGCTGCGTGACGCTTTTGTTGCCAGCTGCAGCCAAACCATAACATTATCCCAGGTGGTTTCCCTCTCATGCCTTGGACTGTTTTCTTCACACTTTTTCAAAGGGCCAGAGAAGGGAGAAAGAAAGATACTGAGAGGTTTCTTATTTTGTTACAACTAAACCAGAAGGTATACATGCTCACAGTTCATACAATAAAACTAGTCTCTAAAATAATCACTTTTGAAAAAGAGTAATGGGAACATGACTGAGGGGCTAAGACCAAATAATGGGCAGCATTATTGAGATGTGTGATACTCCCTTGGAAATTTCATTTGTGCCCAACAATAGGAATTACCAAGCAGGAGCTTTTGGTCCTTCCGTTGTCAGAGAGTATCTATTTAAGAAAGGAGAGTCTTCAGTGAGGAAAGGCAAAGAGAGAATTTGACTATTTCTTGAAAAATACTTGTAATTCAGACCCTGGAACAACTTGTGCCAAAGCTAGAAACGGCAATGAGCAACTCCTCTTTAACTGATCCATCAGATCTTACCTGTGAGCATGTATGAGTGCGTTGAAGGCTAGCCCATCACTCCAGCTTTTGGAGAAGTCCTTCACATTCACATTGGAATAGCTGGCGGTTTTATGCTGGCACCAGAGTAGTAGGGCTTCATTGGCAAATAGAACATCAGCTCTGCCTCCAAATTCTTCCTGTGAAGACAGCAGGGAAAAGAAAAATCTGTGTGAACAATATGTGGAAGTAGCATCAGTGGGTTTACGCTTATGTTCCCAAAGATCACTTTGTATTACTTCTGTCCTATTCACAAATCCCCTCAAAGTCATGACTTGCAGACTGTATCTGCCATGAAGGTATAATGATTTAACATGAAAGTAGAAGTTTTCTATTAAAGTAAAAGTGAATTGAATGAACTCAGAAATTATAACATGAAATACAAGTGTTAAAAAGTTTTTAAATGTTTCTCTTCTGCAAGGTTTGTAGAAATCAAGTTGAATGTAAAGCTCAGTTTATTTGCTTCCTTAACTGTCAACTAGAACTCAGAAATAAAATATAATGTATCCAGGTCTAATGTTACAAATTATTAACTTTGATTTCATAATACCTTCACAGGATCTTATCGTTCATGTACTTAGAGTACATGTTAAATAATTTTTTTAAAATTACGTTTCTTCAGAGAAAGAGCAAAGGAGCATCATGCAGTTCAAATCTAGAGAGAACTGTGTCAGAGAAATTCTTTTTGTAGTCAAAAACCAGTAAAAAGTTTGTGGAAGAGAGTGAGGAACATGAATATCCTATCTATCTCCAAGCTACTGTTTTCTGTCTCCTTGAGAAACTATAAAATGCCTTCAGTTGCTTTAGAAATTGCTGGCTGAGCAACTCGGTAATACTATAAGATCTGCATGATCAAAATGAGCCAGAAACATCATCAAAATGGTCCTTGCTGGCCCTAAACTCTACAAAGCCTCTGAAATACTCTAGTCAGGCAAAAAGACATAGACAGTTTTACCTTATCAAGTTTGATAGACGAAATCTGAAACCGAAGTATAATGATCCAGAGAAGTCCCAGGATTAAGGTTCTGTCACCATCTACGATATTCTCAGGACCAATCAATTTTACTTGTACCTGCTAATAAACCAATATCCGTTCAGCATAAAAGTACTCATGTACAGCTCTCTGAAGGAGATGTCTGTGTAACAAGCTGTTATTGAAGTGGGTCTTCAGGCTGTTTTCTGAAGGAAACAGGTTTTACACTGTGAGCTCCCATGTTCAAACCCTAGCTCTCATGCACACCAAGGAGAGTTTCAAGCAAAAGCCTGGCAAAGGGACAGCGGTCTCAAAGATTTAAAATTCCTATAAGGGTTTTGAAAACTGGTAGTTGAGGAGAGAAAAAAGACACAATTCAGTGTTCCTTTCCTCCAAACAACTGACAGCAGGGCAAACTCAGAGACTGTCTCCTCTGTCTGGTCTCCAGCCAGCTAGTCAGCATATAGCTCTTGGGCTCACCAAACAGTACAGATATCTACTAAACAAGTCATTGCTGTCTTCTCCACTATTACTTGAGCAGTAAGTGGGGTTATAGTTTATGCCAACATCTCTTCAAGAAGTCTGAGCACGCTTTACTCTCTTCTGCTATCTGCATGATTCGCTCTCTGGAGGCCGGACTCAAGTGAGAAGTGATGGTTGGCTGGTCCCGCTGGCAGAGCCTAGACGTGCACATACCACTGGGCCTTACACAGTGTGTACCCTCAGCAGGCAGGTGCTAGCTGGAGCCCCGTCCTATATTGCATTTGTTTCGTAATTAGCAAAAATCCAGACATTATATACTTTCCCATGTCTACTGCTATGAAACCCCTCTGCAACTTAGGAATTCATAGCATGGAGTTTTGTGTGATGATTTTCCAGAGGTCTACAATAAAATGTTTGCTTAGAAAAGAAAAAAAAGGACATACTAACTTTTAACTCAAATTACGATACTCAACTGGAATAAATAAAACCACTGCAATGACTTGCTGAAACTGTTAGAATCAGAGCTCTAAAAATCTCCATTTTTATACCAGGTAGCTTCACCTTTGCCTAATGATGTTTGGTCTCCCCCAACACCTGGGAAAACAGAACATCTAGAAAGATACAGAAATACAGTACGTTTTCATTTAGGTGTGACTCGTTTCAGGGGAACTTTAGCTGTTTATAAGTCATATTACTCAAATAACAAATAAATTAAAATCTGATGTCTTTTTTTTCTTTTAATAAAACCTCTGGCCTGTCTTCAAAGACTTATCTTATTGTGTATTAGAGGGGGAAATTATAATGAACATAATATTATAATTAGTTAGTAACAGATGTAAGCTGTTGTGATCTCTAGTATCAGTCTTAACTTACCTTGGATTTCAGAAATGTGATGGCTTTGCTGTTGTTCTCTAGAAAATGCACTCTCATCTTTCCCCGGTTTGGTCTGGGCAAAGTTTCTCCAGAGAGCAGCTCCAGCAGTAGCATGAGAGAGATGCCATCCTTCAAGTCTGTGTAAATATCTTCTATCTCAACTTTTACCTGCAAAGACCAGGCATACAATAAAGTCTCTGACTGAACATTTGGCCCACAGAACCCTCTACTTCTAATATTAAACCTTCTTGCAGTTTCACTGAGTCTTCTGTATGTCAGTGCATATATGCGAAAAGTGATGAATCTGAATTTGTGAAAAAAATGGATTTGAAAGGACTGACAGTATTTATGAAAGTAGGCTGAAGTAAAAAAAAAAAACAGCCCAACACTCAGCAAATATAGAAAAAAGCAGGAGATTTTGAAAAATAATAAAAAGCCTCCAGCATTTTCAAAAACAAACGTTTTGGAAGTGCTGACATTTTATTTCAAGTCAAATGAATATTTTCAACTTTTTATTCTGAGTAATGTATTTCATTTAAAAATTGAGCTGATGATCCCACTCAGTGACTCATTTTTTACTCCATAGTCTTAACAAAGTCTGTTAGGTCCTGCTTAGACCTGCACTACCACCCAAAGTCTCCATATTTTTAGCCAGAGTCTCACACTAAGCGAAAGATTAAGATATTGTACAAAAATCTGTTTCATCGCTGCCAGTAGTGAGGTCACACGGTGCTTAGGTGATACAACATGACATAGTGTGTACTCTGACCTAACAAGAACTTGCCTTGGGCGTTTCCTTTTGACCTTATACCACTAGCCATCAAGGAGTGACATTGAAACTATACCACACCCCCAACAATAATTTGGTGTGATTCTGACATCACGCCAAATAGACATTTTGTCTTCAGAAAAAAAAAAAATCTGAAGTAGTAGCTTCTTTAATTCAGAGAATAGTTACATGTAAGGGGAAAAATGGACAAGTAACAGACATGCACTTTTTCATTCCTGACCAATTGTTCATTCCTGACCAATTGTTAATCAGTTTAACAGATCTTTTCTCCAGAGAAAGAAGATAACACTGAAGGTGTAAAAGCAAGTCAGAGACTTTAAGTCTGTACTGTGTGTGGAACAAGAGTTTACAACTTTCTCTGACTGATTATCTACATGAAAATCTCCTTGTTTACTTGCCAACTTTATTTCTTTTTGCATATTAAATAAACTTAAAATTCTGCCTAGATATATTACCATAAAATACGTTAAAGCTGTTATATTCTGTGACACGTCTATAAATGAAGAATAGTTCCATTTAAACTTGTAGAAAGTCTTCATATATCTTCTTTATGCCTCACCCAGCAACTGTTTTAATAGCTTTGTTGCATTGCTCTTCTCATAAAGATACCAATCACAGATTGTTTAACAAAGTCAATCCAACAGCATCCTTAGTGCTAGACTTGAAGTAGGCAGCAGTGCAACTGAGAACACTGCAGTGTCGTGTAGTATGATCCAATCACGTTAAAGTGTGCGTTGAAAAGCTGAGACTACATTGTTGAGAAGACCTAGATAAGCTGTCAGTCTTGGCACCATTTCTTACCATATATGGTTTGGAAAGCTCTCACAGGCTTTTTTCCCCATGCTTTTATGGTACATGAACAAGTACTGTGCAGGAAGTTAAGACTGACCTTTTAATCTTTGAACCTGAAGGTGTTTTTAAAACGAGAAAGCGTATATATTTATCTGTAGCTAAACAGAAATCATTTCCTACACCATAAAAACCTAACTTTCTGCAGATGGCAAAATGGGAATATTTTGAAATTCTCTCATGGTGAGAAAAATAAATTTAAAAGTTTGTTGTGCGCTGAGGCTGCCTTTGCACCAATCACCAAGTTAAAACATTACACTGAAAAAAATGCATCTAGTATTGAAGTATCATATAATAGTGATGAGCTAGAATGGAATCAAGAGACCTGGTCCTACTTGGTTTCTCCAAGGTCCATTTTCATTAATATCAACTAAAGACTCTAGAAAAAAGGAATTTATTTTGGATGATGTAATTCCCTACTGTGACACAGCTACATCATTTGTGCCTGAAATGAGTTTATCTTCAGCAAGTCTGGAGACTTTTGGAATATGTTGGAGTTCCCTTGCACACACAAATCAACTGTACACTAGTTCTGAAGCTTTTTGGAGGTCAGAGACTTACTGAAAACAAACTGGTCTGTACTTGCATGGTAGTATGTCTGAAATTGCTAGGTTTAAGGCAGCTTTTTCAAAGACATTGAGCAGCAAATCAAGCTGGACTGATAAGGCAAAGCAGGAAGTCTTGAATTTTAGCCAGGCAATTAAGAATTGAGCATTGTTTGGGGAAATCCAGACATTTGCAGATACTTTACTTCTAGGAAAAAGAAGAGCAAATAAACATCTTCCTCTGAGATGATCACCAAGATAAGTGGACATCACAATATGACAGGGTTATATAGTCTACAAAAGTGAACCCCGATTTCAGGGAAGATTGGTAACATGGACAACGGAGACAGATATAAGGTAAAAGATACAGGCTGGAGCACTCTGGTTAGTCAAAGCCTTCCTCGCTTGCATATATGTGTAATGACAACACTCAGGAAAAGTAAGTTAAAAAACAACATAAAAAACCACTACATTGGGTGAAATAAATAAAAAGCAAAAAAATTCCCAAACTGAAAGAGCTACCTACATTGTTCCTGAAGAAGACATTGTTCATCCAGTTGGTGAAGGTTTTCTTTTGCATGGACATACGCTGCTCCTGCAGCTTTTTGATATGTTCTTTTTCATATTCGGTACTCATGGTCACCTAGGAAGTCAGAAACCCGGTGAGGTGCTCAGTGCTGAAGCGATCTGCCTGGCCAGCTACAAAAAACAATGACATGCCCAGTGTATGTAGGGAATCCAGCCCCAACGGGTACAAGATTCAATACCACACCCAGTATAATACCTTAATTTCCTTTTGCTTGTACTTTGCACTTTAAGATCACTGAACTTTGTTTTTAACTTACTTGAGTTCTCCCTTTTAATATGCATCTCTACTTTCAGGATGAAAATGTGATGTGTATGTATGCAGCTTTACTTTCTTTCTTTCTTTCAGTGTCTCCCCAGTCACTTGATCCCATGAGGAACTCCGTGATCTGAAATCCGTCAGTAACCTGAGTGTGCTGGAAGCACATAACAGAGAGCTGATCTTAGACCCTGTCAGAAAGAGGCATCTGCAAATCACTTCCAATGCAGTGCTTGAAAGTGTGTTGTGTTCTCTGAGAGCTGTTTGAGATGCTACTGTCGGCTTTCAGACCACAGTATTTCCAACAGAAATCAAATAGCTGCTTAGAAAGGAAATGGACCCAGCTTGTTCTTTCCTCTCACGAGTTCAGTTTTTTGCATATCTGTCACTGTAAGGATGGTGACACAGGTTCATAGTCACATGGACAAAGTCCTAGTCTGGGAGTCTGGAAGCATTATTCCTCTTCCCCAGGCTGTCACAGACTTGTGTCTGCTTCATCCATATGAGTGAAAAATCAGGCTTGTAAGTCTGTAACAGTAGTGACCTTGCTGTTACGAAGGCAAGAGAACCACTTCAAAAAATGTTTAAAAGTCAATGTAAAAGCCATAGCTAGACACATCATCTGCTTGGACTACTGCCATAATTATAAGTATTACGTGGATATCAGCCTAGCTGCAAAACCAAGAAACCTGTTGTAATCATGGAAAAGGACAAAGGTGTCTGCTGCTGTCAAGCCACTGCAAAGAGAGAAGGGAATGAAAAATTAACAAACTGAAAAACTGCGGAGGTGTGGAGCAAAGTGACCTGTTTCCCAAATATTCTGCATCCATTTTGTGAAGGCCCAGTTCTGAGCTATTCTGTGCTCTGTGCCTTTCTAACTCATAATACATAAAATACTGAAAAAACACCCATTGTCTCTCCTAATGTGAGAAGACAGCAATAGGGAACCAGCAACAGCAGCCACTGCAAATAGGAAGTTGCTTGCCTGATAGTTTTCCATGCTTTAATAAATATGAAGAATTTTGCCATTTTACAAAATGAAAAGGTATTGGAAGTGAAGAAGCCATAATTTATTACTGCATTTTCTATTTTTCTTTTTTTTTTTGGCAGATGTTTCTTAACCCCCAGTGCTTGACTTCTGCAAAACATGGACAGCATTGAAGCCTGACAACTCAACAACAACACAGGGAAGTATCACAACCGTAGATGAAAACCTTATGAAGGGAAGAATTCAGTGAAGTTTGAAATAGAACTGTACAGAAGATCCTCACAATATTTTTTGATCTTTTGGGCTAGTTCAGCACTGCGTACTTCTTCCATTTGGTGATCAGATATTCAAAGAATTGCTTTTCCCTGCTAGATGTGTGACATTAACTCCCATCTAATAAACCTATACAGTTAACCCATGTCATAATGCAGTTTCTGAATTTGCCAAATGGTTCTCTGAATGTCTGTGGGCTCCTTTTTTAAAAATGGCTGTTATCTAGCCATTGGAGCCACCCTGAAAAATGCCCAACTGAGTTCATCTAGGTGCAAATGAAGCTTATTTGTTGAGCTACTGTCTCACACAACAGCTCACCTGTTTTATGAAATTAAGTTCAAAACACTCCCTGCATCTGTAGATGATTACCTGAAAACAGATCTGTAACAGATTATCTGCATTTGCAGGATTGCAGGATGCAAATGCAGTGCTAAGAGCCGAATTTGGTTATAACGACACATTACAGAAAAAAGATGAAAGAATATTAAAAAAAATGGACTTACTCGGGCTTGGAGGAACTCCTTTCTGACATTCAGCAACTGGGCATTCTGCAGAATGACTTTCAGTTGTAGAACCACTCCTGTTCTTACATTTAGCTTGCTGCTTTCATGCAAAGCGACCTTTGAATTCAGGAAGAGACCAAATATTTATGATCTACCTATGAACCTTTCATCTAATCTGAAGGAAATAACCCATCAGAACACTATGAGTAAAGGTTGCCATGGGCCTCGTCCGATTCTTACACTCAAAAATAATGCATGAAAGGCATGAAAATTGCTATAAAGCAGTGAAAATAGTCATCCACCATGCTGATGCTTTGGTAAAGAGCACCTTTCACAATTTCACAGAAGGCTCTGACTGATCACAGGCTGCTTTTTTAAAAGAATTCCTGGCTAGGTAATTGAACCTGACAACAGAGTCTGAAAATGAAAGCACAGTGGAAGGTACAAAGATCAGAGCAATTCCCAGATGGTTAAACTGGGATAAAGCAAATGAGAAGCTGAGATTGTGAAGTGTTAGGAATTTGCCAATCACTGCTTGTGGGAGCTCACGTGCACGGATACCTGTTGCTGGCAGGGCAAACTGGGATCAAGTTGGCAGTGTCAGCTGCTTCCAAAGTTTACTGCTGATTGACTTCTCATTAAAAACAAAATGGAAAATAATTCTGGTAATTTATATAGCAGCGAGTCCCTTCTGTCACTTACAAGGTTGCACAAGCACAGAACATGTTGACCTCGCACCATTGCCAGGAACCAGAGGGTTGCTGCTGGGAATCACTGCTAGAAAATGGGAAGGCATCTGAAATCAGAAGCTGTAAGTGAAGATGTCCAGCTCAGACATAAGGTAAGGGAATAGCAGGCTTTTCCCTTCTGGCAAATGTAGTGTAGTTAGCATCCAAAAGTGACGGGAGGACACACGTAAGAAAAAATGAACAAACCCTCCAAAACTCAGTACAGATAAAACTTGATCAACAAAATATGTATCTTCATACACAGCCTAAAACAGTGTCACACATAAAGACATATGTCACATAAGACACATAAAAATAAAAAATTGAATATATATGTCACAGTTATTAGTCAAAATATTCACTCCAAATTCCTAGACTTGTTTTCACCAGCCAGCTAACACAATGTAATTCTTAATGATCATTAAAAGGGAATAGGATGACAGGAGGAAAGGGCTATAAATTCAGCAACAGTTTACATCTCTTCTGTAAGCTCATTGCCTGGTTATAATTCCATTCTTCTCTGTTTTGTCTTGCTTTTAGCTATACCTATATTCTTGTAAAGCTAGGATCATAGGCCGTTGGCTTAAACATGCGACAGGTTGGCTAGATTGTGTGTGTTGAGAAAATGTCCTTGCTCCATTCAAATAGAAGGCAGAGGACCAGTAGGTGAATTGGCCCTGGATGCAGGCATTTCTCCCTATTGCAAGTTAATTATTAGCTAAATTATTAAACACATGAAACACTGGCTTTGCTTTTTATGATGCTACAAGGCAATCAAAGATCTGGTATAAAATTTCACTAACTCCTGAATATCTATCTCCATTTTTAGTATCTATCTACAGTTCAAAGTTACAGTGGTGGACATTTATGTAACACTGATAAAGCAAGCCATTTCCTCAGTTATTTATATCCTAACAAGGTAAGAGGAAGGCACAACAGTTGTGTGCAGCAAGAAAAAAATCACCCCTTCAGGCTAACCATGAACCTCCTCTTGCTGCCTTTGCAGAGAAGGTGAGCCTTGCCATTGACCTCGGGAAGGAGAAGGGCCCAAAGCGCACCCCCCCCCTTGCCGGTTTTCATTCTGGTTTCCCATGACGGCAGCATTTTCTTGTTTCTTAACAGGAATGACCCTGATGCGGGATTCCCTTCTGCGAAGTAGCAGCCATGTAAGACGTTAGGGTTTTTTTAGCACCCTTTTTTTATCTGCCCACAGATAAAAAAAATCTTGTTCTGTTTAAGAGGGAAACAGAGACCATGGAGATCAAACAGAGCTCACACCCAAGCAGCCTGGCTTGCAGCCCCAAAGCTCCTCTGCCCCCAGCCGTTCTCCCACTGCTTTTCCCATTCTGGCAACACCATGTAAAGCAAAGAGGGATGTGGCGCTTCCTCCCTCCCTATTTAAAATTGTATTTGTTTTTTATGAAATATAGTCATCCTCCTTCTCCCACAACAGGTATGTGAATTCCCAGCGCCTCTCTAAGATGGGAAGAAATGTTTAATCCATCTGTCACAAGGAACATAAAAGCAACCATCACAGGACGGACAGAGGGTTGCAGATGGGGACTTCGCTGCTGCCACTCCCACCCCTGACCTGAGTGAGCACTGATCGCCACGGGCTTTCCCTGCTCCTGTGGAAGCCTCCCTGGCCCTGCGGCCCAGGCGGCAGTGCTGGCTTCTCCCCTCATCGTTGCCCTCGCCCACCAGGATGGAGGAGTCTGCCAGAGGGGAATACATTGCACAGGGGGGTGCAGGTGCCTTCACGTGCCAAAGCGTCCCTACGGAAGGCCATTCGCAGCTGACAGTCCTGTAACTAAATGAGCCCTTCATTATACCAAGCTACTGCATCCACGCTCTGAGCTGCCACTGAACAAAGCCAGCTCCGACTTAAAAGCCATGTGGCCATGCTCGTGCCTGCTCTCACAGAGGAGTGAGTTTATTCACATGGCTCAGATTGAAAGGCTTGGCACAGCCCGTCACCCTCCACTGTGTATGCTTTGCACACACACATTCCTGAAGGTATGTGAAAATCCTGTCTGATCTCCGCTAAGGAGAAGGTTCCTCAAATCTCAGAGAAACTAAGTACGTTAAGTGCAAACATATGCATGGCAGCTCAGCCCCTCTACCTCCCACTGTGTCTCCAGCCATGTTGCTTCCACATGTAAGAGTCCCAAAACAACAAACATCTGAGCCTTGGCTCTGGGAAGTAGGAAGGCAGCCCCATCTCAGGGCCACAGTCTTCTAGCCCGCAGCCTGCCAAGTCAGCACAGAAACTAGCCTGCAGCCTGGGGCCAACAGCCCGGGACCCCACAGGCAGACCTCCCCAGCCCCAGCAACCAGCTGACCTTCAGCCTCATCACAGCAGTGTGGACACAGGTGAGATGAATATTTCCTAATCACATCTTGAATTACAATGAATCTTAGACCTCATTGTGGCCCAGAAGAGCTATGCTTTGGATACCGAGAACACCGGAGAGCAGCAGGCAGTAATTATTGCAAGACGCTGTTTGCTCATCTGGGACACTAAGGCTCAAGGAAAGCTGGGGAGTTAGTCAAAAGCAGTTTAGGAGAAGTGTGGAGACCTCCAGCCATCAGTCTGCACAGATTCCCTGACTGCACAGGCCTCTCAGCTGAACTTTGTCCCTCAATAGCCAAACACTTCTCCCCACGGGGCTCCAGCTCACCACCCCCAGGCACCCCACGACCCCCCACATACCTTGCCTTCCCAGCGCTGCCATCATCAGCTGCCCCAGGGTGCCACCCAACCCCAGGTAGGGGTCCCGCCAGACAGAGCCCCAGCTCCTCTTAAAGCTGAGCTCTGCCTGGGAGGATCTACACCGGCATCCTGGGATGCTGGGTTGTTATAAACCTCAGCCGCCCCATGCTCTAATCTAAACTAGAAGTTGCTTTTCTCTTTGAATAGTTGGCTAGCGGCAACATGACATCAACGGGGAGCAGAATTCGAGCAGAACAGTCAAATTACATCATCCAAAGAAACTGGAGCCCCTTGCTGCATTTGAAAAAGAGGACAGCTTAAAGCAAAATCAGATGGATTTATTTTTCCTGGCAGGAAGAAGCTCAGTCATCTTTTTGAAACAGAAAATATATGTTTGCTTGTTTAGTCATGAATTAAAGACATTTTCTCCTTGGAGCCGTTTATATTATCTTGAAAGTTTCCTTCTGTTTCTGAACCTCAAACAGTTAACACAAGAGCTTCAAAGGCTTTGTGGGATGAACACATGGTACACAGAACTTTAATTTTCTTTCCATTTCCTACAAACAAAGATAAAGGGTTTCAAGTGACAGAATAGCCTCAATATTTTGAGCATCATACTGAAAATAGGCCCTAGAAATTGCTGCATTGGCAGTGCCAGACTTCACTCGTGTATTTTTATCATACAGTTCAGATTTTTTCATTTTTATTCATTGCCGCTAAGGAATACCACTGCATGAGGGCAAAACTACTTCTTTTTAGGGAGTTATTTGTATATTGGAGTGATAAAGCATTTAGCTCTATTGATGAAACAAAAATATGAGACTTAGATGCAGATTGGCTCCCAGCATCCTTAGTGCCAGAGCACTGTGCCCTACCCACAGGAATGGCACATGCCACGGTGTGCTCTCAGATTTTGGTCCCCCATTGCCCCGATCAGCCAATTACTGACCACAATCACAGCTCCCGCCCAGCCCAGCCTTCCCAGTTTCATTGTGAAGGCCATCCAGTCTCATGGAATGACTGAAGGCAGTTGGCAAAAGACACAGTATTATATAAACAGTTAACATGAAGGGTGCAAATTTTAGCAGACAAGAGATAAGCCAGGGTATTGCAAAATGAAGAAAAATTGCAACTATTCTCCTTTGTAGGCTAAAATTGCCAAGCCCTGAACTTGTTGGTTATATTTACATTGTTGGTTTATTTCTTATTGTCAGACTATGCATTTTGAAAAAAAACCAAAACACAGAATGATCCGAAATAGGAAATCATTAAGCATGAGCAGCATCTTTCATCAGTCGTTTAAAATGTTTAAAAAATGATAATCCTACATAGAAATGTTACAGTGCATCTAAAATACAACATCCAGTGATAGATACATACCATCCATGTAAAATGAGCTAGTTTCATTACAATGAAATCTTCAGAGCTCCAAACTGAAGTGGAACATGGGATGCCGAGCTAGCAACACCTTGGAAAGAACATGGACAAGTTCCATCTCAGAGAAAAGAATAGGTGGGAGAATAAGCGAGACTTGGCATTAACGAGTTTCCAGTATTCACTGGACCAGAAAGTAACTGTGAGTCCACAGTCTATCACCAGGTACAAATCTGTGCTAGCCTGAATTCCCGTTGGGAAAGGAAGAGGAACCCACCTCAACATCATGGTTTCCACAAGAGAAGATATTTTTCCCTCAGAGGTCAGAAAAGCTGTACAGATACAGGACTTCTGAAGGTAACTCTGAAAAACGTGTACACCTCCTCCTGATTATGTTTGATCACAACACAGGTCTGCTGGGTTTGGGCATTTATTTCTGGAAGACAGCGCATCGCCGTGAATCCCGAGCAAAGGCAGGCACCTTCAGCAGACGTGTTTGTCCATCTGTCTAAGCTGCGCAAGGCAGCCAACTCTTTCTCCTGGACTTTCCTACCCAACTCAGGCAGGCTAGCCCAAGGGCCAAGCTTCCTAAAACGTCTTCTGCTCTCACAGGTAGTACTTGTAGCATGATAGAGCCTTGGGTCAGAGAAGCTCACAATAAAGTAGTGTCTGCTCCAAAGCCCTTATGAATACACCAAACGTGGGAGCCAATAACAAGGTTTGGAGAAACTAAATGGTACAGTAGGCATAAATAGAAATATTTTAGAGTTTAAGGGTGCCAAATATCAGAAGTGACAATTACTGCAAAACTTACAGTTAAACTGGTAGCGTGGACATTCAAGGTTAGTACCCCCCCAGACTTGAAGTGCCTCTCAGCTCAAGCTTTCAATCCACACAGGAAGTTTTTGATTTATGTTCCGCACTTCAAGAAATTGCCATGCTTAGACATTAATAAACTCCAAAATTACATTCTGCTATAAAAAGCTAATTATAGAGAAGTGCTGTAGGCTTGGGGTTTTTTTTCCTTTTTTAAATATAAATTTAACTCTGGAGTCAAGCCTTGGTGTGTGCAGTAATTTCAGCAACAAGTTCAAGGACACAGAAGAGAAATAGCCATAACCTATTACGGTTACATAAACCAAGGTGGGACAATAAGCAGCTTGCCAAATAGCTACTGTGCCTATGAGCCTTAAGCAGCAGGATGACAAGATTCTAGTCACTGAAAGATTCCCTTCCAGAAAAAAACTCCCAAAAGAAAATCTCAGGTAGTTCAATATCAGTTTATTAAATCAGTATTTTTATCACCACTTTCTAAAAATGATCACAAAGCATATTAAAACATAGTACAGTATCTGCAAGGAATTTATTGTGTAATAAAAGTGCAACAATAATGAACTTACAACTTTGTTTGCCTAGATGGACAAACTGAAGCATACTGCACAGATCAAGCCTTCCCTCAAATTAAGAGGGCCTTTGAAGTGAAAACACAGTATTTAACAAAAACATCAGAAAAGGTGAGCATGTGAAGTAGAATACAAAGTTCATACTCATTCTCTCAGTGCTAAGTTACACATACCCAGCAAATCATACACTTCAAACTCTGCATGAATTCCAACAATATAAAGATCCAGCAAAGTGAGTGCATGTTGTGAAGGGAGTGAGAAGAAGAAAAGAGGGCACATTTCAAGTACTGGGGATAAATCTCATTGCTGAAAGTCAGGGACTGGATACTGCTGCTTTCAGACCAGGTTCCACACAAATCCATACCATCCCCAACTAACAAACGGGACCTCACTCTGACCTAAAAATCTTTGTAAACTCACCATTTTCAAGCTGTCAGCTTTAAAAGGCTCATGCTGCCCTGTAGTGTGGTTACGAGCGGTAGCCCCGTATTTTCTGTTCCAATCTACAACAAAATTCTAATTAATTTCTGTGAGAATGGAATTAGGGTTGGGAATTACAACTGTGTTGCAGAATAGTTGGAGAGGTAGGAGCAGTAGTCTCCATTTTGGTCTATGGCAGCAGACTACACCATGGGCACTGATTTCACAGGATGAATTCTTGACAGGTTTGAATGGTCTTGCAGCAAATGCAATCAAAATCCTAGGCATAAAATGGTCAACAAATAAAACATCTTAGTCTTTCTTCAGCAGATATCAGTAACAAAGAACTGAACACCAAAGGTTACCTCATACTCCTGTTCTCAATTGCTACTCAGAGCACAGTTTCATGAGAGAAGATAATGCTGCTCTCTTCTCATGCTCCTAACACAAGGACTCAGTAACTCCACAGAACATTATCCAAAATGTTGTGTGTGGCTGGTTTAACGACCTGAATGGGCCTGTGGGATCCAACAAGCCAGAGAGCCAGCAAGGCAAATGGGGTAGGCCCACAGGTCTGTGAAGAGGTAGTGAGAAAAGAGTTTCCTTCCCCTGAGCAACAGCAACCTACTCTACCAGTCTAGCTGTGCAAGGAACTGCTGTTTAAAGTCCACATGAAATGTACTTTCTTCCTATCAAGTAAGTACGATGTAGTGCACTGCACCACATATCTAGAAATACATTTATGTGCATAGCGCTGCATGCTGATTCTGAAACACTTCCATTCCTCCAGATAAATAGAGAAAATTCAGCTCTACTTCTATACATGCTTCATGCATTCCCCTTCCAAATTCTACAGGAAAACAAAGCAAAACATTTCAACCCCATCTAGACAAACTATTTTAACTTATCAAAATGATGCATTTCAATTTGTGTCCCCAAAGTCCAAGTTAGTACACTGCCACGGAGACTGAAGAAAACACTGTGTTCTCCATTTTACTACCAATAAAGCTAGAAAAACAAAATCACTGAGAAACTATCCTATCCTTCTCACTAAAGGAGGATATTTCTACTGGCACGGGATCACATGGTTCCAATGCATTTGGAGCATCACCCCTGCAAGCTACACACAGCAGGAACTCAATAAACGGGTCCACCCCTGGAACCCTGTGCTGCTGAACAGCAAGTCAAGGCAGACAGAAGATAAGCAGCTTCCCAGATCCTCAGAGCTTTGCCCACACTACAGTAGTCACAATACACAAGCTTGCTTTCTTTCTCCTGGTGGCTTTCCTTACTAAGCTAGTCAGATTGGTCATTAGTGTATAAATTTTTTACTGACTGCAGACACTACACACAAACAAGCATACATTACTACTTCTGCAGCCTGTTTTTTTTTTTTTAACAACTCCTGCAATGTCTATAGACTACTTTTTGTTCAATCAAAAATAAATTACATAGAAAATCAGTTACTCTGCAGATGTACAGTCACACGGCAAGACTCATGGTCAAGTTGTACAGCTCTACTAAAGTGCACAGAGATGCACTCAGGTTAATTTGGCTCCTAATTTAGGTCTAACAGAAATAAAATTCCTATGCTTGAATCATAAGAGAAAAACCTAAGAATTAAATAAAAAAGCGGTAAGTCCTCAAGAACAATTTAACTATGCCAGGATATCCTTGATACAAGCCTGGAAGCCTGGCAAGGTAAAGGTGTTCTTCTGTCACTACTTAAAATAGCTTCATCGTTTTCCCATGGTAGAGCCCTGGCAAAGTTCATGGTAATTTGAGGGTTGGACTAGATGACCCACAGAGGCCCCTTCCAACCCCTACCATTCTGTGATTCTGTGATTCGTTACCAGAATAGCACAGATGTAGAAAGATAAGAGGTCTGGAAAAATCTGAAGTATTAAACCTGACTGATGACCTACAAATGTATGATTTGTAAAAAGAAGCTGAGGCTCTTCTTAGGTCACAGACAAATCTGAACACGTAAGTGTGACTAAAATGTTAACTGGGAGATAACACCCAAACAACTTTCCTCCCCACCCCTGCAAGGATGCTAAAACACTTTTTGGCTTGCTCTCAGAAGGCACTACTGCTACCACTTACTGAGACTCACATAAAAAGTGCTCAAAACTACAGTACCTTTAATGTGTAGGGTATTTCATACTACAAATAGAATACAACTCAATTCCTGCTCACGTGCATAGAGCAAAACTTACTGTCAAGTTTGATTTTAGAAAAGAACTGGCCCTCCCTGAAAGACTACAGTTCACAGGGGAAAAAATTTTCATTAAGGTACTGATTTTTATCAGTTGTAAGCAGACAGTGTGTTCAACTTTGTGGTGTTAGAAAAATGAATGTTTATTAAGCATTCATTCCTTTCATGGATTGTTTTCAATACAGGAATAATATCTGGAGGGACCATTCTATAATTTATTATAGTCAATGTAAAGATTCCTGTTAGCCTCGCCGTCTTTCAAATCTGCCACCATAGGAATCAAATACCTCTTCCGTGGTTATCAGATATATCTTGGCAAAAGAAAAGAGTTAAAAACTTTTCTTAAAAAAATTACATATATGGAAAATATACAGAGATAACTGTATAATTACCTCTAAATAGAAACTAAATACCAATGAAAATTTCCAGAGACAATTTAACATGCCTTGACAAGGTTGACTTTGAGCAGTGCACCTTTTCTGAAGAGAAAGTGAGGCCTGATTTCAATGGAAATGAGATTTTTTTTTTTTTTTTTTTTTTT
>Ga0065711_1038639_pt1 | contig 18564 bp, 9 predicted proteins | sample Hoacrofraction12_FD_59098 | JGI IMG/M metagenome (GOLD analysis project Ga0065711, IMG submission 59098) | Hoatzin crop microbial communities from Cojedes, Venezuela - Epithelial fraction 12 v2 (version 2) | ecosystem: Host-associated > Birds > Digestive system > Esophagus > Crop | place...
AGAGTTAGAATGTACCCTCAGCAAGTTTGCTGATAACATGAAACTGCGGGGAGTGGCTGATACAGTAGCAGGCTGTGCTGCCATTCAGAGAGACCTGGCAGGCTGGAGAGTTGGGCGCAGAGGAACCTGAAGTTCAACAAGGGCAAATGTAGGGTCCTGCACCTGGGGAGGAATAACCCAAGGCTTGGGGCAGACCTGCTGGAGTGCATCTCTGTGGAGAGGGACCTGGGAGTGCTGGCGGAACCATGGGTGACCTTCCATGAGGTTAACCATGAGCCAGCAGTGTGTCATTCTTTCCTTGAAGGCCAATGGTATCCCGGGGTGCACTAAGAATAGTGTGGCCAGCGGGTCGAGGGAGGTTCTCCTCCCCATCTACCCTGCACTAGTGAGGCCCCATCTGGAGTACTGTGTCCAGTTCCGGGCTCCCCACTTCAAGAAAGATGAGGAGCTACTGGAGATTATTAGGGGACTGGAGCATCTCTCCCGTGGGGAAAGGCTGAGGGAGCTGGGCTTGTCTAGCCTGAAGAAGAGAAGGCTGATCTTATAAACTCTTATACATATCTTAAGGGTGGCTGTCATGAAGATGGGGCCAGAATCTTTTCAGTGGTGCCCAGTGACAGAGCAAGGGCAACGGGCACAAACTAGAGCACTGGAACAGGCTGCCCAGAAGGTTTGTGGAGCCTCCTTAGAAGATACTCAAAACCCTCCTGGACGTGGTTCTGCGCAACATGCTCTAGATGAACTGGTTTTAGCAGGGGTGTTGGACTAGATGATCTCCAGAGGTCCCTTCCAACTCCTACCATTCTGTGACACTGTGATCCTGTGATTCTGTGTTTTGTACTGTATTTAGGCCAGAAACCTGGATGAACACATCTGAGAACAAATAGAGGAAAAGTTCTATAGCCTGAGAGGATTTCTCAGCAGCACATTTACCTCATACATTGGAGGTTTCTTGCTCCTCTGGCACTCTTTTGTTGCAGTGATTACAGGTGAGGTATACTAGAGGAGCTAGATAAGTTGGAAGAGTAGTATTAACTTTTAAAATACTTTATTCTCTAACATTTTGATTCTATAAGTCTAGAATTTTGTTTAAAATCATGGTAATAATCCAACCTTTTTTTATTACTTGAAAGCAGTCTAACATTGAAGGCGTCAGGACTAACACCAATGTATAACATTGGGCTGGCTCTGTACTTCTATGATCTAAAACGTAGTATCAAAATCTGTGTAAGTCCAGAGATCTCCAGCTCTGTTGTTGCCACGAACAACACGGTCTTATAGATCATCACTCATAAGTTTCTTCCTGTAGCTTCTACTGCTGCTGAAAATGTTTGGCCCTTGATTTCATTAGAAAGGTTACAGCTTTTGATTAAATGAGGCCTGATTTAATGAATCTTGTTCTTTCTGAAGATGTGTTCAGGGCTCCATTTTGTACAGAATTCCTTACAGTGCAGAAATATTTGTTCCCAAGAATCAAAGATGTATGCTTTTGGTCCATTTTCCAACCTCTCTGTTCTCCATGTGATGATAAGATAATTTTTAGACATCATTTAATTCAATTGCTTCTTCTAAACTGGTCAACATGTTCTTCAAAGACTTTTTTCCCCCTTCAGTTATATAAATGATACTTGAATCATGATATTTTCTGAGTTTCCATCTGTCTTTATTACTTTTAAGATTTCAAATTAATAATAAAAATTTTTCCTCTTGATCTGAAGATGAAATATATGTCAAGATTCTGCCTCCTTTTATGCTACTCTTTTTTCTGGTTCTTTTGTTAGGTGTGATCACATTTAGCTCTGAACAGCCACTGGAAAAGGAGTTTTGTTCAGTCTTTGTGTCCAATTTTGGCTCCACCAGACTTGTGGCCAAAGATGGACTAGCAAAGACAAAATCCACCCTGTCCAGATGAAAATGCACTGCTGGCTATAGCCTCTGTAATAAATTATGGCATTCAGCTTGTGCAGATTTTTGATAAATTGTAACTGCTTTCTCAGTTATGGAGCTTTGCACACTTAGAAATTGATCACCCGGTTGGAATATGCTGCTATGAAGGACTGGGAGATACACAGCTAGACGCAGAAGTTCTTCCCATACACTTACGAAAGATCCAAATGGTCCTTGGAAATAGTAGAATAATATCATTCAATGAAAGTGGAAGAGGTACAATCAGACAATGCAGGGTTTTCAATTGAAGAAATTAATTTGGAAGAGCCAGACCTATCACTGAAGTCAGTACATGGTCAGAAACCTGAAGAATTCAGTAAAGACTGGGGATCTTCCTAGCTCCAGAATAAACAAAGACATTCTTCACAGTAGTGTGTAGCATATCCATATTTATGATTGGTTAATTTGTAATTATTTTCCAAAATAATCTTACATGTATTGTCAAATGCATCTTTGATTTACAGTGTATACCAACTAAGCAGTCAGCTGCATAATGCAGTTTGTCTACAATGTTCATGCATAAATAATCACTGTCAGTAATTTTGAATTAATTTTGAAGAACAGACTGTGAAAATCAGTTACTATACAGATGAATTGTGTTTTAGTCATTCCATTTCACAAGTATGCGTGCCTATTCCAAATAATATCAGTCAGGTAGTGACCTATCTAATATTAACTTTCAGTACACAGGGCATGCAAAAAGAGGTGTTGCTCTGTACACAGCAGTCATGTAGGGTTCTCTAATACCAATAAACTTTACATTCTTTCCCCACAGACACAGATTTGAGCTAGTCTACTTAGGATATCAAAGTTACACTGACATTCGACTAGATTACTTCAATCAGGGTTAATATATTGGGTTTGTGTGGCAAGGCTTTGGTAGCAGGGGGATAAAGCAGTGACTTGGTGGCTTCTGTGAAAAGCTGCCAGAAGCTTTCTCTGTGTCTGATAGAACCAAATGCAGCTCACTCCAAGATGGACCCGCTGCTGGCCAAGGCCAAGCCCATCGGTGATGGTGGTGGTGTCTCTGTGATAACATAGTTAAGAAGTAAAAACAAAACATGTAATGGCATTTGCAGTGGGAGAGAGGAGTAAGAACATGTGAGAGAAACAACTCTGCAGACACCAAGGTCAGTGAAGAAGGAGGAAGAGGAGGTGATCCAGGTGCCAAAGCAGAGATTCCCCTGCAGACCGTGGTGAAGACCATGGTGAGGCAGATTGTAGCCCTGCAGCCCATGGAGGTCCATGGTGGAGCAGATATCCACCTGCAGCCCATGGAGGACCACACTCCACAGCAGGTGGATGGGCCTGAAAGAGTCTGTGACCCCATGGAAAGCTCGCCCTGGAGCAGGCTCCTGGCAGGACCTGTGGCCCCTTGGAGAGAGGAGCCCACGCTGGAGCAGGTTTGCTGGCAGGACTTGTGACCCCATGGGGGACCTACACTGGAGCAGCCTGTTCCTGAAGGACTGCACCCTGTGGAAGGAACCCACACTGAGGCAGTTCATGGAGGACTGTCTCCCATGGGAGGGACCCCATGCTGGAGCAGAGGCAAAGTATGAGGAGTCCTCCCCCTGAGGAGGAAGGAGCAGCAGAGACAAAGTGCAATGAACTGACCAAAATGCCCCCGTTCCCTGTCCCCTTGCGCTGCTGGGACAAAGGAGGTAGAGAAAAATTGGGAGTGAAGTTGAGCCTGGGAAGAAGGGAGGGGTGAGGGGAAGGCGTTTTAAGATTTGCTTTTATTTTCTCATTATCTTACTCTGATTTGTTTGGTAACAAATTAAACTAATTTCCCCAAGCTGAGTCTGTTTTTTCTGTGACAGAAACTGGTGAGTGATCTCTCTCTGCCCTTATCTCGACCCATGAGACTTTCATTATATTTTCTCTCCACTGTCAAGCTGAGGCGGGCAGTGACAGAGCAGCTTTGGTGGGCACCTGGCATCCATTCAGGGTCAATCCACCAGAGCTGGGTAAATGGCTAATAAAAGCAGTGCCTAGTTTAATTTTTACATTAAGAATGTTTTGACCTTCAAAGGAATAATTCATGATTGTAAAAACTGACAATTTAAACTTTTATTACTGATGTTGTTTAGACAGTTGCCTGAACATGAACAGAAAATGTACTGGCCCATCATAATTTTTAGGCTTTTTATAAATTACTCTAATTTTTGTCTTAATTTAAACCAAGAAAATTGATCAGATATAATGTGTTTTATATTATTTTAGGGGTTCATATTTCACACTTGATTCTGAAATTTATCAGAAATATATAAAAAGCACACACAAAAAATAAAGTTGAGGGGAAATTGGGGGGGGATTGTATCGCTGTCAATAATTTCTGAAAATGCTGCCTACATTTTACAGAAACCTGCACATTCTTCTATGCAAAAATCAATTTGGGAAAAGTTTGCTATTATAAGAGACAGTAAAGTTTGGCAAATGCTAAACCACTTACAATTTAACAAGTTGATTGCCCCTGGAAGCTGTAATCAAGCATCTGTAGGGTTTTAGATGCACTTCTGACAATGCCTTAAAATTAGAGAGGCTGCTATGATGTCTACATTTTCACATTTTACTGGAGAGCTGGGGAACTGTTATAAGATGATGGACATAACTTTTATTTAGCAAATAAACGAGCTGAATTAATGAAGATTAACATTTTCAAACAATACATAGGTTTAGACGTATATCTAATGGATGTTTCACAACCAAATCCCTTTTAAAGCTTAAAGAAGCTTTTACCTGTCTCAAGACCAGTCCCAGTATTGTTACAGAGGCAATTAGAGAAGAGAACGTAAGCATACAGATATGAGAAAATTTGAACAATAGGGCAAGCAGTCAATGGGGAAAAGGGAAACATTTTGGTCAAGGCAAAATAATTTTTCATAACAAAAAATCTGTGAGCAGAAAGTGATCTTATTCATTTGTCGGGAAAATGGACATTTGCTATAGTGAAAAGAGCATTAAACGCACTATTTATTACAATGCTGTATATATAAGTGTACCCAGCCCTTATCACGAAGGTCATGAAAGCTCTAGAAAGGGAACAGGTTCTCTGAAGCATGACTAGCTAGCAGATGACTTTCAACAGCTTAGACTGTGACCACCTGATCCCTGGATTTTTAGATGATTCAAAATCTGATCGTCTTGCAGAATGCAAAAGTGGAAGTCATTAAAAAGTCTTTTCTTTTGAAAGCCTGGCACAAGGAGGCAGTTTATACTTTTGAAGCAGGGGGTACAGAAAAGACAAAGAAACCATTATCAGAATCCACCAGTTCTGAACCCACACATTTCTGATACATATATTCTCTTCTTCCAACATTATAGGGCGTCTGACTACATCTAATTGTGAATTGATAAGGTGAATGCAACAAAATGTTTCAACATCAGCATGTCTGCAAAGTCAATTGTATTGATTTAATTTAAAAACTGTTCAAATAAACCTTAAATAATGCATTTTTGTACCTAATTAGTGCAATCTATATATAGCTTTCAAGCAGTGTCTTATGTTTGTTGTACTAAAACCAGGAAATATACGTTAGTTATCTAACTCTGGGCTGCTTCTGGAGGTAGACTTCCTAGACACTAGAAAAAAGCTTTGTGACGTCTTTGTAAAATGGGAACTAGCTATTCGTCTCTAACTCTTAGGCATCTAAAGCCAGGTAGTATGAAGCCATGTCACTTTTTCTAAGTGCATTTGAATTTGTTGCATTTCAGGCTAGCTACCAGCAGACTGTGTTTTAGGTGTAGAATAAAGCTCTAACAGCAACATAGTTTGGAACAGGAGGAGGGAGGAATTTTCCCAGTTCACAGAATGCAGTTTCCAGCCTAGTTCATCACCTAATCACAAGCATAAATTTACCAACACCTACTTTAATATATGCAGGTTGGTTACTTCTCTCTTGGTACTTGGAAGCTACTCCAGAATTAATTACCATGAGGTTTAGAAGCAAATCTTCTAATTTATAGTCTATATCAGGCTACATCTATACAAACAATGTGCAATGAGAGCACAACCCTTTGTCAGAGAAAAATACCAATCAATAATTTCACCAAGTTATAAACAAGGGCTGTGGTCAGCCGTGGAGTCATTACATCTCCTGTAATACCTGTGGACACATTACATCTTGTCTATAACTCCTTGTATTGCAGACTTCCAGAATAATTTCTGGCAAACACTGTCAGCATGACATTATGATTTTAATGCATACAAGAGTTTATATTCACTTTCCTGTAAATATAATCCATTTTTAGTCAAGTGTATGTAAAAATGTTATAAATTTGTGGTTTCAGATTTGCAGCATTTTTGCTTCTTAATTACCTTCCTCTGGAAAACTGGTGTAATGGTACGAGAACATTAAGAAATCCTAATTGTCTTTTTACGAATACAAAACAAAAACCAAAATCAAAAAATACAAACCAAAACTTCAAGCATGTCAGGGTTTGCTATATTTATCATTTTATTTGTGTAAACCATAATACTTAACGTTGAACTGATCACCCTATCTGATCCTAAATTCTCATTCTTGAAACAGAAACACATCAAAACTTTCATCGGATTATGTATCATAGATCTTCCTAGAATTATATGTTTGGTTTTTAACCTGGGTCACAAATCTGGCATGTGCTGGCAATCCTCTCCTTTTATGTCAGATGATTAATTGATGATTAATTGGGCACATGCTTGCTCAGACGGCCTTCTCCATTTCCTTTTTATTGAGATTATTAAAGTTTTTAAGTATGATCATCCCAAAATGATAATTCACATAACTGGTTTTACTGTCTCAGTGAGCTGGGAATTCAGAGCTATCAAATCCTGCTCTGAAAGGCATCTGCTTTGATAAGATTTGGATTTACCATACACAGTGTTTCCCCTCACTTCACTACAAATTTATTTAAAGTAAACCCAAAGTCTGAGAGAACCAAGGATCTTTGCACTGTCAGTTGTTCCCAGTTATGTGCTGTTAGAAGCAATGCAAATTCACAAAAGCTCAACTTGATGTAATTACAAATGGAAGCTCAGGAACTTCCTACCACTGAGACTAAGCCCATAATATCTACTCTGGGATACCACTTGAGTCTATTTTGAAAGGTATTTGAGCTACCTGTGCTATAAATGGAATGACTGCTGTAACATCATTAATATTTACCGTTAACAATGGTACTTTTATTTTCAAAATACTTTATAAATATGTTCCCCCCCCCCAAAAAAAATAATCTAGCATTCCTCTTAAGAAGGCACATTTATTTCTTCTGATACTGTCCTTCCACATAGGAGAAAGGGGGTTTAGGAGAGATGGACAAAGCTACGCCAAGATCGGCAGTCAGGAACTCTTGATTTCTCAACCAATGTTCAAACTACTGAGCCATAAATTGCAGGTTTAATTTAATCTATGAAGTAAATCCGACAAAGTTATTGTTCAGGATTGTCCTCTTGGACTAGACTTGAACCAAGCCTTGTGAGCAATGTGCTGCCCAAGGGACTAATTCTGTTATCTCAGGAGATTAAAAAGTTGAAATTAAGGCCAAGAAAGAAAAATCAAAATATAATGTAGTATGAAGGTTATTTAATCAATATTGCTGTTCATGGGCCAGGAAATAATGGACATCGCTGGGTAAGAAACTGAATTTTCTTTGTGTTATCAAAGCAATTAAACCAATTCCTTCACAGGGCAGAAATGATCTGTGAAAGACTAATGCCTGGAAATCCCAAGATTACTGAAAAGATTATGTTGAAATGATCCAAACCCATTTTTCTGTTCTATGGAAAAATTTTTCTGCAAATGTAAATTTATGTCACAGAATCACAGGATCACAAAATCACAGAATCACAGAACGTTAGGGGTTGGAAGGGACCTCTGTGGGTCATCTAGTCCAACCCCCCCTGCCAAAGCAGGGAAAATGTCAATTTTCCACAGATGTTTTTTGGGCAGAATATTGAACTGCAACATTAAAAAAGTTAACTGAGAAATGTGATTAAAAATATTGGAGCAACTGCCACGTAGTCCAGTTCTCTCTAAAGGTCAGATGACAGCAGATTTCATCTTTCCTGTAAAAATCCTCAGGGGAAACTGAAATATTTCAAGTTTTTTGACCAAAGGGTTTCAACCTCCCCAGTCAATACCTGCAACTGCACTTTTCACAGAATTAAAAGAAACACACCTCATTGCACTATTTATCAGCCTTTCTATTGCATGTTCTGTTTACAGAAAAAGAAAGATGCTCCATTTCATATCCTTCATAATTGAAGTATCTACCTGGTAAATACAGAAAATGCTATTGCCAGTCTTCCACTAGTTAATCATATGAGGATTCTGCTTTTATGAATAATTTGGTCAGGTATATACTTGATACTTTCATCAAAAGAGCTACATGCACAAGAGGTAGCCTCCCGCTTTCCCTTGCTGTGTTCTGTGCTGCACAATGTCAGTCAGTTTTGCTCATTGGCTTTGACAACATCAGTTCATAATCTGGCACAGCAGATCACTTTTTAGCTGCAGTCATAGAGCTAATGCCACACAGCTGAAGATTTGCTTTTAGCATGTCTGGTTAACAATTCATTGGCTGACCTCTCAGCTGTTGTCACACATTTTAAAATAAGAAAATAGCTCTGAGCAATCATTTTTTCTGAGATAAGCATCATGCGCTTTGGACCAGTGTAACTCAGCCCTGAAGGAACACTGCCTCAGTACTGCTTGGGATCATATTGTGCTATACATTTTAACACCATTAAAGGCAGAAAGATAACTCATGTGGAATTGGTTGGAAGGTTTGATGTGAAAAGTGTTAATTTGTCCAAATATCACAACCATAGAGAAGAATGGAAACAACCACACAGTGCACATTAACATTTGTTTGAAGTCAGATGCCCTTGTAATTCCAGACACGCTGATTTAATCTCTCAAAAGCTATACCAGCTTCTGCTACCTCTGCATGACTTCATCATCAAGAGAGGTAGCGAGAGAGGATGCTGCCAGACTGGCAGAGCTTGTCTACAGATTTCTCTATCGTATTGCCAGCACACATGGCTCGGTGGCCTTTAGGTCAGCTCCGAGTCTCTGTAGGTCGAACATGCCACCATCCACTCTAAAGGATGCGGTGCCACATAGCATCATGCCTAAATGTGAGAAGGTTTTTTGCTCATGGCTGTCATATACTAGTGGAACAACAGAGCCTTAATGAGGACCACGTGAGACAGCAAAAGACCCTGGCACTGTTGCTTACTTAAAGATTGTGGCTGCTGTGCCCTTGTGAAAGAAGTGAACAGTCTGCAAGTTAATCTGGATAGCTGAATGAAGTGAAACTCTCTCCAAGAAATCCTGACAGGTAGCCAAAGTATAGTCACGTGGCCAAAGGCTTTCACTGACTGACAAAGATCACCCATTGATGTTGCTTTTGTTCTCCTCATAACCCTTGAATTTTCATGGCTTTAAAAATCACATGTACCATGCCTTAACACTGACTTTCCAAGGATTACTTTCAGCTTCAAGCTTGTAGAGGTCGACTGCAGCAAAGGTTTCCCCAACAACTGGCAGAAATTATATATCTCAGTTGTTATCATACCATGGTGGGACAGGTTTCAGTTTGAGAAGGTGGGTGACATCTGCATTCTTCAGCTACTGTGGACTCGCATTTAACATACAACAGTGAAGAGATGCAATCATTTGTGATTAGATCCTAACCTCCAGATTTGTTTATTTTGGCAGAAATGTCAGCAGTACTTAGCCTTGCACTGTAACATCTGTTTCTTGGTTTCAAAAGTCTCCAGCACAGTAGATAGTACTGCAGTTTGCTGCCCACTGGATTTCAGTTGTCATTCCATCAGACACAGAAGATTCAGAATTGCATAAACTGTCTAATGTTTCTGCTGGGAATTCCTCTCTCCCATTAATAGTATTTGACCATCTCTTCTATGGAGTGGCAGAACACCAGTGTTATGGACAAATACTGGCATTCAGGGAACTACTTGACATTTTTATTTGATCTACAGTTTCTTGAATCTCCTCCTTGTGCATCACTCATCTTCCAAGACAGGAAACTTTTCTTGTGTGTCCTTGAACTCTGTGTTGAGAAGGTTTATAAAAATATTTTAGCCCACCTCATGATGTACATAAATATAATAGCAAACTGTTGGACCTGCCATTTCCAGCAAACCTGTCCGGAGAGCCATCTTTGACAAAACAGAGGGACTTTGCTAGGGCATTCTGTAGCACGACTTTGAGACCTTTGATTTTCTATGATTTTGTGTTTGAATAGATGCAATAACAAAGTTACTTTTCAACTATTTTCTTGTTTTTGACTGCCATGTTGAATGACATAGCATTTAGTATTTTAGTGAGAATTTGCTGTCTGCTCTGCAAGCATTGCATTGCTTGCTAACTGATGATCTGACCAGTAATCTGCACCAAATGCGGCCTGAGAAAACTTGACATCACAGAAGGGAAAGTGCTTTACTAGGACACCACCAACAAGATGCCATCACTGTGATCATAAATGGTTGCCTAACACTTTACCAGTGTGTTAGAAAACGGAACTCTGTCTACTGCCAATTTTCAGCTCACAACATTAGCAGCAGTGTCACTGAAGTTTCCCAAATTGGCATAGATGTGGGAACTTTCACGAAGTCCCCACAATATATTCATGAATTTATCACTTTGTGTAATTAATTAATCAGATTTGTTAAGTAACACTATGACATAGTCATTGGACTGGTACTAATAGTGGTGACTGGTGAAACCATAAAAGACCTGTTTTGCATATCAACTGGCATTTAAGCACCTGCATTGTAAATCCAGCTATAACCTTCCGTTTCTGATTACTTATGCCTGGGCCTCTTTTATGATCAGCAAAGAAACTGTGCAGGAGTATATGCACAACAAACAAATTATGTATCGGCCAACACACACAATAGATAGTTATGGCTAATGAGCTACTAGGCTAAGCATTAATATACACACCACTGCTAATTAGATGCTAGACAAGGACTTGCTGGCTGGAGGGCTGTCAATCAGATGGGAAGGATCACCCTCTGGTGCTTTTCAGAAGAGGCTGCGCCTTGATATTGCAGAGCTGCAGTATCTGCAGGTTGTCTCCTTTTTTGTTTCTTCTTTTTTAACTTAGAGTTTTAGAACCTTTTGTTTCAGAACACTTTTTATCATAGCCTTGAGCTACTAATTATTACTACCTCAACAGTTAGACTTGTATCACTTTTTCTTCCTTTCTTGTATGACTGTTGTTCAAATGCTTTTTGATATCTTCACACTTTTCTCAGTAAGATTCAGCCTAAGTCACAAAATTGTGCTGCTCCAAACTTGGTGCTAGATTACAAGTGAGTTCCTCTGGTGAGGGATACAGATCCCCTTCTTCATGGTGCAATGTCTTTGATCATAAATGCTTGGTGTTAAAGTCTGGCACCTGACCTGAACCCCTACTTATATCATCAGCTACTGTGTTGTAGACACTGGCAGGTGTCTTGCTAAGACCAGCTTTGTCAACGTGTTACAAACCAAGTTCATGGACCAAGGAATGCTGTACCATTTTCAGTTTTCTTATTGCTATAAAGAGCTCTGTAAATATTTTCTCTGCAATTTTCTCTGTGAAACTAAATTTGCTTGGCTAATGTAGGTACCAGAATATGCCCTGCTTGTTAAATGTGCCATTACAGTTGATGAAGATTTAGTTGACATAGTTATTGGAGCTCAGATAGTTATTTAGGTAACCAGCTAGGGAGAGGAACACAAAGGGAAGTGCCGGAGAGAATGAACATGCCACTTTTTTTTGTATTGGTGACTTAAAAGGTGAGAAATTTGGTATAGCTTCCTTAAGAGCGCCAGAGATTACCAGAGAGTAGCATTAATTTGTCTTTTCACACATTCCACATTGCTCTGTGACAGCCATACCAGCTGCTCTTATGGGATGCCGAGAAAGCAAAGAACAAGAGAAGCAGGAGAAAAAATTAAGAACAACCAAGCAAAGAAGGAAAACATCCAACAGATTACATATCAAATCAATTTTACTTTTAAAAAGACAATGACTGTTATTGGAATTTCCTCTCTTGTGTGAAACCATAGCCAGATATGTTACCTTAGCTCATTTTTTTGGTAATACATCTTAAAATCAACACACATACATGCTCTCAGCTCTCCATAAAATGCAATGTCTCTTTCCTCTTAAGTATCTAGTCTGTGTAAGAAATTTTTATCCAAGAGAAAAACACTTAATGCAAGGGAAAAACATTTTCACGGAAGCACGGGCAGAAAAAAGGAACTGATCAAACTTACGATCTTGAAAGACAATATTCATGACATAGTGGCAGTGATCCTCTGCTCCATTTTCTTTATAAGCCACTGTGAGAATATTTGATACAAAGAAGTTCCTTTGAAGTGCTTTATTTGTACACTTGTTATGAGCAATTAGTGAAGCTCCACAGTTGTGTGATCTGACTTACGAGTTTTTATTTTGTTCTTTCTTTGGTGAATTCAATGGCTGCTGAATGTTCCTTTACCTGTGATCTTCAGCTCAGATGTCTACATATCCATTTCTGTTGGGTATAATTTACTGCTGTCTCACTCCAGTTCTGCGCTGACATTTTTTGTTAAGGGAGAACTGGAAAGAAATCTGGGCTTGCCACCTGAACTGTTCCTCAGCTGAACTAGTGAAGAGGAGCAAGAGGAGAATCTGAACGCACTAAATTTTGTCAAACAAGTTTTTTATAAACTAATCAAGAAAAGAAAATGTATTTGTTTTTTATTTTTAGCAAGGAATATTGTTAATAAAACAAAGGCTACAAACCCAGATTTCAGAATTAAAGTTTTTACTTTATGAAGAAATATTTTTTATAATTTAGATATTTTTCTCTCTGAGCACTATAGCCTGAGTGAAAGTAAAGCTTGAATTCTGGTTTCTGATTCAGCAGAAGCTCTAACAAGTAACCCCTACTGTAAACAAATATCTTTAAATGTCATAACTGCTTATCAGCTTTGAAAGAGATGTCTCCAGTCTCAGCTGGCTTGATCTTAATTAAAGTAAGTTGTGTGTTAGTGGTAGAACACCTTCCCTTTGTCAAAGAAACCAGGGAGGCACCTGCAAAATCTGTTTTATTCCAGATGGTTTGTATGGAAAAGAATAACAATGTACTTCATATTGAAAGTCTATTAAAAATCAAAACTTATTTGCATTGATTAAAGGGACTGTTTGATGGCTGAGTAGTTCACTCAGAGAGGAACACATTGAATATACTGGATATCACAGGGTCTTGCACGGTGTTACTGTGGTCTTTTTGTTTCTTGTGATAGTAGTATAGTCACTGGGTTGTATATACTTTCCCGAAATAAGTGAAGAGACAGAGGAATTAAAATCAATAGAGATTTACTGAATTATGGCATGGAAGCAAAGAGATGCAATCCCTTTTTGTTCCATTATGGACAATGTCCATTTTTTTCTTATGTTTTAGAAATACTGGTTTCTATTATCTTGATTGACCTTTCAAAACATGGAATCCAGCCATCATATTAGATTCATTTCTTTGGAAAATTAATCTTTTAAAAAAAACATGTTTGGGGAAATTATTCAGAGAGAGAGAGAGACTTTCTACCTATTTTAATCTCACATAACCAAACTCTCTTACTTTAATTAATTATTTTTTTACTTAATTTGATAGATGGTATACTTTGAATATGCTTGGTGTAACTATATGCTAACATTCTGTTTCATTGATATAAAGCATAGTGAAATCAAGGGAAACTTAGACATTATATGATTAAGCTCAGCGAGTCCACTATAACTCTGACTATTTAAAAAAATTCTTGCAAGCGGACAGGTACCAAATGACACATGTGTGCATCTCTGTAGTTTTAGAGGGGGTCTTTCTCTATTTTTCATAGCAACTGAGTGGATAAGTAACATAAAACTAACATTTCTCCTGCAAAATTTATAGTTAGAATTAATTTGTATCAACTCCAATTGAGAGCAAAACTCCAGGAACTTATGTTTGGGATTTGTATTTTTACTGAAACATGCAAGTAACTTATTTATAAGGACAAAAGATAAACAAGTACAAGACTGGGGATATTATAAGTACACTAAGCATATTACCACAGTCTTCAATCTGGACAAAATGCGTTTCTTGTTTTATAATATTTAAAAATTGTATATATTTTACATCAATAATATCTAGGCAATTACTAAGGAAATTAGTTGGAAAGCAGACAAGCTTTGGATGTAAGCAAAGCAGACATTTTCTAAAGCAGTACTATTGCAGGTGGAGCTGAGTAGATTCAGAGGACGGCCCATAACACGACTCACCATTGCCCGTCCCACGTGCTGACTGCAGCAAGTAGTCTGTACTAGCATTACCTTCTTCCTTCCACCTTTTCCAGAGCAACCTGACTCTCACCCTTTTTTGACAACAATCAAGGGAAGACTCCACTGGTCAGTCTCAGCTGCCTCAGAATTTTATGGACTTGCATTCTCTCTCTCCCATAATAAAACCATGCTAAATCCCTTGAAATTACGACCTTTCCCGTTGACCTGCCACTGACCCTCCTGAATCTTCCTCTCTGACTTCACATCTGCTACGCTACAGCTGTATAATTGAATGCCTCTGAATGTTTTTGTTTTTTTCTTTCTTCTCTGAGCAGAACATTTCCATGTATCCTCGCTCCTGGGAAGTCTTGAACTGACTGCTTGGTATTTTGTAATATAGCAAACAAGCCCTTCAAATTTGCACTGTAACTAGAAATGTCTTTTCTTTTCCATGTCTTGCATGGAAACAGAAAGAATTTATTCTGAAAGAAAAGACCTGAACAGACAATCTGCTCATGGCAAACGGCTATGTAGTTTGGCTTTAAATTTTGGAGGGCGTGAAAGAGGACAGAGGTGGAGATCTACTCCTTAGTCCTTTTCCTCCTGGGAATTACTTTGTATTGTGAACTTTTGAGGAGAGGGAAATAACTTCTGTAACCAAAAGACTAAAATCAACCAGCAGCACTGAAAGATGTATTTTCCTCAGTTTGTACCAGTTTGACATGAACAAAATAAAATCACACAAAATGCCTTTCCAGCAGTACCTTTCCCTCTCCTCTTCTTTCTATGATAAGTATCACATTAGAGAACTTTTGACAGAAAATCCACCATTCTGGAGGGGCTGTCAAGCTACTGCGCATGGCTATGTAAGAGGACAGGATCCAGCTCTGTTGCACTATGCACGTGCGCATGCGCACATGCACATACATTGTGCTATGGACAGAGTCACTCACAGTCTCTGCCTGCCCCTGCAGCAGGAGTGCTCTGGTCATCCAGTGACAGCACACGAGGGCTCAGGAGAGAACATATCTGGCTTTTACCTCCAGGAAGCCCTTGCAGGACTACCCAGAATGCAGATTTATTTTGTGCACTGTTGCAAATGTAGTATTGGATAAAAATGGCCATCTACTTGGATGGTTTTCTGCAGTATGCTCTGAATCTTTTACCTAAAGACTTTCTAGAAATCTGGAGATAAGCACAAGATTAAATTTAAAGGGGAGATAATTTCACATTTAGCTATTTAAAATTACTTAAACTTTTCCAAGAAGCACCTGATAATATTTAGTCAACATTAAAAATAATATCAATGTAACCAGACTGTGGGTTTGATATAGTGTGGCAGTTTCCACTGTCTAATTAAAATAACTGAACCAGGACTCACCTTAACCATATACTGTTACCCATTTTCTGATGCACAAATCTAGATCTGTATGTCCTTAAAACATTTTAAGAAGGAATTTTTAGTCTATATTTTGAGATTTGTGCTTAAGAAACACAGAAACAGTTATTTGCTAGTTGACCTGTTGTCTTGTAGTATCTAAACTGGAACAGACTGTCAGGTATGCTAACCTCAACTCAGGTTTACAAAACCAAGTTTTGGAGGACATTTCTTGTTCTGTCATCATTACTCCTTTCCCTAGTGTGAAAGATCTGAACACCAGCAAGGAAGTTTGTGGAGATGGTTAGACTTCTGCAAAACCAAACCCCTTTGATATATTCTGTAGCTGCATAAACCAGCACCCAAACGCGGTTCCCTAGTCACAAAACTTTGGGGAGTACTTCTTAGGACTTAGATACTGACAAGTAAATACGGACTTTTCATAAAAAATGTGTAATAGTAGTTCAACCATAAGGATGGCTGCACCATATCAGGTCAAAGCTCTATTTAGCTGTTTCTTGATCTAGCCAATAGCATTTGTCTAAGGATGTAAGAAACTAGATGGCCGGGAACAAGACAGTCAGACAAAGAATTATACACATTATATCTTATCAAGAATGCTGAAACTAAGCTCCTAAAATAAAGTTTTAATAATTTGCTTTGAATTTGTAATAGGTTTTTTTTGTAACCTTAGTATTCAGCAGCTAGTTGCTTCTGATTACGCTTTTGTTTTCAAGTATTTATATGAATATAATATACTGAAAAATCAGGAGAAAATGCATGGACCACAGGAAAAAAAATCATAAACTAAGTCTTTTTATAGGCTTTGCTTTGAAAATCCAGAATTTTCCTACCCATTTCCTATGAAATTCCAACACATTTTATTTCAAGTAAAGCCAGAAAACTCTCCTTATCTACAGAGGAGAAAAATTCCATCTAGAATCTCAAACAAATAAGATGTTTGCATCTGCGAGCATAGTAGAGTGAGCTGCTTCTTTGTGATTAAAATAGGTTAACTGAAAGACTGTGACCTATAAAACATAATGCATTGTGTTAATTAAGAGCTTAAAGATCAAATTAATATTTTAGCAATTGAATGGGATAAGATTGGCAGATTATGTTGATGAACAATGTGCCATTGTTTCCTTGAAGGCACACTCCATTTAACCAGAAGCTTCTGTATGAAATATATTTTATCTGCATTACTACTTCTTCTTTTGTAATCAGCAGACTCATTCTTTCAGATCAGAAATAAAAACCAAGACACAAAGCCTTTATCTTCTATTTAAGAATTTAAATAAGGATCTATCAAAGACGATTATACTACACCTTGCAAAGAAAATTAAATCTCTTACAACTCCTCTAGATTTTGTGAGGTTAAAGTACAATTAAAAGCAATACAGCAAAAGAAAAAGTGTTTTTAACATGATATTTTATTTCTTAATTAATACTGGCATAAATACTCTCTCTTACCTAACCAGCCTAAAACAGGGTTTTTTTCTTCCTAAAGAGAAAGTACCTTTTAATGGGTAAAGTATCAGTATCAAAAAAATGCTCTCTTTGGATTTTGTTGTCTCTGTTAATAAAATTGATTAGGTTAAGACTTGGCATATGGCCATTATTCAGTCATGACTAGGCTTTCTCAGTACAGTAAACTAAATCACACTCAACTATTCATTTAACAATGTACCACTGACTAATGTAACAAAATTATTATTATCTTGCATATTTTATTTGCATATTGTTCATTATTTAGATTTGCTGAGCACATTGAGACATTTTCTTGTTCTTTTCATATGGATAGTTTGCAATGATCTAGAATCCAATATTAGTATCTAACATCTATTATTCCAACATGCATTGCTGAGGACTGGTCAAAAATTTAGTAACAACATTTTTAATGGAAACATATGGATATATCAATGTGAAAATCCACAGATTTTGTGGAAAATTTAAGATTTTTTTAATAGGCTAAACAATCTATTTAATCAAAAGTCATTTATACAGCTGTAGTTCTCTTGCGTTTACTCAAAGTTGATGGAGTATGTTCTTTTGTTGAGCTAACTTCCAGTAGTCACCTTGAAGATTCTCATGTCTTTAGAAGCACTGACTGACTTAACTCCTATTTTATGCATATTTCGCTATTTTTTGTTCATCTGCATTTTGATTTTGTTTTTAACATCACATTGAGTAAGCAAGCTCAGATCCATTTTTGACAGTTAGTCTCAGATCCATGTTTTCCACCCTCAGCCTGATTACTTAGTTTCTTTAATAGCCTCTTGTGGAAGATTTTGTCTACCTTTTTTTGATAATTTTAATAAATTAACTGCAGTATTTGAATACATTTGATGGGAATGTCAATGATTCTTCTCATTTATCTACTCTATTTTTAAGTATTTGCTTTACAATCAACACACAGAGAAAAAATCCTCAACTACTGTAAATCATCACAGCCTCAAATTGTAAAAACTCAGACCACTAAAATGAAAAGAATACTTGACAAAATTATCAAAAGCATACAAAAGTACTATCCCTATTGTATTTTGAATATTTGTATTACTATGCAAAATTTACCAAACACTAAAACACAGATACATCAATCTTTATTTTTAAGTAGAATGTGCAATATTATTAAATGCCCATAACCCTGGTGAATTCCATTGATTTCAAAGAAAAATGGCCAAAGTGAAATCTCTAGAACTGTTCCATTGTTTGTTAGAAATGTAGTTTAACAAAATGTGCAATTTCAACCATACATTTTAGACTTTCTGGTTATGCCAGATATTTATATTTTTTACAGCAGAAAATCACAGAATCACAGAATCACAGAATAGTAGGGGTTGGAAGGGACCTCTGTGGGTCATCTAGTCCAACCCTCCTGCTGAAGCAGGGTCACCTACAGCAAGCTGCACAGGACCTTGTCCAGGCGGGTCTTGAAT
>Ga0065711_1038640_pt1 | contig 18562 bp, 5 predicted proteins | sample Hoacrofraction12_FD_59098 | JGI IMG/M metagenome (GOLD analysis project Ga0065711, IMG submission 59098) | Hoatzin crop microbial communities from Cojedes, Venezuela - Epithelial fraction 12 v2 (version 2) | ecosystem: Host-associated > Birds > Digestive system > Esophagus > Crop | place...
ATTGGCTCTTGGCATGGAATGTCGCGTTGTCAGAAGCAGGACTCAGCAGTTTGATACACCTGTGGAGCCGGCATCTTGCCACGTGCTTCCAGGGGCCATCTGTTCTTTATCCAAAGCAATCTCTGGCTGCAGGGCCTCTGCTGTGCCCCACAGATCACTTGATTTACACTGATGGGCTACCCCTCCTTACTTCTGTCTGATAAGATAAGCACAAGTCAATTGCTCCCTTTGTTAACTCTTCGCTCTTGATGCCTGAGTCCTTGTCTTGTGTTGACAAGTCTAGCAAGGCCATTGATTACACATAGGCAATATAGGCCCCTGTTACAGGTGGGTGATAACCATGCTGTTAGGAGTATGATACCTTATTTCAAGTGCAACACTGAAGGACAAGTCATGTTCCTAGTTATGCATGAATTCTTTCCATTATGACCAGCATAGAGTTGGAGTCTTGTGCCAGGCACTACTAAGCAAAGAGTAGTATGTGGTTCCTGTAGAAACTATGAAGAACGTGCTTTCTCTAACATGTATGCTATTGTACTTTCACTGGATGAACTTTACTGCTAAATGCAGAGGTGTGTGAAGGCATAAGGGACATTAAAAGAAAACAATTTTTAGAGCATAGTCAGAGGGAAGATTGTTAGGCAAAAGAAATAGAGGAAGCCGAGAAACTGAAGTAAATGACCAGTTAGGTTAGGGCAGGGAAAGTCAGGTTGAAACTTTGCATTTGGGAGAAGTGGAAAATGGGAAGTACCAGGATGTCCAAATTTGCTTCCTGTTGTGGTTCATGCTGCCTGTAATCAGTATTTCTACTTGTTCTTTTTGTCACAATCACATGCCTAGAAAAGGGGAGGCATTGGCTAAATTCTACTCCTTTAAGAACACAGTCTCCTGGCGTAATTTGCTGTTACAAATCATGGCGATAAGTGACAGAATTGAACCTTATCTGTAGTCCTTACTCGCTGTAATGTAGTTGATTTGCTGCTTGAGAGTTGCTCTGAGCACCTGTACCCTTTGTCGTTGTATCCTAATGCATTGTTTATTTTGCGACTTTTTATGTAACAGATAAAATTAGCAATTCTACAGTCAAGGGCAATGAGCAGATAGGATTTATGAAAAAAACCCCACGCAGAAACATTTAAAAAGTATGGTTATTTTCCTGTATTAATTTAATCACATAGAAAGTGTTGGTAACCCAACATCTGCAGGAAATTACTGCTTTCAAAAAAGGTTAACCAAATCATTCTAAAACTTTATTACAAATATTTGACACTGGTATATGCCTTCCCTGTGTTTACATCCTTTCACATATTTGGCTTTGTATTTCTGCATTTTTGTGCACGTGTGAATGTGTGTACAGAAAAAAAAGAGCCTTTTTTTCTAAATGCAAGCAATTTCATGTATGTTTAGTAGAGTATGTTAAATACATATTCTGATTGTTAGAGGATACTTAAATCTACAAGAAATGAACTTACCATTTAATTAACTTTAAACCAGATTAATCAACAAATATATGATTAGGTGATTATTACCTCTCTACAAGTCCTGTTGCCAGTAATAGAATTCAGAAGGAAGAATGCAAGAGTGAAGAGTCGATGAACCAATTGGGAAATGCGTAGAACCATGTAACTGACTTTTCAAAATGTACCAACTACCTCTGCAACAAGATGCTTATGTAATGTACAATTCAGTGCCGTGTTAAGGTATTATGTATCTTAGCAGCTTGCATAGTCACAAAGGCCCCTGATGCTAAATAAAAGCAATCACATTGCAAATTACTGGGACGTCTTATGGAATAAGAAAACATTTATTAAGACACTGTTTCTGCTGCTCACCTGCTTACATTTCTATTCTAATGACTTAAGTTACTTTCTCCACTGTTTGCTTCAAAGACTAATTGCTCAATGATATTCATAGAGCCAGATGCTGCAACATCTGAACATATGTGGCCTGAGTACTGTGTGGCTAATATTACTGTATTATTTATCTTCATAACAATTTTTTTTCTCAAGTACTTAATTTTGAGTCTGGTATATGTTTTGGTCTATTGAGGAAGTCCTTTGAAATGGTATATATGGACCACTTTGATGGAGAAAAGTAATGTTTTTTATGTTAAATTAGAACTCCTAAGAAAATAGTGATCCTCAAGAAAACATCATTTAAAAAATTGAGAATAACAAAACTAAGAACTTCCCAGGAGAGATTTTTGCTTTAATTTTCAGTTTTTGTTCTTTGATGAAAAGCATGTATTCTGCAAAAGCAGATACAATTTGGAGGGACTAGTGTGTCAAAAAGAATACTTTCATTCAGCCATAGTTTAAGTTTAAAAAGTTCCAAGTTATCGAGATTGTTGCTGTCCCCCCAAAGTAGTTTCAAAACTATTTTAAAATACACATGAATTCTTAGAATTAACAGGGTTTGCATATGGAGTTGTACAGATATATTTTGTCTGAAGCTACTTTCCCAAATTTTAAAGAGTCATTAAGTACTTTGAGTGGTTGCACAGACAAATTGTGAAATGTCCATTCTTGGAGATTTTCAAAACTTGATTGTACAACACTGTGAGCAACCTGATCTTACTTTAAAGTTAACTCTGCTTTCGGGAGGAAATTGGTTTAGATGTTCTTCACTGATCTTCTCCATCTATGCTTTTCGGTGATTCTGTGATTACTAAATAACCGTGCTAAAACACGAAGAGTATCGTTTAGGTTTTCATGCTTTAAAAATGTGTGGGGTTAAAACTATCTCTGGAGTGACCACACAGTTGTCAGTAGGATAGCTCACACTGGAACTAACAGCATGAGTGTCATGTTGAATGCATGCTTCAGAGCAGTCTGGCTGATGGAGCATAGGTAAGAATGCCTGAACTCTTTTTTTTTTACCAAGCTTGCTTTTTCTTTAAAAGTGTTGGCTATGAGTTTGTTTCATTATAAAACTTAATAAGGCGGATTACCTGTACCATCAATGCACTAAAAATAGGTATATAACTTAGCAATAAAGAAGAAAAAAATATTTCAAAGCCCATATCAAATAGGTGCTTCAAATCCAGATTTAAATTAATTCTAGAAACTTTGAAAAATACTGCAATTTTCAAACATAGCTAAGTTGTTGAAATAGATGTATGCTACCATATTGTCAATATTTGCTATTCCTCATGTAAGAATTTATTATTTTTATTTGGTGTAGTTATTGCACCTGAGATAATGAATATATTGAAAATTGTTTCACTTTAGTTCTTATGAGCAATACTGCTGACCTTCTACCAGTCAGTATTGTGTCACCAGTCTTTTTCACTATGCTTGCTTTAATGATAGGGAGTAGTTGATATACTTCCACCTACTGAACTATGATCCACACAACTTGAACTGTAACTAACAGAATGTTTTTCAATCTGCCACGTAGAATGTGATTTATAATGTGTCTTGTATTTTGAGTAGTAGAAAGAAGCAAGATGGGAATGTGATTTGAGTTCTTGGAAGATTACAGTGTATCAGAAGAGGGAGTATGTAGGGAAAGAAAAAATCTTACGGGCAAAGTCTTCTTTTGGAGAGTAAATCAAATACCTGCCTATACAATTTGTTAAAACTGCAAGACTTGACCTTTGCTTATAGATCTGAGAGTCCACTAGCTCCCTAGTTGAATGGACAGCAAGCATGACAATAACTATTGAAATGAGTAGATTTCAGCTTTGAGCACCTTAGTATGTGATAGTAGAGGCTGTTGAATAGTTTTTTACATCACCAGAGATAGATGTGTCAGCTTTTTCTTGCACATGTATTATAAGCTTGCTTTGCACTTCTTCATTCTTCTCCAGTCATACTGTCTGCATAATTTCCGCTTTTCTTTCGTACTTAGAGTGCACTCCTTCACTTGGTATCCACTACAGTCTTCCCTTGACCAGGAAAAATAGATTTCCCACAGAGCTTTATTTTACTTACAAAAAGCAGTAATCACTTTTCTAGAAAGCAAGCAATGTCAAATAGCTTTGTCTGACATAGGCTGAGCAGAATTAGACTTGCATGTTTTATTTATAAAATAATACGCAGCAACAACAAATGCTGAAACATTGACCCAGACATCTGAAGACATGAGGATGCCGGACTAGCACTGATTGAAAGGTCTTTACTGGGTTACAGTAGGCTTGAGAAGGCCTCAAGTCCACATTTATAATAAATTTAATTACCTTGAGATCAGAAGTTAAGTACTTCTTGTGTTTGCCTCGGAAGTAATTTGCTGCTTTCACTGCATCTTTGCTAACCCACATACCCCTGCTTAAAATTGCCAGTCTAGTATAAAAGAAATGAGGCTCATCAGTATTTGCACAGTATGTGGTCCATCACTGAAAGAAAAAATACCTGTTTATGCTTTTGGCTACATTTGTTTAATTGATAGTCATTAAATATAGTGGCTCCACTACTTAGTAGGGCTATTATACTCCTCACACATGCTAATTTAATAATTGTGACTGCCTATGTTTTCATATTAATTTCTTGTTAGAACTTCGCTAAGTCAGGGGCCTAGTCCTTCTCCTCCTGAATAGGATTTATGAGAGCATAACTGGGCCACTGCTCTTCTGTGAAAATAAATAATAGCCTGCAGTAATCCACCAAAATACCCAAATCAAGCCCCCCCCAAGTTGCCACAGAAAGGCAGAATGAAACAGTGACACTGGTGCAGTTTGAAGGAAGATGATGTTTAGGCTATGGATATGTGAAACACAAATTATACATCAGATTTTGACAAGTTATTTACGTTTTGGGGTTTGTTACCTATTGTTAGATGTGTACTTGTGCCTCTTCCTCATTAATACCTCTGAAAAGCTTGAATAAAATAGTTCCTGAAGAACCCTGAGCATTGTGACCTGTCATCTGCCATGAAATGTAGAAAATGTGTTAAAATGTTCCCATGGATTTGTGAAGGTATGCTTGCTACAGTCTTGTTCTGTGTCCAGCTCAGAATTTTACATACCACGAAGAAAAATCATTATTCTGTGTTCAAAGAAGTGTTTGAACAACATGCTGGAAGTACAGTATGGTATACACACCCATCCATGAGATTTGTCATAGTCCTTTTTGACATTTACAGTATTTTTATTTTCGTTATAAATCAAGTTTAAAAATATCTGATGCTGCACCATCTCCTATCTACTCAATGCCAAAATAGTAGCATTAATTTCTGTATAATTAATGTCTAAAAGATCATTATCCTTTTAGAGAATAACATTTGTGAGAGCAGGAGGGGGAAATGAAAATTTTAGGGGAAAGAATCAATATTTTTCATTCTGTAAAAACATATTGTGCGAAGTGCAGGACCTCAACCATTATCACAAAATTTATAAAGATTTTTAGGTGCTGAGGGGTAATTCTAAGTCATATACCTAGAACTATGGCTTATAACATCAGTTCTAAATTAAAAATACAGCATAAATGAATTCTAAATATATTTGCAAGAATTTTTTGTTCAGTTTCAGTTCACTGAGAAGTTTGACTGAAAACTCACAGGATATATCGATCCATTAGTAGCATTTTCCATGCATTATTTGCTTATCCCCTAATGTATTTTTGTGAGTTGACAAAATATATGGCTAATGGACTATGCAAGAAAAGAAGTCAAGATAAAGAGATAAAATGCGTGGGAAATCCAACAAAAATATGTAAATACTTTACCTGGCTTTCAAAGTACTTGCAAGTTACATACTGATAGATAATTAGAGCAAATAAGTTCTTAAAAAATTCCACTGAATTTTTTTTGTTTCATTTCATAGGAGAAGGAGACAGGAAAAAAAAACCAGCAAATTATTTAAGCTATAGCATAGTGTTGTGTTCCTGTTTTTAAGATACCTGTAAACAGAATTCACTTTGAGAGAATGGCCATATTCAGCTAGTGCACTGAAAGATTCCTTCTTGAATTGCTGAGTAACATCCACAAGAAGAAAGGGAAAATCATACACATTTTACTTTAGGTAAGGGAATAACTAAGAAGTGCTGTTTGTGGCCTTCCACTGAGGGATACAATAATGTTGTATTACATTTGGAAAGTGGTAGATTTGAAGAATTATAGTGAAGTCCAGTAGTTTTCAAACTTAGGCTGAGGAGATTTAGTAGAACACATTTCTACCTGAGTATTTAAGGCTGAACTACTTAGTCTTGGATTAGTTACCAGGGTAAGTAACAAAGGTAACCAGTGCCTCATTCTGTAAAGACTGCTTCAGTTCACATTTACCCTTTCAGTATATGACTCCTTTTTTTTTAAGTAGATTTTTTTTTTGAATTATTTTTTTCCCTCTGGAAGAAGAATGGATCTTTACAGAACAGTCGATACATGCTTTACTATATTTTTGTAATAAAGATAAAATCTTCTTTCCCTGCATGTAGATGTCATCATATTGTTTCTTGCAGCAGAGCTACATCATCTGTATTTCTGCTTTTCTGATATACTTTAATGTCCATGAACAATGGACTGGGAGGGACTGAATGGTACATGCAAAAGAGAGGAATGGATGTGCATCTTTAGTTTTCTGTGAGTAAGTATCTTGTTGACTATCACACATGAGCTGGGATCAAAAACTGGGAATCTGATAGCCTCATGCAGACACATTGTGCAAGATCATGATACTGAAGCGTTTAAAATTGTAATTTTGGGATTAAAATATTTTTTAAAATATACATCGTGTAAAATTAGGTGTTTGATAGAAAACCACATATTTAGCAGTTAATAATCTGTTGAGATGAACCAGATTTAGAGTGTCGTTAAATAAAGTTTTGTTCCCCTTAAGTAATGATTTTTTTAAAATTGTTTTTAATTATTATATTTTTTGAGTGTTATGATAAATCATTAAGGTGTGTCAGCTTTCTGAAGTGAAAAGATGTGTTACATTCAGTTTACTGACGAAAATACATCTCAGCAATAAACACCTAACGTTGCTTCCAGACTGTTTAGAATTTCAGATAGTAATGTATGGTATTACAAAAGTAATTAAGACTCAAAAGACAAAATGCATTTTATGGAAATGAAAGGAAAATTCAACAGTCTTTTTAATGATTCTTCAGAAACTAAAATGATTGCAGGTCATTCTTTTCTCAGGGTCATAGATACAAATAGAATTCAGGCTTCTGTAAATTGAATATTATTCTCCAGAAATGCCAGTCACTAGTAGTTTATACAGTAAAGTAAGATACGCATTAGTGTGAAACAATATCAGAGTCACATTTTCTTGACTTCCTGATGCTTTTCAACATGACCCATGATTCCAAGTAATTTTAGCTTTCACGTTAATGGTGTAGGAAAAAAATACAAAATATCTTTACATTTAATAGTTATTTTCAAAGGAGGATGAAAGAAAAAAAGGTTTTCTATACTTCCCAGTGGACAAAATGACTACTAAACTACGAGAAATAATTACGAATACAGATTCCTTAGATGTATTAGTACCGTCCATTTTGTATGCAGAGAAGTGAGAAAATAGATTTTACAGTTTCAATACATGTGGGGTTTTTCTTCCTTGAATATCTTAAATGTAAATGACATTTTTTTCTTTTTTTTACATTCTAAAAGAAATTATTTAAAGCTCTTTGTACTCAGAAAGAAATAAATTATATTTGGTATCAAATTGTGTCTTGAGAGATAGAGCTATCACTATTAAAAATCAAGACAGGTAGCATAAAAAAAAGTGTCTGATTGCTTTCTTAGCAATTGCATTGTTTTCTTTCTGGTCTCAGAAAATTGTCTTGAGATTGAATTTCCCCTTACTCCCCTATCCAGTAGCATGCAATATAAAGTAATTTTTTTGTTTCAAATACATTTTCTTTTTGCTGCTATGAAGGCTTATTACATAACACAGAAGCATTTCACCTTCAGAGCACAAAAAGAGTGCCTACCTTCTGGGCTTAAACAAAACTTTTAGTAGTGAATCAGCCACATAAATAATATTTTATTTATCTTTTACTTGCATGATGAGACCATGTAATTTCTTAACATGAAAAAAAAATAGAGACAAAAATCTGTGATCGTTGTGTTATGACCTACAGTATATTAGCACTGAGTATTGTCAACTTGCTGAGAAAACAAGAACATTACTCGTTTCTTGCATTTATAACTTTCAAGATGAGTAGCAAGAACATCTGTTTCAGTGATGGCTTTTCAGGATTTTGAGAACTCTCTGCTCACATTGTCCGCAGTACCTGTTGAAAATGTGGTGCCTCTATGAACTTCAGTTTTCATTCAATGTGGTTAATTAAGTTTAAAGAAACAGGAGCAACCTCTGCAATTAGTTAAAAGAAAATTGGTGTGGAAATCCCTTTATTCATCTACTCATCTTTAAAAGCAAATGGCAATAATTTAAATTTTGCAGTAAAAATCTACTTAAGAACCTATACTGCAAGCAGCTTCTTCAGCTGAGATAAAAGTTCGTATTGTATAACAGTATTTGAACAATATCTCATATACGTCATCATAATTAAGCCAAACTGCGTTAAGAAACGTTGCTATCTGTTCACTTCCTGTTAAGATGCTAATCTGAGTGAGGAAAAAGATATTTTGTCTTTTATTAATTGATAACTAAAAAGGAAGAATATAATCCTGGTCATGAACTGAAATGTCAAAAATATTTGTGGTCTTAAACTGCAAAATTTTTAGAGTGATCTTTGGCATTGTGGTTGAAAGATAGATTTATAGGCCATAACAACTGTGAGTACTGTTTATTATTTCACCAATATTGCAAACTATGAAATAGAATTAACGAATAATTGAAAAATATTAAATTGAAGAATTTTATCTAATTACCATAGCTCATTATCCTGTATAACAAAATCCTGGTTTTGATAATGAGGTGGCATGGTACCTCACACCTAAATATGGCAATTTAATACAAGGAAGAAGGTATACAATGTGATGCACAACTTCCTCTGAGCTACTGTAATAGCTGGGTTTTTTTTCCATTTAAGAGCTGGACTAAGCAGCTTCTACATTAGTACTAAAGAACACGTAACAGTATCATAAAAAAGAAAAATTCTAATGCAAATTACTTAACAAAAACTGTTTATTGAAATTTCCTGTAGTCCTGCCTCCTTTATTTTAGTGTACCTGTTCATATTTAGTACATATCTTCACTTTTTTTAGTCATGTTGTACTTCGTATAGTATCTGCCTTGTAGAATAGACAGGTTGTCTTTGACCAGAAAGTGTAAATCTAAATAAACTTTTAACTTTGCAAGTTAAGTATAAAGGTTCCTTTGTAGCTGTGTTTTTAGCTTTTAGTGCCGATTTGCAGTTAGCATTGTTGCATAATGTTGAAAGATGTTTAGAGCTGAGTGTTGCTTTTCAGCCCTGTTATAGAGTAACAATCTTAAATGTTATGTAAATAATTTCAGTGTCAAATTAAAAGGAAAATAGTAACAAAGCTGATTCAGTGACAGGTAATTATAGTATCCTTTGTATGTTCCTCATTAAAACTTGGTCCTTCAGTGCTTTTGCAGCTATCAGTATCTTTGATATTGTTATGTCATGAGAAGTTTGTGAAGTGTTACTCACTTTAGGCCATCACTACGATCACTTAAAACATTCCTGTTACATAGAAGGAAATTATTTTCTTCCTTTTTTTCAGTACTAAGCCCCCCAAGGCCTACACTTCTGCTTATTACCACAAAATAAAAGTACTTACTAAGCTTTCTGAAATCACTCTGTTCAGACTGCCTCCAGTTGATGTGTAGAAATTTATTTTGGATTACTTCAACCATGCTTTGGAATAACACTGTGAGTTGTCAGACTTAAGATAAACAGAGATTGTGTTTATACCTGCATATTCTTAAAAATAACATTGTTGGTGTTAGCAGACAGTTAAGCTAGCATAACCAGGTCTCAGATACTACTTCTTACTTTTCTGTGTGCCTTTCTGTGGCATTCCATCTGCAGTCAATTATCATGTATGAAAAGATCAAATGGAGATAGTTAATGAATCACATGTCAGTGGATTAGTTTTATAAAGTGAATATTCTAGTACTCTCTTGTTATGTATTAAGCTGTTTATTGCCTTGGGTATTCATTATGGGTCAGTACAGCAACTTTGCTTTCTAACACCAGCATACTTACACTTAAAAGTTTTCAGCTACTTCCTATTTTGTACTAGACCTTTTTATTTTTCTATTTTGTATACAGTGGAAATGAATTATTAAGCAAACAAAAAAAGCTGTAGTAAAACCCTCTCACTTATGAGCAAAGTTATTGAGGAACTTCTGAAGTAAGTTTGCAGGTAGGCTACGCTGGCTAGTGGCACTAACATGACAGTACATTTTAAAATTTTGTTTGAAAGGGATGAAGGTGTTAAAGCAGAGGTATTTGGCTGGCAAAAAAGGAAATAAAAGATGAAGCAGGTCACATGTTTGGATGTGTACCTGTTAAGTAGCTCTTTGCTCGTCAGAATTTGGATTAGGACAATATATTTGTTGTTCCAAATATACATGTATACTCAGGTCTGCCTTGCTTCTGCAGTCAGGAGGGACCTGGCATGCTTTCCTTCATGTCAGTAAGGGAATACTTGGAAGGGACAAGCTGAATATTTTGATATCCTAACAGAAGTATCGTATTATTGGCTAATATATCTGCATGATTTATATAATTTCTTAGATGTCAGACTCCTTCTATCTGTAACCTAGATAAAGACCAAAACTTCTAGTAGTTTAGGTCAAATCCATTTTTAAAGTGTTCTAGAGACAAAAACATCTTGTGCAATGTCTGTAATTTGCTTTGATAAAGACAAAAATATTAACTCAGGTGAGAGTGGATTACTATTTGAAAAGTACTTTGAATACCATTTAAAATGTCAGTGAATGGCATAATCAGAACCCTCCTAAAGCCTTTAATACTATGTGTGCAAACTTGACCTTTACATGGCATACAAAGATGGAGGAAGAAAACCCCAAACTATCAAAAATGTAAAACAAACAAACTATGTAAAACTATATTGGAGGAATTCACACTAAAATATTTTTTCTATATTTTGATTTTTTTTTTCTACTTAGCATAAGTAGTGTTTCCTAGAAACATGTCAGTACTCTCAAAAAAATGAGCAAACTAAAATATATATTATGTATATTATATACACATTATGAATGTACTAGTAAGAAACGTGTTTCAATTAAATAATGTAAATTGGGAAGATCAGAATATTTTATGAGCACTTGACAAGAACCTTGAATTAATCTTTTAAAATTAGACCAGTACTACATTAAGACAGTTTCATGCAGAATTGTAAACAGTGTTTCAGGTCACGATGTGTCATCAAAGGATTTCTCTGTCCCATCATAAGTATCAAAACATTTTTTAAAATGTTCAGGCACACTGATGGTTCTAGAATAGAACTCCAGAGGGTATAAAAAAAGAAAATCTTGAAGTAATACGACCATCCATTATATGCCCCAAGAATAGCTACAAATATTGGCAGGATTTTCCTTCCTGAAGGCTTTCAGAGTAAAAGCAGCCTTATGATTGTTATGTGGTTATAGGACTAAGAGGTGGATAGATTGTATAAAAACATGGTGAAAACAGCTGAAGGAATGCAATACATCATTATGCAGTCCATATGAAGGGTTTAAGAGACTCTGGCCTTATGTAGCAAAAGTGACTTTTGTGTTTGTTAATCTATTCTTCCAGAGAAGATAAACCTTGATAACACTTTAGAGTTGTCCATATTAGTACAACTAAATGTGTGTATGCTGCAGGAAAGATTTCAAAATATCTTGGCTAGCATTATGGTCTGTGGTGAACCAAACCAAATAAGTAAAAAGGAGTGCATGAAGGTGTAATTCACTACTGAATGATTTTGAATGAGTCTTTCACTCGGTTGTTCAAAAGGTTTGCCTTTCATGCTTATTAAATGACTGATGGCAATTTACAATAGAGTAACTAATGTTAAAATTATTGATTATGACTGATTTTAATATATACAGATGTAATATTACTAGTGTTTTATTATTTGGTTATCTTACACCATGAGGGGAGATCTTTTCTTTGATAGATTTATATAACCATGATACACAGTCTAATGTACTACTACAGTGAAACCCCTCTAAGATTGAAAACGGATGGAATTAGATGAAATTGAGATTGTTATAGTCTTTTTTTATTTAAGATACTGCCCATTCTCGTCTTTTATGACTCTGTGCTTTTATTTTGCTCATTATTTTAAATCCTTGAAATCATCTGTCCTAAAGTGATGACATGTATTTGTTAGTTAAACACTTTTTCTACTTTATCCTGTTCATCTGATAATAAAATAACAGCTACTGCAGCTTTTTTAGTACCATAACATTATGGAAACAAAAACTGGGAAAATATCAGTGTCATTTTTTCACTTTTTTTATTGAATATTATAGCAGGAATTGCATGAAGTGCTGTCCAATTTTCTTACATTCAATGAAGATGAAAGACAAAGGAAAGCAAGAACAGTGAATTAATTTTGTGAACTATGAAGGGTTTACATGCTACAGAATGGGAAAAATAGTAGGAAAGGAGTACATAAATTTTAGTTAGTTCATAAGTACTGCTGCTGACCCCTTCATCCAATAAGACTGATAAAAGATAGAATAGGTATAGGATTAACATATCCAATCTGAAATGGACAAGGACAGTATTGGCTAAATTGGTGAGTGAATAAACTAATGTATAGAGAAATCAAGTTTCAATATGAAATTTTAAAGAGTGTTTTTCTTATTGATAAAGTGTTTTTGGGAAAGAGATGAAAGACTGCTTAGGTAAATATTACAGAGTTCAGTCTCCAGAGAAAGTGGTTTGTTATTTCAGCATCCTCTGAAGAATACTTTAAAAAAACCTGCTTTGTTTCCTGCTTACAGAAACAAAGATTTACATAGCACTGTGTGTCCTTCCAAATTTTGGGTAGTACTGTGGCAGATTTCTACTCTGGGATAAATTTATCCTCAGAAGTACTGATTATCTTTCTTGACATCTGTCAAGATGCTGATAGAGTTCTTGTATTGTCTCAAATTTTTCCTGTAGGGCTTTAGCACTAATGTTAAAAATAGGTGTATATATTGTAAATTCAAATTGTGGTGATATTCCCCCCTGCCTCATTCAGTCTATAGATCTCCTTCTGTCATGCCACTTGATTTCTGTTCTGCAGAGAAATTTTATAATTTTAAGCTGAACCTTTATTTACAAGCATCCGAAGAGGAAAGTCTTGGTGCAAAGGAATGAATAAAAATTTCATATAAAAGACATTGGAACAGAAGATTAATGTTTTGAAGTGTCATAAAGGGGTGAGGTTCTTGCACAATTACCTAATTTGAGCTCTAATTTATGTAAACAAAGTGGATGCGTTTGCTGGTTTGACTGAGACTTTTTTTTTTGCTTTTTTTTTTTTTTGTGCTTTGCTATTGTTTATATTTTACATTAAGGATAAAAGACTAAGGCAAGATTTATCCGTTGCAGAACTAGTGCTCGTGCTTTTATTTCATGGCCTGACTCCTTACATTACTATATATTATCACACTTGTTTTTTGTCTGGCAATCTTTTTTTTTCACTCAATTACCTTCAAACTTGTCCCTGAGTGTTTTACCTGATTACCACCTCTGTGGTCTCCTTAGCCCCTGTCACGCACCTCAGTTCTTTGCAGTTCTGAAGTGTAACTGATTTTCCTCTTTCTGTGTGATTAAAACCAATAGCATAGACACCTTCCACTCTTTCCTATGCTTCTATCCTGTGTATCACCATAGTTCCTTCTGGGGTTTTTGCTACGGCCTAAATCTGTTACGTCATCTTGGAAATGCTGATCTGTTGTCTTCCTTGCATCTTCATTGCATTCTTCACTGTGTAAATCTCTTTCACAACTTCAGGTGTTCTTTCATGTGGTAGCTTTGTTATTGGACATCTGGTATTAGTCATTGCTCTCCCACAATAGACAAAATAATTTTATTCTCTAATTTCTCCTTTTCAGCAAGTGTCTTTAAATGCAGAATTGTCTGAATTCAATGGTTATTTCCAGGCTTATTTTCAATATGGAGTCTTCCCTGTTAGGTTATATAGTTGTTTATACTCTCATTTTATATAGAAAAAGGATGTTAGAATAAATGGTCAATTTATTTTAGCACTCTACACCGAAGAACTAATAATCACATTTTTTAATGCCACGGAGTTACATGTGTAACACACTTAACAATTTTCAGTGGTAAGCAACTGTTTACTTATTATTTACATTAGCCATGAATTGTAGCAAGCATATTATGTATCGTTTCTAGTACCAAACTGTTATACTATGAGATGTTGTGGGTTTTTCGCTTTTGACGGGTTTTTTGGGTGGTTTGTTTGTGGTTCTTTTATCAATTCAATATATTTTCAAATTATTTGAGAATCAGTTCTTTACTTATATACTGATCAGGATAGTTACTTAATATTTACTTCAATATACTCTCAATCAGACACATGCTGGAATCCTTTCAGAACTGTTGGCTAATATGTTTTAGCAAGGTACTAGAAATTTTATTCTGTTATGGCTAACACCAAGGGGATGGGGTTAAGATTTTTTACATATTATTCAGCAATGATTAATCTAGTGTTGAATAATAATTTTTAATTTCAATTTCTTGAATATATTTATTAATATACCTCCTGCTAGTATGCTGCTTTAGATGCCACTACTTTGAATTTATTTCTGTACTTAAGTATTGTTTGCATAATGGCATTAAGAGGTCCACTCATGAGGATTTGGTAGTGGTGTGTTGGACAGAGTGGATAGGTTGTAATTAGTGACATCTGACATTCAACTCCATTAATATGCAAATAAATATACTACAGGGTACAAAAGCATGGTGCTATTAAAACAGTCACCGCTGTGTGTATTGGATATTTCAGTCCTGGTGGTTGGTTTTTTATGTATTTATTTTATACAATAATATACCCTCGTAGAGGTGTATACATGTAAATGTACATATGGACAAGCAAAAGGTCTGTTTACACTCCCTGTAGCTAAAAGGGGGAAGCTAAGTAAACACAGAATGGACATAGATATTTCTTTTTTTTCTTACATGACTTTTCTTTCCCTGAGATACAGATATGTATATATAAAGCATATTCAAAGGAAGGAAAGTTAGAAGGTATTATAAATTTTGTTATTGAACTACTGTGACTAAAATTCTACCAAAGCTTTGTGTAAGAAAGGTGGGCAGCATATCGGATTGTTTTGTTCAGTTTCCCAAGGAGCAGCTCAGTTGTCAGAAACGATTCCAAAATATTTTTTCTCAGCTCTATTTTGTGGATTTCTCTTCTGCATCTCCTCTGCACAGTAGGTAGATAAGCCACGTATCTGAAGATGTGTCTTAATTTAGCTGATTTGATTTAAAAATGTGTTGAATTAGTCTTGTATATTTAAAAATGTACTTAGTGTTGGTCCTCGCCTTCTTTGAGTAATATTAAGTATGAAAGGTGTAGGGAGGACCCCACGCCCAGCTAATATATATGAACAGTAAGAATCTCAGTATGAGACTTTAAGCCTTGTTTTTTATCTGGTGGAACAATAGACTCCTAAAAGATAAATTGACTTTTTACTGCAGTCTGATTAATGAACAGGTATTGCCAACGTTAGCAAATACTAACCAAATGACTTTTGATGCCAAAATTGCTAACTGGATTTTCTGAGGATGACAACATGATTCCTCTATTTTAAATGCAGTCATGCTGACCCTAAAGAAACCACCAAGACTCCAGGATTTCGGGTGCTAAGCTCTGCTTATTGGATTTCACTAGGAAATAGCTTTGTTTTATTAAAGAAATTAATAATACACTCTTGAACTCGATGTGATATACTGCATAAAACTTAAGTGACCTGAGATTTTAAATTTTGGAGGTCTGTTTCCATATTCATAATACATGAAGTAGCAAAAATGTGCAAGGAGTATTAGCTTGCTGTGTTTGAATAATGAAGTTTTGTATCTTTCTTAATAGAAGCAATCACAAAGAAACGATTTTAAGTAGAAAATAATGTTCAGAGGTTTAAAGGCAGATGTGCATACGCCATGTGCTCATTGCCGACTTGTGTTTGGTTTTTTTAGAGAATCTTTTTGACGGTGGTGGGAAGAATTTAAATGAATCTGCTAAGATCATGTGATAAGTATTTTAGTTTTCTTCAAAGCATGTTTCTTCATTGTTTAGCCTGTTCATTTATTTTTCAGGCAGCCTCTTACTTTGTGAAGACAGCTTTTACTCCCATACAGATACTTTATGGGGTGGGACACAATGTTAAATCAGAACTTAAACACCAAAATGAAGTGGAATATATATGTACACAAAGCGATTCCCACAGACGGTCTCCCTCTCAACACACTAACTCTTAAGCCCTACATGAGTAAAGCAAGCTTATCTTTCAAGAAGCTGGAATTCAGAGTGTATGATTACAAACAGATTTTCAGTCTTGTATGACTAATTAGTGTATGTGAGACAGATGGTAATGTGTGAATTTGTATGGCATTAAGGGATATAAGGATGCTCCTAACGTGATTTAATTAGATCTTAACATGTAATTTAATTAGATCTAGTGGTATTTGTACTCAAATAAAAGGAAAGTTCTAAATCTCTATGATAATTCATTTGGTTGATACTATTTCAGAGATTTCTTCTGCTCTGCTACTCAGACTTCTAATAAATAAAATCACTGATCTTTTTTTTTTTGTTTGTTTAATGTAATTGTTTCAATAATTAGATGTGCACCATCAGTGGTAAAGTTTGCACTGCTTTTAAATATTTTTAACTGTCCTGTTATCCTTTCTGTCTGTCCAGGCAGACAAGCAGACCAACCTCCGGATGAGCAGACCAACTTTGAAATGCTGTTTGGGGAAGCGTGCGGGGAGGGAGAGATGTTCTGCTTTTCTGTCTCTTGCTTCATTGGGACTGGAAATCTGAACAGAGTGCCATTCACTTTCTGGTTATTTATTTGGGTGTCCTTCAGATCTAGGGTAACTTGAAAAAAATAACTGTAACCTGGCTCTTTTTAATTAGAAGTGGCTGAATTTCTGACAGTATATTGAATAGTTTTCTGTCTTTAGGATTAATATGTTTATATTAGTATCAGTTAAAATAGGGATTATGCTAATAGTTTACATTTTACGGTAATGAGATTAATATGCCAGATCTTTAAATGCACTAGTAAATCCTACAAAAGTGTAAGTGGATGGAGATCATGGAAAGGAAAGAGAATATTTGAAAGAGGAAAAAAAAACAGTGGCGTCCAAAACTGATAGTCCAACATGTTCTACTGTACCTTGCAAAATGGTGGAAATATTTGATAGTTTTTGGTGTTTTATTGCAAAAGCAAAGGCAGCATTAACATTTTTTGTAACATTTTGAGTTATAGTACATGCACAATGTTTGGGTAGGTTAGTCATCTTCATAATCAGTCAAATAAAATATTTGTGCAAGAGAAGTACTGTGAATGGGGAGCAGGATGTGGGTACCTTCCCCTTGGGGGTAGTAAAAGACATGGCATGGAATAGGTTTCCTGATACTATGCAGTCTTAAGAAGTTAAGGGTTCATACCAACTCTGTTTCTTCTGGAGATCAAAAACTAATATCAGGAACTAAATATCTTAGTTCTGTAGCACTCAACTTACCCAGGATGTAAGAAATTAAAAATCAAGTTTGTATGTGGTTTGGTTCCAACTGCCCCGTTTCAGAAAATCTTCATCTCCGAAGAGCATGTCTAAAATTAAGAGCTGCATGACATTCTGTGATGGTGATCCCTCAGCTCTGTAGCACGACTTGCTCATTCTGAAAGAGGTGGTATGACATGGCTGCCTCTCACAGCCATATGACACTTAGCTCTTTCCAGTTGTGTGTTCTGTTTTGCACAGGTATAGTCACTAGCCCACATAGCCATATGCTATGTTCTCCACTATGTGCTTTTTATTTACTTGTGATTGGAAAATCTAAGAACCAGTCTTTGCTCCTTCCTGTTAAAAATAAGCCAACCCAACCCCAAATAGCATCTCTGTTTGAAACAAACAGGCTAACCCCCAAAACCCAAACAAAGAAACCCTTCAACACCTCAGAGGCTGGATACCATTTGAAAGGTAGGATGCAGGAGTGTACTTCTTCATTTGCGGACCCTTCTCCCCAGAATAATCGATCTGCAATTATGGTTGGGTCACTGTATTTAGAGTTAAATACGAGGCTTGCTCCATGGGATCCACAGTACAGCAGTCAGGTGACATACAGGCAGGCTTTCCTTGCCTTTTTTACAAAATATGCAGCATTAGTACTGTACTTGTCTACTGTTTCTACCATCCATTACAGCTAAGAAGACGGGTTGGGGTAGGATTTTAGGATAAATGTCTACACATGAAGATCACAGAATCACAGAATGGTAGGGGTTGGAAGGGACCTCTGTGGGTCATCTAGTCCAACCCTCCTGCCAAAGCAGGGTCACCTACAGCAGGCTGCAGAGGATCTTGTCCAGGTGGGTCTTGAATATCTCCAGAGAAGGAGACTCCACAACCTCCCTGGGCAGCCTGTTCCAGTGCTCTGTCACCCTCAGAGGGAAGAAGTTCTTCCTCATGTTCAGACAGAA